>Ga0182021_10007247_pt1 | contig 13131 bp, 9 predicted proteins | sample 612E3MmetaG_FD_120493 | JGI IMG/M metagenome (GOLD analysis project Ga0182021, IMG submission 120493) | Permafrost microbial communities from Stordalen Mire, Sweden - 612E3M metaG (Illumina Assembly) | ecosystem: Environmental > Terrestrial > Soil > Wetlands > Permafrost | place: Sweden... | reverse complement strand
TTTGAAAATGAGAGTCATAAAATTTTAGATGGAGTCTTGGTAGATAAAATACCGTAGAATTTAAATGTGCTTTTTGTGACACATGGTAGTCCAATGAGCATTATAAAGACTCAGCTGAACGGTGGTTCTTTGGAAGAACTATTTAGTTAATATATTGATAATTGTGCAGGTTGGTCTTTAAAAATCTAAGAATTGCATGTAGGCGGGTAGTGGGGTATCTTTTCATTTATAACTGAGGATTAACAATGAGGATATTATACTTATTCGAAATATATGTAGTTTAAATAACTACACAATAAATATTAATTTATATGATTATAGTTGTAAGTATAACTACAGAATAGCATTGACTAACAAACACTCTTGTGGTAAGTTTTTGGTAGTGAGTTAAAACAAAAACTTACTGCAAAACGGGTGTATTTTATAGCTCTCTATAATTGCACTACGGTCATCGCCCTCCCGCAAAAAGGAGAGCGGTCAGTCAAAGCTCTAAAGGGACGGCAAGCGCCAAGAAATAATATATTAAAGGGCGGATTTGCCGTCTCAGAGCATTTATTTTTAAAATATAAGTTAATGCCCGCTTAAAATAAAGCGGGCATTAAATGTATAAGTTATAATTTAGAAAGCAAAACCATGAAAAAGATTATTCTATCAATTATTATTCTTGGGATAAGCCTACTATTATTAACAGGTTATACTTCACCAAATAATGTCACGCTACCTGTATATTTAGCAGTTTTTTTAATTATCTATCTTATGTGCCTTTTGGTATTAATGCTAATTCTTTATCTTGCATACACCAATCTACAGCGTTCAAAAAAGATATTTGTCTCCGCAGTATTAGCATTTTCACCAGTTTTGTTTCTAGCTTTAGGAACACTAAGTAGCATTTCTATTTTAGATTTTTTGTTAGTTATTGGGCTACCGCTCATCGTTGTATGGTATGGGCTAAGAATGGGATTTTAGTAACGAACTATTAGCTATAAGCATAAAACCTTTTTTGCTATAATAACCTCTGATGGATCAACTACCAGGCATGCAGGGGCCGGAACTTCCAAAACCGGAACATTTATCAAATAAGATAGATGGTAATGAGGTTATTGCTCCCAAACCGGAATTGGGCGAACAACCGGCTCAGAGAGAACGCCTAAATCAAGCAAATAATGCTGTTGTTCAGGCCAGCAGCGATGATTCGACATCTATTCTACCGAGTAAGTTGCAACCAACTACTACAGTGCAACTCAACACCACCAATACTGATAACCCCCAAATAGCGGATGATGTTGATGTTATTGAAAAAGAGTGGGTTCAAAAAGCCAAACGTATAGTGACTCAAACCAAGGACGACCCACATAAACAAACAATTGAGCTAACAAAATTTAAGAGTGATTATATAAACAAACGTTATGGTAAAGAAATAAAATTACCAGAAGAACAAGCAGCATAAGAAGCAGGTTATGAATTCAACTTTTTTTGCAACCCTATTCATAATTATTGCTTCAGTCGCTTTACTGTCGCTATTTTTGCTTTGGCGAACTCGTAAATTACTAAGAGAAGCAAAAAATTATGAACGCGGGCTAAAAATGGTGCCCCTATTGATCCATTTACCGCCCATTAGTGATGATCTTGACGCAAAAGGTAGAGATGCGCGTGATATAGCGGACGAAAATATATCAAAAGCACAAGTTTTGTATAACATTATTGCCAGCACAGCCCAGAAGGGCTTTAAGAGCAAATTTTACGGACAACGTCATATTAGTTTTGAAATAGTAGCTCACAAGGGACTGGTTTATTTATATGCAGCTGTACCAATTGCTTTGGTATCTATAGTGGAGCAAGCTGTTTTAAGTGCTTATCCTAATAGTCGTCTCGAAGAAGTGGCTGAACACAATATATTTAGCCCTGTGGGAAAAATCAGTGGTACCACAGGAGGAGAATTAGTCTTAAAAGAGTCATATGTTTACCCCATAGCCACATTTCAAGACCTGAAGCGTGACACGATGCAGTCAATATTAAATTCACTTTCTAGTTTAGAAAAAGAAGACGGAGCCGGTATACAAATATTATTAAGGCCCGCTCCTGCTGGATGGAATAAGGTGGCTGCCTCTGAAGCCAGCAAAAGACGGGAAGGAAAGAAGAATAAAAAAGGGATTGAACTGATGTTTTGGTGGGCCCGACAAATGTTCATAGCTCCTTTAAAACCACCAGAATCTAAAGAAGACAAAAATTCTGTAACTGAAAAGCCAAGCTCAAATCTTAATCAATCAATAGCCGATGCCATAGAAGACAAAACCAAACATCCGGGTTATGAAGTTCTAATCAGGGTAATTGCCTCATCTAATATTTCTCAACGTTCGCAAACAATTTTAAGTAATATTGTGGCAACGTTTTCTTTGTTTGATTCTCCTGGCAAGAATGGTTTTAAATTTTTGCCCGCTAAAGATATTGAAAGTTTTGTGACAGCATATATTTTACGTTTTTTCCCACCCGAAGAAAGACATAATATTTTAAATGTTGTTGAACTATCTACAATATTTCATTTTCCAGATGCATCAGGTATACCAACTTCTCAACTAGAGCGTCAAAGTTCTAAACAAGTTGACGGACCAAGAAATCTTATGGCCGACGGCTTATTGCTTGGTTATAACGTATTTAGAGATACCAAAAAACCTATAAGATTAAGCGATAAAGATAGACGACAGCATATGTATGTGGTGGGCAAGACCGGTACGGGGAAATCTGTTTTCCTGGAAAATATGGCTCTTCAGGACATGTTGGAAGGTAGAGGATTTGCTTTTGTTGACCCTCATGGAGATAGTACTGAGAGACTGTTGGGTATGGTGCCCAAAGAAAGAACAGAAGATGTAATCTATTTTTGCCCGGCTGATATGGATTATCCACTGGGTTTAAATTTATTTGAATTCCAGACCCCCGAACAGAAAGATTTTTTGATACAAGAAGCAATTAGCATGTTATATAAGTTGTATGATCCACAACACCAAGGTATTATGGGGCCACGTTATGAACACATTTTTAGAAATTGTGCATTATTGGTAATGTCAGATCCAAACGGTGGGACTTTTATAGATATACCTAAGTTACTGGTGGATAATAATTTTGCCAAACAAAAACTGAAGTACGTAACAGATCAGACTGTTTTGGATTTCTGGCAAAAAGAATTACCAAACTCTCAACGATCTAATGAATCGGGTGAAGTGACTAGCTGGGTGGTCAGTAAATTTGGCGCCTTCTTATCTAATGAGATGATGCGTAACATTATTGGACAAACTAAGAGTTCATTTAATTTAAGAGAGATTATGGATGAAGGTAAGATTCTCTTGGTGAATTTGAGTAAGGGCCGTTCAGGTGAATTGAACTCAAAACTTTTGGGAATGGTCTTTATCATGAAATTTCAGGCGGCCGCCATGAGTAGAGCCAATGTTCCGGAAGACCAAAGAAAAGATTTTTGTTTATATGTAGATGAATTCCAAAACTTTTCTACCGATTCATTCGCTACAATATTAAGTGAATCCAGAAAATATAGATTGAATCTTTCGGTCGCTAACCAATTTATTACGCAATTAAGCGAAGAGATACGAGATTCGATTTTTGGGAACATAGGTACTATTGTGGCACATAGGGTCGGGCCGGACGATGCCGAGGCTTTGGTAAAACAATTCAGGCCATTGTTTGATGTTGACGATCTCCAACGGTTGCCAATGGCGAATTCAATTGTTAAGACTATCATCGGAGGAGTGCCTACACAGCCGTTTAGTATGGCAGACCTGCCCATATTAGGCCAAAGCAACAAACAACTGGCAGGGGCTCTTAAACAGCTTTCAGCAGCCAAATATGGTAGACCCAAGGCTGTTGTTGAAGCTGAAATTTTTAAAAGGCTATCTACGGAAGAACCACCCAGACCTTCATTTACCAGTCCATCATCTTTTAGAGCTAGCGGCCAGACGCCAGACGCAGCAGTACCTAGTCAATCTTCATTTTTAGATGAGTGGCTAGCTAAGAGACGCTTGAACAGCAAAACTACACCCCCAATTACTGATAAATTAGAACCTCAAAAAGCCGATGGAGACCAAACGCAACTAGCTGATTCATATCTAATGCCGCCCAACAGTTTTAGTAATAATTCTAAAGTTGATAATGATGAACAGAAGACGGATAGAAACATTTCAAGTAATTCACTAGATTCGCAAGAGGTGAAATCTATCGCTGATCAATTACGCCATGAGTTAATCGATCAAAGTCCACAGGATTCCAAAACCCATAAAACGCAGCCTAACGTCAAGAACACTGACAGTTTACCTGTTATGGATAATGATGGTGTTTTGAGACATAACGACATAATCAATATAGATAATGAAGGTAATTTACGCTATAAAGATTCTTAGTACTACCGTTGGTTGCATATTGAGCCTAAACCTAAAATTTAGATTTGCGTGATGACAGTTTGTGAATTGATTTGATAATTATTTCGAATATTAGACCCGTAACAAAACCTATTATGAATAAAGCTGCGAAGATACTTGGGGGTACTCCAAAGCCAATTTTTCTAGCTATTATTAGTATTACCAAACTACCCAACAATGCTACTAAACCACCGCCTAAAATACCGCTAGGTCTCGCTAATGTTTTTGCTCCAACATCACTTATCGTTTCTATAAAAGGTTGGTGAATAAAACGACTAACCTTTTGTTGGGTGGGACTTAATTTTTGCTGAACTTGGCGGAGCGTGGCTCTATAAGTTTCATTTTTTAACTCCTTAGTCATGTGATGATAGGTTGGTTCTTGTTGTTCCGGCCTGTGTTTATTAATGGAAAGATTTTCTTCAGAAATAGCTTGTTGTTCAATAGTGCGTCGGGCTGTTTCAATATCTTCGGCTGGGTTTTTTAATGCTTCTTGTGACATCTGTTCAAGTTCTTTAAGCCTCTCTGGAGAAGGTTGAGCAGACTCGGGATTGGTAAAATCCAGAAGTTCTTTGTTAAGATTTTGTTTTTCACCCATGTTTTAAACTCCTCCCGAGCTATATTCGTGGTAAATTATTTCTATTTCACGAGACAAAAGCCGGTTACGGTAGAAAAAATAGCCAACAATCACAATAGCCCCGGCGCTAATAAGCACACTTGATCCTGGACCGGTGTTGGGTAATGTGTGGACTGTCTGTTCGATTATTTTTGTCGGAGGCTTGTTAAGATGTACTACAATCAACCGGCCATAAATATTTTGCATATTATAATCGTAAGAAAGTGGATCGGACGCGGAAGTTGGTGTGGCTGGTAAGGGGTCTTTGACTCTAACAATAAAACTTTTTTGAATTTTTCCATTAGGAGGAATAGTTACCGCATCCCAACTAAGATAATTGGTTTGGTTATTAAAATGAGCATCAGCTTGGTCAATCAAATCTGCATATTCAAGAATGTCATTTATACTTTCACCGTAATCGCCATCCAGTTTCAAGTTAATAGCCGGTGCATCTCCGTTATTAGAAACAGTAATTGTATATTTTAACTCATCTCCCGGATTGGCGGTGGTGTCATTAGCATCACTGATATGTTGAGTTAGGTTTGTAACTGCTTTATCGGTACTAATCATGGGCTGTGGTGTTGCAGGCTCCGTAAGGGTTAAAGTTATCTGGCAATTTTCTCCAGATTTCACTGTTCCGTTGGTTGCTATTAAATCCGCCCTTATGTTATATGTGCCTTGCTTTGGAAATGTATAAGTGAAAAATTGTGATGAAGCACCGGCTGCAACGGGTATACTTGTTACGATTTGATTATTAATAAAATAATTAATCTGTTTAGGTGTGGCACCGTTTTGAGCTGTAATACTAGTCTGGAATTTACGACTATTCCAAGTGGGCGATTCTACTATTTGTAAATTCTGGCAAAAAAGTTTCGGTGGTAATATATTTACGCAAGTTTGATTAGAAGCATTTTTGGTTGTTTTTAAAGAGACACTGTCTGCTGAAATACTTGCAATATTGCAGGATAGAGCTGCATCGCTAATATTATTAGCTTTGAGATGGAGATCGATTGTATACCACCTATTGCTCGCCGGGAGAATACTTTTGCTATTAGCTATCTGCCAAGTGAGAATTTGGCCATTTTGCGTTAATTTAAGATCAATATCACTATTAAAACTGACATAAGACATTTCTTTTGGTAGAGTATCGTTGATTCGGACATTGCTGGCAGTCCCTGGTCCAATATTTTGAAACTGAATTAAATAATTTATTTTATCACCATTATTAACGGCGCTGGATGTGCTTAATTTTTTAACAATATTTATATTTGGAGGTAGGGCGCCTTGTTCAAATACAATATTTCCACATCCATCAGTAATTATCCAAAAGCGAAAACCAAATTTACTCACACCAGAGATACTGTCATACCAATTCTGCTGGTGATTGATATCCCAGTTTTTTAGAGGTCTTTGGTAAATGCCACCATCTTGTACACCGTCAATACTAATGAAAGTATCGGGACCGGGTGAGGTACTGCGTCCGGTACTGGTGTAGGGGCGCTGCTCTGAACCAATTTTTTGGTATGTAGCTGCAGATATTTGATCTAGTCCTATTCCATAATGATCATAAATGGCTCTAATATCTGTTCGACCGAAACCGTCACGATTATGTGTGTAGGCTTCTATAACTTGTTCTTTAGAGCTAGCGCCATATATAAGATCGTTGGCGCTAGTTGCTAAAGATGGCCTGGAGGGATAAATAATTGCAAAGACTTGTATGACAAGGACAAGAGATGTTAGCAAAAAACCGATTTTACGTATTGATTTTTCTTGTCCCAATCGATGTGCATAAAAAGCCACCTGACTTAAAACTGCCGGATGATATGGAAGGTTGGATATTAGCTTACGAAACATAAGTTTTTATTTTTAATCTATTATCAAACTGCATAATCCTTATAAAACTATTCAAACATAATATTGTGTGTTCAATCAAGTAGCTAATGGTTGTAATTTGTTGGTTTAACACCTATAATATATGTAATTAGTAAAAAGTTAAGAGATTATTAAAGAAAGAGGGTATGGCTAAGCAAGAGGCTAAATCAGCTGCTTATGGAGCTGGTCAAATTCAGGTCTTAGAGGGCCTTGAGCCGGTACGCAAGCGACCAGGCATGTATATTGGTGGAACGGGTGTAGATGGTCTGCATCATCTAATTAAAGAAATCGCTGATAATTCTATTGATGAAGCGATAGCTGGTGCTGCCTCAGAGGTGATTGTTCGTATGCTTGAAGATGGGGGCATAAAAATATCTGATAATGGACGTGGCATTCCTGTAGATACGCACCCAAAAACAGGTAAAAGTACTTTAGAGACAGTACTGACAATACTGCATGCTGGTGGAAAATTTGGAGGTGGTGGTTATAAAGTCTCAAGTGGTCTGCACGGCGTTGGTATGAGTGTGGTAAATGCTCTTTCATCAAAACTTATTGCCGAAGTCTATAAAGACGGAAAAATATACAGCCAAACATATTCCAGAGGTGCACCGACATCAAAATTAGAAATAACAGGTAAGGCTGACCATACAGGAACAACAATTACCTTTTGGCCGGATGATACAATATTCCCGATAACGCTGTTTGAATATGAGTGGGTTGTTGATTACTTAAGACATCAAGCTTATCTCACAAAAGGTGTTAAAACAACTGTTTTTGATGATAGAAATGGCGAAAGCTATAGTTTTTATTTTGAAGGTGGTATTCAAAGTTACGTTAGGCATTTAAATGTTGGTAAAGATGTCGTTGGAGATAAAATATTTTATGTTGATAAACAAATTGATGATGTCGGAATAGAAATAGCTCTTCAATATAATGATGGCTTTAATGAAATAGTAAAAGCGTTTGCCAATAATGTCTTTAACCAGGAAGGCGGAACACATCTTATAGGCTTTCGTACAGCATTAACGCGCGTAATTAATGATTATGCCCGTAAAAACGGGCTATTAAAAGAAAAAGAAGAAAACTTAACCGGTGAAGATTGTCGTGAGGGTCTTACTGCGGTAATTTTGGCTAAAATTCCTGACCCACAATTTGAAGGCCAGACAAAAAATAAGTTGGGCAATCCTGAGATAAGAGGTTATGTAGACAAAATTATGGCAGAGTATTTTTCATACTATTTAGAAGAAAATCCTACTGTCGCTAAAGGAGTTATCGGAAAGGCTTTATTGGCTGCTCGGGCTCGTAAAGCCGCCAGAGCTGCTCGGGATAATATTATTCGTAAGGGTATCCTTGATGGTGCTTCAATGCCGGGTAAGCTGGCTGATTGTTCATCAAAAGATCCCAGCAACTCTGAATTATATCTTGTAGAGGGTGATTCGGCTGGCGGTTCAGCTAAAAGCGGCCGTGATAGCAAAACGCAAGCAATTTTACCATTACGCGGTAAAGTCCTGAACGTTGAGCGTGCCAGATTAGATAAGATGTTGGCAAATAATGAAATAGTTAGCTTAATTAAGGCTTTGGGTGTGGGGATAGATGAACAGTTTGATATGAGTGGTCTGCGCTATCACAGAATTATCATCATGACAGATGCTGACGTGGATGGTTCTCATATTAGTACTTTGTTATTGACTTTCTTTTTCCGATATTTAAATCCAATTATTGATGGAGGTTATCTATACCTGGCTAAACCACCACTATATTTATTAAAAGGCCAAGGTAGCAAAAGATTATATGCCTTTTCTGATCGTGAAAGAGACTCGGTTATTGACCAATTAATTGCAGAACGTAAGGTAAGTGGTGTCAAGATTGACTCTACTGATGATCGCAAAAAACAGGCTGGTTTAACAGATGTACAACGTTATAAGGGTTTGGGTGAAATGGATGCCGATCAACTATGGGATACTACTATGAATCCTGAAAATAGAGTATTGATTCAAGTTCGTGTTGAAGATGCCGAAAAGGCCGATGCAATCTTTAGCAAACTTATGGGAGAAGAAGTGGAATTGCGCAAGAATTTTATTCAAAGTAGAGCAAAATTTGTGAGAGATTTGGATGTCTAGTATGGCTGATAATGAAACAGAACAACCAGAATTAGAAATTATCGTTCCCCAAAAGCAAACTCATTCAAGAGAGCTTGAATTACGTACGGTAGAAGATGTCATGGAGGATAGCTACCTTAGATATTCAATGAGTGTGATAGTGGCCAGAGCCTTACCTGATGTTAGAGACGGGCTTAAACCGGTTCATCGGAGAATATTATACTCGATGGAAAAAAATGGCTGGAAACCGGGATCGAAGTTCGTGAAAAGTGCTCGAATAACCGGCGATGTAATGGGCAAGTACCATCCCCATGGTGACGTGGCTATTTATGATGCCATGGTGCGCTTAGCTCAGGACTTTTCAACTCGCTATTTATTGGTCAATGGTCAGGGTAACTTTGGGTCAATGGATGGTGATCCACCCGCTGCTCAACGTTATACAGAAGCCAGAATGGCCCGCGCCGGGCAAGCCTTGCTTGAAGATATTGACAAAGAGACTGTACCATTCAGAGACACGTATGATGGCTCGGAACAAGAGCCGGAAGTACTCCCAGCAAAATTGCCGAACCTTTTATTGAATGGTCAGGTTGGCATCGCGGTTGGCATGGCAACATCGATTCCTCCACATAATTTAAATGAGGTAGTGGATGCAACAATCCACTTAATTGATCATCCTGATTCTGGTCTTGATGATTTGCTGACTTATGTAAAAGGTCCTGATTTTCCTACCGGAGGAGTTGTTTTTGGTAAAGATAGTTTACGGGCAGCATATGCCACTGGACGTGGTGGCGTAATTGTTCGTGGAGTTGCCAATATAGAAGAACGAGCAAATAAAAAAGGTTCCCATCGCATTGTAATTAGTGAAATACCTTATGCCTTAAATAAAGCTAGTCTACTAGAAAAAATTGCCGATCTTGTCAAAGATAAAAAGATCAATGGAATTTCTGATATAAGAGATGAAAGTGCGCGTGGGTCAGTTCATATAGTCATAGATCTTAAAAAAGATGCCTACCCCAAGAAAATATTAAATCAACTGTATAAATTGACGCCGTTGCAAACATCCTTTCATTTTAATATGTTAGCTCTTATTGACGGGATTCAACCGCGTGTTTTGGGTCTATCAGATATTCTGAACGAACATATCAAACATCGTCAAATAGTTGTTAGGCGTCGTACAGAGTTCGAGCTTAGAAAAGCCGAAGCAAGAGCTCATGTACTTGAAGGTCTTTCTATAGCTCTCGACCATATTGATGAAGTCATAAAAACAATTAGGGCTAGCGAGACTACGGAAGAAGCCCAGATAAATCTTATTAAACAATTTAAGCTTTCAGAAATCCAAGCCAAAGCGATACTGGCCATGCAATTACGCACTTTGGCTGGGCTAGAACGAAAGAAAATTGAAGATGAACTTGCTGAACTCAAGAAAATGATTGCGGAACTTAAGGGCATTTTATCTAATGAACAGCGTATTTTAAGCATTGTCAAAGAAGAGTTAAAAGAGCTAAAGGATAAATTTGGAGACTCCAGGCGAACCAAGGTTATTCCTCAGGAATTGGGAAAATTCAGTGATGAAGAACTTATTCCGGATGAACAAATAGTCGTAACCCTTACGTCAGCTAATTATATAAAAAGAAGCCCGGAAGCTGAATATAAAAAACAAGGTCGGGGTGGAAAAGGCCGCAGGGGTATGAAAACAAGGGATGAAGACATTATTGAACATGTAATTTTGGCAAATACCCATGATTATTTATTATTCTTTACAAATCGCGGGCGAGTATTTCGTCTAAAAGCATATGAGATACCTACGGCCAATCTTAACGCCAAAGGTGTTGCCATCGTGAATCTTTTGCAGCTACAACCCGAAGAAGTGGTGAATTCAGTAATTAGAGTAGGCAAGGAAGATGAATCAGGCTATTTATTTATGTGTACAACACACGGTGTTGTTAAAAAGACTGCGTATGAACAATATAAAAACGTTCGTGGCTCTGGATTGATTGCTATTAATTTAGACAACGGGGATGAGTTAAGATGGATTAGCTTTAGTAATGGCAATAACGAGGTAGTAATTTCAACTTCTTTGGGTCAAGCCATTAGATTCCACGAAAAAGACGTCAGGCCCATGGGACGTGTTTCTAGGGGAGTAAGAGGAATAAGATTACGACCGAACGATATAGTGATAGGTATGGATTTGGTCGCTGAAAACTCCAGCATATTTGTTATTAGTGAGCTGGGTTATGGGAAGCGTACAAAAGTGTCTCAATTTACCGCTCACGCTCGCGGTGGAGTTGGAATAAGATCAGCTGTCGTAAATTCTAAGACGGGAAAATTAATGGGAGTTGCGACGCTTACTGAAGAATCGAACGAGGTGATAATAATCTCATCGCTTGGTCAAACTATTAGATTGGGGTTAAAACATATTCCGGAGCTAGGTCGTGTTACCCAGGGTGTTCGAATAATGCGCTTAAATGATGGAGACACTGTTGCATCATTGGCATTAGTACGAGAAGCTATAGTTGATGAAACTGATAAGGCTGATGACGTAGAAAAGAAGTAACTATGCATAACTATATATATCTCTTAGCCCCGGCAATCGCCTGGCTGGTGGCTCAGAGTATAAAATTCATATTAGTACTTAGAAAAGATGGTATTAATTGGAGTGATGCGGTGCAATCCGGTGGTTTTCCAAGTTCACATGCCGCATTTATGGTAGCAATTACCTCTGTAGTCGGATTCAATCAAGGTATAAAAAGTGTGATTTTTGGTGTCTCGGTGTCTATAACTGCAATCATATTATATGATTCGATAGGTGTCAGAAGGACAACCGGAGATCAAACAGAAGCTATAATGGAGTTGTCTAAAGATAGAAGCAAGCACCTAAAGACAAAAATTCATGCTTCTAAAGGTCATGATTATTTGGAAGTGGCGGTTGGTTGCATCGTAGGCTTTGTGGTAGGTTATTTATTGAATTACATCATTTAATAAGTGATGAAATTTTAACAACAAATTTGGTATTATTATACTTGACGTATGGGTATTGATGCGATATGCTGACATCTGTTACTTTTGGGGTGTTTATATTAAGGTCCCTTAAAATATGGACGTTAAAAATTGAGTAGTGCAGCGTCAACGTCAGTTGAACGTTTTTCTTTTAGAATGCGTTTTTTTGGAGAGTTCGATCCTGGCTCAGGATGAACGCTGGCGGCGTGCTTAATACATGCAAGTCGAGCGGCAGCATGACCTTCGGGTTGATGGCGAGCGGCGGACGGCTGAGTAACGCGTAGGAATATACCCCAAAGTGAGGGATAACTGCCCGAAAGGGTGGCTAATACCGCATGTGGTCTTTTGATTAAAGCTTTTAAGCGCTTTGGGAATAGCCTGCGTTCGATTAGCTTGTTGGTGAGGTAATGGCTCACCAAGGCGACGATCGATAACTGGTCTGAGAGGATGATCAGTCAGACTGGAACTGAGATACGGTCCAGACTCCTACGGGAGGCAGCAGTAGGGAATTTTCCACAATGGGCGAAAGCCTGATGGAGCAACGCCGCGTGCAGGATGAAGGCCTTTGGGTTGTAAACTGCTTTTATGTGCGAAGAATTTGACGGTAACACATGAATAAGGGTCGGCTAACTACGTGCCAGCAGCCGCGGTCATACGTAGGACCCAAGCGTTATCCGGAATTACTGGGCGTAAAGAGTTGCGTAGGTGGTTTGTTAAGTGGAGCGTGAAAGCGTGTGGCTCAACCATACAGCTGCGTTCCAAACTAACAAACTTGAGTGCGAGAGAGGTAGATGGAATTCCCAGTGTAGGAGTGAAATCCGTAGATATTGGGAGGAACACCGATGGCGTAGGCAGTCTACTGGCTCGCTACTGACACTAAGGCACGAAAGCGTGGGGAGCAAACGGGATTAGATACCCCGGTAGTCCACGCTGTAAACTATGGATGCTAGCTTTTACTCACATCGACCTGAGTAGAAGCGAAGTTAACGCGTTAAGCATCCCGCCTGGGGAGTACGGTCGCAAGATTAAAACTCAAAGGAATTGACGGGGACCCGCACAAGCGGTGGAGCGTGTTGTTTAATTCGAGGATAAGCGAAGAACCTTACCCAGACTTGACTTCCTGCGAAGG
>Ga0182021_10007246_pt1 | contig 13132 bp, 10 predicted proteins | sample 612E3MmetaG_FD_120493 | JGI IMG/M metagenome (GOLD analysis project Ga0182021, IMG submission 120493) | Permafrost microbial communities from Stordalen Mire, Sweden - 612E3M metaG (Illumina Assembly) | ecosystem: Environmental > Terrestrial > Soil > Wetlands > Permafrost | place: Sweden... | reverse complement strand
TTTCTTCTCCATCTCCCCAGCAGTATTTCATTTACACAGACAAAACAAACAATGAGCGGAACCATCAAGAACGGTGAAACCGGCGAGGCTCTTATCGGCGCCGCCGTTGTCGTAAAAGAGCTGTCAGGTGTGGGAGTTGTTTCCAATGCGTATGGTTTTTATTCTCTTACGCTTCCACAGGGAACATACACAATACTGGTGCAGTATCTCGGATTCAAAACCGCAGCCGATACTATGGTACTCGACTATGATCAAATAGTAAATATTAATCTTATTCCCCAGCCCATCAAAGTCGGCGAAGTGGTAATATCAGGTGAGAGGACGAATGCAAATGTTACCTCAACAGAGGTAGGTTCCAAAAAACTTGAAATAGATGAAATAAAATCTATCCCCGTGTTATTAGGAGAAAAGGATATCTTGAAAACCATTCAACTGCTCCCGGGTGTGAAATCGGCAGGAGAGGGAAGCACTGGATTTTATGCGCGAGGAGGCGGTATTGATCAAAATCTGATTATCCTCGATGAAGCTCCCGTTTACAATCCTTCCCATCTTCTGGGATACTTGTCCGTATTCAATGCCGACGCCATCAAGAATGTGGAAGTTATAACGGGTGGTATGCCCTCTGAGTACGGTGGGCGACTCTCCTCGGTCATTGATATTCGGACGAACGATGGGAACATGAAAGAATTCGGCGGTTCAGGAGGAATTGGGTTGATTGACTCGAGACTAATGCTGGACGGTCCGATCGTCAAAGATCTGGGATCGTTTATCATCACAGCAAGAAGAACATATGTTGATCTTTTTCTCAGACTATCGAAGGACACGTTGATCAATCGGGCAAGTGTGTACTTTTATGATCTCAATATCAAAGCAAACTATACGCTTGGAGAAAAAGATCGCATTTTTCTTTCCGGTTATTTCGGAAGAGACAACTTCGACTATCCAAACTATTTCGGATTCAATTGGGGCAACACCACTGCGACCATGCGCTGGAATCATGTTTTCGGAGATCACCTTTTTTCCAACACATCGTTCATTGTGAGCAACTACAATTACAGCAGCTCCGACGAAACCAGTACGAGTCAGTCTCAAATTTCCTCAGGTATACAAGACCTGAATTTCAAAATGGATTTTCAATATTTCACAAATTCGCAAAGCACGCTGAAATTTGGACTCAACTCTATGTATCACACATTCATGCCGGGCTCCGTCACGGCAACAACATCAAGTGGAACAAATAGCCTCAATCTTGAGCATCGATATGCTCTGGAAAACGGGATCTATTTTTCGCACGAACTGAATGCACTTCCCGATCTCAAGGTCAATTATGGTTTACGGTTCTCTACGTTTAGCCTGTTGGGTCCAGGCCATATTTATACATATGATCAAGATGGAAATGTAATCGATACCGCAGCATACTCCTCCGGAAAATTTATCAAAACATACACAAATCTTGAACCGCGCCTCTCATTGAATTTTCTGCTGAACGAATCAAGCTCCATCAAAGCGTCTTATACAAGGACCACACAATACCTTCACCTCCTTTCCAATTCTACTTCGACGAACCCAAGAGATCTGTGGGTTCCCAGCAGCAACAATGTGGCGCCGCAATATGCCGATCAAGGAACGCTTGGATACTTCAGAAACTTCGGCGACAACGCATTTGAATCTTCCCTCGAAGTGTATTACAAAAACATGCATAACGTCATCGATTATAAGAATGGCGCAGATCTTCAACTCAATCCCAATGTCGAGGCTCTTCTCGTGTACGGCAGGGCGTGGAGTTATGGGGCGGAACTTCTTGTGAGGAAGCGATACGGACCGCTCAGCGGCTGGATCGGATACACGCTTTCCAGAACGGACGAGCAGTTTGCGTCAATCAACAATGGTCAGCCATTTCCTGCGAGACAGGACAGAACGCACGATATCTCTGTCGTGTTCATTTATGATTATTCCACCAAGTGGAATTTCTCGGCCACGTGGGTCTACAATACCGGAAATGCAGTGACGTTCCCAAACGGAAACTATTATATCGATGGACGAGTTGTTCCCTATTATACGCAACGAGATGGGTACCGCATGCCGACTTATCATCGCTTGGATCTATCCGCGACATGGACATTAGGTCCGCATTCCAACTTGAATTTTTCCATCTACAATGCCTATGACCGGATGAACGCATATTCGATTGAATTCCGTCAGGATCCCAACAATCCTGGCCAGACTCAGGCTGTGCAGACAACAATCTTCCCGATCATTCCATCAGTCACGTACAATTTCACTTTCTGATTTTTGGTGTCCTATGAGATCACACGCAATGTTCATAAATCCCCTAACACTTTTTATCATCCTGGCAGCAGCGGCATGTTGCCTTACATCTTGCCAGGAAGTTGTTTCGATTAATTTGAACCAAAATTCACCGAACATTGTCATTGACGGCGTTGTTCAGGATCATCCCGGTCCGTACTCTGTCCTCCTTAGCATGACTGGAGATTACTTTACGCCATCGTTATATTTTCCACCAGTTTCCAATGCATTCATTATTATGTCCGATGATATGGGACATCGCGATACTTTGAAAGAAGTAATAAGTGGAACATATCAGACTTCCACCGTACAGGGCGTACCCGGCAAGACCTATCAACTGTCGGTAGTTGTACAAGGTAAAGAATACGATGCAACATCATCTATGCCTACAAAGGTTTTTATTGATTCTCTGTATGATGTGCCAAGATCGGCGTTCGATGGTGGCAAAGGGTATGATATTTATGTTGTGTTTAGAGACCCTCCGGAGTTGGGCAATTACTATCGCGTTAATGCTAAATCAAGTGCCCTCATTCCTGCGGACTCAATTGACGGGCGCAGGTACCGGCTTTACACCGACAAATTGACGAATGGCAATGAAATGGCGGTGAGGATCCGCGCAGGGAGAAATGTCAATCCGGGCGACACGATCACAATAGATTTGTTATCCATTGATAAGGCAGCCTATGACTACTTCCACACGCTTGCGAATATTCTAACATCCGACCAAAGTCCAACATCGCTCGCACCATCTAATCCCACTACAAATATCAGCGGTGGTGCACTAGGATACTTTGCAGCGTATGGTGTCGACTCGAAACAGATTATCGTACGGTAGAAGATTTTCTTTTCTTGCGGAGTCCACATTCCAATTATTGTGCTCCGATGATTCAGAATTTAACACAAGTAGATTCCTTCTTGTCATCTATTTAAATAGACAGGGTTGAGCAGTTTAAGACTTCGTTTGTATTCAAAAATATACACACGAACATACTCGGGATACTAAATAAGAACTGGAAAGTAAACCATTTTTTTGGCACCTTTTTAGTATATCATGCGTTGTACACGTAAAAAGACAGAAAGGTTTGATCGGATAATAATAAATAAAAACCTTAACAATGATTCTCTGTCGTCAAAGACAAACAGGAGAAAAACAATGAAATACTTACTGATCGCATTCATAACTTGCTGGTCAACCTTACTTTATGCAGACGATTGGCCCCGCGAGGTATTGAGTTCCGAAGGTACAATCACGATGTACCAACCTCAGATCGAAGCGTACTCGGGAAATTCGTTGAAAGCCCGTGCCGCAGTTTCCATCATCCCGGAAGGGAAGGATGAGCCGATATTCGGAGCAATCTGGGTAGATTGCAGAGTCATGACCGACCGACCGACACGGACAGTGAAGCTCGAAGAAATGGAAGTGCGAAGGATTAGGTTCCCTTCAGGAACAGATGCGGACACAGCAAAGATCGCCGCAGCATTGGAAGAGATGATACCTCGTTTTGATCTCACTTTTTCTCTTGACCTGCTTCTGGTAAGCGTTGAGACGGCGCAGAAAGAGAGGGAATCCGCTCATGAACTTGAATTGATTCCACCCAAAATCATTGTGATGGATCATCCCGCTGTTCTCGTCCGGATTGACGGCGACCCTATTCTCAGTGATAACAACGGAACATCATTGAAGCGCATTATCAATACACCATATTTTTTAGTTCAGGATGTTTCAGACAACACGTTCTATCTTCACGGAGGAGATATCTGGTTCAGTGCAAAGATGATCAAGGGTACATGGAATCAAGCAGACACTCCCCCGCAATCTGTTGTCGATCTTTTCGAACAAACGAAATCCGAGGAAGAATCGGATGAAGACTCAACGACCAACGATATTGTGTCGAAAACCGGAAAAGTGCCTGAGATTATTGTAACCACAGAGCCGACTGAATTGATCGCTACCGACGGTCCTATACAGTTTGCACCTATCCAAGGAACCGGACTTCTTTATGCGAGCAATACTCCAAGCCGGGTGTTTCTTGAAATTGATTCTCAACAGTACTTCATCCTCATCTCCGGACGATGGTACTCCGCAAAGAAGTTGACAGACCCATGGATATTCATTTCATCGGAAAAGCTTCCTGGTGATTTCAAAAAAATTCCTCCCGGATCAGAACGCGATGATGTACTTGCGAATGTTGCAGGGACAGTGCCGGCAAAAGAGGCTGTCTTTGATGCACAAATTCCTCAAATGGCAGAAGTAGACCGTTCACAGACGACGGCTCAGGTTGCCTACGACGGAGATCCGCAATTTGAACCGATTGAAAACACAGGAATGGATTACGCCGTAAATACTTCGACAGCAGTCATTCGTGTCAATGGACGGTTTTATGACTGTGATCAAGGAGTGTGGTTTGAAAGTGCAACTCCCTATGGTCCATGGGAAGTCTGCATCAGCGTCCCTGAAGTTATTTATACAATTCCTCCGCGTTATCCTGTATACAATGTCCGTTATGTTCGCGTGTACTCCTATACTCCCGACATCGTTTATGTTGGATACACTTCAGGTTACACTGGAAGTTACGTCTATGGCAGGACGGTCGTGTACGGGACGGGATATAATTATCATCCGTGGTACAAGCATTCATATTATGCACGGCCGTGGACATGGGGATTCAATGTTCACTACGATCCATGGGCAGGCTGGTCTTTCGGCGCAGGTTGGGGACAGTCACATGGATGGATTGCTCATCAATCAAGAGTTGAGCGTGCAGGATGGTGGGGCCCAGCAGAAAACCATCCGGTGTACCGCCCAGCCGCTAGATCGGTGTATCGCGCAGGGTACCATCCGGCGTATCACCAGGCAGTAGCGAACACACCGGTTGGCAGTACGTCAAATGATGTAAGACGTACTTCCGGTACGCAACGTGCTGCTACTCTCTATGATCTTAGAGGATCCAGCATAAGACGCCCAGTGTTGAGTGCAACGCCAAGGCCTTTAAGAGAAGTAATAAAGACAACGCCGCCGCAGTCTCCACGCGAAGCTCACCCAATGACACCAGCTGTTTCACAACCTGAACCATCTAGACCTCTGAGGGAAGCAATAAGGGCAACACCGCCGCAGACTCCATCCGAAACTCGTCCAATAATCAGGCCGACAACACCTATAGTTACGCAACCTGAGCCACGTGCGATTTCAATGCCCACACCACGAATCGTGACGCGGCCTTCGCCCACGGAGAATAATGTCTATACAGCACCGGACGGCAAAATCCTGCGGAGTACTCCCCAAGGTTGGCAGCAACGTGTTCAAAATACATGGAAAAATGCACCTGAGGCGCCGGCAAAACAAGCAACAGTCCATGACAGCGAAGTGCGCCAGCGTGCAGCAGAACGTACATCAAGTCCCAGGACACCGCCTCCTCCTCGGACTGCACAAAAAAGCAACACGGGAAAGGATGAAAGAAGGCGTTGATAGATTCTTTCTTTAAATAGGCGGATTTTTTTGGTTTTCACGTTATGAGAATTATCGAGCATTCTCATAGATGATATCTACCCAATAATGGAAAAATCTGGAACTTACACAAGCTCCAATATGTTTGATAAAGTGCATCAAATTCATACTAATAATCTGCAAGGGGAATAAGAAAGGACAAAAGAGCATTCAGTTGATAAAAAAATAAATTCCACATAACACTTTATTATTGAGGTTATCCATGAAATTCTATCTTTTATGTGCAATTGTTATCATCTGCATGCAAAATTTGCAAGCTCAGGAATTAGCATTCCAGCCTTCTGTGAAAGACCAATTGTTGTTTGGCCCACCGGACACGCCATCCGATTCTTTCTCACAACCCCCCAAACGCAAATTGATTCCAACGAATGCAAGCTTTATGGAAAAATATTTGTGGGATGAAGACGGCCTTTTCAGGAACATGGGTTTGGCTTCTCCGCTGACACCGGAAGTACGCAAGAGTGAACTCAGTCTTCGACGTAACATGCTTACCGCTCACCTCATAGGCGGAATTATAACACTTGGAAGCATGTATACCGCAATCTATTACGGTCAGAAGATGATTAACGGCAATAATGCGAGAAGCTATCGCAGCAACCATCAACTTTTTGTAACGGTAACGATCGTATCATATTCAGCGACCGGATTGCTTTCGGTGCTTTCGCCGCCTCCAATGATTCGCCGCGACGAAGTTAGTACGATAACGATTCATAAAGCACTCGCTTGGGTCCACTTTACGGGTATGATTATAACCCCAATACTCGGTACATTAATCAGTCGTCGTGCCACGTCATCCCAGACCGCACATTTCCATCAGGCGTCCGCATATATCACAGCCGCAGCGCTGACGGCATCATTAATCGTCATAACATTCTAAGAGAACAACGATGAAAATAAGAATAGTATATTATTTCAGCTGGATGCTTCTTGCACTCACTTGTGCCGTTGGCCAAACGAAATCGGTTCAGTGTGTTAAGAATGAGACATCGGTGACGTATTTGCTCTCACATCCTCTCCATCACATGGAAAGTACAAGCAATGAAATAGACTGCCGCATTGAAATCGACCCTGCAAAGAAAGAAATCAAGACGGTGTCGGTACAAATAGATGTCACGACCTTCAACAGCGGTAATTCAAATCGCGACTCGCACGCAATGGAAGTGATCGATGCGATCACGTATCCTGATGTGATATTTTCAAGTACTTCAATTATTCAGAATGTCGACGGTCTCAAAGTAACAGGAAAGCTCACATTTCATGGTGTAACAAAGGAAATTGTTATCGCGGCAGCAACAAAATGGTCGCCGAACAGACTTGAAGTGAACGGTGCCTTTGATCTCAGCTTAACTGAATTCAAAGTTGAGCGTCCATCTCTCTTGGGTATGAAATGTGACGACACATTAAAATTTTCATTGATTGCGGTTTTCATGCCGGACTAAGCAGATATTCATAAATTATAGCGAGAACATCCTCTTTCACAAAACATTAACTCGTTAAATCTTGTATATATCTGTTTGTCAAATTTTTTATTATAGACTCATTTGCCGTATAAATATTCTTGCATCTTTCTCGCTCCTCATTCTCATCCTAATCTCTGATATGCCCATCGACAAAGAGAATATTTACGGAAACCTGCAGCCACTCCACACTCCCGTAAACTTCAAGTTCGGCTTACACCATAAGTCATTCCTTGATCAATAAAGAGGGATGTGAAGCTCTTGCACCTTTTGTGAAATCTGCAAATTCAAAAAATGACATTTAACGAAATCGCCTGTGATGAAAATATCCAGGTTGGAAAGAACGATATCCCAGTCTCACAGAAAAAGACGGAAAATATCCAAAGGGATAATATCCGCCATACCAAAAGTACGGTGGATATGTATAATATCTTACTCCATTCGAATCACTCGATTGATCTGATGACACGCTGGGCTGCTGTATCATGGCATGCATCACTTTTTCACTGACACCTGCATTTCTCAAATCAAGAACATCTTGTGTCTTCAATTGAAACCAGGAGTCTGTGGCATCCATCATCGCAATGATGAGGCTATCACTTACGCCGGCTTTTGATAGAGCAATCACATCTTGCATTCTCATGGCTCTCAGAGTGTCCGGCTGCATTGAATAATCTCTGCTATGTTGCGTATACCGTTCAGATGCACATCCAAAAATGCCTAATGAAACAGTAAGAAAGGCAATTGCCAACATTTTGTATGTCATATTTCCTCCATACATATTATCTAATGATTAGACACATTGCAAAAACGATAGGTTTAAACTTAAAAAATTTATAATAGAATAGTTTTTGGATATGATCCTATTCATAGCGTAACGCATCAATCGGATTGAGCATAGCGGCTTTCCGCGCCGGGTAAAATCCGAAAAAGATACCGATGGCAATCGAGAATCCGAATGAAAGAATAATCGAAAATGCCGTTATAATTGTAGGCCATTTTGCAATACTCGAAATAAGATTTGAGCCGACTACACCGAGGATGATTCCTGTGATCCCGCCGAGCAAGCTCAAAACAAGTGCTTCAATCAGGAATTGTGTTAAAATGTCTCTCGCACGTGCGCCGATAGACATGCGTATTCCAATTTCACGCGTTCTTTCGGTGACAGAGACAAGCATGATATTCATGATGCCAATTCCTCCTACAAGCAAGGAAACCGATGCGATACTTGCCAGAAGGATAGTGAGTACCTGTGTGGTCGCCGTTGCTGTCGCAGCCAGATCGGTCTGGTTGCGGATTGTAAAATCGTCAACATCATAAGGTTGAATTTTATGTCTCATGCGCAAGAGCTCGGAAATTTGTGTTTGTGCTGTTGCAATATCCTTCAGACTTGTTGCAGAGACAAGAATATATCGTAAATTAGGCCAGTGTGAAAGTCTTCGAATAACAGTAGTATAGGGAGCAAGGATAACATCGTCCTGATCTTGGCCCATCGCGTTTTGTCCTTTCTTCTTCAACACACCGGCCACTTTAAAAGGAACGCTACGAATACGAATTGTTTGATCGACGGGACTTGCATCAGGGAAAAGATTATCGGCAACAGTCTTTCCAAGTATACAGACCTTTGCAGCAGCTTTAACATCCTGGTCCGTAAAGAAATCTCCATATTCAATAGGCCATTGCCTTATTTCAAGATAATCGGTACCTACTCCTTGAATGCTTGTTGACCAATTCAAATTGCCCGCGATAACCTGACCACCGGCCATCGCTCCAGGCGATATATACTGCACAGCAGAACATTCTCGCGAAATTGCAACCGCGTCGTCCTCTGTGAGGGTTGTTGCCGATCCTGCTCCACTTCGCACACCTGCCTGTTGCTGTGCACCCGGAAAAACCATCAAGACATTTGTGCCTAAAGCGGCAATTTGTTCTTTCACTGAATATTCCGCTCCCTGGCCGATAGCAAGCATCGCAATAACCGCCGCGACTCCAATGATGATTCCCAGCATAGTGAGAAATGACCGCATTTTGTTGCGTTGCAACGCTCTAAATGCAGAAATAATAATATTCAATATCTTCATGCCGCTTCCTCCTCATCGTCGATCAAGGGAAGGTCTTTGATCACTTCTGATGCGATTTTAGGCCTGCTGTTAACTTTATCCGCTCTGATTTTGCCATCCCGAAAAACGATATGACGTTTTGCAAACTCTGCGATATCCGGTTCGTGCGTTACAAGAATAATCGTTATCCCGTTGTTGTTCAATTCCTGAAAGATACCCATTACTTCAACGCTTGTTCTACTGTCCAGATTACCGGTAGGCTCGTCGGCGAGAATGATGCTCGGATCATTCACCAGCGACCGTGCGATTGCAACACGCTGCTGTTGTCCGCCGGAGAGTTGGTTCGGGTAATGGTGAATTCTGTCTCCAAGACCTACTCTCTCGAGCGCTGCCATCGCCTTCTCTTTTCGAGTTTTGTTTGATGCCGGTCCATAGAACAACGGTAGTTCCACATTCTCCAACGCCGATGTGCGTGAAAGCAAATTGAATCCTTGGAACACAAATCCGATTTTCTTATTTCTTATCATCGCAAGCTCATCTCTTGATAATTTCCCCACATCGATTCCTTCAAGGATATACGACCCTTTCGTCGGCTTGTCGAGACATCCTAAAATGTTCATAAATGTAGATTTGCCGGAACCAGAAGCTCCCATAATTGCCACGAATTCACCTTTCGATACATTGACCGATACCCCGCGAAGTGCGTGCACATCCACCTCGCCAAGTTGATAGACCTTGGTCAGGTGCTCTATATGAATAAGAGTTCCATTTATGCCGGGCAATGATTGAGCAAGATTCTGGATCATCGGAAGCCGCCTCCTCCGCCGGGACGCTGCTGTTGTCCTGATCCTGCGAGAGGATTCTGTACTGATCCCGTTCCGGAATCGTTATTCGATGTTGCACCAATTACAATCTGATCTCCAGGCTTCAATTTTGTCGAAGTGATTTCGGTGAACCGCCCATCGTTCAATCCAGTCCGGACGAAGACTGACTCAAGCAATCCATTCAATTTCAAAATCCATACTCTACCCCTTCCTGATTGATGTGATGGAATGTAAGCGTTCTTTTGATATTCGGGATAATTCGATATGACACTGAAATCATTTGATTCCTTCTTCGTTTTCGTTTTAGGTTTGTTTTGCTGAACAATTGGATTGTTCCGTTTCATTCCTGCTGCAACAATCTTTTGTATTTCATTTCGCAACTCTTCCTGACTCAACTTCCCACCATGGGCTGCTTGAATTGAATCTCTGAGAGCCCGGAAACGCGCTCTGTCACCTTGTGAATATTGTCCCCCACTCTGCATACTTTGGACATCAGATTGAAGCTGAGAAGAGTCTCTTGTATCTTTTCCTTTGCCTGCGAAATCACTTCGCATCAAACCAGAACCTGTTGTGTCAATAATATCATTCGGCGGCTGGAATCTGAGAGCCATATTCGAAACTTTCATAACATCATTTGCATTCCCAACGAGAATTTTGACATTTGCAGTTAATCCCGGCATAAGCTTCAGTTGATCATTAATCACATCGATGATGACAATGTAATTGACAACATTTTGAATAGACTGAGGAGCGAGCCTGATCTGCGACACCGTTCCTGTGAATTTGTCATCTGAGTACGCATCGACGGAAAAAGTTGCTTCTTGGCCGATGCTGACCCTGCCGATATCTGTTTCATCGACCGTTGTCTCCACCTGCATCTTCTTCAGATCGTTTGCGATGGTATATAATGTGGGAGAAGAAAAGCTTGCTGCTACTGTCTGTCCAATATTAACTGCACGATTTATCACGACGCCGTCTATGGGGGCATAAATTGTTGCGTATGCCAGGTTAATTTTTGCTCTATCAAGAGTGGCTTCCGCAGATTTTAAATTGGCTTCATTTGATTCATATGTTGTCAAGGCAGCATCATAATTGAGCTGGGAATCGAGTGCGCGTTCGAGCAATACTTTCTCCCTGTCAAGGTTTCTTTTGCTATCTGCATACTGTGCCTTTGCCTTGTCGAGACTTGCTTCGGCGTCTTTTACCGATTGGACAAGGAACGTAGAATCTATTTGAGCGATGATTTGTCCCTTTTTTACAACAGAATTGAAGTCGGCGTATAATTTGGCAATAATCCCGGAGACCTGCGTCCCGACATCGACCGATGTTACCGCATTGATTGTTCCTGTAGCAGTAACAAAGACAGTAAGATCACCTTGCGCGATCTTGTCAAACCGCAATTCGTATTTCGATTTTGATCCGCGGAATAGAACTAATCCCACAGCCAATATCAATACAATCGTTCCCAGACCGCCAAATATTAATATTTTTTGTCTCTTCGTCATTGGTTTCCTCATTCTAATAATTTCGGCTCTTCACATTTTTCCTGATCATTTGATCTATATATAAGACGTGCAAGTCGCCACTTGGTTTCTTCCACTATCTAAATTTTAATAACTTCCCCCATTCCTCCGTATAGAATATCGGAAACCTTCACTCGCAAAAGTCGATTTATTCCTCTTTCTGCCGCCTAAGACTGGGAAATGTTTTCTGCGTTGAGAAGAAAATGGCATTCCGCAAACTCATGTCACATAACAATACACAACGAATGTCCATTATTGTGTGTGAAGTTCAGGAGATGGACTCTTGTCCTTTTATCTATCAACTTGCTATAGAATTAATTCAGGTTTAAACATAGAAACAAGAGAGAAGCGATATTGCGGGGAGCATGAATTTCGTTTCAAGATAGACTCTCCTTAAACTCTTAGATCTTCTAAGACCGGAACGTAGATCAATTCCTCTAATTAAGGGATGCTACCTTTCAAAGAGGTTAGAGATATTCCAAAGTTATTATAAATATTTCAATTAAAGGAGTTATAACGGAACGAAATGGCACCACCGCTACATGAAAGGCTGATACTGAAAAGTTTCGGCTTCTTTTATTCCATGATCACAACATGAATCTACAACTTCTGAAATACGCAACAACAGAAAGATCTTCAATACTTTTATGAATTTGAAAGGCATCTTCACCGCAAATCAAAAATGGATTTAACACGATAAAATTCATTTCACAAATAGCACTTTTTATATCCTGTGATCCTCTCGAATTATTGTCCGGACACCGCCATCGATACTTTTGCTCCGATCCCTTATAGGCTGCTCTTTAGCAATTTTATCTAACTGACCGATATTTTTTAATCTCTTATAAATAAGTTGCCACGCGCATGGTTGATCTGCCCTAATTTCACATCTATCTTCGCGCGAGCCGCCGCAAGGACCATTGAGCATATGTTTTGCACATCGCGTTACCGGGCATATCCCGCCGAAATCAGATAGAACACAAGTTCCGCATTGTGTGCATTTTTCCGTCCATACGCCTCTCGATTCGAGAACGCCAAGGAACGCAGTATCGAGACCTGCATAGACCGGTGTATCGGGGTAACGTTCCGCTATTGCTTGTACTCCTGCTCCGCAACCTAATGAAAGGACTGCATCGTTTTTCTTGATTTCTTCAGCAGCACTTTCTATAAAAACATTGTCGCACTGGCGTTCAATAGTAAATTCGTTAATTTTAATTTTTTTGCTCGCTTTACGCGATGCAATTCTTAGCGCTGAGGATATAATTGAAACCTCACGTTCGCCTCCGGCAAGGCATACAGTAACACACGTACCGCATCCGAGAACCAAAACATTTTTGTGGTCTTGAATAACATCAAATATTTCCGGTATTTTTTTTCTTTGAGCAACTATCATCGTCAATCCATTTTATTAGTAATAATTTATTGCCGTGAATTAAGCGTTTCAAATTCTTTAAAT
>Ga0182021_10007245_pt1 | contig 13133 bp, 6 predicted proteins | sample 612E3MmetaG_FD_120493 | JGI IMG/M metagenome (GOLD analysis project Ga0182021, IMG submission 120493) | Permafrost microbial communities from Stordalen Mire, Sweden - 612E3M metaG (Illumina Assembly) | ecosystem: Environmental > Terrestrial > Soil > Wetlands > Permafrost | place: Sweden... | reverse complement strand
CTGCCGGGCTCGACTTTGGCCGGGCGGGTTTCGCACCCGCTGGACGACTTCTCGGAATTTCATGAATTACCGCATGTCTTCATTCCCTTCCGACCAGCATTGCCTGGTCGCACCGTGAGCGAGTTCGTGGGCGTTTAGCGGGAAGACGAAGAGCGGGTCGCGGGCCGCTCACGCTCACCCAGGGCGCCCACGCAGGCCGCGTTCCGCTGGTCGCTCACGCTACCGCCCACGCTGGCCGGTCTGCGCCGAATTTTGGCGACGGCCTGCGAATAGTATTTTACTATTAGGCCCACTTTTCGCCTCACCCTGCGCGAGGCTGTGCGCAGAAGTTCACATTCCACTGAGGCACTTCCCCATGAGCATGAAAGTTGAGCAGTGTCAGTGGTCTGCCGCCGGCGGCTCGGATTCTCTGCCGCTCTCTGCCAGCTTGCACGCCTCCGCCCAACTCGTGCTTCTCTTCGGCAACCCCAGGCTGGTCAGCATTCAGGAATGCCTGGCCCAGGTGCGCCAAGCTTTTCCGAATGCCCATGTCCTTGGTTGCAGCACAGGCGGCGAGATTCAAGGCGCACGGGTTCGTGATGGGACGCTGGCCCTTACCGCGATCGCGTTCGACCACAGTCGCGTGGCCACCTCGCGGGCGCCCATTGAAGGCGTTGATCGCAGCTTTGTCGCCGGCGAGCAGTTGGTTCGCCAGCTCGATCCGCGTGGCTTGCGACACGTCTTCGTTCTCTCCGAAGGCCTGCAGGTCAACGGCAGCGATTTAGTGAGCGGGATCCAGGCCGCGCTGCCAGCGAGCGTTTCCGCCTCGGGCGGGTTCGCCTGCGATGGCACCTTCTTGCAGAAGACGCACGTCTGGTGCAATGGCGAACCCGAACAATCGACCGCCATTGCCCTGGGTTTCTATGGCGACCGGCTGCACTTCGGTTTGTCAGTGACCAGAGGCTGGCACCCGTTTGGGCCCGACCGACTGATCACCAGATCGCGCAAGAACGTGCTGTACGAGTTTGACGGCCGGCCCGCGCTGGCCCTCTACAAGCAATACTTGGGCGAACACGCGGCCGGACTTCCCGTGACCGGGCTCACCTTCCCCTTGGAGTTGTGCGTCGGTCCTCGGCAGGACCGCGTGATGCGCGCGCTGCTTTCCGTAGACGAAAACGAACAGAGCATCACATTTGCCGGCAACGTGCCGGAGGGATCGTACGCGCGCTTCATGATGGGACAAATCGAGGATCTGATCGGCGGCGCGCTCAAGGCCGCGAAGATGAGCCTCGACAACCTGAACGGCCGACCGCCGGGTTTCTCGCTGTTGGTGAGCTGCGCTGCACGTCGGAACGTCCTCAAACAGCGGGTCGAAGAGGAAGTGGAGGCCGTGCGCGATGTGCTCGGTGGACAAACGGTTCTCGCAGGCTTCTATTCCTACGGAGAGATCGGTCCCCTGGAAGCGGACGGCCCTCCCGAACTTCACAACGAAACCATGAGCATCACGAGTCTTGCCGAGGACTAGGCGGCATGGAGAAGCTCCACGCGTTGCTGCGTAGGCAGTGGCAGCGCATCTTCGGGCGCGACAGGCTAGTCCCTGAGGACTGGCGTACCTTCCTGCAGACCGTCGGTGAGACCTACGCCGAGTTCGATACCGGACGGCTCATCCTCGAACGCGCGCTGGCGCTGAGTTCGGAGGAACTGCACGCGGCCAATGCGGAACTCCGCGGCGTGCTGCAGGTGCTCCCGGACTTGATCTTTCGCATTAGCACCGACGACCGAATTTGCAGCGTCATGCAGGGCAGCTCGGTGCTGGACCAGCCGGCGTTGCGCAGCCTGCGCGAGCCACCGTCCCGCGACGAACATTCGACGGCGCGGCGATTCTGGCGCGCGGTCCAGCAGGTGCGGGACACTCAATCCTTGATCTCGTTCGAATACTCGGACGGCCTTCCCAATCAGACGCCTTTCTACGAAATGCGTCTGCTGCCGTTCGTTCAACGCGACATCATCGGGATCGTCCGCGACATCACCGAGCGCAAGCAGGCGGAGACCGCGCTGCGGGAAAGTGAGGAGCGGTCTGCCCTGGCGCAGCGGGTGGGGCACGTCGGGGTCTTCGATTGGAACTTGCTCGACAATCGGGTCTTCTGGACGGGTGAGTCGGAGGGAATCTTTGGACTGGCGCGCGGAAGCTTTGCCGGCACCTACCAAGGCTGGAGCGAACGGGTCGTGCCCGAGGACCGGGGCCGCCTGGACGCTTTCTTCAGTGAATGGTTGCGATCGAATCGGGAGGATGACCAATGGGAGTACCGCGTTCTCCACCCCGACCGACAGGAACGCTGGGTTGAATCCAAGGGACATGTCTTCCGCGATGCGGCCGGGAAGGTCTTCCGGATGATCGGAACCCATCTCGACGTCACAGTCCGCAAGCAGGCGGAGCAGGACCGGCTGGTGTTGGGCAAGCTGGAATCGACTGGGATTCTCGCGGGCGGCATCGCCCACGATTTCAACAATCTGCTCGCCGGCATGCTCATGAACCTGGAGATGGCCCAATCCGGCCAGAGTTCGGCCCAGGATGTGTCCGTCTCCCTCATGGAAGCCAGGCACGCCGTGTTGGCCGCCAAGGTTCTCACCCAACAGCTTATTACCTTCTCGCGCGGAGGAGCCTCGGTTCGGCAGCCGACGGACCTTGCGGCCCTGCTGCGCGAGTCGGTTCCCCTGGCTTTGAGCGGATCCAACGTCCGGAGCGAGATTTGGTTGGCCGCGGACCTATGGCGGGTGGAGGTGGATGTCGGTCAGATCGGACAGGTGATACGCAACCTGGTTCTCAATGCGCGGGAAGCGATGCCGAGCGGCGGAGTGGTTTCTCTCCGAGCGGAGAATGTGGCACTGAGCCCCGGGCACGGCCCAGCCCTCCCGCCGGGAGAATACGTGCAGCTTGGTGTTGCCGACCAAGGGTGCGGCATAGCGCCGGACGTGCTCCCGAAGATCTTCGACCCATACTTCTCCACCAAGCTACGGGGCACGCAGAAAGGAATGGGGCTGGGCCTGACCATCTGCCATTCGGTCGTGCAGAAACACGCGGGAGCAATCACAGTGGAATCGACGCCGGCCAGGGGCACAATCTTCCACGTCTTTCTTCCGGCATCCCGGCAACTTTTCACGGAAGCACAACCAGCCCGACCGGAGCCCGGGCTGCGGCAGGGCCGGATCCTGGTGATGGATGATGAACAGGTGGTCCGGACCAATCTCGGAAGGGTGCTCAAGCAGATGGGCTACCAGCCAGAATTGGCGGCGGACGGGGAAACCGCCGTGGAACTCTACGCCAGGGCGAAGGAAGCGGGCCGGTGCTTTGATGCAGCGATTCTGGACCTGACAGTTCGAGGCGCGATGGGGGGCGAGGAGGCGGTGCGAGCGTTGCGTGTACTCGATCCCACAGTCCGCGCGGTGGTGATGAGCGGACATAGCGACAACGCGGTGATGCAGGAGTATTCACAGTACGGCTTCAAGGGCGCCCTGACCAAGCCCTTCGACCGCGAATCCCTGCTCAACGTTCTCTCGCGCGTCTTGAACAACGAACACCCCTGACCCGAATTCCAGTGGCACGGATCCACATCAGCGCTCATCGCCATGCCGCCCCGCGCTTCCTGCATCAGGTCGCAGGAAGCGCCGTGTTGCCTCACATTCGGCCGAGAGCACTGCGTTGACGGCACTCCGCGGCAAAGGTGCGAACTTCCACGACACGCAAGCTGCCCATCCGGACGTGCCCGTCCGTTATAGTGGCAATTCACAGGCCAGCCTGATGGCCGCAGCCAAGCGGGCCAGCAGGGCCGCAGAGCCACAGAAAAACTAGTCGTATTCCGATGTTCCGAAATAATCTTCGCAGCATGCGAAGGCACTGCAACTTACTAGTACAGAGGTGTCCTATGCGATCCAATTCTCTTGCGGGGCTCGTCGCCATCCTGAGTCCGTGGCTACTTCTTGCCTGTTCATCAGCCAAGGTCTCGGCAGAAGGCCCGCACCCCAATGGTGGAAACGGCGTTCTCGGTGGCGGAGGTGCCGGCGGGAACATTCTGAGTACGGGGCAATCAACCGGGCCCGATGATGACTTGGGGGCGGCGCCGTCAGGCTGTGGCAATGGCGAGTTGACCAGGGACGAGGCATGCGACGACGGCAACCGCCAGTCTGGCGATGGTTGTGCCGCCAATTGTTTGCGGGTGGAGCCGGGCTTCTCTTGCGTCCCCGCCGGGCAGCCATGCCATCGCATCGCCCGTTGCGGCGACGGCGTCGCTGTCATGCCGGAGTTGTGTGATGACGGCAACACCGTTGCCGGCGACGGCTGCTCGCCCACCTGCAAGGTCGAGATCGGCTTCAAGTGCAGCGGCAGCCCAAGCGTCTGCACCCACACCACCTGTGGCGACGGGAAGATCGAAGGCGCGGAGGGATGCGACCAGGGCAACGGCAACGCCATGCCCTTCGATGGTTGCTCCGCGGATTGCCAGAACGAGCCCGACTGCAGCGGCGGCTCGTGCACATCCAAGTGCGGCGATGGCATCGTGCTCACCGAGGAATGTGATGACGGCAACAACGTCGACGGCGACGGTTGCTCCAAGGACTGCAAGATCGAACAGGGCTTCACCTGCACCCAGCCCTCCATTGGGGAGAAGATGCTGGTTCCCGTGGTTTACCGCGACTTCCGTTACCAGAACCCCAAGGATTTCCAGGCCGGCGTCACCGGTCAAACGGTTGCGTCCCCCGGCATGGTCAGCAAGGATCTCGACAAGGACGGCAAGCCCGTCTACACAGGCGTTACCGGCGGTGCCATTCACGTCGAGAGCACAGCCACGTTCGCCGAATGGTATCGCGACACCGCGGGAGTCAACCATGCCACCGCGTCGAAGTTGGCCCTGTACAACAACGGCAAGGGCGCCTACGTGAACCGGTACGGGCCCAACGGCGAACAGTGGAATACCACCGAAATTGCCTACTATTGCGGCAATGTCGGCCAGGAGAAGTTGGATGCGAACGGCCAGCCCATCCCCTGTACATCCAAGTACCAGGACACGAGTTCAACCAACTGCACGGAAAAACTGGCCAAGGGAGAGGAGATGCTCAAGTGCTACATCTCTAACGGCTCCTACAGTGCCACGTTCATCGTCGAGAAGGTCGACGGCAACCCGCTCTTCTTCCCAGTCGACGACGACAATTTCACCCCCGCCTCCGAGCGCGAGGCTGCGCAAATTCCGCCTCTCTACGACGCGACCGCGAGTTGGCCGTATGACCTGGACGCGAGCGGCAACAAACGCTTGCACAACTTCAGCTTCACAAGCGAGGTGCGCTACTGGTTCCTGTACCAGAAGGGCAAGACCTACACCCTCGACTTCACTGGCGATGACGACGTGTGGGTCTTCATCAACAAGAAGCTAGCCGTCGACCTCGGTGGCATCCACACCCCGGTAAACGGGTCAGTGACTCTCGATGCCACGACCGCTGCAAATCTTGGCCTTGCGGATGGCAAGGTCTACGAGGTGGCGGTGTTCCAAGCCGAGCGCCAGACCACCGGTTCGTCGTACCGGCTGACCCTGAGCGGCTTCAACGCGGCTCCCAGCGATTGCCTTCCCACGTGCGGGGACGGGCTGGTGGGAATTGGGGAAGAATGTGACGACGGGGTGAACTCGGGCGGATACGGCAAGTGCGGCCCGGGTTGCAAGCTGACTGACTTCTGCGGCGACGGGATCGTGCAGGCGGGTGAGGATTGTGACGACGGCGTCAACGACGGTCATCCCTGTCCGTCCGGGTGCCGCATCATTTATTGATTTGCTAGCTACAGCGTCCGTTTGTCGACCACGCGCGTGGCTTTGCCCTCGCTGACCGGCAGGCTGGCTGGCGGCAGCAGCTTGACCTTGGGCTTGGTCAAAATCTCCGAGCGCAGACGGGCGGCGATCTCGACTTCTAGTGCGACCCGCTGCTCCTCGCTCATCTCCGATTCGCCGTGGGTCAATTCGGCCTGCACGGTCATGTCATCGCGGCCCTCAAGCAGGATGAGGTAGTTGCGACCCACCTGCGGAATGCCCATGAGCACACGCTCGATCTGCTGCGGATACACGTTGACCCCGCGCACGATCAGCATGTCGTCAGCGCGGCCGGTGATGCGCGCCAGGCGGCGGTGGGTGCGGCCACAGGCACAGGAACCCGGTACGACCGATGTCATGTCGCGCGTGCGGTAGCGCAGAAGCGGCATGGCATCACGGCACAAGGTGGTCAGCACCAACTCGCCCGCCTCGCCGTCGGGCAGTGGCTCTTCCGTCTTGGGATCGATGACCTCGAGGATGAAGTGGTCTTCCCAGAGGTGCATGCCAGCCCGCTCGCTGCACTCGAAGGCCACGCCGGGACCGTTCATCTCTGACAGACCGTAGGAATTGAAGACCTCGACGCCCAGTGCCTTTTCGATCCTGTCGCGCGTCTCGAGGCTGTACGGCTCGGCGCCCACGAAGGCTCGACGCAGCCTGAGCGGCTTGCGCGCATCCGGTCCCTTCGCATCGAGAAAATCGGCGAAGTACAACGCGAAACTGGGCGTCAGGTGCACAGCCGTGGTGCCGAAGTCCTGCATGAGCTGCAGCTGCTTCTCGGAATTGCCGGGGCCGGCCGGGATCACCAGGCAGCCGATCTTCTCGGCACCGTAGTGGGCTACCAGCGCCCCGGTGAAGAGGCCGTAAGTCATCATGTTCTGAAACACATCGCGCGCCGTCAGGCCGGCGGCCACGAAGCTACGGGCACAAAGCTCGGCCGCGTTGTCCACATCCCGCTGCGAGAAGAAAAGCGCCTTGGGACGTCCGGTCGTGCCGCTGGAGGTGTGCAGGCGAGACGCTTCGTCCATCGTGACCGCCAGCAGGCCCGCTGGATAGGTATCACGCAGGTCGGCACTGGTAGTGAAGGGCAGAAGGCGTAGGTCGGCCAGCGATTTGATGCTTTCGGCCCTGACCCCTGCCCCGGCAAAGCGATCGCGGTAGAGCGGCACCCGTTCGTGCAGCCGCGCCACGAGAGCCTGCAGGCGCCCAAGCTGCAGCCGCTCCAACTCAGCGCGGTGGAGCGCCTCGATGCCGGGATCGCGAAACACTCCCTACCCTTCCAGGGGCTGCGCTTCTTCGACGATGAAGTTGGGAATCTCGTCGACCACGGCGTAGACCAGGCGACAGGCACGGCACACAAAGGCGCTTTCGTTGGGTGTCAGTTCCAGCGGCCCCTTGCACTTGGGGCAGGCCAGGATGTCGATCAGTTCGCGGTTCATCGGCATGGCCCGGTTTATACAACGAGCCAGCCCGGGTTTCTAACTCGTGCTACCCATGATAGGAACCAGCCATGCTGAAACAGATCGTTTTCGCAGTCGTTCTGACCGCGGCCCTGGCGATGTTCGCCTGGACGCTCAGGCGCTTCACCAAGATGCTCTTGACCGGCCGCCCCGAGAAGCGGACTGACCGGGTCGAGGCCCGCGTGGACTCGCTGCTGTCCTTCTTCTTCGGCCAGCGCAAGGTCATCGAAGCGGTGGATATCCCAGCCTCCCTCTGGCCGCGCTTCTCCAACCTGATGGGCAGCCGGCATCACTTCATCATCTTCTGGGGCTTCCTCATCATATGCCTGGGCACCATGGAAACCTTCGCGCAAGGACTGTGGCCCGCCTTCTCCTGGTCGTTGCTCCTGGGCGAAACGGTCGCGGGCGTACTTGACGCCGCGGTTGACAGCACCAACCTGGTCGTGCTGGTGGTGATCGGCTTCGCGTTTTTCCGCCGCTTGGTTCTTCGGCCCCGCCTGATCCCGATGAGCCGCGACGCAGCCGCGATTCTTTCCGCCATCGCTGCTCTCATGGTCACGCACTTCGCGATGCACGGCTTCCGCGCCCTGGCCGGCGCTGCTGAGCCCGGTTTCCTGCTTTCTGATGCGCTGGCTGGTACCCTGTCTGGCAGCGTCTCTTCGGCGACCGCAGGCCTGGTCTCGGAGGTTAACTGGTGGGTCCACGTGGTGTTGCTGCTGGTCTTCCTCAACTACCTCGCCTACTCCAAGCACAGCCACATCCTCGCAGCTTTGCCCAACATCTACTTCCGCGAGCTTGGCCAGCGCGGCGTTCTGCCCAAACTCAACCTGGAGGTGGACGACATCGCGCAAACCGGTGTGGTGTCCGAATGGAAGGACTTCACCTGGAAGTCGCTGCTCGACAGCTTCGCCTGTACCGAGTGCGCGCGTTGTTCGAACTACTGCCCGGCCAATCGGACCGGCAAGCCGCTCTCGCCCATGCAGGTAGTGCACGATCTGCGCGACGACATGAAGTCACGGCTGCCGGATCGCGGGCCGCTCGACGACATAATCGAACGCTTCCAGCACGGCAAGGCGGCCGCGGAAGAGGCGCGCCAGCCGCGAGAGCTGATCGGCGGCCGCACCAGCGAAGAAGTGCTCTGGTCGTGTACCACCTGCGGCGCCTGCCAGGAGGTTTGCCCCGTGTTCATCGATCACCCGGGAATAATCCTCGAAATGCGCCGCAATCTGGTGCTGCTGCAGGAAAAGGTACCCGGCGATCTGGTGCGTACATTCAAGAATCTGGAACAGAACGGAAATCCCTGGGGCTTGGGCGCAGACCGACGCATGGACTGGGCCGAAGGCCACGACGTGCCCACGCTCGACAACAAGCCCGACGCCGAATGGCTGTTGTGGGTGGGCTGCGCCGGCGCCTACGACGATCGACTGAAGAAGCAGACTCTGGCTCTAGTGGACATTCTGCGCCAGGCCGGGGTTGGCTTTGCCGTGCTGGGCATGGAAGAGGGCTGCTGCGGCGATTCCGCGCGCCGGGCAGGCAACGAGATGCTGTACCAGATGGAGGCGCAGCAAAATGTGGAGACGCTGAACGCCAAGCAGGTGAAGAAGATCGTCACCCCCTGCCCGCACTGCCTGCATGTACTCAAGAACGAATACCCACAGATGGGCGGCCACTATGAAGTGCGCCACCATTCCCAACTCATCGCCGAACTGGTCGAGCAGGGCAAGCTCGTGATCGAGCGCAGTGCGTACGGCGCGGGCAAGCTGACCTTCCACGATCCCTGCTACCTCGGACGCTGGAACGGCGAGTACGAGGCGCCGCGTGCGATTCTGGATCGACTGGGGGGCGAGCGCGTGGAGCTGGGGCGCACCCGCGAACACGCCTTCTGTTGCGGCGCGGGCGGCGGCCGCATGTGGATGGAGGAGAAGACCGGAACACGGGTCAATCAGAACCGCACCGACGAGATCCTGGCCACCGGCGCCACCACCGTGGCCACCGCATGTCCCTATTGCACGGTCATGATCAAGGATGCCGTGGACGACCGCGACGCGGGCGAGCGCGTTCAGGTGAAGAACCTGTCCGAGCTGGTGGCCAAGGCCATGGTTCGCACCAGCGCGACCAGCGAAACCGCCCTGCAATAGGGCGCCGCGGGTCTGGGCTCTGCAGCTGGGCGCCCAGTCACCGCCCTCCCTGTCCGAGCGAAGATGAACGCCGCTCGCGAAGAGTTCGGTGAACGGCTGCTGGCGCCGCGTGCGCGCATTCCGCTGTCCTAGTGGTTGCCGATGCGAGAGAATGGGCGCCGGCAAAGGAGGACTCCATGGCCGAGACCACATCGGGAAAGGTGCCGCAACGGAGACACTGGCGACGGGTGCTGGCGATTGCCGGGCTGGCCGCGGTGGTTGCGATCTTTGCGGTAGCGCTCCTGCGCCTACACGTGGCGCCCCGGCGCAGTGGGCCCCTGGAGGCGCGAATGGACTTGGCGGCCGGCGAGGTCTTCGTCGAGCAACAGGGCAAGCGCGTGCGCGCTGGATCGGGCGCGGCGCTGCTGGCATCGGCCAAGGTGACGACTGGGCCAGGGTCGCGCGCATTGCTGCGCCTGTCCGACGGGGCAGCCTTGTTCCTGCGCGGTGGCACCAGCCTGCAACTCACCGCCGATGGAACCGCGCTGGAGGCGGGCGAGGTCTGGCTGGAGGTGCCGGCGGTGGATCGCAAGCCGGGCGTGCTGAGCTTGGGCGAGGCGACCGTGTCCGCAGCAGAGAGCGGGCTTTCTATTCGCCGCGATGCCAAGGAGTCGAGCGTGTACGTGGCGCGCGGGCTGGCGCATGTGAGCGCCCCGGGCGGGCGGGTGGAGGTGCGCGCAGGCGAGCGCGCGCGCTTGCAGCCAGGGGCGGCACCCCAGGTCGCGCCTGTGGCGTACTGGGAAGACTGGACCGGCGGCATGGCCGACCAGCGCCTGGCCGGCGGCGGCGCGGGCGCGGGCCGCATCTACGGCGTGGATTTCGACCGCGCTACAAGCCCGGCGCGCGCTCTGGAAATCACACGCCAGGCGGTGCGCGTGACCTTGCGCTCCGGTATCGCCGAGACCGAAGTGGACCAGACCTTCTTCAACCCGGGCGAGCGTGAGGTGGAAGGCTGGTACTGGCTGACTGTGCCCGAAGGCGCTCTGGTCACCGGCTTTGCCGTAGAAAACAACGGGCAACTGGTCGAGGGCGAATTGATCGAGCGCAAGGAAGCCGCCCGCCAGTACGGGGCTGCAGCGCGCGCCGGCTATGAACCCGCGCTGCTGGAATGGATCGACGGCCGCAGCTACCGGGCGCGCATCTACCCGGTCAACGCCGGCAACACGCGCCGGGTGGTCACGCGCTATCTGGAGTTGGCACCGCTCGTCGACGGACGCCTGCGCTACCTCTTCCCCTTGCGATCCGAGCCGCCGGTGCGCATCGGAGAGTTTTCGCTCAGCGTGGATCTGGGCAAGGCGGGCAAGGACATGGATCTGTCCACCCTCGAAGATGCGCGCATCGAGAATGGCGGCCAGAAGGTCACCATGCGCCGCTCGGGCTTCACCGCGCAGGCGGATTTTCTCCTGGAAGCCAAGTTGAAGAAGCTGCCGCCGCCCGTGCGCGTCGCGCGTTTTTCGGCCGGGGCCGAGACCGCGGACTTCGTTATGTTGCGCTACCTACCCGACCTGGAATGGGCCGCGGTCGCGCAGCAGCCGGGCGCCGTGGTCATCGTGGTGGACACCTCGGCCGGCAACGACGAGAACACCCGGCAGCTGGAAGTGGCAGCCGCGGAGGCCATCCTGCGCGCGCTGTCCGATGCGGACAGGTTTGCCCTGGTGGCTCTCGACGTGCGGCCCAAGGTGCTGTATCCGGCCTCGGGTCTGGCCGCCGCCACCGAGGGTGAGGTGGGCAAGGCGCGCGAACTGCTGGCAGCCCACGCTCCTGGGGGCGCGACCGATCTGGGCGCCCTTTTCGACGTGGCCCTGGCTCGCCTGCACGGCAGCGAGCAGCCCGCGGTGATCTATATCGGTGACGGCATGGCCACTTCCGGCGAGATCGGCGGCGAGCGGCTGCAGGCGGCCCTGCGGCGCAGCCTGGCCACCTCACCGGCGCGGCTCTTCACCGTCGCGGTGGGCGGCGAGGCCGACTACGGCTTCTTGGATGCCCTGGCGCACGCGGGAGGCGGCAGAAGCCTGCGCGTGGGCAACGCCGAGGAGGCGGGGAGCAGGGCGCTGGAGCTGGTTGCGGCACTCAAGACACCGACCATCACAGATTTCCAGCTCGACGCAGGCGCGGGCCTGGACGAGGTGTTCACCTCGGCGGACGGGAAAGTCTCCTGGGGAGGCGAGTTGGTTTTGCTGGCGCGTTCACACCACGATTTGCCGAGCCAGGTGAAGGTGAAGGGCCGCCTGGGCGGACAGCCGTTCGAGAATATCTATGCGATCGAGGAAGAGGACGAGGCACTGGCCGCGCTGGTGCCACGCCTGTGGGCGGCTGCGAACATGAAGAAAATCCTGGGTGAGGGCGGCGATGTCGACGATCGGCGCGGGACCCTGGTGAAGCTGGGCCTGGACTATGGCCTGATGACCCCGTTCACCAGTTTCCTGGCGCTGGAGAGCGAGCAGGCGTACGCGGCGCAGGGGATCGCGCGCAAACGGGGGCCGGCCTACGGACGGTTGGCAGCGAGCGCTGCTTCGGAGAAGAAGGAGGCCCCAGAAGGGGCTGTTGAAGAGCGGGCTCATCTGCTGGCTTCTGGCCGCGAGATAGCTGGCCGGGAGCTGGCGCGGGGCGCGGACTTGGAGAAAGACGAGGTGCAAGCGGAGTCTGTGAGGAGTCGCCAAATGGCCGCAAGAGCCCCGCGCCATCTCGCTCGCGTTGCACCAGGGATTGTGCCGTCTTCCCCGCCCGACGATGAGGAGGCCATTGGCAATCTTGTGGGCGGGGTCAATCGGGGGGGCAGCCTCTCCGCCGACGATCTGTCGAATCTGCCCCGACAAAGGATGTCTGCGGAAGCTCGATCCCAAATGGCGATGGCGGCAAAGGCCACGGCCAATCGCCCCAAGAAAGGCACGTCGAGGAACGAGCCCGCTTCTGCGGCCGGGCTCGAAACGCGGCGGAGTCCATCTACCGTCGCTGCGATCGTGCCCGCGGCGTGCAGCGACGCCAGCGAGCGGCCGCTCTTTGAGCGCGCTCTGCTCTGGGAGAAGCGTCTGCACACCGCGACCGCGCCGGGCGAGCTGGCCGAACGCTATCGCGCGGCCATCGCCGCCTGCGAACTGCCTGACTGGCGGGCCGAGGCGCTCTTCCTGCGCCTGCTCGCCCATCACATGGAAACCGAGGCCGCGGTGGCCGAGATCTTCGATTTCCTCGGCCCGCGTCCCGATGCGCGCTTCTACCTGGCGCGCGTGCTGCTGCGCCGGAATGCCGGCGACGCCCTGGCCCTGGCCATTGAACAACGCCTGTTTGGCACCTGCGTGCCCTGGGACAAGGTCGATCTGGAACTTTCCGCCATTGGCAATGTGGAGACCCGCATTGTCCGTCTGAAGGAATACCTGGCCCGCGCGCCCAACGATCCAGCGGGCGGCATGCGACTGGTCAGGCTGCTGGCGCGGGCCGGGCACGCGGATGAGGCCCTGCTCTTTTCGCGCAAGCTGAAAGCCGCGGGCCTGCTCACCCCGCGCCTGGTGCTGGCGCTCGGCGATCTGCAGGCCGATGCCGGCCAGACCGACGACGCCATTCGCACCTATTCCGAGATCGTCGAATTCGATCCGCGCAACCAAGCCGCGCGCCAACTGCTGGGCGATGTGTACCTGGCGCATGGCTGGTATGACCTGGCCTACGCGCAATACACG
>Ga0182021_10007244_pt1 | contig 13135 bp, 12 predicted proteins | sample 612E3MmetaG_FD_120493 | JGI IMG/M metagenome (GOLD analysis project Ga0182021, IMG submission 120493) | Permafrost microbial communities from Stordalen Mire, Sweden - 612E3M metaG (Illumina Assembly) | ecosystem: Environmental > Terrestrial > Soil > Wetlands > Permafrost | place: Sweden... | reverse complement strand
TCCGACACTTTCGAGGCGAGCCTGGGGAAAGTCGTCCTGACGAAGGAGTGGCAGCACTTCGACATCGATCTGGGATCATGCAGCTTGAAGGACGTCATCGGCGCCTTCGCCTGGACCGCTGCCGCCAATTGGAATCCCAAACCGACGGTCTTTTACCTGGATGACATCCGATACGAGTAATGGCGAGGTGAGGCGATGGGAAGTCACATTACGAAGTACGTCCTTGCGGCAGTTGCATCCGCGGCTCTACTGCTGGCGGGTCAGTGCGACAAGAAGGAAGACAAGACAGCGGCGAAGAAGGCCGACGCGGAAGCAGCCAAGCCGCTGCCGTTGCAGGCGCCGGTCGATATCACAAGCTACTTCGTTCCGTCTGGCTGGATGGGAGAAGACAAGGAGCGGGGCAAGGGCCTCTTCGCGTTGGATGCGGTGTATAAGGGCAAGCCCCGGCCGGGCAGTTCGAGCGGCTTGTGTATCAGGCTTTCCTACTCGGGAAAAACCTGGGCGGGCGTCTACTGGCAGTATCCGGACTGTAACTGGGGCGAGACGCTGGGGAGGACGGTGAAAGGGGCGAAGCGGGTAACGTTCTGGGCGGCGGGCGAAAAGGGCGGCGAGGTGGTGGAGTTCAAGGCGGGAGGCAGCGGCGCTGGCTTTAGACACCGCGACACTTTCGAAGTGGCGATGGGTCCAATCATGCTGAAGCCGGAATGGGAACCCCATGAAATCAGCCTGGGTGATAGTCCGGATCTGTCGAACGTGATCGGCGCCTTTGCATGCACAATTCACGCCGGCACAGCAGCGGACGGCCCGGTCGTCGTCTACCTGGACGAAATCCGCTTCGCCAAATGAAGCGCGGCCCGGGGACGCCACGGCGGCGCATCGGACGCGCCGCCAAGGCATGGAAACTTGGCCTCACCAGAAAGGAGTTGACGAAATGAGCATACGCGGCCCTTCGACACTTCTGGCAATCGCAGCAGGTCTGCTGTCGTGCGGCTCAGCGTCCGGCCAGACGGTCGCCAGTCTTCCCGTCTTGACGGGGGTGCAACTGAGCAAGAGTTATGCCATCAGCCTGAATACATCCGGCGGTTTGACCAACTGGCTATCCGTGGAAGGCGCCACCGGCCTTCTGATGCAGTATCCCGCCGGCCAGACGTGGGGATCGGTGTTCATCACGTATGGGCCGGCGGTTTCGACTAACCGGCCTGGCCTGGACGTTTCGGCCTACCAGTCACTGGTGTTGGAACTGAGCGGCGACGCCGGGACCACCGTGGCCATCGGCATCAAGGACGCGACCCAACTTGACGACGGATCGGAGACCACGGTTCCAGTTCAGATCTCGGGCGACTGGCAGACCTATGCGATCCCTTTGACGAAGTTCACCGGAGCGAACCGAACCGACATATACGTCGTGACGGAGTTCGTGTTTTCCGGTTCGAAAGCCCAGACACTGTGGGTGCGAAACATCGAGTTCAGCGCCGCGACAACCGGGATTCTGCCTCAGTTCGTGTTCGGCGGAGGCTGGTACTCGGCGCTCTACTTCACGAACACCGGCGGCGCGGCGGTCTCGGTCCCGGTGAGTTTCGTGAGCGACAACGGCACTCCAATGAGCATTCCAGCCGTGGGCGCTTCCACCACCGTCAGCCTCGCGCCGCGCGGGTCCGCCCGGATCGAAGCGCCCAACACGGGGGACCTGACGCAAGGGTATGTCACGGCAGCGCTGCCGTACGGCGTGACCGGTTACGGCGTTTTCCGCCAAAGCAGCGCGGGCATCCCCGACCAGGAAGCCGTGGTGCCGTTCTCCGGGTCATTGGCCAGGACCAGCACTCTGATCTGGGATGACACGATCGCAGTGACCGCGGTGGCCATGGTAAACCCAAGTTCCGTGGATGCCACGGTGGCCATCACCGTTCGCGACGGCACGGGGCAGACAATCGGGACATCCTCGGTGGCTCTACCGTCCAAGACCAAGTCGGCGGTGGTTCTGAGGACTCTTCCCGGTTTGGCGGGGATGGCTGGAAACTGGGGCTCGGCCGATTTCAGCGTGACCACCGGGAGCGTCGCGGTGCTTGGCCTCCGGTTCAACGGTCAGGCCCTGACTTCCATTCCCACCGCGGACAGATGACTCGGAGACCGCATCGCATGGCGACCAAGACCAACCGAGATAAACCGGCCGCTTCCGGGCCTGAACCGACTGGACCCCGGACAACGTCACCGCTCATTCCCCCGCCACCCGGAGATCACACTCTGTTCTTGGTCGTGTTCACGGGGGTATTTGTCGTAACGATTCTGTGTTTGGTCCTGGGTTTTGTATTGGACATTGTAGGGAAGCCCGGCGCCGAGCAGTACTTAACGATTGCCAAGGTGGGCGCCGGCGCGATGGCGGGACTGGTTGGCGGAACAAGCCTCAGATCGGGCACGTCCCCGCAAAAGCGTCCGCAACGCGAAAAGGATACACCGTGAGCGCTCAAGTCCGGTTGTTCCTACTGTGTGCTGTCACGGTGCTATCCGCGGCCGCCCAGCAGCGCGTGGACGATCCCTATGCGTGCGAGGGGGTGGCGCGGGGGTTTGGACAGACCCACTCTCTGAAAAAACTCCGCGAGGCTGCGGCGAACCTGGCGGCCACTGCCAAGAGCGCCAAGGACTTCTGCACGTTGGGCGAACTGTACAAGAGGTTGGGCGACGGGAGGGCGCGCGAATACTACGACAAAGCGATCATGGCGGCTCCCGAGGAGCCCGCGTACGAACTGTTCTACGGGGACTATTTGCGGGTCTATCACGGCGCGGCGGAGCGCCCGCTCTTCCCGGAAGCGGAGAAGCACCTGATTGCCGGCCTGGAGAAGTTGTCCCGTCTGAAGCAGACACCCGATCCCAGCCGCTACTGGAATACCGATACCGAGGCCCGCTTGAGGCGCTCCCTCGCTGCCCTGTATGAACGCGACGGGTTCCAACTCGCCCAACGGCCGTCCGGCGGCCAGGGGCCGGATGCCGTTACCCGCCAGCCCTGGCTGTTCTTCAGCCCCGCCGCGCAATACCAGCGTTCGACGGACGATCTCGATCGCAGCTCCGATGTCAGAGATTTGACCGCTGCGGCGCTGTTCAGCCAGAACTCGGCGCCGGGACCATCGAGACGCCTCGGCCGTCCCTTGACCGAAGCGGAACTCTCCGGGATGGCCCGCATCGAGACCCCGTTGCAGGCCGAGGGCACCCTGCGCGTTCGCTACGGCGCTGCCCCCGTGCTCGACGTGTCCTTCCTGGGCAGGCGAACCGGCGACGCGGAGGTGACCAACTATTTCAAGCCCGATGAATTCAACAACCTGAAGTTGGTCGATTTCGGAGTCAAACTCGAGAAGCCGCTTGCAATCACCCGTACCACTGACGCACTGCTTCGTTTCGCGTATCACAGGGTCAATCGCCAGGGGCTCATCGAGTTCGAGCCAACCGCGACGGAGCGCCTCGATCAATTCGAAGCTTTCGGGGCGTTGTCGCAGTACGTGGGTCCGGACCGGATCAAGCTGTCCTATACCTATGTGCGCCAGAACATCGATCCCCAACTCTCAGGCATGCTGAGCCGTGACCGCGAGATGATGGGCGGCACGCTGACCTACCAGATCTTCCGCCCGCTTCCTCTACCCGGCCGGGATTCGAACACCGCTTCGGGACGGCACTTCGAAACACGCGGCGTCGACTTGCTGGCGGGGTTACTGAAGGACAAGGAACTGTATCCCGCCTCGCCCGCCGGCGTCTTCATCCGGCGGGGCGACTATTACTTGGGCGTTGCGGCCCGGGGACTGGGCCGAATCGACCTCACGCTTCAGCCGACATGGTACACCAGCCGCGTCAGCAACGACCGGTCCCAGAACAACTCCCAACTCCGCACTGCGGGCAACGTACTGATCCGGGTGTTGGACGAGGAACGGACACCGGAGATTCCCAAGGAACGGTTCCTCGGAATGCCCGTCGCGTTCGTTCAGGTTGTCGTGCCTTTCCACTGGGATACTCCACGCGGAGGACTGGGTACGTTCCAGTCGCGCAGTGTCGGAACGCAGCTCTGGACGAAGCTCTTCTCGGATGGCCGGATCGGTGTCACCTTGCTGGGTATGGCCGGATACTCCCGCGACCGGTTCCCCGTTCTCGGCAAGGACTTCAATCTGGTTCGACTGGGGCTAAGCGTCGGTTTCTGACCGAACCGCTGGCCGGTTGGCGCGGGCTGCCCTCCCGGTTACCGGGCCGCTTCCTTTTCCTTCTCGCGGTAGAAGTCGCGCAGCACGTAGAACGCCAGTTTCTTGTCGCCGCGCGGGGAGATCAGCCCCTTGCGGTTGAAATCGTCCTGGATGCCCGGCACTTTGCGGCGCGGCGAACGGAAATCCATCAGAATCCAGGCGATCGTCCCTTGCAGAAACGGCACCCGCTTGAACATGGCCACCTGCCGCCGGTAGATCATCGCCATGTTCTCCTCGGTCCAGGCGGCGTCCTCGCCACCGTGATTGCCGGCCAGCGCCTCGGCGCCGAATTCGCTGAAGACCACCGGCTTGTCGTAGGGCGTCTCCCACGAAACGCCATCCAGCTTCTCGGGTGCGCCGTCGTACCAGCCGATGTACTCGTTGCACCCGAGCACGTCCAGGCTCTTGCCCAGCGGATCGTCGGCCGTGTAGTGGCCGGGCGTGGGTTCGTGCGTCAGCGTGGCGGCCGTCACCAGGCGCGTGGGGTCCAGTTCGCGAGCCTTGGCGGCAAGCTGTGACAGGAACTTCAGCCGCGCGTCTCCCTGCGGCGTCTCGTTGGCCACCGACCACACTATGATCGAGGCGCGGTTCTTGTCGCGCACGATCATCTCGCTGAGCTGCCGCTCCGCGTTGGCATAAACCACCGGGTTCTCCCACTGAATGGCCCAGTAGACCGGGACCTCGGTCCACAGCAGCAGCCCCATCTCGTCGGCCACGCGGACCATGTTTTCGTCGTGCGGATAGTGCGCCAGGCGGACGAAGTTGCAGCCCAGTTCCTTGGCCCACGAAAGCAGCGTGCGCGCCTCGGCTTCCGAGAAGACGCGCCCGGTGCGGAAGGGCGCCTCGGAGTGGATCGACGCGCCGCGCAGGAACACCGGCTTGCCGTTGATCAGGATGCGCTGCCCGCTGGTGGCTACGGTGCGGAATCCGATGCGGTCGCGGACGGTGTCGGTGGGCGACTCGAGCGCCACGTCGTACAGCTTGGGCCGCTCCGGGCTCCACAGGTCCAGCTTGACGGGAATCGCGAGGCGCGCCATGCCGTCGGCGCCGGGGGTTGCGCGGACGCTCACGCCGGCCTCGGGGATGCGTACGGTGACCGCCTGGCCCTTCTGCGGACCGTTGACGCGCACCCACGCCGCGATGCGGTCGGCGGAGCCTTTATCGAGCTGAACGGAGTAGTCCTCGATGAAGGTTTCGGGCACGTCCAGCAGGCGGACGTCGCGCGTCAGGCCGCCGTAATTCCACCAGTCGGTCATGGTTTGCGGAACGGCGTCGGCATGGCGCGTATCGTCCACCATCACGATCAGGGCGTTGCCGCTGTCCTTCAGTTTGCCGGTGACTTCGAACTGGAACGGCGTGAACCCGCCTTCGTGCTCGCCGACCTGGTGGCCGTTGAGGAACGCGATGGCGCGGTAGTTGGCGGCGCCGAACCATAGGAACTGGCGGCGGCCGGGGCGCGCGGCGAAACTGAACTCGCGCTTGTACCAGATGGTGCCTTCGTACAGGTAGAACTCGGGGCGCTGCATGTTCCAATCGCCGGGAACGGCGAGCGAGGGCGCATTCTCGGGAATGCCCATCTCTTCGTGGTCGCTCTTGGATTTGGGCGCCAGGTTGGCCCCCACGCCGCCATCCTTCTGGGGATTTCCGTGGAAATCGTAATACCCGGACTGGTAGGGGTCCACCATGATTCTCCAGTTGCCGTTGAGGCTGATGCCGGCCCGCGCCGCGGCGTTCTGCATGGCGAACGGGGACTCGGCGCGCGTGGTGGCGCTGGCGATGAAAACGGCAACCGTGACGGCTGCGGCGGTACGGAAAGACGGGAAGTTCATAGGCGGCCTCGAAAGGCGATTGTAGCGCCCTGCGCCCAGCCCCGCCGGCGCGCGATAATCTATCTATGGAAGTCATGAAAACCTCGAACCCCACCTTCAGAGCGTCGGTGTACCGCGGCGAGAACATGCACGCCGCCTATGGCGAGACGATGACCGTGGAAGGGACCATTCATCGCACGGGCATTTTGCTGCTGTGCGTTCTGGCGACGGCGCTGTACACCTGGAGCCGGTTCCTGGCCACCCACGATCCGGCTGCGGTGGGCCTTCCGATCATGGTCGGCGTTTTCGGAGGCTTCATCATGGCGCTGGTCACGTGTTTCAAGAAGGAGTGGTCGCCGGTGACGGCGCCGATCTACGCGCTGCTGGAGGGCCTGTTCCTGGGCGGCGTATCGGCCATGGCGGAAGTGCGCTTTCCGGGCATCGCCATTCAGTCGGTGGGGCTGACGTTCGGCACCTGCTTCTGCATGCTGGCTGCGTACCGCAGCGGACTGCTCCGCGCCAGCCCGAAATTCGTGGTTGGCGTGGTGGCCGCCACCGGCGGGATCTGCCTGTTCTATTTCCTCAGCATGCTGCTGGGTTTCTTCGGCATTGGAGTACCGGGGGTTTTCGGCGGCGGCCCGGTGGGCATACTGTTCAGCCTGGTGGTGGTGGTGATTGCGGCGCTGAACCTGATCCTGGATTTCAACTTCATCGAGCAGGGGGCGGAGCAGGGCGCCCCGAAGTACATGGAGTGGTACGGGGCCTTCGGGCTGATGGTGACCCTGGTGTGGCTGTACCTGGAGATTCTGCGGCTGCTGAGCAAGTTGCGGGGGAGAAGGTAAGCCGGGATGCCGGTCAGAACCTCCAGCCGAGATCGGCCATCAGACCCAGCAGGTTCACGCAGAGGACGCCGCGCGCGGCGCAAACGTTGGGGATCTTCGGCGTGGCTGGGTTCCCCGACCGGCGCTGTTCGGACACCACTGTAAGGCCGCGGCATCGCGCCAACGCAATGACAAACGGGTCCGCGTTTACGCGGTCCTCGCCAGCTTGAACCAGGCCTGCATAGGCGGCCATGATGCCGCGCACTTCCCGCTGCTGCGGCTCGTCGAGGTCGATGAATACATCCGGTTTCGCCGCGGCCCACGCGTACAGGTCGTCCTCCTGGCGTTCGAGTTCCGCCAGCACCATGGGGCTCGCCTTCAGATCGCCTGCGCGAATGAGGGCTTCGATCCGCAACCACACGCTGGGGAAGCGCTCAGGTGGATACGCGAAGCGCACGCCCAGATCAGCGAACTGGTGTCGATGCTGTAGGCCACTCGGAATTCCCGGATGCGCGGGCCTAGGAGAAGACGGCTGCTTCGAACTCGGGCAGGTGGTTCAGCTTCAGGCCGAGATGCCTGGAGAGATCGGAAGCGGAGGGCCGCCCCTCATAGAAGGCCTCAAGCACTCCTTTCGCATATAGGCGCCCCATGCGGTTGAGCGCCCGTCTGAACGGGGGAACGAAGCCGCCATCGCCATCGCCAGCGCGCGCCGTGGCTTCGGCCGCGAATTGCCGGCGCTTCTCGCGGTAGAATCGCTCGGTCGTGCGGCCCAGGATCGACAAGCGCCGCAAGATCGCTTCACGGCTGACAGCGTACTCGCGCGCCAGTGCCGCGGTGTCCTCATCTGCCCAGTCCTGGCTAGCAGCCTCCTGGCGCACAATGGGTTCGGCAAGAAGACTCTCCGCCGGAACCAGCGTAGCGCCCGCGATACGGTTGCACAGGACCTCGTGGTCTGCGCCGGCGGCGCGCCGGTCATCGCCGGGCAGACAGAGTCCGCCCTCGCGGAGCATCAGGTGGCACAGTTCATGGAGCAGGCTAAATGTGCGTCCAGCGTGTGCGTCGGCGCCGTTGAGCAGGATTGCGGGCAGAATGGGTTCCGCGAGAGAGAAGCCCCGCATCTCGCTCACTTCCACGCGCGTCGTCTGAAACACCAGGACGCCGATGCGTTCGAGTGCCTCGCGCCAGTGGCGGAAGCCGATATCGGGCCGGCGCCAAGCCTTCTGTTCCGCTATTCCGATGCCGATGTGCTCGCGGATCGCAATCGCTGCGCTCTCCGGTTCGGCGCGGTCAACGCGAAGCTGAGGCAAACGTGTTTCGAACGCCTCGGAGCCGGGAAAGCTCAGGAGCACCGCGCGGCGCGTGGTGGCCAGCCGGATCTCGTATCGGAGTCCGGGGGACAATTCGGCGGCATCCGTCCCGGGGAGCCGGCGGAAGTCGCGGACGGCAAGTTCCTCGCGTGGAGGCTCGGGCAGGTAGAAAACTGCCGGATTGCGCTTGTAGACCTCGGACAGCTTCATTAGCTGCGGTATGGTCGGGCGGTCCTCGCCGCTCTCCCATCTAGCCAGGCGGTCCGGATTGACGGCGAGTTTGTGCGCCGCGATCCCGGGATCGAAGCCTGCCTCCCGGCGCGCCCACGCCAGCACTTCGGGCGTCACAAGCGCGCGTTGTCTGTGGTTGGCGGCTGGCATGGCTTCTACCTTCTATGATCTCAAGATTGTACCCCGCATGCGGGGCTCGAAGGAATTCACTTGGGTCGCACAGCGCGTGGCGCTTCGATAGCCTTTCGGCCTTCGGGCTGATGGTGACGCTGGTGTGGCTGTATCTGGAGATTTTGCGGCTGCTGAGCAAGTTGCGGGGGCGAAGGTAGAGAAGGACGGGATTCGGAGTCTTCACCTAACGCTCCTCGGGCTTCTGCCTTATAGGGCCTCGCCACCAGCTTCGAGTTGTGCCAGTATCTCCGCGCACTCTCCTCCGGCGATTCACTTTTCTGCGATTCAGGGCGATACGTACCTTCGGGGGTGCCGTGAAGACCGGCTTGCGTATCTGCCTTGTTGTAGTCATTGGGTTTGTCCTGGCGCAGCGCGAGCTGGCCGCGCAGGGCGCCGCGCCGCAAAATGGGAGTGTCACCGGCTATGCGAATGCCCAACTGCCGGCCTGGCTGCGGCTTGGCGGCGAGGAGAGAGTGCGCCTGGAGGATTTGGGCGGCGTGGGGTTCAAGCCCTCCGGCAACGCGTATCTGCTGCAGCGCCTGCGGTTGAATCTCGAGGTGACGCCGCTCGGGTGGCTGAAGTTCTCCTTCCAGGCGCAGGATTCGCGGGTGTTCTTCACGCGCGTCTCGCCCGCGCCATCTTCGCAGAAGGACCCCATGGACCTGCGTCTCGGCTACGTCCAGATTGGCGATCCGGATGCGGCTCCGGTGAGCCTGCGAGCCGGACGCCAGGGTCTCACTTTCGGTGAAGGAAGACTGGTGGCGGACCCGAACTGGTCCAACGTGGGCCGCTCATTCGACGCCGTGCGGCTGACCCTTCGCCATCGAAATCTTCGGCTGGACGCCTTCACCGGCGCCTCCGACAAGATCTACACGAACGGCTTCGCCACGCCCGCGCCCGGAGAGCATTTCGACGGCCTGTACGGCTCCATCGAGAAGGTGGTTCCCAACGCCACCATCGAACCCTACCTGTTCTGGAAGATGGAGCACAATGTCAAGGGCGAACTGACGAAGACCGGGAACCTGGACGAGAAGACGGTTGGTCTCCGCTGGGTGGGGAAGCTGCCCCTCGGCTTCGACTACGGGATGGAGTCGGCCCTGCAGCGCGGCCGGCAGGCGAACGAACCCATGTCCGCATGGGCCAGCCACCTGGTGGCCGGCCGCACGCTGCCGAACGCGGGGCATCAGCCCCGGGTGTTCGCCGAGTTCAACCGCGCCACCGGGGACCGGAATCCGCGCGACGGAAGCCACGGCGCGTTCGATCCGCTGTTTCCCAGTTCGCATGACAAGTTCGGCACTGCCGATCAGTTCTGCTGGACGAATATCGTGCACGCGCGCTCGGGCATTCAATACGGAGTCCGGAAGGGTCTGACGCTTGCGGCGGCCTACAATTCCTTCTGGCTGGCGAACCGGCGCGATGGAATTTACGGCGGCGGCAAGGTGACCATCGCGTCTAACGGTGCCGAAGGGAGCCATATCGGCCAGGAAGCGGATGTCCAGGGACAATGGACCGCCACCCGGCATACGCTGGTGGATCTCGCGTTCGGGCACATCTTCCCGGGCGAGTTCCTTCGCAACACCGGCCACGGCTCGGCGTACAACTGTCTGTTCCTGGGGGTAACCCAGCGGTTTTGAACGGCTTCCCGGCCGGGTGGAATGCACTAACGTTACGCTTCAATCGCGCCGATAGTAGCGGTAGCACGCCAGTTTCCGGTCCGCAGAGGAGCAGGAAGATGAAGGTCTCGACAAGACTGTATGGCACGGTGGGGGCGCTGCTGGTGCTGGGCATCCTCGTCTCCGGGCTCGGCACGTGGTATCAGCGCGAACTCGGTCACGAGTTGGACGCAGCCCTCAACGTGACGGCGGTAAGGATCGACAAGATCGACTCCATTCGTGCCAGGGCCTGGGAACTTATCGTGGCCATGCAGGAAGCCTTCGGCGCCGGGACCCTGAAGGACGCCCAAACGGTGGAGCGGGCCGTGGCGCAGTGGGAGGTAGTGCGAAAGCGGATGCACCAGCAGTTCGACGAAATCCGGCCGGTGCTGACTACGGACGAGGACAAGGCGTTGCTCGAGAAGTTCGAAACCGGCCTGAGCGAGTTCGAGCCGGCGGCCGGCGAGTATCTCCGGCTCTGCAGGGAGAACAAGTTCGATGAGATCTCTCCCCTCGCCGCCAAGATGCACGCATTCGGTGCGCTGTTCGACACCAACGGACGCGATTTCCGGGACCTGCAGATGAAGTTGCTGAAGGAGTCCGGGATCCGCGCGGATTCGCTCCGCTCGCGAAGTATGTTCGTGAGCGTCTCGCTGGCCTGCCTGCTGATGGCGATCGGAGTGGCGGCGGTGTTTGTGGTGCGCGGCATCAGCCGCACGCTGGTGACGGCGATCGGCGAGCTCTCGAAGGCCGCCGAACAGGTGGCCAGCGCCGCTTCCCAGGTTTCCTCCTCCAGCCAGACGCTGGCCCAGGGCTCTTCGGAGCAGGCGGCGTCAATCGAGGAAACGTCCGCCACCGGCGAAGAGATCAATTCCATGGCCCGCAAGAACAGCGAGACGTCGCGCGGCGCCGCTGACCTGGTGACCCAGTCGCAGCAGAAGTTCCTTCAAACCAACCATTCGCTGGGCCAGATGGTAGCGGCCATGGACGACATCAACACGGAGAGCGACAAGATCTCCAAGATTATCAAGGTCATTGACGAGATCGCCTTCCAGACCAACATCTTAGCGCTGAACGCGGCGGTGGAAGCAGCCCGGGCCGGCGAGGCTGGCCTGGGTTTTGCGGTGGTGGCCGACGAGGTCCGCAATCTGGCGCAGCGCTCCGCCCGGGCAGCCAAGGACACGGCTACGCTGATCGAGGAGTCCATCGCCAAGTCCAACGACGGCAAGGCAAAGGTGGATCAGGTGGCGGCGGCCATCCGTTCGGTCACCGAGGACGTGGCCAAGGTGAAGACGTTGGTGGACGGGATCAACCAGGGCAGCCAGGAGCAAGCGCGCGGCATCGAGCAGATCGGCAAAGCGATCGCGCAGATGGAACGGGTCACGCAGTCCACCGCGGCCAGCGCCGTGGAGAACGCCGCGGCGGCAGAGGAGATGAGCGCACAGGCGGGAACCGTGGGTGAGGTCTTGCAGCGACTGACAGCCATGGTGCGTGGCGGCGAGGCAGCCGGCGGGAACGGCCGTGCAACGCCGGCACCCAGCCGGAGGCCAGGTGGTACCTGAGCACCGGCTCGGGGCGGCGCGGCAGTTCCCGGTCCCTGAGCAAGTGAGGGTGGGGTGTGAGCGCGTAGAGGTGGAGACCGTCGGCAGCCCGGCGCGGGCCGGGATTCTCCGTCGCGGCGCGGGGCGCCGCCACCCTACCGCGGCGGCCCTAAGAAATATTTGATGTTTCCGCCATCCGCTGTAGACTACAGTCCCGGGAACTAAGAAACCAGTGCTCTGTCCGAAGTGCAAGACCGATAATGTCACGGGCAAGGTGGAAATGCGCAACGGGAACTACTTCATCACGGACACCATTACTCACGTTACCATCCAGTTGCAGAGCACCGGCCTGGCGAAGTACGTGGGCAAGCTAGTCAATGTCTCGGGCTCGCTGATTCCCGGCGTTACGCCGCTCGCGGGTGCGGCGGAGGTAGTGCAGGTAGCCGGCATTCAACTGGCGGCCGCCGGGGCAGCCGGTGGGGCTGCCGCAGGCGCCGCCGCCGGTGCTGCGGCCGTGGGCGGGACCGTGGCCGGTCTGGCTGCCGCCGGGTCCTTCAACGGCGAGCCTTCCACCAGCGCCAGGTAGTTGTGGGGCGGGTTGCCGACCTGCCGGAGGTTGGCAACCACCCCTCTTCGACCGCGAACGCGGCGCGCTGCGATGGTGGTGCGCGGTTGCCACGGGCCTGGCCGGTCCCGGCCGCGCGCCGCCCGCTCACCTCGAGAGCGAGCGGAGAAACCCGGCGTCGCCTTCGACGAAATCGTATGCGGCCATCTCCCCTACCGTCGCCCAACGCACCTCATGGAAGATGAGGTTGCGCGGCTCGCCGACGAATCGCGTCACACGAAAGAAAATCAGCTCGATCGTGTCCCTGCCGGGATATGTGTAGGGATAGCGGGAGACCTCTGTGCCCACCGCCTCGCGGATGCCGAGTTCCTCTTCCAACTCGCGCGCCAGCGCCTGCTCGGGTGTCTCGCCAGCCTCCACTTTGCCGCCCGGAAACTCCCACTTCAGCGGATGAGCTTGCGATGCCCGCCGCTGCCCCACCAGAATCCGCCCGCCGCGCTCGAGGATCGCCGCCACCACCTGAACCATGCCAATATTGGAGCATAAGATGTACGCGGAACGGTTGCTCGATCACTTTCAGAACCCGCGCAATGTGGGCATGCTCGACCCTCCCGCGGTGATGGTGGAGGCATCCAACCCCGCCTGCGGCGACATCCTGAGAATTTGGGCGCGCTTCGAAGACGGCGTGGCCGCCGAGGTGCGCTACCAGGTGCGTGGCTGCACGGCCTCGATCGCCGCCGGTTCGGCGCTAACTGAGTGGCTGGCCGGCAAGTCCCGCGCCGCCTTGCAAACGTTTCGAGCGGAGATGGTGGACGAAGCCTT
>Ga0182021_10007243_pt1 | contig 13135 bp, 7 predicted proteins | sample 612E3MmetaG_FD_120493 | JGI IMG/M metagenome (GOLD analysis project Ga0182021, IMG submission 120493) | Permafrost microbial communities from Stordalen Mire, Sweden - 612E3M metaG (Illumina Assembly) | ecosystem: Environmental > Terrestrial > Soil > Wetlands > Permafrost | place: Sweden... | reverse complement strand
CGAGCTGCGAGCTAATACGTCGTGCCGCTTTTTCTGGGGCGCGGGTTTTCATTTGCCTCTGCTGCCACGCGAAAAGATTGACGATGTCCGCGATCGTACGAACATCGTGGACGTCGTCAGACGGTATGTGGAGCTGAAACGAGCTGGCACCGGAAGCTGGAAGGGGCTGTGTCCTTTCCACGCGGAGAAAACCCCTTCATTTAACGTGCATGAGCAGCGGCAATACTTTCACTGCTTTGGCTGCGGCGAGAAAGGCGACGTGTTCTCGTTCTTGGTCAAGATCGAGCAGCGGTCATTCATGGAGGTGCTGCGCGAGCTGGCCCGTCAGGCGGGTGTGGACCTGCCCGAAGTCAAGCAGTCTCCCGCGGAACGACAGGCAGCCGCCGAGGCGGAATCTGAGCGCGAGCGCATGTTGCGCGTGATGGACGCCGCCACCAGTTTCTTCGAGGCCCAGCTGGCAGGTCCGGCGGGCGGCGCGGCGCGAGCCTATTTGGAGAAGCGAGGCGTTTCCTCGGCTGTGCGGGCCCGTTTTCGCCTAGGCTATGCACCGGCAGCCTGGGACGCGCTGCAGAAGCATCTGGCCTCGCTGCAAATCCCCGGCACCGTTGCGGAGCAACTGGGCTTGGTGGGTGCCAACGAGCGTGGACGCTACGATTTCTTTCGCGATCGCGTGATGCTGCCGGTACAGGACCGGCAGAAGCGTCCGGTTGGGTTTTCGTCGCGATTGCTGGACCCTGAGGCCAAAGAGCGCAAGTACGTCAACTCGCCTGACTCGCCGCTGTTTCACAAGAAGGAGAATCTCTACGGCCTGCACGTGGCCCTGGATGCCATTCGCCGCACCGGCACCGCCATTGTGGTGGAGGGCAACTTCGACGTGCTCAGCCTGCATGAGGCTGGGATAGAGGAGGCTGTCGCCCCCATGGGCACGGCCCTGACCGGCGAGCAGGTGAGACTGCTCAGCCGCGCGGCCAAACGCATCGTCGTGGTGTTCGACGGCGACGCGGCTGGCGCGCGGGCGGCCGAGAAGGCCATCCCGGTCGCCGTGGAAGCGGGCCTGTTCTTCGCCGAGGCCGACGCTGATGGCCGCGTGGCCCAGATGCCGGCCGGGGTTGACCCGGACGACTTCGTGCGGGCGCAGGGCGCCCAGGCTTTCCGCGCTCTAGTGGAAGGGGCACGGCCCATGCTCGACCATCTGATCCAGCAGGCGGCCGACGACGCCACCATTCCGGGCAAGGCCGACACAGCCAGGCGGGTAGTCGAGGTCTTGGCCAAAGTGAGAAATCCGTTGGTGCGGGATCTCTACATGCGTGAGCTGGCCGCCAAGCTGCACGTTCCTGTGCCGCAGGTAGTGCGCATGGTGCGCGACACCACGGCCGAACGTCGCTCGGCTCCGCCACCCGCGCCCGCCGACCAGGCTGCCCCGTCTGAGGCAGGGGCGCAGCCGCCGCGCGATGAACTGGCGGCGTTTGCTTTGCTGGTCAGCCACCCCGCGCTGGCGTCCACCGACGATGCCGCGCGTATTCTCGACCTGCTGGTCGACGCGGGCGTGCGGCAAGTGTATCGCACGGCACTGCAAGCCCTCCGGGCCGGAGAACGGGTGGATGTACCGGCATGGCTGGACGCCTGCCCTGATGAGATTCGTGCATCGGTTGGGGCGGCTGTGATGGACGGATGTTGGGAGAAAGTGGAGACTGCAGAAGAAGCGTTGCGGGCACTGGTGAGTCGGTTGGGACGGTCGAGAGTGGAGGCCGAGATCGCGCTGGCCGGGGGCCAACACCGGGAGGCGCTGGCGCGGGGGGATGAAACAGAAGCGCGCGCCATTTCGATGCGCGAAATGGCGTTGATTCGAAGCAAGCTGGGTTTAGCGAACTAGAGGCCACACGAAATGATCGAAGACGCGGACGAGCAACTGAGCGAAGAACCCCAAGAAGAGGACGAGCTGGAGCCGGCGAGCAAGCCGGCGGCCAAGAGCCCCATGTCAAGCAAGGAGAGCGAGCGCAAGAAGCGCGAGCTCATCACCATTGGCAGGGCCAAGGGGTTTCTCACCTATGACGAAGTCAATGATCACATGCCCGAGAACATCGTCTCTTCCGACCAGATCGACGACTGGCTCTCGACCCTGGGTGGTGAAGGCATCGAGATCGTGGACTCGGCTTCGCAGGTCAGGGTGACCGAAAAGGCGGTCGGGCCGGACGCTGAAGAAACGCGTCCTACCCCCGAGCCCGCGCGGGCGAGTGAGCCCGAGGAGGAGGAAGAAGACGACGGCTACTCCAAGACCAACGACCCCGTGCGCATGTACCTGCGCAAGATGGGGTCGGTGTCCTTGCTCACCCGCGAGGGTGAGGTGGAGATTGCCAAGCGCATCGAGGACGGCGAGCGTCGCGTACTGCAGGTGGTGCTCAACTCCAGCGTGGCCATCGAGGAGATCCTGGATCTGGGCGACAAGCTGCGAAAACAGAAGATTCGGGTCAAGGAAGTCGTCAAGGATGCGGACGAGGACGACGCCGAGTTCGATGAGGCGTGGCACGTCGAACGGGTGTGCAAGATTATCGAGAAGGTGCGCCGTCTGCACAAGGATCTGGAGAAGGCGGAGGAAAAGAGCAGCGCTCGCGGCCTGTCCGAATCGGCGCGGCGCAAGCAACGGACGCAGGTGGCGGGCGTCAAGGATGAGCTGTTCGAGGCCTTGCAGGAGATGCGCCTCAACAAGAAGCAGATCGATCGCATCGTGGCGCGACTCAAGGGTCTGGTGTCCCGCATAGAATCTGCCCATCGCGAGATCGCTGATTGCGAGCAGCGGGCCGGCCTGCCGCAACGTGAATTTCGCAGGACCCTGCGCGAGATCCGATCGTCGCCGCTGCGCCAGCGGGCGGTGGCCAAGAAGCTCGGCCTGCGGCCCGAGGAGATCGAGGATCTGGCCAAGGTCATCGACAACGCCAAGAAGAAGGTCAAGAAGGTAGAGGAAGAGGCGGCGATGACCGAGGAGGGCCTGCGGGTGACGGTGCAGGAGATCGAGGACGGCGAGCACCAAGCCGAGCAGGCCAAGGCGGAACTGGTCGAGGCCAACCTGCGCCTGGTGGTGTCGATTGCCAAGAAGTACACCAACCGGGGCCTGCAGTTTCTCGACCTCATCCAGGAGGGCAACATCGGCCTGATGAAGGCGGTGGACAAGTTCGAGTACAAGCGCGGCTACAAGTTTTCGACCTATGCGACGTGGTGGATTCGACAGGCCATCACGCGCGCCATCGCCGATCAGGCGCGCACCATTCGCATCCCGGTGCACATGATCGAGACCATCAACAAGCTCATTCGCACCAGTCGATATTTGGTGCAGGAGCTGGGCCGGGAGGCGACGCCGGAAGAGATCGCCGAGAAGATGGAGTTGCCGCTCGACAAGGTCCGCAAGGTGCTCAAGATTGCCAAAGAGCCCATCTCTCTGGAAACGCCGATTGGCGAAGAGGAAGACTCGCACCTCGGCGATTTCATCGAGGACAAGAGCATTATCTCGCCCTCGGACGCGGTCATCTCGATGAACCTGGCGGACCAAACTCGCAAGGTGTTGGCCACGCTGACACCGCGGGAGGAGAAGGTGCTGCGCATGCGCTTCGGCATCGGAGAGAAGTCAGATCACACCCTGGAAGAGGTGGGTCAGGACTTTGAAGTCACGCGCGAGCGCATCCGTCAGATCGAGGACAAAGCTCTGCGCAAGCTGCGCCACCCATCGAGGAGCAAGCGGCTTAAGAGCTTCATGGAAGGTTAGAACTGATACAGGAGGCCGGCTTGGACTGACAGGCGGTCGCCAAAGACATTGATGCGCTGGCCACTGGCGAGAACAGAACTCGGCTGGGCCAGCAGGCCTCGGTACTCGACATGCAGTCCGACCAGGGCGCCGCGTCCCACAGCCATGTCGAGCCCACCTGCGCCGAGGACAAGAGGACTCGTGGTGCGGAAGTCGCCGGGCTGATAGGCCGCCTCCGCGCTGTCGAAGTTCCCCAGCGCCAACCCCACTCCTGCTGCCGCCCAGGGCTGCACACGGCTGAGATGCAGGGTGGCGGTCGCCAGCAAGGCGAAGTCGAAGTAGGTGAGGGAGCGCGTGGTTCGGTATGGCTGAAACTGACCCCCGCCCATGTCGGCCTGCGCGGTCACCAGCTCCTGAAAGCGATCGAAGCTGAACTCGGCTCGCATGCCAAGTGCGAGACGGTCGGCCAGGCGCAAGTAATCGTACTGAAAGAGCGGGCTAATCGAGTAGCCAACCTTGGGGGAGACATCGCCTGAGAGCTGGAAATCTGCGCCGGCGCAGAAGCCGAACATCATTCGCGGCTCGGGCCGTGACGGCCCCTCCCGTGCTGGCTTCGGCTCGGGCTCTGTCGGTGCCAGCGCCGTGGGCGGGGGCGCTGGTTCAGGCGCGGGCTCTGCGCCGGCCCCAGGCTCCGCGGTTGCTGCGGGCGCCGCCTCGGCTTGGGGCTGGGCAGAGGGTTCGGCCGGCGCAGGCTCGGCTTGCGCCAGCAGGGCCAGCAGGATCGGTATTGGCAGCGTCGCTAGCACGGCAGCCTATAATGCTTCGATGTCACGCAAGCGAGCAACCAATCTTGTGTCGTCCTCGGGCATTTCCGCCCAAGCCCGCGATTCCTCCGGCCGAGTCGTCTTGTGTCGCGGCAAGGCGCGGCCGCTTTGGTTCGGGCATCCTTGGGTCTACGCCAACGCCGTGGATCGCCTGGATGGTGAGGCCGCTGCCGGCGACATCGTGTCGCTGGTCGACCACGACGGCCACTTCATCGGCCGTGGCATCTTCAACCCGCGCTCGCAGATTCCGGTGCGGCTGCTCACGCGCAAAGACGAAGCCATCGACGCGGCCTTTTTCATAGCACGGCTGCGCGACGCACAGACCCTGCGAACCCGCCTCAAGCTCCCCAACCCCGACACCACGGCCTATCGACTGGTCAACAGCGAAGGAGATGGCCTGCCAGGCCTGGTGGTGGACGTATTCGGCGACGCTGCGGCGGTGCAGGTCACGACCCTTGGGCTGGCCCTGCGCAGGGAAGCAATCTTCGATGCGGTGGAAGCCACGCTCTCACCACGCACGATCTACGAGGTCGCAGCGGGCAGATACGCCGACTTGGAGGGTTTTGTGGCGCAGAATCGCGTGGTGCGGGGTGAGGCACGCAATCTGGTGCCGTGTTTGGAGGATGGACTGCACTTCGAAGCCGAACCGCTGGTGGGCCAGAAGACAGGGATGTTCCTCGACCAGCGGCCCAACCGCATTCGGGCGGGGCAGCTGGCCGGGTCGGGCAAGGGTTTGCGCATGCTCGATTGCTATGCCTACGCAGGCGGCTTTGGGCTTCAGGCGGCCCGCGCCGGAGCCAGCGAAGTGACTGCGGTGGACAGCTCGCCACGCGCGGTGGCCCGCATCGAGGCCCACGCGGCCGCCAACGGAGCTACCGTGCGCGCTGTCGAGGCCGACGCGTTCCGCTTCCTGGAGACCGCCACGCCCATGTCCTACGATCTGGTGGTCGTCGATCCGCCCAAGTTTGCGCGGGCACGCAAGGATCTCGAGGCAGCGACCAAGGGCTACGAGAGGCTCAATGCCCTGGCGCTGACGGCCTGTGCGTCTGGAGCTTTGCTCGTGACCTGTTCATGCTCGCAGAATGTCAGCGCACAGGACTTCGAGCGCATCGTCGCGGCGGCCGGCAAGCAGGCCCATCGCGAAGTTCGCATCGTCGAAACCGGTGGCCCGGGCGGCGATCACCCTCTGCCGCCGGCTTTCAGCGAGGGACAGTATCTCAAGGTGTTGTTCGTCTACGTGGGCTAGCCTTTTTTCACCACAGAGGGCACAGAGGTCACAGAGCCGGACCGGAGAGAAGAAAGGGCGGGCTTCTGTCTGGTCCGGCCCCCTCCTTCCTTCCGGCCTCTGTGTTCTCTGTGCTCTCTGTGGTGAAAAAGCATTCTACGGCAGCGGCTTCACGCCGGTAGGCGAGGACTGCAACATTACCAGGTAGTAGACCAGCATGGCCACGATCATGGCCAGCGAGAGCCATTCGAAGGGGATGCGGCCGAAAAGCAGCCAGCGTCGGCGGAAGAAGCGACCGCGCGAGCGGCGATTGATTTGCTGCTGGATGTCCGCCAAGAAGGAGTTGGGGGCGGCGGTCCCCTTCAGCCTGCCCAGCCCTCCCAAGGTGCGGCGGAAGCGTTCCAGGGAGGTGCGGCATTGGATGCACGTGGACAGGTGGTGCTCGACCGAGGCCTTCGCTTCGGGGGCAAGCTCGCCCTCGAGGTAGGCGGAAAAGGAGTCCACGGTCCGGGTATGGGAATCGCCTGCGCTCACTTGAGTTTGTCCTCGAGCAGTTGCTTCAACGTCATGCGGGCGCGATGCAAGCGTGACTTGACCGTGCCTTCGGGCAGGCCCGTGATTTGCACGATTTCCTCGTAGGAAAGTTCCTCCACGTCCCGTAGCACGACCAGCAGGCGCTGGTCGTCATCCAGGGTGGCAATAGCTTGTTGCATGATGTCCTCGGTTTCGGCCGCTTCAAGCAAGACGTCGGGTCCGTGGATGTGTGACTGGGCCGGGGCTTTTCCTTCGTCGGCCAGATCGGCGCTGTCATTTCCATTCGGCTCAGAACCCTGTTCCCGGCGGCGGGCTAGGTACTTGATGCGATTCTTGGCGTGGTTGGTAGCAATGCGCAGCAGCCAGGTGGACAGCTTGGCTTCGCTGCGGAACGTGTCGATGCTCTTGAATACCGTAACGAAGACTTCCTGAGCGATGTCCTCGGCCTCGGCGCGCGAGCCGACCATGCGCAAGACCAGGTTGAAGACACGATCGCCGTGCTGGCGAACCACTTCATTGAAGGCTTCCTCGTCCCTGTTGACCAGCCTGGCAACCAGAAGTCGTTCGGACAGGCTCATCTGAAACGCAGGCCGCGGGCGCGCGGCGCGCAGCCGACCGGGGTGGGATGCCTTGGCTGCGATGGCCGTCGTCGGTGTGGGCGCGAGGGTAGCCTCCACATATCAATGGACAGCGTTGCAGCGGAAAAGTTCCGGTGACCAGGCGACAAGCAACCACCAGTCTAGCTTGTAATGGCTACGGCGCGGGAACGAACAGCCGAAGGCTGACGCCCACGAAGGTGCCTTTTCGGCCGCCTGAGATATCTTGACGCAACGATGCGTCGAGGGCGCCGATGCCTGAAACAAAGGAGAAGCCTCCGCTCAGGTAGTCGTTCTGATGGAGGCCATCGCGCCCGCCGCCCAGCCTGGCCGCCATGGTCTTGGCCTGGTACTCACCACCGCCCATCACATAGTAGACACTGCTGCGCGTCTCTTGGGGATTGGCAGCGTCCTTGGATATGCGCTCCAGCACGCTATCCACCAGGAGCAGAAGGCCAGGAACCGGGCTCAGGCACGCGCCGCCGCCCACGGCCTGAGGCGCCGCGGATCCTCCTGGATTGGTCAGGTTGTATCCGACGGCTGCCAGGGAAAGGAACTGCACTGGGCGGAGGGTTAGGCCCGCATCGACGGTGAAGCCCTTGGTGGTGGAGTAGTGAAGGTACTTGCCGGTCACGCCAATGAACAGCAAGTCGCCAAGAGGGAAGGACAGCGAGCCGCCGACCAAGTGGCCGGTCTGACTGACCCCGCCGGGCGAGGCCGCGTGAAAGTCGTAGAACAGGGCGCCGCCCAGGTTCAGGCCCGAGGTGGAATCGACCACGGACACGCGGGCGTCGTGGGTGGAATCCCGGCTTCCGTATTGGTAGGCGCCCTCTGCCGTGTAGGCGCGTACCAGCGAAATCCCCGACGGATTGAGCATGGGTCCGGCGTCGCCCGTGGCCGCTGCGCGCATGGCCCCGCCGGTGCCAAGCGGACGCGTTCCCGGCAGTGCCGTTCCGTCAGCCCAGGCCAGGGCGCCTGGCCATAGCGCGAGGGCAAGAGACGCCGTGGCTGCCATGATGCGCATGGACGGATTGTAGGTCGCCGATATCAGCGGTCCAGAAACTGCGTTCTTCACAGCCAGCCGCGGTCGGCGAAACTCACGTATCCGCCGGTTGCCACCACCACATGGTCGAGCACGCCGATGCCACACAGCTCCCCCACTTGGCGTAAGCGCGCGGTCAGCTCCATGTCCTGGCGCGAGGGTGACGGGTCGCCCGATGGGTGGTTGTGGCAGAAGATCACAGACGCCGCAGCACTGCGGATGAGGGTGCGGAATACATCGCGCGGATGGACCTCGACGCCAGTCAGCGAACCGCGCGCTACGCAGGATTCGAACAGGACACGGTGTCGCACGTCGAGGGCCAGCATCCAGAATTCCTCGACGGGAGAGGGGGCGAGGCGGGCTCGATAATGCGTCCAGACATCGGCTGCGTTGCCCAGGAATCGGCCGCGCTCGGGTCGGGTTCCGGTCGCTCTCCGTCCCAGCTCAAGGGCTGCTTGGATCACGGCGGCCCGGGCTGGGCCGACCCCCGCCTGGGTGCGCAATTCGGCCTCCGCGGCATCTACCAGGCCGCGCAGATCGCCCAGCCGAGCCATCAAATCCTGAGCGATTTCGACGACATTTTGCCCCTGGCGGCCGCTTCCGAGAAGGATTGCAAGAAGCTCTGCGTCGGAGAGTGCACTCGGCCCGCGAGCCAGCAGCCGTTCTCGAGGACGAGCATCAGGCGAAAGGGCAAGGAGAGCCGGCACAGAGTGAGCCTCAGCACATGATGTGCCATGGTGGCGGATGCGAGGAGAATTCTTGTTGCGCAAGGGAGAACGTGGTACGTTTCGGGGGCGTTCCTGCAAGGCGGACTTTGCGTCCGTGCTGACCTCCAAGCGGTCGAGGTTGTACTGAGACCGGCCTCCCAACGGTCCCGCAACTAGGGCCGTGCCCGGGCACGAGGGGTTGTTGGTGCAGGAATCCACACTTTGGTTACGTGAAGTGAGTTCGGAGAGGAGTCGAGACTGAGTACCCCGTCCAACTGGGAGCCGGCTAAAGCCGCTGCTGCCAACGAGTCCCCGCGTGTCGATGGGCACGACGGCGAAGCCGGGCTCGTGGCTGCGCAGGATGAGGCCGAGCCGACCATCATCATCAACAGTTCGGAGAGCGAGGCTAGGCCTTTTCGCGTACGGGAAGCCCCTGTCCCGGTCGAGCCGCTCTCCCCGGCTGCCATTCCCACGGCGCGGGCCATGCCTGAATCGGAGTACTCCCCGGCCCTCAGGCAGGCGGTGGATCACGCACGGCCCATCCTGCGCATTCGCGAGCTGCGTTCCGGACAGGCCGAGGTCATCGAGTCGGTCTTGAGCGGTCGCGACACCCTGGCCGTCATGCCCACGGGCAGCGGCAAGTCGCTGACCTATCAGCTACCTGCTTTGTCGTTGCCTGGCCCAACCTTGGTGGTCTCGCCGCTCCTGGCGCTCATCGAGGATCAAGTCGGCAAGCTGAAAGCCGCGGGCGTGGCCGTGGCGCGCATCGATTCGACCCGTACCGCCAAGGAACGCGCTGCGGATCTGGAAGGGGTTCGCGAGGGCCGCATCTAGCTGATTCTCATCACCCCCGAGTCGGTTTGTTCGCCCGCCGTGCAGGACGCGCTGCAGGGCGTGAAGTTCTCGCTCTTCTGCGTGGACGAGGCCCACTGCGTGTCCCAGTGGGGCCATGATTTCCGACCCTCGTATCTCGGCCTGCGGCGCGCGGCGGAGGTGCTGGGGCGGCCACCAATCCTGGGCCTCACCGCCACCGCCACGCCGGCCATTTCCGCGGACGTCATGGCCCAGTTGGGGATGAAAGATGCGTACACCTGCCGGGTGTCGTTCCACCGTCCCAACCTGGCATTCGACGTGCGCAAAGTCGGCGGCGAGGCGGACAAGCTGCGCGTCTTGGGCAAGCTGATCCAGCGTTTGCGGCGGCCGGGCATTGTCTACTGCGCGACGGTCAGGGCGGTCGACGAACTCTACGTGGCTTTGCGCCACGGCAAGATTCCGGTCGAGCGCTACAACGGCAAGATGACGACGGAGGAGCGGGAGAAGGCGCAGGCGTCGTTCATGTCGTCCGGGCGCAAGGTGGTCATGATCGCCACCAACGCCTTCGGTCTGGGCGTGGACAAGCCGGACATCCGCTACATCATCCACTACCAGATGCCGGGCTCGCCCGAGTCCTACGTGCAAGAGGCCGGGCGCGCGGGCCGCGACGGCAAGCCCGCCCGCTGCGTGCTGCTCTTCCAGCCCGACGACATCGCCATCCAGGAGCATTTCCTCAAAGAAGCGCACCCGACCAAGACGCAGGCCCGGGCGGTGGCCGAGGGGCTCTATGCCTGGAGCGACGAAGGCAAAGAGGTTTCGGTACGCGACTTGGCCCTGTCGATGGCCCTGCCTGAGCGCCGCGTGCGCGTGGTGCTCTCCGTGCTGGAGGCCATGGGAGTGGCCGTGGAAGTCAAGGCTGCGCGTTGGGCAGGGGTGGAGCCGCGTCCCACGCGCGAGCAGATCGACAAGGCGGCTTCGGTGTTCGAGGCTCGGCGTATTTCCGACCGGCGGCGCTTGGCCGAGTTGCTGAAGTATATGAACACGCAGAGCTGCCGGGTGCAGATGATGCGCGCGTATTTCGGCGAGGAGAACGGTGGAAAGTGTGGCCTGTGTGACTCGTGCGCGGGCCTGGACAGCGAGGTTTTCGACCCGGGCGATGCCGACGCCCGGCACGGCTTGCACGCTGCGACCGATTTCCATAGCCGCTCGCGCCGCCACCGGCGTCGTGGGGAAAAGCCGGCCGTGGCTCCTCGTCCCGTGCCGATCTTCCCTACCGCCATCCCCGATCTGCCGTCGCCCTCTGTCCCGCCGCCGTGGGTGGCTCCGCCCGACCGCGACGGCATCATCGATCCGAGCATCTGGCAGGAGGCGCCGGTTTCCGGGGAACCCGCAGCCGGAGAAATCGTGCTGGAAGCGGGTGAGGCTGAGGCATTTCTGGGCGAGGCTGCACCATCTGAGATTCGCACAGAAGAAGCCGCGCCTGAGTTCGCAGCCGGCTGGGCGGCAATTCGCGACGCCAACATTCGACCCTACGTGGAATGGGTGGTGCCACCGCCATTGTCGTTGCCGGTAGCCGCGTTGGCGCGCGGGGGAACGGGACGGCCGCCGCCCAGCGGGCAGAACCCGAGCGGGCAGCACCCCAACGGACGTGGCGGAAATGATTCGGGTGGCGGTCGCAGGCAGCGCAGGCGTTCAAGGCATGGCCGCAACCGCCACGGGCGCGATGGGGGTGATCGGCGCGGCCCGCGCTTGCCGGGCGTGTACAACCCTGGCGGCGACTAGCCGGAAGCTAGCTGTTTCACCACAGAGAGCACAGAGAACACAGAGGTCGGAAAGTAAGAAAGGGTTCGGACCGGACAGGATCTGGGTTTGCCCTGATTTGGTGGACAGGTCAGTTGACGGCGGCAGTCCCACATTCGTGCTGGCCGGATCTCAGTCCTTGCTTCTTTCTGGCTCGTCTCTGTGGCCTCTGTGCTCTCCGTGGTGAGAAAGCTATTTCTTCCTCTTCCCGCTGAAGATCCGCTGGAGCAGGGACTTCTTCGGGGCGGGTTTCTTCTTGAGCGTGACTCTGACCTTCTGATTCTTCCGGCCGGTCACCGTGAAGCGCTTGCTTGTGTTCTGATAGCCCTTCTTGACGAAGGTCAATTCGTACATGATTCCGGGCCGAAAGCGCAGGTTGAGAGGCGACCGTCCGAAGACGCGATTCTTGAGTTTGATCACAGCACCTTTGGGATGGCTCTCGACGTAAACCGAGACACTCTCGGGGAGCGGGCGCTCCGGCTTGGCCGGTTGGCCGCGCCTGGCCGCAGGAGGCTTGACTGGCCCTTCGCCCTCGTCTTCGCCGAGAACCTGGTCCGAGGCAGCTGGCTCGCTATGCTGGAGCAGAGCCTCTTCATCGTCTTCTGCCGTGGGTGGCAGTGGTGGGCGCGCATCTGGAGGCGAGGCCGCCTGGGCGCTGGGGGCAGGCGTCGGCGCCGCCTGGGGAGGCGGCGGAGGTGTTGAAGCACGCGGCGGTGGAATTGGTGCCGCTGGCAGCTGGACCGCCGGGCGTGGCGCAGGCGACGATCGCGTTGCTAGACGGGGGCGTCGCGGAGTCTCGCGCAGTCCGAGCCACGCCAGCAACGCAGCCATCCCACCCACAAAGAACACGATGGCCAATCGTCGCGAGGTTTTCGACTGCTGCTTGGCAGGGGGTGTGAGGGCCGGAGTGGCGACGTGCATCGTGGGCTGAAGCGCCGGTACGGCAGCCATGGTGGGTTGCGTGGGGCGGACCGGACCTTCTTCCGGTTGCCAAAGCTGGGAAGAGTCGTCGAACACCAGATCCTCACTGTCGGCGAGCGGCAGTGCTTGGGAATCGTCCACCGTAGGCGTCTGATCGGCCGCCTTTGAGATGGTCGGCGCGCCATCTATCCGCTGCAGGTCCGCCAGCCAGCGCTTGAGCTCGGTCTGGCCCGCGGGCTTGAAGGCAGAGCGCTGCACGGTTTCGATGTCGACCAGCATCTCTTCTGCGCTCTGATAGCGGTCTGCCGGGGTAGCCTGCATGGCCCGCAGGGTGATGCGGGCAAACTCGGGCGAGATGTCGGGCGCGACTTGGGCGGGCGGGGCGAACTGGCACTGCCGCACGCGCACCAGGGCCTCGAGATCGGTGGGGGCGTCGAAGGGGCGACGTCCCGTGCCCAGCAGGTACAGCACAGTGCCGAGAGAGAAGAGGTCGGAACGTCCGTCCACTGCCGTGCCTGACGCCTGTTCGGGCGACATGAAGGCCAGCTTGCCTTTGATCACACCATGTCCGGTGTGCTCGCGCCGGCCCATGGCCTTGGCGATGCCGAAGTCGGTCAGCTTGACCTCGCCTTGCTCGCTGACCAGCACGTTGTGCGGGCTCACGTCGCGGTGAACAATGCCCCGGGGTTGTCCGTCGCGTGTCTTGGCGTGGGCGTAGCCCAGCGCCCGGCAAACCTCGGCGACGACGTAGAGTGCCAGCTCAGGCAGAAGGGGAAATGAGGCAGCGCGGGCCCGATTCAGGATTTGGTTGAGGTCCCAGCCCTCCACCAGTTCCAACACGAGAAAATATCGGCCTCGCGCGTGGCCGAGATCCAGCACCTGAACGATGTTGCTGTGGTTGAGGCTCATGGCGACATGAGCCTCGTCGATCATCTGG
>Ga0182021_10007242_pt1 | contig 13135 bp, 11 predicted proteins | sample 612E3MmetaG_FD_120493 | JGI IMG/M metagenome (GOLD analysis project Ga0182021, IMG submission 120493) | Permafrost microbial communities from Stordalen Mire, Sweden - 612E3M metaG (Illumina Assembly) | ecosystem: Environmental > Terrestrial > Soil > Wetlands > Permafrost | place: Sweden... | reverse complement strand
TGCGAGGTCATCAATAGCGCGCCGGGGTAGCCCTTGAGGAACTGCTCCAGCCAGATGATGGACTCGATGTCGAGGTGGTTGGTGGGTTCGTCCATCAGCAGCACGTCGGGGCGGCCGAGCAGGACGCGGGCGAGAGCGACGCGCATCTTCCAGCCGCCGGAGAGAGCGCCGACGTCGCCATCGATCTGGTCGTCGGGGAAACCGAGCCCGTGGAGGACCTCGCGCGCCTGCGCTTCGAGCGTGTAGCCGCCGAGATGTTCGTACGCCTCCTGTACCTCGCCGAAGCGCGCGATGATGGCGTCCATGCCGGCGGCCTGCCCGGGATCTTGCATGGCGCGGTGGAGGGCCTCCAATTCGTGGTGCAGATCGCCGACCCGGCCGCTGCCGGCGATGGCCTCATCTAGCACGGAGCGGCCGGTCATCTCTTCGACGTCCTGGCGGAAATAGCCGATGGTGAGCTTTTTGGGCACCGAGACATCCCCTTCGTCGGGGACTTCCTCGCCCACCACCATGCGGAAGAGGGTAGTCTTGCCGGAGCCGTTGGGGCCGACCAGGCCGACCTTCTCCCCGGGGTTCAACTGAAAGGAGGCGTCAACGAAAACCAACTGTTTGCCGTACTGCTTGTGAATGCCGGAAAAAGAAATCATCGAAACTCCAGGCTATCAGGCCACCTCCGGGCTGCGCGCAGGGGACCGGGGACAAGGGGACCGGAAACAGACAGGACTGCCAGCGAATTTCCGGCAAACGGCGCCGGAAATCCATGGCAGTCTTGTCAGTCCCCCCTGGCTGGCCAGCTACTTCACTGCCAGCGTGGTGCCGGGGGGGCTGGTGTAGCTGCCCACGGAAATCTGTATGGGAACGGCGGGACCGCCGATCAGATCCTTGGGGAGCAGAATGTTGACTTGCAGCGCGCCGTTGACCAGGCCGGGCGCCGTCCCCACGTAGAGGATCTGCGCGGGTAGTTTTCCCACGCGAGCAAACACGGGGGCCTTGGGCGCGACCAGGTGCAAGCCCATGATCTGCCCATCGGGGATGGACTCCGTCCACGGGCCGGCGCCGGTGGCATAGAGTACGACCACGGAATTGGGTTCGGCTGGGTTTGACGGGGAGTTGACGGTGACCCCATCCTGATTGAGCGCGGCGACCTGGCCGGTACCGCTGGCATTGTTGGTGAACAAGGCCGGTGCGCTATCGGCAACGCCGATCTGGAGTCCGCCGCTCTGCACCCCGTTGTACTCCGTGCGCACCACGGTAAGAGTCTTGCCGGTGACGGCGAACGGGACCACGGCGCTGACCTGGTTGGCCGAGGTATAGATCATGGGAGAGGGCACGCCATCGAAGAGCACGCGCGTGCCGGCCAGCGTATTGGCGATATTGCCGTTGGCATCGAGCTGCGCGGTGACAAGCGACGCCGGTCCCAGGTTGGAGCCGAAGATGGTGACGATCTGGCCCGGCGTCACGGCGAATCCGGTGCTGTCGAATTGTGGGTTGCCGAGGAAGCTGGCGGCGTTGAGCACGCTGAAGGGAAGCGGCGTGCCGAAGTACGCCGTGACATCGTGCTGGCCGTCCATGGTGAGGGATTGCTGGGGGTTGCCGCCCAAAAGATCGCCCAGCCAGTAGCGCAGGGCGAAGCCCGAATTGGGGACGGCGGCGATTTGCACCTTGCTCCCGGCATCGTAGTAACCATCTGGGGAGGATGGGGAAACGGTGACGCCGCCGGGCCCGATGGCGCTGTAGGTGAGCAGGTACCTGGTGGAGAAACTCGCCGTGAACGTGGTGGCGGCGCTGCCGGCGGTGACGGTGCGCGCCGTGGCAGCGCTGCCGTTGTCCCAGCCGGTGAACTGGTAGTGCACGGTGTTATTGCCGGCGGTCTGGGCGGCGGCCAGATCCAGCGTGTGCGAGCTGCCGGCGGTCCAGGCGATGCGCATCGGGGTGAGCCAGGCGGCCCCATCCACCACGATGGCAAGTCCCTGGGGCGATGAATCGATGGTGGTCAGTGGAAGCGTGGTGAACGTTCCCAGAAATTGGGAATTGGCCAGCAACACGTCGACCGTGGCGTCGGTGGCGGAAACGCCATACCCGGAGGATTGCAGGTTGGTGGTGCCGGTCCAGCGGATGAACTGGCTGCCGGCGGCGGGAGTGGCGGTCACGCGCACGGGTTGCCGCTCCGGAACGTAACCGCCGGCGAAAACCGGGGTAGCGGCGACGATGCCGGAACCGGACCCGACATCGTAGGCGAACTTGTGCTGCGTCTGATACACGGCGCAGAAGACGGTCTGGCCTGTGCTGGCGGCGATGGTGTGGCTCGGGTCGCCGCCATCGCTCCAGCGCACCAGAACGTAGCGCGGGTCGGCGGACCCCGCCAGGGCGGCGGCGGCGATGGTGTGTGTGCTGCCGGAAGCCCAATTGAAAGACGCCGGCCCGACGGCGGCGACCCCATCCACGGTAATCGGCAGGCCCGCGGGAGTGGTGGTGATGGTGGTGGCGGTGGGGATGAAGCCGTAAACGCGCGAAATGCCATCGATATCGCCCGCCGAAAGCGCGTTGCGCTGGCCAATGGGGATCCCCACGGGCACGGTCTCGATGGTGTCCAGGTAATTGCGCGAGAAGCCGTTGGCGCCGTAGTGCATGATGGAATCGAAATCGTAGTAGCCGATGTCCTGGGCGCCGGCCGGATTCTGGTCGAAGTTATAGATGAAGCGCTTGTCTATGTTCTGGTAGAGCACCGTGACATAGCCGTTGCGGTCGGCGCGGATCTGCTCGTGCTCCAGTCCCCAGGCGTGCCCCAACTCGTGGATGACGCTGCCCGTGGGGCAAGTGTCGGTGGTCAGGATCGCTTGACTGCCGCCGATCATGCCCAGGTAGCTGGAGCAGGCGGCATCGAGCGTGGTGCTGCGCGTGAAGTGGACGTAGTTGGCCTCGCTGGTGCGCGCCACTATGCGGAATGGGGTCCTGCTATTCCAGTGCGCGATGCCGTCCAGGATGCGCTGCGGGTTGGGGATGTCGGGGTCGATGGCGTAGGCCATGGTGGCGTTTGGCCACTTCCGCGGGTTGGCGGTATCGAAGAGGAGAGCGGAAGCCAGCGGCTCGGACGCTTTGGCGGTGGAAGCACGGCGCGCGGCCTCCGCCGCCTCGGCGGTGCCGATGATGATGTCGCCATCGACGATGGCGAACCCGCCGCGGATCTGGTAGCGGATCAGGCGGCCATTGAGCTCCAGCGACTGGACTTCGGGCTCGGTCTGCGCGGGCAGGATGGCCGTCAGCCCGAAGGCCGCCACGATGATGGAAACCAGGTAGCGCATCTGTCGTAATGTTATATCGGCGGACGGCAGCGTGGACTTTAGTGGCGTGACGGACACTTCCTCGAAAGCCGTGAAAAATGCGCCCGCAAGCGGGCGTCGGCAAGCTTCAGCATTTCTCACAACCCATGCGCCGGCGTGGCGCGGGCACTCGTGCCTGCCGTGTCGAGACTCGTCTCGACACTTTTAGCGGGGGCGAGTGGGGACGCGGCAGGCAGGAGTGCCTGCGCCACGGCATACCCCACAGACGCCTGTGAGAAATGCGGGCTAAAGCCACTACTGTTCACTTTGGAGCTTGGCAAGTGCCCCGGTGGGACAGGCCATCGGGTTTTGTGGCCTGTCGTGCCCCGGAACTCTCACCGAGCCCCGAGGATGACAGACCACGAAAAGCGATGGTCTGTCCCACCTGCCGTTAAGTGAACAGCATTGGGGCTGAAGCATGCCCCACCATTTTAGGCAAACGAGTTGCAGTGGTGAGGCAAGCTTCAGCTTGCCATGTGCTGATTCCCTCACAGCCTCTTAGGGAGCGGTTTCTTGACAGGTGGCACACATCTTCCCATCCATGCCGCCTCGTCCTCTCTCAGTTCCACCAGCGATCGTTGGCACTCCATCATGCCGGCCAGCACTTGTCTGTACCGTGTCACCAATCGCTTCAACTTCCGCGCGGATTCGCTACCGCTGCGTGGCACCGGCAGAGACAGTTGCGCCAGTTCTTTCGTTTTGATCCGGTTATGCGAGGCGGAAGTTCCCGAAGTCAGGCTTTGGATCTGAGTCTGCGCCATCCGGGACAGCAGCAGAAACGCGACCATATAAGGGTCGACGCCCTTTTTCGGGCGCATCACCTCAAACTCACTGGAACATAAGATGGGCTGTCCGAGGTCTGGCACCACGAGCGCTCGCGGGATCCTCGGATTGATCCGGTTCCACCTTGTCTTGTCCGAAGAGCGACAGGCGCGGCACTCCCTGGCTCCCCAGCCGCCGGTACTTGGCGGCGAATGCCGCCAGGAACGAGCCCACGCCGCAGCATGGATCCGCTACCACCAGCGGACATGCATCGGACAGACGGCCATCGCGCTGGAGATCCTCCAATGCCATGCTGGCCATCAATTCGACCACCTCCGCCGGCGTCAGATATTGCGCGTCCTCGATGTTCCCGCGGAAGTTGTCACGCACGAAATGCCCGAACGCTTCGTTGAGGACGTCGTATGGATTTCCCAACTCCTGGTGCAGAAAAGCATCGTCCACGGCCCGCACCACGAGTCGAGTCAAACGTACAGCCAGACTCGCGTCCGATTCCCTGAGAACCAAAGATGGAGCGGTTCCGAAAACCGACAGGCCGCTCGGGCAGGCGTAGTAAGGCAGGCTTGCGGCCTTCGCGTATCAGGCTTGTAGTCTCGCCACGAAATCCGGTTCCGGGTGGTCTACCGGCGCCGGAAAACCCGCGATGTCCCCCAATCTGACCGCCAGGTACGTGGCGAAGAGCTTCACCACCTCATCGAGTTTTGCGTTAGAGTCGTCCAAGCGGCCCGACCGGTGGAACTCCTCGCGAAGTTCCACCAGACCCTGGTAGATCGGTGCCAGGCTGGGGCTTGGTCGCATGGATCGGTAGCCGTGTGCTCGTCTCATCTTAACTTCCGGCGAGAAGTAGGGCAGGATTTGGGAAGCTTGCCGCCATTGGCGTGCATCTTAACAGTGTGGATTCTCTCGGGATGCGCGGCTGTACGGTGTGGACGTCGGTGGCAGACTATATCGAATTGACCAAGCCGCGGATCACCTGGCTGATTCTCATGAGCACCGGGATCGGCTATTTCTTCGGGCTGCCGTCACACGCCTGGCGCGATATCAACTGGCTGTTGCTGCTGCACACTATCTTCGGCACCGGCCTGATCGCTTCCGGCACGGCGGCGCTCAACCAGTGGTACGAACGCGCGGCCGATCTGAAAATGCATCGCACCGCCGGACGCCCGCTGCCCTCGGGCCGCTTGACGGCGCCCCGCGCCCTGGCGTTCGGTATCGCGCTCTCCGTGGCCGGCTTCGTGGAGTTATGGCTGGGCGTCAATCTGCTCAGCGGCCTCATCGGCGCCTTCACCCTGGCCAGCTACCTCTTCCTCTACACGCCCATGAAGCAGCGTACCTGGTGGAGCACAACGGTGGGCGCCGTCCCGGGAGCCATGCCGCCCATGATCGGCTACGCCGCCGCCTCCGGCGCCATCACTCGCGAGAGCTGGGTGCTGTTCGCCATTCTCTTCCTGTGGCAGTTCCCGCACTTCTATTCCATCGCTTGGATGTATAAAGAGGATTACGCCCGTGCCGGTATACGCATGCTGCCCGTGGTGGATCCCGATTGCCGGTCCACGGCGCGCCAGATCGTGCTCTACGGAATCGCCCTGATTCCGGTGAGCCTGGTTCCGGGTATGCTGGGAATGACGGGACGAATCTACTTTATCGGAGCACTGATCTTGGGCTTGCTATACCTCTACTCGGGCGTGCGCGTGGCGCTGGAGCGTACGCTGGTTCGCGCGCGGGCGGTACTGCTCACCTCGGTGCTGTACCTGCCGCTTATCTACGGCTTGATGCTGCTGGATAGGCCGCGCCTGTGATTCGGGTTCAGAACCTCACGCACCGGTACGGCGACCGCGTCGCTCTTTCGAACGTCAGCTTCGAGGTGCAAAAGGGAGAGATCTTCGGCCTGTTGGGGCCCAACGGCGGCGGAAAATCGAGTCTTTTCCGCATTCTCTCTACCATGATGGCGGCGACCGTTGGGCGCGCCGAAATCGCCGGGTTCGACGTGGCGCGCGACCCGGCCGCGGTGCGGCGCACGGTCGGCGTCGTCTTCCAAACTCAGAGCCTCGACAAGGCCCTCACCGTGGAAGAGAATCTGCGCGCGCAGGGGCATTTGCACGGGCTCAGTGGCGCCACGTTGCGCGACCGTATGGCGAACGCCATGCAGCGGCTCGGCCTGGAGGATCGGCGCAAAGACCTGGTGGAAACGCTCTCCGGCGGTCTGCGCCGGCGCGTGGAAATCGCCAAGGCGCTGCTCCACAAACCGCAAGTTCTGCTGATGGATGAAGCCTCCACCGGGCTCGATCCGGCGGCGCGGCGCGAACTCTCCAACCATATTGAAAGCCTGCGCACGCACGAGGGCGTCACCATTCTGCTCACCACCCATGTCCTGCCCGAAGCCGACCGTTGCGACCGCCTGGTGCTGCTGCACGAGGGCAAGATCGTCGTCCAGGGCAGCCCCGCCGAGTTGCGCGCGCGCATCGGCGGCGACGTCGTAGTGCTCGAAACCACCGATGCGGAATCGCTCGCCAGTGGCATACGGCAGCGTTTCGGCGTCACCGCCACGGCTCGCTCTGGCGAGGTGCGCGTGGAGATCTCTAACGGCCATCGCTTCATCGCCGAAGTGGTGGAGGCATTTCCCGGCTCGGTGGATTCGGTGGGCCTGCACAAGCCCTCGCTGGAAGACGTATTCGTGCATGAAACGGGGGCCTCCATTGAGTAGCTTTTTCCTGCCCGCGGCCACCCTCTGGCAGCGCGAAATGGTGCGTTTCTGGCGGCAGAAGAGCCGCGTGTTGAGCGTGGTGGCGTCGCCCTTGATTTTCTGGTTGTTGATCGGCTACGGCTCGGGCGACCTGGCGCGCTACTATTCCGGCACCCTGGTGCTGACGGTGATGTTCTCCGCCATCTTCTCTACCATCTCCATCATCGAAGACCGTCGGGAGGGCTTTCTGCTCTCCATGCTGGTCTCGCCCGCGCCGCGCACCAGCCTGGTATTGGGCAAGATCCTCGGGTCGGCTACGCTAGGATGGATCCAGGGGCTGATGCTGCTGATTTTCGCCCCGTTGGCGGGAGTCACGATCGGCCTGGCGGAAGTGGTTCCGGTGATTGCGGTCATGTTCCTGATCTCGTTCACCCTCACCGGCCTGGGATTTGCGATCGCATGGAAAATGGATTCTACCGCCGCCTTTCACGGCATCATGATGCTTCTGCTCGTGCCCGGCTGGATGGTCTCGGGAGCGCTGTTCCCGATGGCGACCGCGCACGGAGCGATACGGGCGATCATGTGGGCCAATCCGATGACCTATTCGGTGGCGCTGCTGAATCATACGCTGGGCCTGCCCAACGCCTACCCCGGCGCCGCGTTGAGCCTCGTCGTGACGGCCGTCTACGGCATCGCGCTGCTAGGGGCCAGCGGCCTGTTGGCGGCGCAGCAATCCACCCGCAGTTCGGCATGAGGCCGGGGACTGACAAGACTGCCATGAATTTCCGGCGCTTTTTGCCGGAAATTCGCTGGCAGTCCGGTCTGTCCCCGTTCCCCGGAACCGGGTTCGGGATGGTTCTTCCGGCGATGCTCGCACTCCTGCTGGCCGCTTGCGTGCCGGTGAAGCCCTTGCCCGTGCTCGGCCAGGTGCCGCAATTCCAGCTCACCCTGCAGACCGGCGCGCCCTTCGACAGCCACGCTCTCGACGGGCACATATGGGTGGCGAACTTCATCTACACCACCTGCGACGGCCCCTGCCCCATGATGAGCCACCAGATGCGCGGCGTCCAGAATTCCACCGCCACCACGCCCGAATTGAAGCTGGTCAGCTTCACCGTGGATCCGGCGCACGACACGCCGCCGGTGCTCGCCGAATACGCCGCCCACTTCAAGGCCGACCCCGCCCGCTGGTATTTCCTGACCGGCGAAATGGCGCGCCTCAACGATCTCGGTCTCAACGCCTTCAAGCTGAACAGCGTGGATGGCGGCCTGAGCCACAGCACGCGCTTCGTCCTGGTGGACGCGAAACGCCGCATCCGCGGCTACTATCTCTCCAGCGACGACGGCTTTTCCAAGAACCTGCTGCACGACATCCGCCAACTGCAAAGCGAACCCTCATGATCCATCTGCTGCCTTCCGTCAATGCGACGCTGAATGCACTCTCCGCGGTGCTCCTGGTGTGGGGCTACCTGCTGATTCGCCGCCGCCAGATCGACCGGCACCGCCGCGTCATGCAGGCCGCGTTCGCTATCTCGTGCCTCTTCCTGGTGTGCTACCTGGTCTATCACGCGCAGGTGGGCTCGGTGCCCTTCCACCACGAAGGCAGCACGCTGCGCACCGTGTACCTCGGCATCCTCTTGACGCACACCGTGCTGGCGGCGGTGGTCCCCGTGCTCGCCATCGTCACCCTGCGCCGCGGCCTGGCCGCGCGCTACGACAAGCACCGCCGGATCGCCCGCTGGACGCTCCCCATCTGGCTCTACGTCTCGGTCACCGGCGTGGTGGTGTATGTGATGCTGTACCACGTGGCATAGGGTTCCGCCTTGTGTAGTGTCCACGAAATAACTGGACTGCTGGATCCGTGTGCATCCGTGTCCATCCGTGGCCAAATCTGCTTTACTCTTGCGTGGAGATTTGCCTGAGATTCCCGGCTGGTTCGAGAAACTCAATCAAGGGGCCACGGATGGACACGGATGCACACGGATCGGATATGAGTCTCACCGAAGGCGTTATTGGATCCGCCTTCGAGGTTGCCAATGTGCTGGGCTCCGGATTTTTGGAGAAACTCTACGAACGGGCACTGATTCGGGAACTCGCGTTACGTGGTCTGAGCGCCAATGCGCAGTGCCCGCCGCGCTCGCCCGTGCCTCAGTTAGGCTAAACTGATGCCCATGAATCCTTCCATCCCGCTAGTCTTCCTGCTGTTTGTGGCCACGGTCTGGTCCCAGCCGCGCGAAGCTTCCTACACCAACTTGACCGAAGGCCAAACCATCAGCGGGTTCAAGACGGTGGCCGTGTACCTGGACGATTCCGACCGCCCCATGGGGGCGCGGTTCCTCCACGAGCGGAGCGGGTTCACGCTGGACCTGCTCCAGATCCAGTCGGTGCCGCAAGCCTTCATCTGGGTGACCACCTACCCGACCTCCAACATGGGCGAGCCGCACACCCAGGAGCACCTGCTGTTGAGCAAGGGCAACCAGGGCCGCGCGCTGGGTAGCGCGGAGAATATGTCGCTGGCCGCCTCCAATGCCTTCACCGAGCAGTGGATGACCTGCTACGACTTTTACTCGCCGGCGGGGCCGGAAGTCTTCTACCAGAATCTGGACCGCACGCTGGACGCGCTGCTGCACCCGGACTATGCGGACGAAGAGGTGCGCCGCGAGGTGCGCAACTTCGGGGTCGGCGCCGATGCGAAGGACGGGACGCTGCACCTGGAGGAAAAGGGCACCGTGTACAACGAGATGGTGACGTCGATGGATCAGCCCATGTCCCGCTTGTACCGTGCGGCATTGCTGGCGTTGTACGGGCCGGAGCATCCGCTCTCGTTTTCATCGGGCGGGTTGCCGGCCGCGCTACGCGTGATTCAGCCCTCGGATATACGGCGCTTTCACGCGGCGCACTACTTCCTGGCCAACATGGGGATGATCGCCTCGCTTCCCAAGGAGATGACGCTGGGGCCAACGCTGGCCCGGCTGGACGCGGTGCTCGGGCGCGTGGAGCCCCGGAAGCCGTCGCTGCCGGTGATGACGGAGAGCCAGTTGCCCGCGCTGCGCCCTCCGGATCCCGCGGCGGGCGGGCACATCGAATACGTGGCCTATCCCTCCCGCGACGATCGGCAGCCGGGCAGCGTCATGATGCTGTGGCCAGCCAACCGCCAGGTCAACGCGATGGAACAGATTCTGGCGGACCTGTTCTTGCGCAATGTGACGGACGGTCCGGGCACCAACCTTTATAAGCGGCTGATCGACAGCCAGACCCGGGAGGCCGATTTCGGGGCGCGCGGCGTGTATGCCTTCATGGACACCGACCAGGGCCATCCGGTGATGGTGATGTTTCAGAACCTTCCGGTGGCGCACATGAACGACCGGGATCTGAGCGCGTTGCGAGCCAAAGTGATGGAGGAATTCGTCAGGATCGCGGCCTACCCGGACGGCTCGGCCGAGTTGGCGGAGTTTCACCGGCGGCTGAAGGGCCGCATCCTGGAGCAGCGGCGCGGCCTTTCGAAGTTCGAGAATTCGCCTCCCGCATTCGGGCTTCGGGACACGGGCGGCTCATGGGCGGAACACCTGCACCAGCTCAACAAGGAACCGGGCTTCCGAAAGTCGCTCACCAATAAGGCGGAGTTGGCGGAGATCGAAAAGCTGATTTCGGGCGGCAAGAACATCTGGCGCGATTACCTGCCGAAGTGGAAGATCGCCGGCGTGACGCCGTTCGTGGAGGCGGCCAGGCCGGACCCCGCGCTGGCCGATCGGGAGGCCAGGGAGCGCGAAGAACGGGTGGCGGCGGAGGTGGCGCGGCTCAAGGAGAAATACGGCGCGGGCACGGACCAGCAGGCCTTGGAGCGGTATCGCGCGGAGTACGATGCCGCCTCAGCCGCCATCGAAAAGGCGGCGAAAGGGGCGGCCATGCCGAAGTTTATCGACCAGCCGCCCATGACGCTCGACGATCAATTGGATTACAAGCAGACCCGCCTTTCGGGCGGCGTCCCGCTGGTCAGTTCCACTTTCGACAGCCTGACCGGCGGAACCGCCGGACTGGCGCTGCGGCTGGATACGGTGCCGGAAGACCGGCTGGTGTATGTTTCGCTGCTGCCCGAGCTCCTGAGGCGCGTGGGAGTGATCGAGAACGGTAACCCGGTCTCCTATGAACAAATGGCCCAGCGGATCCAAAACGAAATTCTGCGCCTCGACGCGGACTTCAGCACGAACGCCACCACGGACCGCTACGAGATGGTGGTGCGCGGCGCGGGAAACAACACGGCGGAGGCCCAGCGGGCGCTGGAGTGGATGAACCTGGTGCTGTGGCACCCCGATTGGCGGCCGGAAAACCTGCCGCGCATTCGCGACCTGGTAGACCAGTTGCTGGCGCAGTTGCGGAACACTACCCAGATGCCGGAGGAGCACTGGGTAAACGACCCGGCGCTGGCGTACCGGCGGCAGGACAATCCGCTGCTGTTGGCAACCGCCTCGTTCATGACGCGCACGCACAACGCCCACCGGCTTCGGTGGATGCTGAAGGACGGCGGGTCGGAAGCGGTCTATGAGTTCCTGGCCTGGCTGGGAAACGCCGGTGGATCGCGCGTCGAGCGGAAGGCGCTGCTGGCATCCGTGCAGGACGGCAGGTACGCCTCACTGGAGAAGCTGACGGCGGCGGAAAAGGCGCTCGCGGTGGAAGCGGCGAAGGACCTGGATGCCACGCTGGCGGACATTCCGGACTCCAGCCTGGCGGCGGACTGGAAGTACCTGTGCGGCCAGATGGCGCGCGATCTGAAAGCAGGGCCGCGGCAAACCCTGGCGGCCCTGGATGAAGTGCGCCGGCTCATTCTGCACTCTGGCGGGGCGCGCATGTTCCTGATCTCTTCCGCCGCCACACAGAAGGAAATGAGCGCGGGAATTCTGAGTCTTGCCGGATCGCTGGAAACGGCGCCCGTGAAGAAGGCCTTGTACCGCGAGGGGCGGCGCGTGGACCAGCGCCTCGCGGAGCGTGAGGACAACGCTGCACACCCGGTCTTCGTGGGCCTGGTGAACGCCAACTCGCAAGGCGGCGTGTTTCTGAATTCAGCGCCGCTGGCGGTTTACCACGACGCCGGCCGCGACAAGGTGCTGGACTATCTGGCCACCAACCTGTATGCCGGCCACGGAGCGCACAGCATCTTCATGAAGACCTTGGGCGCGGGATTGGCGTACAGCAACGGCATCCGCGTGCGGCCGGCGGACGGACGCCTGAATTACTATGCCGAGCGGACGCCGGAACTGCCGCAGACGCTGAGATTCGTGATCGACGAGCTTAAGAAGGCGGCGCCCGACGCGTCGCTGGCGGAATACGCGATTGCGGGGGCGTTCGGTGGAACGCGGTCGGAGCTGGACTATGAAGAGCGCGGCGAGTCGATGGCCAACGACCTGGCCGACGGGTTGACACCCGAGGTGGTGAGGCATTTCCACCAGGCGGTTTTGGATTTGCGGAATACTCCGAAACTGGGCGACGAACTGTTCCGCCGGATGAACGGCTTGTATGCCAGAGTGTTGCCGGGAATGGGCGTGAAGGCGAAGGACGTGGCGGGCGGTGTGTACTTCGTGATCGGGCCGGAGAAGCAGTTGGCGGCGTACGAGGCTTACCTGAAGCAGGCCGAGAGCGCCGATGCGCGGGTGCATCGGCTGTATCCGCGGGATTTCTGGCTGGAGTAGCCGGCGCAACCGTGGAGCGGGTGGCCCAGTGGGCACCCCCGCCTGCCATGCCGGTATTCCGTACCGGCATTTTTCGAACCAAGCCGGCAAGGACGCCGGCGTGGCAACCTGAAGGTCGCTCCACGGACCCCACTCAACCCTCGCCGTGCAGTAGATGTGCGGTGGCTGGTATCCTGACTAGGGACACCCGACATGCCTGTATACCGATCTCGTACCACCACTCATGGCCGCAACATGGCCGGCGCCCGCAGCCTGTGGCGCGCCACCGGAATGAAGGACGGGGACTTCGATAAGCCCATCGTCGCCGTGGCCAATTCCTTCACCCAGTTCGTGCCCGGCCACGTCCACCTCAAGGATCTCGGACAACTGGTCGCCCGCGAAATCGAACTCGCCGGCGGCGTGGCCAAGGAGTTCCACACCATCGCCATAGACGACGGCATTGCCATGGGACACGGCGGCATGCTGTATAGTCTGCCCTCCCGCGAATTGATCGCCGATAGTGTCGAGTACATGGCGAATGCCCACTGCGCCGACGCGCTGGTGTGCATCTCCAATTGCGACAAGATTACGCCCGGCATGTTGATGGCGGCGCTACGCCTCAACATTCCGGCCATCTTCGTTTCCGGCGGACCGATGGAAGCGGGCAAAATGCAAGAGGGCGACCTGGT
>Ga0182021_10007240_pt1 | contig 13137 bp, 9 predicted proteins | sample 612E3MmetaG_FD_120493 | JGI IMG/M metagenome (GOLD analysis project Ga0182021, IMG submission 120493) | Permafrost microbial communities from Stordalen Mire, Sweden - 612E3M metaG (Illumina Assembly) | ecosystem: Environmental > Terrestrial > Soil > Wetlands > Permafrost | place: Sweden... | reverse complement strand
GGGGACGGCTCCGAGCATCAGTTCTCCCGCCGCCATCGTGGAGACCATGGACACCGGAAAGGTGCTTTTCGAGCACGACGCACACATCCACCGGCCGATGGCCTCCACCACCAAGATCATGACCGCCACCCTCATCCTCGAGTCCGGGGAGGACCTCGACACCCAGGTCAAGGTGTCGGCCAACGCTGCAGGGACCTGGGAGATCACCAAGTGGGTGCGCGCAGGTGATGTGCTTACGGTGCGGCAGTTGCTCTACGCCATGCTGCTGAAGAGCGCCAACGGGGCCGCCGTGGCCTTGGCGGAGCACAACGCGGGCAGCGTGAGCGCCTTCGCCGTCAAAATGAACCAGAAGGCCCAGGGACTGGGCATGAAGGACTCACACTTCGTCACGCCCAACGGACTGGACGCACAAGGGCACTACTCCACCGCTGCGGACATGGCTCTGCTGGCCCGCTACGCCATGAAGAACGCTACTTTTCGCAGTTTCGTGCAGACCAAGCAGTACACGCTGACCATCAAGGGCCATGCGCCGCTGGTGATCCATAACACGAACACGCTGCTCACGGAGTACAGCTGGGTGAACGGGGTCAAGACCGGCAGCACACCCAACGGCGACTACTGCCTGGTCTCATCGGGCGTCAAGAATGGACGCGCGGTCATCTGCGTGGTGCTGGGCAGCCCCGACAGCGACAAGCGGTTCACCGACAGCGCCGCCTTGCTCCAGTTCGGGTTGAACCAGTTCCGCACTGTCGAGCTCATCGATAAGGGCGCCACCTGCGCCCAGGCCACGGTGCCGTACCACGCCGACGGTAAGCTGGAGTTGATCACCGACGGCAGCCTCTCTACCGAGATCTCGGCGGACGAGACCATCACCACCACGGTGACCATCGACAAACCGCTGCGCCTTCCCGTCAAGGCGGGCGACATCTACGGCTATGTGGTTGCCAAGGCCGGCGGCGTCGAGGTGGGCCGGGTGAACCTGGTGGCCACCAAGTCGTTCTCCGGCGTTACTCTGGGCACCAAGTTCGCCTACTTCTGGCACCACCTGTAGTCCTTTTGGCGTAAGCTTGCTGGACACAAACTAGCGGATGTTTCAATCATGATCCTCACCGTCACGCTCAATCCCGCACTGGACCGCACCATGACAGTGCCGAACTTCCAGGCGGGCATGCGCCACCGCGCCACCGATACCGTCATCCTGCCGGGCGGCAAAGGCATCAACGTGGCCCGGGCCGTCAAGACCCTGGGCCGGCCGGTCATCGCCACGGGGTTCGTGGGGGGCCGAAAAGGCGACCAGATCCTTGCCGACCTCAATGGTGAAGGGATTCTCTGCGATTTCGTACGGGTGGCCGGCGAATCGCGGATCTCCACGGCCGTGGTGGACCCGGCGACCAACGCCATCACCGAGATCAACGAGCAGGGGCCGGAGATCCAGCCGGAAGAGCTGGAGGCCCTGATGGACAAGCTCGACCACCTGGGCCGAGCGGTCGAGATACTGGTGTTGGCGGGCAGCGTGCCGCTCGGCCTCGAGGACGACTGCTATGCCAAGATCATCCAGAAGATGCGGCCTCTGTGCGTGAAGGTCTTCTTCTACACTTACGGCGACCCGCTGCGGTTGGGCATCAAGGCCAAGCCGGACTTCATCTTCCCCAAGCTGGTGGAGGCGGAGAAGGTCATCGGCTATGAGTTCACCACCATGGAGGACCGTATCCTGGCTGCGCGGCGGATGCGCGAGATGGGGGCGGGCTCGGTGATCATCACGTTCCGCTTTGGCTGCATCGCCGAGCTGGAGATCGACGGTTGCAACCGGACGTTCATCGGGCGGATGCCCGACGTGGACACACTCTCGCCGTTGGGCTGGGGTGACGCTCTGGTGGGCGGCTACGCGGTGAAGCTCATGGACGGGGAGGGGCCGCTCGAGTGTCTCCGCTTCGGACTGGGCTGCGCCACGGCAAACTTGATACGGTACGGGGCGGGGGTGTTCTCGCCCTCTGACGCCGAACTATTCGCCAAACGAGTGGAATTCGAGGAGGTGCCCGCTGAATAGCAAAGCCGACGGAGTGGACAGCGTCCTGGTGCTGGACTTTGGAGGGCAGTACGCGCAACTGATCGCGAGGCGCGTGCGGGAGTGCCGGGTGTATTCGGAGCTCATCCCGTACGACACGCCCGTGGAGCAGATCAAGGCGCGCAAGCCCAAGGGTCTGATCCTCTCGGGCGGACCGAGCAGCGTCAACCAAGACGACGCGCCGGTGCCGGACCCCGCGTTGTTCGAGTTGGGCGTCCCCATCCTAGGCATCTGCTACGGCCTGCAGCTCATGGCCAAGATGCGCGGCGGGCGAGTTGCCCGTCTCGAGTCGGCCGAGTACGGCGGGCGGCCACTCACCGTCACCAAACAGGCGACGCTCTTCAACGGCGTGCCGGTAGAACTGGCCTGCTGGATGAGCCACGGCGACTCGGTGACGGAGGTCCCCGAAGGGTTCACCGTTACGGCCACCAGCCCCAACATGCCGGTGGCCGCCATGGAAGACCCGGCCTGCGGGCTGTACGGCGTGCAGTTCCATCCCGAGGTCAAGCACACGGCGCACGGCCAGGACATCCTCAAGAACTTTCTCTACAAGATCTGCGATATCGCCCCGACGTGGACGCCGGTCTCCATCATCGAAGACGCCGTCGAACGCATCCGCCAGCAAGTGGGAAGCGAGCGCGTGGTGTGCGGCCTGTCCGGGGGCGTCGATTCCGCGGTAGCCGCGCTGCTCACCTACAAAGCGGTGGGCGACCAGCTCACATGCATCTTCGTGGACCATGGCCTCATGCGGAAAGACGAAGGCCAGGAGGTCGAAGACACCTTCCGCCGCCACTTCCACGTGCCGCTGGTGCACGTCCACGCTCAGGAGCGCTTTCTCACGAAACTCGCGGGGATTTCGGAGCCCGAGCACAAACGCAAGATAATCGGTGAGGAGTTCATCCGCGTCTTCGAAGAGGAGTCGCGCAAGATCGGCAAGGCGGCATTCTTGGTTCAGGGAACGCTCTACTCCGATGTCATCGAGTCGGGCACCCGCGCGGCGGCCAAGATCAAGTCGCACCACAACGTGGGCGGCCTGCCCGAGGATATCGACTTCGACCTGGTGGAGCCGCTTCGCATGTTGTTCAAGGACGAGGTGCGCGTGGTGGGCGAGGAGTTGGGCCTACCCGAGCAGATCGTGTGGCGGCAGCCCTTCCCCGGACCCGGCCTGGCCATCCGCATCATCGGAGACGTCACCGAGGAGCGGCTGAACATCCTGCGCGAGGCCGATGCCATCTTCATGCAGGAAGAGCGGAAGGCCGGGTTGTATCGGGAGATCTGGCAGTCTTTTGCCGTGCTGCCGGCCATCCGGAGCGTGGGCGTCATGGGGGACGAACGGACCTACGCCTATCCGATCGTCCTGCGCGCCGTCACCTCCGACGACGCCATGACCGCCGACTGGGCCCGCCTGCCCTATGACCTGTTGGAACGCATCTCCCAGCGGATCATCAACGAGGTGCCGGGGGTCAACCGGGTGGCGCTGGATATCTCCAGTAAGCCGCCGTCGACGATCGAGTGGGAGTAGCTCATGGACACTGCTGACAACGATATGACTGGGACGACCCCGCCCGCCGAGGCGCCGGAGCCCACGGCCCCGTCGGCCGAGGCGGCTGGTGAGGCGCCCGCACCGGGAGACGCGGCCGCGTTGATGGAAGCGATGACCCACCGTGACCGGCAGCGTGACCCCGCGACGCCGGTCGACCTGGAGGCCATCCACGCGCGAGTCCGCCTGGCGGCTGAAGCCGCGTCGAGCGTGAAGGCCGAGGACGTCAAGATCCTCGACATGCATGAGCTCGTCACCTACACCGACTATCTGGTGCTGTGCACGGGCCGGAACTCCCGCCTGACCAAGCGCATCGCCGAAGAGGTGGCCTTCAAGCTCAAGCAGGAGTATCGGGTGCTGCCCTACGGCAGTGAGGGCCTGGGCGACGGCGAATGGGTCCTGCTCGACTACCTGGATTTCATGGTGCATGTGTTCACACCTGAGGCCCGCGAGTTCTACCGGCTGGACGTGCTGTGGAAGAGTGCCCCGGTGGAGGACGTGGAGTAGTAGCAGGGCGCCGGGCCGCGCCGCGGAGTGGGTTGCACGGTCCCCGGGTAGCCTATATAATCCGTGGCCGCCTTGCCGTGGGGGTATAGCTCAGCTGGGAGAGCGCGACGCTGGCAGCGTTGAGGCCAGGGGTTCGAGTCCCCTTACCTCCACCTTTCGGAACGGAAAGCCCTTAGAGGGCTTTTTCGCTTTCCTGGAGCCTGTCGCCAGATCAAGAAACGGAGACTTCGTGCTCGATTTCAACTATTACAACCCGACGCGTATCTACTTCGGCAAGGGTCGTCTCGACAAGATAGCCGGAGAGATCCCGAAAGATGCGCGGGTCCTCATCCTCTACGGCGGCGGAAGCGCCAAGCGCAGCGGGCTCATCGACGGGATCCATGAACTGTTGGCCGGGCGCGAGGTCCATGAGTTCGGCGGCATCGAATCCAACCCGCGGTACGAGACGCTGGTGCGGGCGGTCGACGTCGTCCGCGAGAAGAACATCGACTTCATGCTCGCCGTGGGCGGCGGTTCGGTCATCGATGGGACGAAGTTCGTGGCGCTTGCCGCGTATTACGATGGGGAGCCGACCGATCTCCTGAAGTTCGGTTTCAAGCCGATCGTGCCGCCGACCGTGAAGAGGGCCGTGCCGTTCGGCGTTGTGCTCACGCTTCCGGCGACCGGCTCGGAGATGAACATGGGGGCTGTCGTCACCTACCGGCACTCGAAGTACTCGGTGATGAGCCCGGTGACGTTCCCGCGATTCTCGGTGCTGGACCCGACGCTAACGTTCACGCTGCCCGAGTCGCAGGTCGCGAATGGCGTGGTGGATGCCTTCGTGCACGTCACGGAGCTGTATCTGACCTACCCGGTGGGCGCGTTGATCCAGGACAGGATCGCCGAGAGTGTGCTCCAGACGCTCATCGAGGTGGGCCCGACCTCGGTCGCCGAGCCGGAGAACTACCTCGCCCGGGCCAACCACGAGTGGTGCGCGGCGCTCGCACTATCGGGTGTGATCGGTTCCGGTGTCCCCCAGGACTGGGCCACTCACATGATCGGCCATGAGCTGACCGCCAAGTTCGGGATCGATCACGCCAGGACGCTGGCGATCGTGCTACCCGTACTGCTCGATATCCGCCGCGAACAGAAGCATGCCAAGCTCGTCCAGTACGCCGAGCGCGTCTGGGGTATCACCGAAGGGTCGGACGACGCGAAGGTCGATCAGGCGATAGCCAAGACCAGACGGTTCTTCGAGAGTCTGGGCATCAAGACCCGCTTGAGCGACTACGGCGTGGGAGCCGACCAGATCCCGGACATCATCGCGGGGCTGGAAGCCCAGGGGATGACGGCCCTCTCGGAGACGAGAGACCTGACCCTGGATATCGTCAAAGTGATTCTCGAGCGGGCGGTCTGATCCGAGGCCGTGGGCGGCGGCAGATCGGCGACGGCGGAGAAAGCATCCTTGCGCGATTAGACTCAGTCTGAGCCGGTAATGTAGTAACCAGCAGGTCTCAGCACGTCCAGTACCGCGGTCCATCCTTCGATTGGAGTGAGACACACGGCCGATCTCCAGAGTCCGCCCATCTACAAGACCCGCGGGGCACCTCCCCGTCCCATGAGCGACGGGGTGCCGCGTCACCTTTGGCGGGCGCCTCTCCTTCTCGTTGGAGCCATGATCGTGTGGCTCGTCGTGGTCTTGAGCCTCTCGGGCTTTTCCGGGGTCGGCGGGGGCAGCGCGTCGCCGGCGCAAACCATCGGCCAAGGCGTCACCGTCACTCCGGCGTCAGGCTGGGTCTCCGCCCAGGACGTGTGGAACGTGGGGCCGAACGCCGTCTCACTGAAGCATGGCGGCGCGCTGGTGGCCTTCGCGGCCGATGCGTTCAGCGGCACAACCCAGCAGTTGCTCGACGACCAGCTCAGCAGCACGCAGCAGCAGTTCGGCTCCTTCCGTACGCTTCCGGTGGGGTCGACAACTGTGGCCGGGGGCCGGTCGGCGCTCAAGGTGCTCTTTTCCGGGACGTCCAACTCCAGCGACCTCGAGGGTGAACTGGTCGCGGTCGCTACAGGACAGACCGGTGTGGTCATGCTCGCGATAGCGCCGGCCGGACAGATAGCGCAGCTTCAGGGCGACCTCGACTCCATGCTGAACGGCCTGGTGATCCCGAGGTGACCCCGCGAATGACCCTCAGCCGCCAACCCGCCTATTGGCTGTTCGTCCTGCTGGTCCTGACCAGCATCGGGTTGGTAGGCGCGCAGCAGCTGAGCTATCTCACGGCCTATCCCCAGGCTTGGTTCCTCTCCGTGGTGCTACTGGCCGCGGTGGCCATCCCCGTCGGCATCGTCATCTATCGGCTCGACCAGTTCGAGCCCGAGCCGGCGTCGCTCATCGTGGTGGCGCTGGTGTGGGGCGGCGTCGTCTCGCTCGCCTTCGCGGCCGTGGTCAACACCGCGTTTCTGACCTTCCTCCAGCACGTCATGTCAACGAGGTCGGTGGATTCCTGGGGGGCGTCCATCGTGGCGCCCATCGACGAGGAGTTCTACAAGGGCGCCGGACTGGTGATGATCTACCTCATCGCCCGTCACGAGATCGACGGACTGATGGACGGGCTGGTTTACGGAGCGATGATCGGGCTGGGCTTCCAGGTGATGGAGGACATCCAGTACTTCGTGCACGCGGCCGCGCAGACGCAGGGAGGCGGCGTCGGCGGCGTGATCGGCACGTTCTTCGTGCGGGTACTCATCGCCGGGCTCTACAGTCACATGCTGTTCACGGGACTCACGGGCTTCGGCTTCGCCTACTTCATCACCCGCAGGGGGACGGTGTCGTGGGCCCGGCGGGCGGGGACCTTCGCCCTGTTCGTTCTGGCGGCTTGGGCGGCGCACTTCGTGTGGAACTCGCCCTGGCTCGGTTCGCTGCAGCAGGGCGGGGCGGGCAGGTTCATCCTGGTGCTCGTGATCAAGGGGCTGCCGTTCTTGATCCTGCTCCTGATCATGGGGATCGTGGCGAGGCGGCGCGAGACGCAGGCCTTCTCCCGGCTCATGACCGAGGAGGTGGGCGGCGACGCGGTGACCCCGGAGGAATTCCAGGTGCTGCGGAGCGGTCACCGGAGGCGGCAGGTGGCTCGGGCGACGAGGCGCAAGAGCGGCCGCTATGCCAAGCGCTTGGTCAAGCGCATCATGCGGGAGCAGATGAACCTGGCCCTGTTCCATTCGAAGATCCAGGATCCCGGCCATGCGGCGGTGGCGGCTCAGAGGGATAAGATCCGCCAACTCAAGGCGCAGTTGGCGGGACTCAAGTGACGGGCTGCTGGGCGGATGCCGTCCGCACCACCTGCTAGAATCCATAGTCAATGGGTAGCGATCGCATCATCATTGCGGGGGCCCGAGAGCACAACCTCAAGGACGTCTCCCTATCCCTTCCGCGTGACAAGTTCATAGTCATCACCGGTCTGTCCGGCTCGGGCAAATCCAGTCTGGCGTTCGACACCATCTACGCCGAGGGCCAGCGCCGCTACGTGGAGAGCCTCTCCGCCTACGCCCGCCAGTTCTTGGGCCAGATGAGCAAGCCGGACGTCGACTCCATCGAGGGTCTGTCGCCGGCCATCTCCATCGACCAGAAGACCACCTCGCGCAACCCGCGCTCCACGGTGGGCACGGTCACCGAGGTCTACGACTACCTGCGCCTGCTCTACGCCCGCATCGGCCACCCGCACTGTTGGATCTGCGGGCGGCCCATCGAGGGGCAGAGCAAGGAGCAGATCGTCGACCAGATCATGGGTCTGGAGTCCGATACCCGGTTCATCATCAAAGCGCCGGTGGTGCGCAGCCAGAAGGGCTGGCACAAGGACATCATCGAGCACATCCGCCAGGAAGGCTTCACCCGGGTGGAGATCGACGGCAAGCAATACACCATGGACGAGGAGTTGCCGGAGCTCGACAAGAACATCCGCCACGACATCAACATCGTGGTGGACCGGCTGGTGATGAAGGAGGGCGTCCGCCGCCGTCTTTCGGACTCGGTGGAGACGGCCCTCTCCGAAGGCCACGGCCTGCTCGTCATCGACGTCTACGACAAGGAGCCGGTGGCTACCGGGCTGGGCCACGGCACGCCCACCAGCCTGCTCTTCTCCGAGAACCTGGCCTGTCCCGAGCATGGCGTGTCCCTGCCGGAGATGGCGCCGCGCATCTTCTCGTTCAACTCGCCCCACGGCGCGTGCGAGACCTGCAGCGGCCTGGGCTTCCGCCGGGAGATCGACCCGCTACTCATCATCTCCGACCCGCGCCTCTCCGTTTTGGAAGGCGCCATCCTGCCCTGGCACGGCAGCAGTTCCAAGTACTACGACCAGATCATGAAGGCCGTCTCCGAGCGCTATGAGGTGGATCTGTCGAAGCCCTGGGGCGAGCTGCCCGAAGAAGTGCGCGACATCTTCCTCTACGGCACCCGGGGCGAGAGGCTCTACGTGTCGTACATCAACCGGGCGGGCTTCAAGCGCAGCTACACCACCACGTTCGAGGGGGTCATCCCCAATCTCGAGCGCCGCTACAGAGAGACCGACTCGGACTACATCCGCGACAAGATCGACGAGTACATGGCCGACCGGCCCTGCCCGGCCTGCCAGGGGGCGCGGCTCAAGCCTCCGACACTGGCGGTGCGCATCAGTGGGCTGAACATCCACGAGATGAGCACCATGCCGGTGACGCGGACCGTGCGCTTCCTGGAGGACCTCGAACTCAGCCCGCGGGAGCGGCTCATCGGCAGCCGGGTGCTCAAGGAGATCCGGGAGCGGCTGAACTTCCTCGAGGCGGTGGGCGTCGGCTATCTGAGCCTGCACCGCAGCGCGGGCACGCTGTCCGGGGGAGAGGCGCAGCGCATCCGGTTGGCCACGCAGATCGGCTCCAGCCTGGTGGGTGTGCTGTACATCCTCGACGAGCCCTCCATCGGCCTGCACCAGCGCGACAACCGCAAGCTCATCGATACCCTTCTGCGCCTGCGCGACCTGGGCAACACGGTGATCGTGGTGGAGCACGACGAAGAGACCATGCGCTCCGCCGACTTCCTGGTGGACATGGGCCCGGGCGCGGGAGAACACGGGGGAGAAGTGGTGGCCATGGGGACGGTGGCCGACGTATTGGCCGAGCCGCGCTCCATCACCGGGCAGTTCCTGAGCGGCGTCCGGGAGATCAAAGTGCCTAAGACCCGGCGGACGCGGCGCAGCCAGTTCATTGTGCGCGGCGCCCGGGAGCACAACCTCAAGAACCTGGACGTGGAAGTCCCGACCGGGGTCCTGGTATGTGTCACCGGGGTGTCGGGATCGGGCAAGTCCACCTTGGTGAACGACATCATCTTCCGCAGCCTGTCCAACCAGGTGAACCGGGTGCCGGTGCGGCCCGGTGAGCACGACCGCATCGACGGCATCGAGCTGCTGGACAAGGTCATCAACATCGACCAGTCGCCCATCGGCCGGACGCCGCGCTCCAACCCGGCCACCTACACGGGCCTGTGGGACCACATCCGCGAACTGTTCTCCATGACCCAGGAGTCGAAGGTCCGCGGCTACGGTCCGGGACGGTTCAGCTTCAACGTCAAGGGCGGCCGCTGCGAAGCCTGCAAAGGGGACGGCACCCTCAAGATCGAGATGCACTTCCTACCCGACGTGTACGTGCCCTGCGAGGTGTGCGGGGGCAAGCGCTACAACCGGGAGACGTTGGAAGTGCGGTTCAAGGGTAAGAACGTGGCGGAAGTGCTCGACATGAGCGTCGAGGAAGCGGTGGAGTTCTTCACCAACCAGAACAAGATCAGGCGCCGCCTGCAGACCTTGCACGACGTGGGCCTGGACTACATCAAGCTGGGACAGCCGTCGACCACGTTATCGGGCGGCGAGGCGCAGCGCGTGAAGCTGGCCACCGAGCTGGCAAAGGTCGCCACGGGCAACACCCTCTACATCTTGGACGAGCCCACCACGGGTTTGCACTTCGCGGACGTGGAGAAGTTACTGGAAGTGCTTCAGCGCTTGGTGGATGCGGGCAACACCGTGCTGGTGATCGAGCACAACCTCGACGTCATCAAGAGCGCCGACTGGCTCATCGACCTGGGGCCGGAGGGCGGGGACGCCGGGGGAGAGCTGCTGGCGGAAGGTACGCCGGAGACGATCTGCGCGCACCCAGGCAGTGAGACAGGCAAGGTTCTGCAGCGGGTGCTCCCGGTATGCGGCCCCGCGGCCGCGGCAGCCCCGACGGCGCCATCTGCCGATCAACCCGCCGAGGGCGCCGGCACCGACACAACCCCCGCCGAGGGCGCGCCTGCCGGCGGCCGCTCGGCTCCTCGTAAGCGAAAGGTGGCTACATGACCCGTTCCAGCAGCGACGGCGACCCGGCGAGCGCGGGCAAAGGTGCCGCGCGCCCCGGTAGCGTGCGCGCCGGCGAAGGCAATCAGCCTACGGGCAGGCGGGCGGATCGCGAGCGGGAGGACGATAGGAGCGGGGCGAAGGAGCGGGCCTATCTCATCGCCGTGGACACGGGGGATGACGGAGGGTGGACCGCCGAGGAGTCCCTGAGCGAGTTGGCCGCCCTCGTCGAGACGGCCGGGGCCGAGGTCGTGGGGAGAGTCGCGCAACACCGGGAAGGGGTCCATCCGGTGTGGTATCTGGGAACGGGCAAGGCCGAGGAACTCAAAGAAGCCAAATCCTGCCTCAACTTCACCACCCTCGTGGCCGATGACGAGCTCTCTCCCAAGCAGATGCGTAAGCTGGAGACTCTGCTCGACGTCAAGGTGCTGGACCGCAGCAGCGTGATCCTCGACATCTTCGCCCAGCGCGCGCATACGCATGAGGGGCGCATCCAGGTGGAGTTGGCGCAGCTGGAGTATCAGCTGCCGCGACTCACTCGCTTATGGACCCACCTTTCCCGGACGGGTGGCGGCATCGGCACGAGAGGCCCTGGGGAGACCCAGTTGGAGACCGACCGCCGGGTCATCCGCGAGCGCATCAAGAAGACCCGCGAGCGCGTGGACGAGGTGCGGCGCCGCCGCGAGACCGCGGCCCGCTCCCGCGAGAGGCGCCTGCTGCCCACGGTGGCCATCGTGGGCTACACCAACGCCGGCAAGTCGACGCTGCTGAACGCCCTCGTGGGCGAGGAAGCCGCCGCTGCCGAGGACATGCTCTTCGCCACCCTCGATCCCACCACCCGCCGGATACGGCTGGGGGAGGGCCAGACCGCAATCATCAGCGATACCGTGGGCTTCATCCACAAGCTGCCCCATCAGTTGGTCTCGGCCTTCCAGGCTACACTCGAGGAAGTCACCCGCGCGGACGTCCTGGTGGAAGTCGTCGACCTCGCCGACCGCCACGCCGCCGAGCACCGCCGGACTGTGCAGACCGTCCTGGACGAACTCGGCGCCGGCCACAAGCCGCGAGTAGTAGTGCTCAACAAGGCCGACAGGGTGGAGCCCGGCGAGCTGCCGGGGCCGGGAGTCGTCCGCCGGGACGACCTGCACGTGCTCAGAGCGTCCGCTCTGTCCGGCATGGGGATGGAAGAGCTGCGGGCTGCCATCGCGGAAGTCCTCGGCGACCTATGGGCCGAGGTGGACCTGGCGCTGCCCTATTCCCAGGGTGAATTGCTGGCGCGCGTGCGCGAGCGCGGTACCGTGACGTTCGAGTATCGCGACGCGGACGTGCACATCGCCGGGAAAGTGCCTCCGTCCATCGCGGGGGAACTCCACAACGCCGCCCGGGCCTGGGTCAGGGCGCGCAGGACACCGGAGACCGAACCACAAGCTGAAGCAGGGATCGAGATGGCCGACGAACTGCTGACGAGGGGCAAGATCGCCGAGAAGCTGGGCGTCTCCGCCGCGAAGGTGAGCAAAGCCATCAAGGACACTGCGCTGGCGCCCGATCAGAAGAAGGGCAATTGTGGGTACTTCGGAGCGGAGAAGGTGGCTCAGATAGAGTCTCTGCTCAAGAAGTAGGCCCGCGGGTCTGCGCCGTCATTGGCGCGGACCCATCCAGCGAAAGCGTCCCAAGGGAGGTCCGAGGTGGAAGCTACCGGCAAGGGAGCCGACGCCGCCCTGTTCCTTACTCGCCCCGGCGGACGCATCGGCTATGCGATCGACGGAAGTGGGCCGCTCGTCGTGTGCGTCCCGGGCATGGGGGACCTCCGGTCGGTGTACCGCTTCCTGGCGCCGGCGCTCGTGGAGGCCGGGTTCAGAGTGGCGGCCATGGACCTTCGCGGCCACGGAGACAGCGACGCCACCTTCGCCTCCTACGACGATGTGGCGGCCGGCGGAGACATCCTGGCGCTCGTAGAGCACCTCGGCGGCCCGGCGGTGCTGGTCGGAAACTCGATGGCCGCGGGAGCCGCAACCTGGGCGGCAGCCGAAGCACCTTCCTCCGTGACCGGGTTGGTCCTCGTCGGCCCCTTTGTCAGAAATCCGCCCACGAGCGCGGTGGCGATGCTCGGCTTCCGCCTCGCGCTTCTCCGTCCCTGGGGGAGGGCAGTATGGAAGTCCTACTACGGCTCCCAGTATCCGGGCCGCCGCCCGCCCGACCTGGCCAAACACCTCGCCTGGATCGATGCCGCTCTGCGACTGCCCGGGCATTGGCGCTCGTTCGTCGCGACCACGCATACCTCTCACGCTCCCGTGGAGGCGCGCCTGTCAGAGGTGAACGCCCCGGTCTTGGTCGTCATGGGCGAGCGCGATAGGGATTTCCCCGATCCACCGAGCGAGGCCCGGTTCGTGACGGAGCGGCTCGGAGGGGAGACCCTATTGGTCCCCGGGGCCGGGCACTACCCGCAGGCAGAGTTTCCGGAAGTCGTCTCACCGGCTATCGTATCGTTCGCGCGGCGAGTGACCGGAGGCGGGGCGACCGAGCCCACTAGTCACCGAGCCGCAGACTGGCCCGAACCACCTGTTTGACTATCCGGGGCATTGATCGCGGTAGGGACGGGCCTTCGCTCGTGAGGGCTCGGCCCGCCCCCCGCACAGATCCCAGCGTGCACTGCTAGCGCACTGGGCTCCTCCCTTGGGTTCTGGCGTCGAATCTCACGT
>Ga0182021_10007239_pt1 | contig 13139 bp, 13 predicted proteins | sample 612E3MmetaG_FD_120493 | JGI IMG/M metagenome (GOLD analysis project Ga0182021, IMG submission 120493) | Permafrost microbial communities from Stordalen Mire, Sweden - 612E3M metaG (Illumina Assembly) | ecosystem: Environmental > Terrestrial > Soil > Wetlands > Permafrost | place: Sweden... | reverse complement strand
TTGGCTGCTCGGGCGGCGCGGCCGAGTTCGGCCTGGCGCGCGGCGATGGCCGCCTCGATCTCGGTCTTCACGACGTTGAGCGCTTGGCCAGCGGCGCGGCGGGCGTCGGGATCCATGCCGCCCAGCAGCTTCATCCGCTGGGTCAGTTCGCCCTTCTTGCCCACGGCCTCGACCCGCGCCTGGTCGAGCGCGGTCAGGTCACGGGACTCCTGCACCTGTTGCAACAGCTTGGCGCGCAGCGCCTCGAGTTCGCTATCCACTGCCAAATCCGCCATGGCTCAATTCAATTCCTGGGCGAAAGACACGAAAAAAGGGGCCGTCGCAAGAGCGGCCCCTTTGATCTTGATAATGTCGGAAGGGTCAGGCTGCCTGGGCTGCCGCCGCGCCCAACGCCTTCTTGGCTTGTTCGACCAAGAGCGTAAACGAATCCGGCTCTTGCGCAGCGATGTCCGACAGCACCTTGCGGTCGACTTCGATGCCGGACTTGTGGAGTCCGTCCATGAATTGCGAATAGGTGAGGCCGTTCATGCGGGCGCCGGCGTTGATGCGCTGGATCCACAGAGCGCGGAACTCGCGCTTCTTGTTGCGTCGGTCGCGATAGGCGTACTGAAGGCCCTTCTCGACCTTCTCGATCGCGACCCGATAGGCTTTGGAACCCCGGCCGCGATAGCCCTTGGCGAGGTCGAGAATTTTCTTGTGACGAGCATGGGCGGTGACGCCCCGTTTTACGCGTGCCATTTTTCAGTCTCTCCTTATGCCAGCCAGTAGCGTTTGACCTTGTACGCATCCTGGGGAACCAGCGTCGTGGTTCCGCGGTTGCGCAGCTTGGCCGATTTGGGCTTGCTGACGAGACGGTGGGCGGTGTTGGCCTGCTTGCACTTCACCTTGCCCGTGGCAGTAAGAGAGAAGCGCTTTTTGGCGCCGCTCTTGGACTTCATCTTAGGCATTTTTGATCCCAATTGGATGACGTTCCGAAGAACGCGGAAAAGGTGGTTGGGCATGCCATTGTTGGGTCGAAACCCGGCCTCGCCACCCGAAGGGCGGGCTTATACACTGGCGGCGCACGGGGGGCAAGGTGGGGTGGCGGGTAGTGGTTCAGTTTGAGAGGGGGCTGACGGCTTAGAGGAATTCGCCTGTAACAATCATCAAGCAGATAAAACCAAGAGAGACATACAACGCCATGTTGGTCAAAAAATAAGCGACGTACTTAAATTTATCCTGCTCTAAAATGAGAACAAGATGCCACAGCAGGGCACCCAATCCGCCGATCCAAATCGGATATACGGCCCAACTGTCCCAATGACGCCGCGGATAGTACGCAATGCTCCCTGTCACCATCATGAGGGTTAGCATTCCAGGGCCAAGTAAATATATTCTGCGCGCGATATGTTTCATGAATCCGACAAGCATGATGTGGATTAACGAAGTGTAATCCGCCTCATAGAGCGTCCTTTTCGCCGTGAATGGCGGAATGCGCTTCGCTTGTCCGCCCTACGTTTTCCATGCGGGGCTCCGCGCCGTCATCCAAAGACCGGACTTTCACCGGAGTGCGGTTGGGCAGCCGGACGATCACGTCCAGTTCGCCGCCCATGGCCTCGACATAGCCGCGCAGCGTCGACAAATACATGTCGGTCTGCTTTTCGATCTTGGATACGGCTGGCTGGCTGATCTTGAGTGACTTGGCGATCTTCGCCTGGGACATCTCCGACAGCCGGCGCAACTCCTTCAGCGATTCGACTTCGTTGACCAACTCATCGAAACGCCGATCAATCCGCGCTCGGCGCTCCGGCGGGAGGGCATCGAGGACCTGCTTAAGTGTACGGGCCATAATCTACGAACCTGTTCGTTTGAGATGCGCCTTGTATCGCGTATCGGCCTTCCGAATCAGTTGCTTGTAGAAGCGTTGCTGACTCGTGCCGTTCTTATCGCCGGCAACCAGAAGAATGGCGCGTCGCTCCGGATCGAACGCAAAAGCCACGCGCCACGCTCCATTATCAGCCCTGAATCGCAACTCCTTCATGTTGGCGTACTCGGAGCCGTTCAGCGTATCGACATGCGGCCGGCCTAAACTTGGTCCGGACGTTTCCAACAGTCTGGCGACCGCCAGCAGTTCGTCCTGCACCGGCGCCGCGAGTGCGTCGTACTCGGGAACGAACTCGTCGGCGAACGCAACATTCCACGGCATCAATATAACTCGATGGTTATAAGTTTCAATGTCGAAAACAGGCCATGCGGACTGCGGAACTTTCAAATGATATGCGCCCGATCTTTGAACGCGGTGATAGACCATCACAGGGAAACCAACCGGTTGCCTCCTCGCTGTCCAGAGACTAAGGCTCGGCGTCATGTCTGAGAAGCCCGCGGTCCTCTTCGTCTGTCTCGGCAATATCTGCCGCTCGCCGCTGGCCGAGGCGGCGTTTAGGGCGGAGGCGGCGCGGGCGGGGTTCGATGTGGATGTCGACTCGGCCGGTACGGGCGACTGGCATGTGGGCGAACCGCCGGACCGGCGGGCTCAGGCGACCGCCAGGCGCTATGGCATCGACATCGGCCACTATCGCGGGCGGCAGGTCAGGCGGCGGATTTCCGCCGCTTCACCCACATCCTGGGGCTCGATCACGACAATCTGGCGATCCTTTGGAAGATTCGGCCGGTAGGCGCCCCTAGCTGAACTCAGCCTGCTTCTGGACCATGTCCGGGGCGCGAAGGGCAGCCGGTGGCCGACCCCTATTGGGGCGGCGTGAAGGAATTCGAAGCGACCGGGCGGACGTAACGTTGGCCGCGCAGGGACTACTGCGGCGATTGGCCAGGCCTGGCTGAAGAGACGGCCGATGTCCGTACGGCAAGATTAGCCGGATGAACCACGCACAATCGTTTCATGCGTTTCGATCCTGTGCGCTGTGCCAGATGCGCAGAATTGCCACGTCGTCGTCGATTTCGTAGATGAGGATATAGGGCCGGACGATCATCAGTTCCCTGGTTCCAGGCGTGAGGCCGGGCCGTCCCCGGCGCGGAAACATGGATAGGCTGTCGGCCGCAATCACCAACTCCCGCGCCAATTGCCGGGCGGCCAGCGGGTTTTCGTCGGCGATATGGCCGAGGATTTTGACAAGGTCACGCCGCGCCGCCGCGCGCCATATGACCCTCAAAGCCGGCGTGGCTCCGGCGGTGGAGCGTCGAATTCTCCGGCTTCGATGCGCAATAGCCATGCCCGCATTTCTTCATGCGGCACACCGCGCAAATCGGCCCGCGCTTCGGCAACGGCCTCGGCCAATGCGGCAGCCTCGGCCGCGTCGTCGTCACTGTCGGTCACTAATGAAGCTTTAGGCATGTCGTCAGATTACTATGAATAGGGACCCTTTGGGAGATGGGATTTCAAACCGCGCTCCGCTAGCCAACGCTAGGAACGTTCATTATCCTGCGCCCGAATTCAATCAGGGAGAATGTGGGATGACGACGGCACGGGATCTTTCGCGGCGATCGGCGGAGATGGTCAAGGCGCATGACCGCGAAGGCTGGCTCAGCCTGTTCAACGACGACGCCTCGGTCGAGGATCCGGTCGGCCCGTCGATGTTCGATCCCGAGGGCAAGGGCCATCACGGCAAGGCCGCCATCGCCCGCTTCTATGACATGGCGATCGCGCCCAACAAGGACGTGACGTTCGAGATCCACAATTCCTATCTCTGCGGGTCGGAGGTCGCGAACGTGGTGACGTTGCACATCACCACCCAGGAGGATCACCAGTTCCAGGTGAACTGCGTCATCATCTATAAGCAGGCCCCGAACGGCAAGGTCGCCTCGCTGCGCGCCTTCTGGGAAACCGGGAACATGCCGGGGTTCTGACCCCCTCGGCCGTCGCCGCTACCCGCGCACCCAGCAGCGCGGGGTGGCGGCGCGGTCGGCGTTGATGGTGCGGTGGAAGATGGCGCCGCGTGAGCGGCCTTCGGTGGCGAGCCAGTTGGGGCAACCGGGGTCGCGGGGCGCGATGACGATGCGGGCCACTCCGTCGCCGTCCTGCGTCGCGGTGACATGGTTGAGGTGGCTGGCCGCCATCGGCTCCAGCCAATGGTTGGTCAGCTGCACGCCCCAATAGTCGCAGGCGAGCGGCGGAATTTCGATCACCAGCGCCTGGTCGTCCCGCAGATCGAAATAGCCGGTGTAATAGCGCGTGCCGGGGTCGCCCTGGACCGCCTTGTCGAGCTCCGGATCCAGGGGCGCGATGCTGTTCGGGCGTGCCGCGAAGGCGTTGCTCCAGCCCAGGAACTGCCGAAGGCTACCGGCGATGAAATGCCGGGCTGACGTCAGGCTGCGCGCGACATCCTCCGGCGAGGGCGCCTGCGCGCTGGCTGCCGGGGCGTCGGTCTCCAGGGCGAATTCAGCGGGCGGGTCACCTGGCTTCAGGCGGATTTCGCGGATCAGCAGCAGGTTGCTGGTGGGCTTCGGTCGCAAACCCAGTTCCGCGGTGGCCTCGTCGTCGATCCTGAGGTCGAACCGGCCCTCGGCGTCCAGGCCGGCCGCCTGCGCATTCAACACACGGTAATCGTCGATCGCGATCCGCCCGTTGGGTTCCAGCGTGTAGATCCCGATGCCGATGCGATAGGCCCCGTTGATCCGGCCGGCCAGGCGATAGCGCCGGCCGCCCATCAGATTGGCGCTGCCGACGCGGTAATCCGGGTTGTAGCCGCCGATCCGGGGCACGCTGAAGGCGATGCCGCTGGTCAGCCGCGCCGCCCCCATCAGGTGGCGCTCGACGCCGTAGGCCGCGAGGCGCGCCAGATAGGCAGCGCCCTCCGCCCGCGTCGCCGCGTCAGGGGCGGCGGCCAGCAGATCGTCTCCCGCCTGCTGCAGCATCCCGCAGAATTCCTGCCAAAGCGCGCCGGCATCCATGCGGGTCAGGGCTCCTTGGGAATGTCGTAGAGCCGCCGATAGTCGGCGAAGCCGGCCTCGACCCGGTCGGGATCGAGCCCGTAATCCTCCAGCCGGTATTCATGCGCGCCGCGCTTGCCCTTGGGGTTGCGCCGCGTCCAGTCGGCCAGGGTCAGGCGCACCGGGTCGGGCATCTCCTGCCCCATGGCCGCGTAGACCGTCTCCACGGTCGCGACCGGGTTTTCCACCAGCCGGTAGTAATCGATATCGACCACGGCCTCGTCGCCTCGCGCCCGGAAGGCGAGCAGGCGGTCGACATGCTTCTGCACGAACTCCCACATCTCCTGGCCGATGCCGACCTTGTCGTTGTCGGCATAGCGGGGCGAGCGGTACTGGTGGGTCAGCTCGCAGAGCGAGGCCAGCGTCCGCACCGGGTCGCGGTGCGACACCACGAGCAGCGCGTCCGGGTGGATGCGCCGGATCTCCGGCATCGCCAGCAGATGGTTGGGGTATTTCACCACCCACCGCCGCCTCGGCGCCCGGAACTGCAGCAGCTGCAGCACGCTGCGGTGATAGCGATAGACGAGTTCGTAATCCGCCGACTCGTACAGCCAGCGGAAAAAGCTCGGCACCTTCAAATAGTTCTGGAATCCGGCCTGGGCGAAGACCTGGTTCAGCACCAGCGCGCATTCGTCCGGCCCATCGGCGTCCAGCAGATGGGTGGCGTCGAAATTCACCACGTCGGTCTGCCATTGCCCGACGAATTGCCGCGCCGCCTCCAGCCGCGTGGTGACCGAGACCGGATCCAGCGCCGGTGGCGGGCAGGGCCGCAGCGTCTCCCAGGTCCTGAGCAGCCGCAGCCTGGGATCGTGATCGAATAGATGATGCAGGAAGGTTGTGCCCGACCGCGGCAGCCCCATCAGGAACAGGGGCGCGGAAATCTCCTCGTCGGCGATCTCCGGCCGCTTCTCCAGCCACGACCGGACCTCGAGCCGATTGCGCAGCAGCCCGAGAATCTCCGCCTCGGTGATGGCCACGCCCTCGTCGGTCAGCGCGCCATCGTGGTTCAGAGCCTCGAGGAAGCGGGAGAAATATTCGGCGAAAGAATCAACGCCGAAATCGGCGAGGCCGAACGCGGCTGCAGCCTGCCGCTTGAGGTTTTCGGGCTCCAAGCGACAGGGCAAGATTCACCGCACCTTCAAGATTCGTTCGGCAGTAAACACTCCGTTTTCGAACCCATTTTCGCCTTACCGGCGAAAGCCGGTATCCATCTGTCGGCAACCGAGGCGGTGGAGAGATGGACCCCGACTTTCGTCGGGGAAGCGATTACAAGCAAATGCATCGGTGCATTTGTTTCCGGCGAAATCCCTACCGCAATCCCGCGTTCAGCTTGTGCAGCGCCGCACTGCCGGGGCAGAGGTCGCGTTCGGCGAGTTTCTGCAGCGGGGTCGGCACGGTCTTGATGTGGGCGTGCAGATCTTCCGGATCGGGATCGACATAGATCAACCCGGTCACGATCTCGCCGTCGGCCTGATGTTCCTGCAGGAAGCGCTGGGCTGCCAGGCGATCGTTGACGTGATAGTCGCCGGCCAGCTTGCGCAGGCGCAGGACGCTGCCGTCATGCTGGACCACTTCCTCCACCGTGCCAGGGGCGTATTCGGCGGTGATCTCGGCGCGCGGGGTGATCACGTCCAGGAAGTTCACGGCCTCGTTGTGCTCGCGCACATAATCGAAGCTCTTGGTCGAGCCGGCATGGTTGTTGAAGGCCACGCAGGGGCTGATGCAGTCGATGAAGGCGGTGCCCTTATGCAGCAGGGCGCCTTCGATCAGTGGGACCAGCTGGGTCTTGTCGCCGGAGAAACTGCGCCCGACATAGGTCGCGCCGAGCTGCAGCGCCAGCGCCACCATGTCGATGGCTTCGTCGGTGTTGACCACGCCCTTCTTGCTTTTCGAGCCGCGATCCGAGGTCGCCGAGAACTGGCCCTTGGTCAGGCCGTACACGCCGTTATTCTCGACGATGTAGAGCATGTTGACGCCGCGCCGCATCAGATGCGCGAACTGGCCGAGCCCGATGGAGGCAGAATCGCCGTCGCCCGAGACGCCGAGATAAATCAGGTCGCGGTTGGCGAGGTTGGCCCCGGTCAACACCGACGGCATGCGCCCGTGCACCGAGTTGAAACCGTGGCTGGCGCCCAGGAAATAGGTCGGCGTCTTGGACGAGCAGCCGATGCCGGACAGCTTGGCGATCCGGTGCGGCGGCAGGTCCAGCTGATAGCAGGCCTGGATCAGGGCGGCGCTGATCGAGTCGTGGCCGCACCCGGCGCACAAGGTCGAGATCGAGCCCTCATAGTCGCGGCGGGTGAAGCCCAGCTTGTTGGGCTGGAGGCTCGGGTGATGAAGCTTCGGTTTGGCGAGGTAGGTCATGCCACTGCCTCTTTCTTAAGGCGCTGTTGGATGCTCGGCCGCAGACGGGCCGTGATCTGGCCGGCGATCGCGGTCGCGGTGACCGGTGTGCCGTCGTAATGCAGCACCGGAACCAGCTTGGCGGGATCGATGCCGCATTCGTTGATGATGAGGCCGCGCAGCTGCGCGTCGCGATTCTGCTCCACCACGAACACCTGGTCGTGCGCCTCGATGAAGGCGACGACGTCGTCATGGAACGGAAAGCCGCGCACCCGCATCAGGTCGACCGGTATGCCGTCCTCACCCAAGAGGTGAGCGGCTTCGCCCATCGCCGGGCTGGTCGATCCGTAATAGATCGCGCCGACGCTGGTCGCGGTCTTTGCCTTCTTCTCGACAGGGTGGGGCACCAGCTCCTTGGCGGTCTCGAACTTGACCAGCAGCCGGTCCATGTTGTCGCGATAGGCGGCCGCGTCCTCGGTATATTTCGCGTAGCGGTCCTTGGACGAACCGCGTGTGAAGAACGCACCGCGGCTGGGGTGGGTGCCGGGATAAGTGCGGTAGGGAATGCCGTCGCCGTCGACGTCCAGATACCGGCCGAAATCCTTGCCGGCTTCCAGCGCCTCATAGGTCATGATCTTGCCGCGGTCATACTGGCGGGAATCGTCCCACTGCAGCGGCGCGCACAGCCGCTCGTTCATGCCGATATCGAGGTCGAGCAGCACGAAGATCGGGGTCTGCAGCCGGTCCGCGAGGTCGAACGCCTGGGCGCCCATGGTGAAGCACTCATGCGGGTCCTCGGGGAACAGCAGCACATGCTTGGTGTCGCCATGGCTGGCATAGGCGCAGGACATCACATCGCATTGCTGCGAGCGGGTCGGCATGCCGGTCGAGGGGCCGGTGCGCTGCACGTCGAAGATGACCGCCGGAACCTCGGCGAAATAGGCCAGCCCGAGGAATTCCTGCATCAGCGAGATGCCGGGGCCCGAGGTCGCCGTGAAGGCGCGCGAGCCGTTCCAGGCCGCGCCGATCACCATGCCGATCGAGGCGAGCTCGTCCTCGGCCTGGACGATGGCGAACTTGTTCTCGCCGGTCTCCGGATCGACCCGGAACTTCTGGCAATATTTGGTGAAGGCCTCGGCCAGCGAGGTCGACGGCGTGATCGGGTACCAGGCGCACACCGTGGCGCCGCCATAGACGGCGCCAAGGCCGGCTGCGGCGTTGCCTTCAATCGAGATCCGGTCGCCGACGCGGTCGGAGCGCCGGACCTTGAGGCCGAGCGGGCAGGTGAGGTTGGCCAGGGCGTAGTCGCGGCCCAGGTGCAGGGCGTGGATGTTCGGCTGGATCAGCTTGTCCTTGCCCTTGAACTGCTCGCCGATCAGCGTCTCGAGAACGCCGATCTCGATGTCGAGCAGGGCCGACAACGCGCCGACATAGATGATGTTCTTGAACAGCTGCCGCTGCCGGGGATCGGTATAGGTCCGGTTGCAGATCTCGGTCAGCGGCACGCCGATGACGTTAACGTCGTCGCGGAACTTCGACTTCGGCATCGGCTTGGACGAATCATAGAACAGATAGCCGCCCGGCAGGATGGAGGCGACGTCCTGGGTCCAGGTCTGCGGGTTCATGGCGACCATCAGGTCGACGCCGGCCCGCGCGCCCATCCAGCCCGCTTCGCTGACCCGCACCTCGTACCAGGTGGGAAGTCCCTGGATGTTGGACGGGAAGATGTTGCGGGGCGCGACCGGCACGCCCATGCGGATGATCGACTTGGCGAAAAGCTGATTGGCGCTGGCGGAGCCCGATCCGTTCACATTCGCGAATTTGACGACGAAATCGTTGGTGCTGGTTATCGGCTGCATGAATGTCCCGCGTGCGCCATTTCAAGAAAGAATTTCTGCATGTCCCAGGCGCCCGTCGGGCACCGCTCCGCGCACATGCCGCAGTGAAGACAGACGTCCTCGTCCTTGGCCATGACGCGGCCGGTCTTGAGACCGCCTTCGACATAGATGTCCTGGGTCAGGTTCGTCGCCGGGGCGCTCAGCCTGGTCCGGAGTTCCGACTCTTCGCCGGGTTCGGTGAAGGTGATGCAATCCACCGGGCAGATGTCGACGCAGGCATCGCATTCGATGCACAGCTTGGGCTCGAACACCGTCTCGATGTCGCAGTTCAGGCAGCGCTCGGCCTCCTTGAAGGCCAGCACCGGATCGAACCCCAGCTCGACCTCGGCCTTGATGTCCTTGAGCGCGATCGCCTTGTCCATGTGCGGGACGCGATAGCGCTTGTCGTTGAAGACCTCGTTGTCATAGCTCCACTCGTGGATGCCCATTTTCTGGCTCACGAGGCTGAAATCGGGCGGCGGGCGATCGTTGACGTCCTGCCCCTGGCAGAACTTGTCGATCGAGATCGCCGCGTCATGGCCATGCGCCACCGCCCAGATGATGTTCTTGGGGCCGAAGGCGGCGTCGCCGCCGAAGAACACGTTCGGCAGGGACGACTGGAACGAAGCCTCGTTCAGGACCGGCAGGCCCCAGCGGTCGAACTCGATGCCGGCGTCGCGCTCGATCCAGGGGAAGGCGTTCTCCTGGCCAATGGCGACCAGCACGTCGTCGCAGGGGATGAACACGTCCGGCTCGCCGGTCGGAACCAGGTTGCGGCGGCCCTTGGCGTCGAACTCGGCTTTCACCTTCTCGAACCACATGCCGGTCAGCTTGCCGCCCTCGTGCGCGACGCTCTTGGGCACGTGATAGTTGAGGATGGGAATGTCTTCGTGCATCGCGTCGTCTTTTTCCCAGGGCGAGGCCTTCATTTCCTCGAAACCGCTGCGCACCACCACCGTGACGCTCTCGCCGCCCAGGCGGCGGGAGGACCGGCAGCAATCCATGGCGGTGTTGCCGCCGCCCAGCACGATGACGCGCTTGCCGATCTTGGTGATGTGGCCGAACGAGACGCTCGACAGCCAGTCGATGCCGATATGGATGTTTGCTGCGGCCTCCTGACGGCCCGGCACGTCAAGGTCGCGGCCGCGCGGCGCGCCGCAGCCGACGAAGATCGCGTCGTAATCTTCCTGCAGCAGGGCCTTCAGGCTGTCGACGCGCTCGCCCAGCCGCGTCACGGCGCCCATGTCCAGGATGTAGTTGACCTCCTCGTCGATGACCGACTCGGGCAGGCGGAATTTCGGGATCTGGCTGCGGATCATGCCGCCGGCGCGGGCATCGCCGTCATAGACGACGACTTCGTAACCGAGCGGCAGCAGGTCGCGGGCGACGGTCAGCGAGGCCGGGCCGGCGCCCACTAGCGCCACGCGCTTGCCGTTGGTCGCGCCCTTGGTCGGCAGGCGGTCCTTGATGTCGTCCTTGTAGTCGGCGGCGACTCGCTTCAGCCGGCAGATGGCGACCGGTTGCTCCTCGACGCGGCCGCGCCGACAGGCCGGCTCGCAGGGACGGTCGCAGGTGCGGCCCAACACGCCCGGGAAGACGTTCGATTTCCAATTGATCATGTACGCGTCGCTGTAGCGACCGTCCGCGATCAGGCGGATATATTCGGGAACCGGTGTGTGGGCCGGGCAGGCCCATTGGCAATCGACGACCTTATGAAAGTAATTCGGGTCGCTGATATCGGTTGTGGCTACGCGTGCGCCGTCATCCATTGTTTATCGCCGTCCTCGGAATGGGAGTATCAGGTCTCTACACGGGGTCGAAAGTTGGATCGAAACTTCCCTAGACCTTCTGATGGTCGATCGATCGCGACGCGCGGCTTGAAAGGTCCCCCGGCCGTGATTGTCCGTCGCCTGAATCACTTCAAGGCACCTTGGCACAATGTCGACGGTATTCGCAACGAAAGATCCGATCTTTTCCAGCAGGGCAGAATTGTAAATCCGTGATGGCGGTTCAGATAGGCGTCGGAACGCGCGCGGTGAAAAAACATTTCAGGCCAATGGTTATGTGGATGGCGGTCATACAACGTGTTCGATCACGCGACAATTGCCAGCAATCGGCCCTGGAAATCAATCTTGGTGTAGCCTGTGGAGGTCACTTTTTCGCGCAGGCCTCGCCGCCTGCGCCCAATCGACCGCCACTTCCCTTGCTGGGTCGCCACCGCTAGCGGGCCGCTGGCGAGCCCGCTAATGTCCGTTTCCATTTGACTCGGGAGGTCCGATTGAAGACACAAGCCGCCGTCGCGTTCGAAGCCGGCAAACCGTTGACCATCGAGACGATCGATCTCGAAGGTCCCAAGGCGGGCGAGGTTCTGGTCGAAATCAAGGCCACCGGTGTCTGCCACACCGATGCCTTCACGCTCTCCGGCGCCGATCCCGAAGGCCTGTTTCCGGCGATTCTGGGGCACGAGGGCGCGGGGATCGTGCGCGACATCGGCCCGGGCGTCACGTCGGTCAGGCCGGGTGACATCGTCATCCCGCTCTACACGCCGGAGTGTCGGCAGTGCAAATTCTGCCTGTCCGGACGCACCAATCTTTGTCAGGCGATCCGCGCGACCCAAGGCAAGGGCCTGATGCCGGACGGCACGTCGCGCTTTTCCTACAAGGGCCGGCAGGTCCTGCATTACATGGGAACGTCGACCTTCTCGAACTTCACCGTCCTGCCCGAGATCGCGGTGGCGAAAATTCGCCCGGACGCGCCGTTCGACAAGGTTTGCTATATCGGCTGCGGCGTCACGACCGGGATCGGCGCGGTGCTCAACACCGCGAAGGTCAGGCCGGGCTCGACCGTCGCCGTGTTCGGGCTGGGCGGCATCGGCCTCAATGTCATCCAGGGCGCGCGCATCGCCAGCGCCGACATCATCATCGGCGTCGACCTCAACCCGGCGCGCGAGGCCTTGGCGCGCAAGTTCGGCATGACCCATTTCCTCAATCCCAGGGACGTGCCCAACATCGTCGAGGCGATCGCGGACCTGACGGATGGCGGCGTCGATTACTCGTTCGAATGCATCGGCAATGTCGATGTGATGCGGCAGGCGCTCGAATGCTGCCATAAGGGCTGGGGCGAAAGCGTGATCATCGGCGTGGCCGGCGCCGGGCAGGAGATCAAGACCCGGCCGTTCCAGCTCGTCACCGGTCGCGTCTGGAGAGGCTCGGCCTTCGGCGGCGCCATGGGGCGGACCGACGTGCCGAAAATCGTCGACTGGTACATGGACGGAAAGATCAACATCGATGATCTGATTACCCACACGATGCCGCTTGAACAAATCAACAATGCGTTCGATCTGATGCATCACGGCGAGTCCATTCGCTCCGTCGTCCTCTACGACTGAGCCGGCTCCAACGGACTTCCGGCGATATTCCCCGGCAACTACATGCCCCGGTAACTACATGGATGTGCACGCGTGATCGGACTTGCGCCGCAAGCCCTCTGGGGCCAGCCCGTCGTGATCGGAGGCGGCGTGGCGGGCGCCGTGGCGGCGCTGTCGCTCGCGCCGCGGCCGGTGGTCCTGATCGATCCCATGCCGGTCGGGCATGAAGCCGCCAGCCGCTGGGCGCAAGGCGGCCTCGCCGCCGCGGTCGGTCCCGACGATTCGCCGGCGCTGCAGGCCCAGGACACCATCGCCGCCGGGGCCGGGCTGGTCGATGCCGAGGCCGCGGCGCGGATCACCGCCGCCGGTCCGGCGACGGTCGCGGCGCTGGAGCAATTCGGCGTGCGCTTCGACCGCGATTCCAGCGGCGCTTTCGCACTGGGGCTGGAGGCGGCCCATTCCCGCCGCCGCATCCTGCATGTGCGCGACGCGACCGGCCGGGCGATCATCGAGGCGCTGGGCGCGCGCATCGCGCTGGCGCCGTCGATCGAACGGCTCGGCGGGCGCGCATTGTCCCTGGCGGTGGCCGACGGCGCGCTGACCGGCGTCTGGGTGCGGCTGGGCGACGA
>Ga0182021_10007238_pt1 | contig 13139 bp, 8 predicted proteins | sample 612E3MmetaG_FD_120493 | JGI IMG/M metagenome (GOLD analysis project Ga0182021, IMG submission 120493) | Permafrost microbial communities from Stordalen Mire, Sweden - 612E3M metaG (Illumina Assembly) | ecosystem: Environmental > Terrestrial > Soil > Wetlands > Permafrost | place: Sweden... | reverse complement strand
GTTCCTGGAGATCGTGGCCGATGCCTGTGGCAAGCCCTACTCCTCGGTGCACATGTGGAGCGTGCTCGACGAGCTGGGATTCGACAGCTTGACGTACAACGAGCTGGCGGCCGGCCTGGAAAATGCGGGCGTGCACATCTCCGAGGGCGCGGTCTTCGCCAGCGCCCGGGATGTCAACGCGCTCTACGACATGGTGATGGGCAAGCGGCACCTCGCCTCGCTAGAAAAGCGCGAAAACCGCAAGACCGTCGACAACGAGGCCGATGACGTCAAGTTGCCGTCGCCGGTCGCGTGGCTGGGCAAGCGCGGGCTGGCCAAGGCGCAGCGCTGGTTCTACACGCAGGCGCTCCAGACCAAGGTGCGCGGGGAGGCGTACATCCCGCAGCATACGAACTTCCTCGTGGCCGCCAACCACTCGTCCCACCTCGACATGGGCGCCCTCAAGGTTGCGCTGGGCGACGCTGGCCACGAACTGGCCTCGCTGGCGGCCGCGGACTATTTCTTCAAGAACAAGTGGCGGCGCGCCTACTTCAAGAACCTGACCAATCTCGTCCCCATGGAGCGCAGCGGCTCGATCCGCAAGTCGCTGGGCATCGCCGAGCGCGTGCTCAGGGGCGGCAAGAGCCTGGTGCTCTTCCCCGAGGGCACGCGGTCGCGCACCGGCGAGATGACGGAATTCCTGCCCAGCCTCGGCTATCTGGCGTTGCACGCCGACGTCGGCGTCCTGCCGGCCTACATCGAGGGCGCGCATGCCGCCATGCCGGTCGGCGCGACCATCCCCAAGAAGCGTGAGCTAGGCGTCTATTTCGGCCCATTCCTCACCATTGATTTCCTACGCCAGCTCACTGCCGGCATGGCCCACCAGGAAGCCTGGCGGCTCTGTTCGGCCTTGACCCAACGGATCGTCGAGAACTTGCGTGACGGCGTCACGCCACGTTTCGATGCCGAGAGCGTGCGCCGGGCCTGGAACGGCGAGAAGCTGGGGACACTCGAACCGCCACCGTTCCGCACGCGCGGCCGGAGGACTTCGGGGGGGAGGCCCGCGTGAAGGTTCTGGTCACCGGCGGGACGGGCTTTCTCGGTTGCCACTTCATGGACGAGCTGTGCAAGCGCGTGGAGGGTTCGCAGATCCGCGTGCTCTCGCTCTTCGATACGCCCGCCCTGCAAGCCCATGGCGTGGAGGTGGTGGTCGGCACCGTGACATCGCCAGCCGACGTGGCCCGCGCCATGGACGGCGTCACGCACGTCTACCACTTGGCCGGTTTTGTCTCGCGCCGGCCCGCGGACGCGCACCTGATGTTCGACGTGCACGTCAACGGCACCCGTGTCGTGTGCCAAGCGGCGGCCGCGGCGGGCGTCCAGCGCATCGTGATGTCCTCGACCAGCGGCACCATCGCCATCTCCGTGCGCGAGGACGAGTGGCCGGACGAAAGCTCGCCGCCACCGATGGCCCTCATCGCGCGCTGGCCGTACTACGCGAGCAAGCTCTACCAGGAGGCGGCGGCTCGCCAGTTCTGCGGCGACAAGGTCGAGCTCGTCATGGTGAACCCCAGCTTGCTCCTTGGCCCCGGCGACGAGCGCATCGGCTCCACGCGCGAGGTGGTGTCGTTCCTGGCCGGCGACGTGCGCGTCGTGCCCCCGGGCGGCATCAACTTCGTCGACGCCCGTGACGTGGCGGCGATCATCCCGGTGGCCATGGCCAAGGGCCGGCCGGGCGAGCGCTATCTGCTTGGCGGCCACAACATGACCTTCGCCGAGTACTTCGCCCGCATGGAGCGGCTGAGCAAGGAGTACTCCCCCCGCGTGCAGCTCAAGGGCGACTGGCCGCATCTGGCCGCGCGCGCGCAGGCCGCGCTCTTCAAGGCTTTCGGCCGCACGCCGCCCATCGAACCCACCGCCGCCGATCAGGCCAAGTACTTCTGGTACTTCGACGGCAAGAAGGCCCGCGAGAAATTGGGCTTTGCGCCCCGGGAGGCGAGTGCCACCATCTTCGACACGATTACCTACGTGCGCGAGCACCACCTGGGCAACGGTGCCTTCGCCAAGCAGAGCTAGAACGCCTGAATCGCCTGCAACATGCCGGTACGGCCGAGCTGGGGATAGTCGATGCCGGCGAACCCAGGATCGGCGTAGCGGACGTTGGCCAGGTTGCGCAGGACCAGCACCAGCGTGGTTTCCTTGTGCGCGAGCAGGTGGAGACCCACGGTTCGGAGGCAGCCGCCAAGCAGAACGTAGGCGGGCAATTCGTACTCCCCGCCGGCCTCCAGGGTGTTCGCGCTGCTTGAACGGCGACTGCTGACATACGAGAGCTCGGCGCTTGCCCGCAACGGCAGGCGAGGAATCTCGGCGCTGGCGCCGGCATTGGCCACCACGACGGGGTAGGCGGCATTGCTCCCGCTCGACAGATCCGCGACGTAGTTGTCTTCGCTGAGCCGGACGACGGTGTGATTGATGGTCAGGTTGGCGTAGGCGGCCAGCTTTCTTCGGTAGTCGAAGCGCAGCTCGGTTTCCCAGGAAAGCGAACCAACGCGCGACATGTTGAGCGCCACCTCGTTGATGCCCCGCTGGGCGAATGCCGCCTGGTCGAGGAGATAGCTGTACGCGAGGCCGCTCTTGACCAGCAGGTAGCGGTAGGGGCGGTACGAGAGCTGCGCCTCCACGGTGTGCACGTAGGAAGGCTTGAGCTGGTCGTTGCCGGCGATGTCACCCGGCACGAGCGGCGAGCCGTAGAGAAGCTGGGGCGAAGGCGCCTTGAAGGCGCTGCCGTAGAGGATCTTGAGGTGCAGGTTGTCGCGTAAGGCCGCAACCCCACCGAGGCGGCCGCTGACCCTGTCGCCGTACACGCTGTGATGGTCGTAGCGCAGGCCGCCGGTGAAGGTGAGGGGGGACCATGGCGACCACATCACCAAGGCATTGGCGCCCACGTTGCTCAGGTATTTGCCGCCCATGGCGGCCGAAGCCAGCACTTCGTCGCCGGCCAGCTCACCCGTCGCGGTGGAAAGCGAGGTCTTGAGGACATCGTAGACGGTGGGTAGATCCTCGTAGTCCAAGATCATGCCCGCGCCGAGCAGCACGTTGAAGGAGTCGTTCGGGTGCCATGCGGTTTCGATGCTGGCGTCGAAACCGCGGTAGCCGAAATCGCGGCGGACGTAGAACAGGTCACTGCCAACCTCGATGCGGTCGCGCGCAGTGGGGCCGCCGTAGAAGCCCAGCCCGCTGACCCGCAGGTCCAGGTCAGGGGCCAGGGCGGCCTCGAAGTTGAGCCCGAGCGTGCCTTGCCGGAGCGAGATGTTGGTGCCGTTGCGGTGGCCGTCGCTGTCGAGGTTGTGGGTCAGTTGCTCCCAGTCGGCGAACTCGGCGGCCCGGTCGATCTCGGACAGATATCCGGTCAGCGCGAGCGAGGTGCGCCGGCCGAACGCGTAGCTGGCCCTGGCCAGAGCGACGGTCGAGTCGAGGGTCATGTCGCGGGCCCGGAGATCCGCCGGCGCATAGCTCGGAAGCTTGGGCGAGGGCGAACTGGCCGGGAGTTGCAGCCCGGAGCGATCCTCCGCGCTGGTCTTGAGCGATGCCAGGAATTGCCAACCCGCGGAACTGGCCCCGATGGCCATGTCCTGTCCCCAGGTGTTGCCGCCCTCATGGTTGCCGACCAGCGCGATCTCCCCGCCCTGCATCTGGTCGGGCCGGCGAGTCACGACGTTGATGACACCGAGGAAGGCGTCGGCGCCGTAGAGGGACGAGGCCGGGCCGCGAATGATCTCGATCTGCTGGACCGCCGACAGTGGCACGAGCTCGGCGCCGAGCCAGTTCCCGGCGGTGGAACGGAAGGCGACCGAGTGGCCGTCGATCATCACCTTGACCAGGCCGCTCTCGGAGCGGAGGCCGCCGGAGATGCCCCGCACCGCCAGGTTGGGGATGATGTGGTCGTTCACGACGTAGACACCGGCTACATGCCGCAGCACCTCGTCCACCGACTGATACCCCCAACGCTGGATCTCCTCGCGATCGATCACGGTGGTGATGGCGGGCGCTCGGTCTTCCCCGATCTCGGACTTGGTCGCCGTGACGACGACGTTCTCGAGCAGGGCCGCCAGGTCGAGCTCGCTCAGGTCCTGGCCCTTGATGGCGCTCAACATGTCGACGACCTCGTTCTCGACGGCCGTGCCGTTCTCCTCGGCCGGTGGCGGCGCCCAGGGTTCGCTAGCGGGAAGCGCGGGGACGCCGACCTCGGCTTCGGCGGGCGCGCCGATCTCGACGGGCGCCGTGCCGGCGTCGGCGGGCCGGGTGTCCGTCGGGGGCAATGCGTCGGTCTGGGCCACGGCCGACCCCGCCGGCCAGGCCACGGCAAAGCCAGAGGCGACGAGCAGGAGCCGCCGTCGGCGCACGACACTGGCCGGGTGGTTGCGCTTCCTCATGGCGGCGTTTTGTATCCGGGGTACACCTCCGCGTCGCTACACTGTTCGGAGTCGATGTTGTGGAAGGTGTTTCCGATGATCTGCCAGATGGTGGCGCGGTTCTCGATGGAGTCACCGTCCAAGCTCAAGACATAGTTGCCCGCGGCTCCACTGTACTGGACCTTCCCCCCTGCCAGCACCAGCGCCAGGCCCGCGGCCAGGCTGTCGTAGGAAACGACTTGATCGGAGATTGTGGTCACGTCTTGCAGGTGGAGCTTGAAGGTTCCGGGATCCGGGATGGCGCCGGTCTGGGCAATGCCCTCGGCGATGGCCAGGGCAAGCAGGGCCACGGCGTCGAAGTAGTAGTGCGACCCCGCCAGGGGGGGCACGCCGGTTGCGGCTTGGAAGTAGCGATCGAAGTCGCCTGCATTGGGGCCCAGGTCCGGCGAGATACCCTGGATGCCCTCCAGCACGCCGGCCGGCACGTTGCGCAGCAGGGCCGGGTTGTTGAGCGTTGGGCCGAGATAGAACCTGCCGACCTTGCCCCGCACGACCCATTCCTGCAGGAAGCCCGCGCCGACGGAGGGCGAGGTGATGAGCAGGCTCGCGTCGGGGGAGAAGCGCTCGATGGTCGCGAATACCTCGTCGAAGGAAGAGCCGCTCGCGGGCAGCTGCAGGCCGGGCAGCAAGGTGCCACCCATGTTGGTGAACACGCGGCCGAAGATGGTGGCGAAGGTGCCGCTGTAGTCGTCGGGATCGGTGACGGCGTTGGCCTGCGTGACGCCATCCTTGATCATGCGCTTGGCCAGGGCGCAGGCCAGGTAGTTGGGCGATGGGGAAAGGCGAAACCAGACCGCGTCCGCGCTCGGATCGTGGATCTGCGGCGAAGCCAGCCCAGGCAAGAGGTTCACCATGTTGTAGGTTTCGATGGCGTCCTTGATCTGATAGGCGATCCTCGGCTCCTCCGGTCCGATGAAGAAGGGGATGGTGGTTCTTGAGATGTTCGCCGCCTGCAAGAGATCCTTCGTCTCCTGGGTGCCGCGCTCGTCGTCGGAGTGGCTGTCGCGCACCTCGAGGGCCAGGGGCCGGCCGGCAAGCCCGCCGGCCGAATTCACCAGGTCGATGGCCAGACGCATGGCTCGCTCGAGCGCGACACCGGAAGCCGCGCGTTCGCCCGAGAATGGGAGGGTCGTGCCGATGCGGATGGCGTTGGCGGGATCGGTGTGGTCCTGTGGCGAGACGCAGGCGAAACCGGCGCACCCCACCGCCACGGCCAAGGCGAGCGAGGGGCGGCTTGGCCGCCGCCTGACGGCGCTCCTCGATCGGGAACGTGTTTGTGAGTCGAGCGGGGCGAGCATCGAAGCAGGTTCGCAACGCGTGGTCAAGATCCGACGATGTCAGCTATTGATGCCAAGCGAACTTAGGTAGTCGATATAATTGGCGTAGTTGTCACTGGTAATGATGTCTAGCCCAGTGTCGAGCAGGAAGCCATCGACAAGGATGGGCTGGATCAGCGCCGCGGTCTTCGCCGGGCCGATAGTTTCGATACTGTACGGCACGAGCACGCCGAGCTCGCCCATGTAGTACTGGCGCTGCACCGCGATGCCGTAGAAGTAGCCCTGGTCGAAGTAGGTCTTGGTCGCCGCCTCCATGTCGAAGCCGACGATCTGGATGCCGCCCTTCTTGCCCACCGCCTCGACGGCGGCGGCGCAGCGGTCGGAATCGGAATACATGCACAGCAGGCCCTTGATGTTGAGGGTCGGATCGGAGATGGCCGCGACGATGGACGCCAGGTCGGTGTCGTCGTTCCAGACCACCGGGATGCGTGGGGCGACCGTCAGGCCGGCGGCGGCGGCGCCGTCCTCGGCTCCCTGCGCGCGCTCCAGCCCGCTTTCCCAGCTTGGGTCCGTGGTGCCGAAGACCGCGACGGCGTCTCCCGTGTTGAGCACCTTGCGGATGGTGCTCGCCGCGGTCAACCCGGCCTGGTAGTTCGCGGTTGCGATGTTGTAGGCCCGCTGGCTGTCGGGAGAGTCGCTGTCGATGGTGACCACGGGACCGCACTGGGCGACGAATTCGTTGATGTACTGCACGCTGTCTCCGGTCGCCGAGAATGGCGCCACGGCCATCGCTTGGTAGAGCCGGCTATCGAGGTACTTCTGGATGTACTTGTTCTGTTCGACAGCCTTGACGTCTTCGGAGACCGACTCATCGACGATGAGCGGAGCTTCCACGACCGTCGGACAGACCAGGCGCCCGCTCATGCGGTTGGCTCCGATCGCGATCGGGGCCCAGAACCCCGTCACGTCCTTGAGAAGCACCGCCACCGGCGGTTTGGCCGACGGGGCGAGTTTCTTCTGGGTGATGGCGTTGACCAACGAGTCGATGACGTTTTCGATCGCGACCGGCACGAACGGGCTCACCGGCGCCACGGCATCGCCCGGCGCGGGCCCGCTGTCGCGTCTCTCCCCCATGCCGCCGCAGGCGCTGGCGAGCAGTACCGCGACGACGACCGACAGGATAACTTCATGCCGCATCGCTACCTCCTGATTCGATGGATGCGTAGGGAAATGGCAGCACATCCCGGCGAGTGATGCAACCTTCCACGGCTAGCTTCGCCTCAGCCGGTGAACGAATTCGGCCTCGTCGATCACCTCGATGCCCAGACTTTGCGCCTTGGACAGTTTCGAACCGGGCTCCGCGCCCGCCACCAAGAAGCTGGTCTTCTTCGAGACGCTCGAGGTGACGCGAGCGCCGGCGCTTTCCGCGGCCGCGGCGGCCTCGTCGCGTCCGAAGCCGGCGAGCGTGCCGGTGATGACCACGATCCTGCCCTGCAACGGGAGGATAGACGGGCTGGTCGCCGGCGTCTCGTCGCGCATGCGCAGGCCAGCTTGCCCCAGCCTTTCGACGAGCTCCAGGTTTTCGCTGGCGCGAAACCATTCGTGGACGGCCCCCGCAATCTCGGGGCCGACGCCCTCGACGGTTTCCAGCTCCTCGAGGCTGGCCGCCGCCAGGGCGGCGATGGACGCAAAACGCCGGGCGAGAAGCTGGGCCACGTGCGTTCCCACCCGATGGATGGAAAGCCCGACGAGCAGCCGCGCCAGCGGACGATCCTTCGAGGCCGCAAGCGCGGCGAGCAGGTTCCGCGCGGATCGCTCGCCGAAGCCGGGCAGGGCGGCCAGACTCTGCTCGTCGAGCCGGTACAGGTCCGAGGGATCCGTCACCCATCCGCGTTCCATGAGGAGCGTGATGGTTTGCTCGCCCAGGTGCTCGATATCCATCGCGTCCGGCGAGCCGAAGTGAAAGAGCCAGCGCGCGCCCTGGGCCGGGCAGTCCTTCTTGTTGGGACAGCGCCAGTCCGCCTCGTCGCCCTTGCGCACGAGCATGGCGCGGCAGTCCGGGCACTCGCGCGGGAACGGCCACGGCCGGCTTCCCGGCGGGCGTTTCTCCAGTACCGGCCCCACCACCTCGGGAATCACGTCTCCCGCGCGGCGGACGATCACGGTGTCGTCCTCACGCACGTCCTTGCGCCGGATCTCGCTTTCGTTGTGCAGCGTCGCCGACGACACGGTCACGCCGCCCACGACGACCGGCTCCAGCTCGACGTAGGGTGTGACCCGGCCGGTACGTCCGGTGTTGACGGCGATGCGCAAGACCCGCGTGGTCTTCTCCTCGGGCGGGTACTTGTACGCGATGGCCCAGCGGGGGGCGCGGCTGGTGGCACCGAGCTCCCGGCGCTGGTCGTAGCGGTCGACTTTGATGACGATGCCGTCGATCGGATAGTCGACCTGGTGGCGCTGGCGGTGCCATTTGTCGACGAAGGCCACGACCTCGGCGAGCGACGCCGCCGCTTCGATGGTCGGGTTGACGGGCAGGCCGAGAGCGCGCAGGCGCGCGAGATCCTCCGAGTGCCGCGTGGCGCGCTGCCCCGCGGTGGCCTCGCCGGGCGCGCCCACGCCGTAGCACCACAGGCGCAGGCCGCGACCGGCGGTCACTGCGGCATCCTTCTGGCGCAGGCTGCCCGCGGCCGCATTGCGGGGATTGACCAGGGGCTTGCCCCCACGCGCGGCCAGCTCGCGATTGAGGCGCTCGAAGGTCGAAATGGGCAGGTAGACCTCGCCGCGCACTTCGAGGAGGGGTGGGACACCGGGGCCGCGCAGCCGCGCCGGGATGTCGGCGATGGTGGCCAGGTTGGCAGTGACGTCCTCGCCGACACGGCCGTCGCCGCGGGTCGCGCCACGCACGAACGCGCCGTGCTCGAAGACCAGAGAAATCGCCAGGCCGTCGATCTTCAACTCGCACACGTAATCGATGGCGCCGACGGCGCCGCGCTCGAGCTTGCCGGCCCACGCGATGAGATCCTCCCGCGAGAACGCATTGTCGAGCGAGAGCATGGGCGCCGCGTGGGCAACCGGCGCGAAAAGCGCGGTGGCCGCGCCGCCCACCCGCTGCGTGGGGCTGTCCGCTGTGACCACAGCGGGGAAGCGCGCCTCGATCGCGCGGAGCTCGCGCATGAGCTCGTCGTACTCGGCGTCACTGATGGACGGCCGGTCGAGCTGGTAGTAGCGCCGATCATGCTCGGCGATGGCCGCGCGCAGCTCCGCGACTCGGAGGCGAGCTGCCTCGGGGGAAAACACTGTGGCTACGCTTTGCCCTCAGAAAGGGCCCTCTCGAGGTCGGCCTCGACGGACTCGCGATTCGCCGCTCGCGCCACCGACAACTCCTGGACCACCAATCCGCGCGCGGTATCAAGCATGCGCCGCTCGCCGAACGAGAGCGACTTCGTCTTCTTCAGGCGATGCAGATCGCGGAAGACTTCCGCCACCTCGAAAAGGGAACCCGACTTGATCTTGTCCATGAAGGCGCGATAGCGACGGTTCCAGGTGTGGCGCTCGAACTGCACCACCTTCTCGCGCAGGATTTGCAACACCTCCTCGGCGTCGGCCTTCCCGGCCACGGGACGCAGACCGACCTGCTCGGCCTTGTCGATATGCACGAGGATCTTGAGGTCACTGGTGCTGAGGCGCAGGACATAGAACTCCTGAACCCGGCCGCCGATTTCCTTCTTCTCGATGTCCACGACCTCGGCGATGCCGCGGGAAGGATAGACAGCTTTCTGGCCAATCGTCAGCGTGAGTGCCACCTGCAGGCTCCTTGGTTGACGGCCGTCTGGCCGTTTGGTTTTGCGTCCCCGCCAACACTTTAGCGCAGTTTCTTCCCGCCGGCGCAAGGGTTTCGTTCGTGAGCTCACTCACGGCCAGAGCAGGGTCCACTGGATCTGTCATTGGCCTTGCAGTAGGCTTAGGCCCGTGCCGGCCTCGACGCCGCTTCCCGAGGGAACGCCCGCACGGGGGCCGGAGTTCGTGTCCCCTTCCAGGAGCGCGGTACGGCCGCTCTTCGGGGTGCTGGCTGGCGTAGTTGCGATTGCGCTTTGCGCTATAGTCTTCGGTCCCGCGCTGGAGGGGGATTATGTGTGGGACGACGTCTGGCTGGTCGAGCACAACCAGAACATCATTCGCGCCGACGGCATTGGACGATTGCTCGCAACCGATATGTGGGACAGCGCCCACGGCAAGCCCAGCGTTTGCTACCACCCCGTGCCGATGGCGACCCTTTGGCTCCAGGCACGCGTAACCGGTTTGTCCCTCGTTGCGTTCCGCTTGGGGAACCTCGCCGTTCACCTGATGTGTGCGGTGCTTCTGCTCGTGTTCCTGCGACGCCAGGGCCTCGGCCGGACCGTCGCAACGGCTGCCGCACTATTCCTTCTTGTGCACCCGAGCGTGACCGAGCCGGTCCTGTGGGTCGTTGGGCGTCAGGACTCCCTCGCCGCGCTGTGTGCCCTCGGCGCGCTCCTCGTGTGGCCCGATGCCACGAGCCGTCGACCGCTGCCGCGTGCCGCGGCCGCGGGACTCTTGTGCGCTCTTGCCTTTCTCTCCAAGGAACCATTCGTCGTTGTCGCCGTACTCCTATTCGCGCGGACGGTGGCTGACCGCGTACCATGGCGCCGCGCCCTGGCCTGGCTTGCGTTCCCGGTCGCAGCGGTCGCCGCGACGGTGATGCTGCGCCACGCGCTCGCGATCCCATCCACGGCAGGCGGCCCGGTCGCTGATTTTCGCGTGCTCGCGACCTACGCCACGATTCTATGGCACTACCTCGCGCAGCTCACGGCGTTCGACAATGGCCCCGCGGTCGTCGCCTTTCGGCCACTCCCCTGGCCCGCGGTAGCCGCGATCTACGCCGCCCTGGCGGCGGCGATCGTGCCGCTCGCTCGGGCCGCTCGGTCCGGCGGCCGGCGAGCCGCCCTGGCGCTGGTCGGCACGACGTGGTTTCTTGTATCCCTGGCACCCCACGTCGTCTCGGTGCCGGCCTTCGGTGTCTACGGTAACCGCTACGCATACTTCCCGCTCATGGGGCTCCTCGTCGTCGGCGCCGCCGCCGCGGACGGCCTTGGCCTCCACGCCCGCCCAGCCCTGCGCCGGCTCGTGCTCCTGGCCGCCACCTTGGTCGTCGTAGTTGCCAGCGCTCGCACGGCGGCGGAGGCTCGGGCTTGGCACGACGACCTCAGCCTGTCCAGCCACCGGCTCGATCCAGAAGACGGATTCGCCTTGCAGGCGCACTCGAGCGTCATCCTTAGGCGATATGGCTGTCAGGCCGCGCTGCCGGAGCTCGACCGCGCCGTCGAGCTCGCGCCGCAGCTAGGGCAGGCATGGCACAACCTCGCCGGGTGCCTGCTCACGACCGGGCGCTTCGACAAAGCGGTGGTCGCGGCCACGCGGGCCCTTGCCCTCCAGCCGAACGACCCGGGCGCCGAGTATAACCTGGGCGCCGCGCTCGTTTTCGCGGGCCACATTTCCAGAGGGATCGCCCACCTTGAAACTGCAGCGCGCCTGAGCCCTGGCCACGTACTCACCGCGCGACTGCTTGCCGGGCTGCGCGCATCGCCCGTGAGCGCCGCCGCGCCGACAACAAGCGCGCCACCGCCACAGCGCTGACGGTCGTGGTGCCGCCCGGCACCCCGCTGGTCCGCCGGCATTTGCAGAGCGCGGGCTACGTCCGCAACCCAAGGCTTCAGGCTCCAGGCTTCAGGTTCTCTGGTCGAGAGCGGCGATCAGCTTCTCCATGGTCCGAAGGAGATCGCCGTATCGTGCAGCAAGCAGGTCGTGATCTTCGGCGTGCATCATGCCCAACCGATGCGCCAGGCCGATCCGATAGCGGGCCTCCGACGCGGAGCCGAGCGCCACGGTCAGGAAATGGACCTAGTCCCTCGTCGACCTACGGGCCGAGCCTTCGACGATGTTCGTCGGGACCGAGACGGCTGCCCGCAGGATCTGTGCTTGCAGCCCGCAGCGCTCATCGGATGGAAAACGAGCGGTCGCGCGCTAGACAGGCTCGACCCGATCCTCTGCCATGGCGAAGACCTTGAGCATTGCTGGATCTCTACTCACGCGCCTGCGCTATAGCCTGAAGCCTGAAGCCTGAAGCCTGAAGCCTCATGACACGACCGCTGAAAAACCCGTCGCCCCACGTGAAGAATCTCGGAGGTAGTGGATCAGGGAAGGGCGGTTCCGCTTGGATCCGCGGCGGCATGCGGCCTACAATGAACCGAGGTGCTCATGAGAAGGCGCGCGGCAAATAGCCTGGGGATGTCGCTGGTCGAGCTGATGATCGTGGTCGTGATCATCGGGATCCTGGCCGCGATCTCCGTGGTGGGCTACCGCAAATACATCGCGCGAGCTCGCCTCTCCGAGGCTACCGCCATGCTGGCCGAGTTCGCCGCCAAGGAGCAGCTCTTTTTCCTCGACAGCGGCCAGTACATGGAGGCGCACTACAACGCCGCGAACTTTCCCAGCACGAACGAGAACGCGGGCGAGTTTTGGCCGCAAAACCCCAACAACTACTGGGATTCGGCTCGCACCCCCATTAGCGTCTACGACTCGAGTGGCAACCTGCCAACCTCGTGGAAAAAGCTGGGGATTCGCCCCCGATGGCGGCAACTCTTTTGCACCTACATGGCCAACGCAGGCTCCCCGAACACTGCCCCACCGGCCAGCTCCGTGGGGTCAACTTTGTGGACGGCTACGCCGGCTGTTCCCTGGTTCTACGTTCTCGGAGTCTGCAATCTAGTGGGCCAGGCTGGCTGGCCAAATTCGAGCGGGAACGTCACGGTTCTATCCCTGACGCATGATTCCCCCGCCATCCGAACCACGGAAGAGACGCAGTAGGCGTCTAGGCCGAAGTCGCCTGCGCCCGGGAGGCGTGCTCGATGGACAGCAGCTTTCGCCGGGTGCCAATTTGGGGCATGTGGGCAACATGCAAACCTCGCGCCTTCTTCGTGTCCGCTCACTGCCACGCCGCTCGGTTGTGAAATCCCTTGTGGTTGAGATGAGTTTTGACGCTGCTGGCTCCTTGCGGTTGGAAGTCGGCGAGGCGCATGAGGAGTCGCACGAGCGGGATCGGTTTCCGTGGCCCTGCCCGGTTTTGTTCGCTTCTGCCGCCAAGGGCCGATGTTTGTCACCCCAGCGGCACCGTCAGCAACATGCCATTGAGTTATTTTATCAATTCAAATCAACTAGATACGCTCTTATCCGGACGCCTTCTCTGTGGTGGCACAAGGGCTGCAAAAGAGGTGCGCAGGAGGTAACCAAAATGACAATCGCGCGCAAGAAGAGTGGAGGTTTCACCCTGGTCGAGTTGATGATCGTCGTGGCGATCATCGGAATCTTGGCCGCCGTGGCCATCCCGGCTTTCACG
>Ga0182021_10007236_pt1 | contig 13142 bp, 14 predicted proteins | sample 612E3MmetaG_FD_120493 | JGI IMG/M metagenome (GOLD analysis project Ga0182021, IMG submission 120493) | Permafrost microbial communities from Stordalen Mire, Sweden - 612E3M metaG (Illumina Assembly) | ecosystem: Environmental > Terrestrial > Soil > Wetlands > Permafrost | place: Sweden... | reverse complement strand
GTCTTCGAAGAGATCGGGAACGCCCTGCGTGGGAAGCCGTTTGGCCTGCAGGGGTGGTAAATAGTTACACTTTATTTTGCAAAAGGGTCTAAGGTTGTCGTTGAGGCCGGTGTCGCATGAAAAGGCCTTTTACGAGCCGTTGCCTTTCGCAGGCTCGTTGCCATTCTTCTCCACACTGACTCCGGGGCAAGTTTTTATCCTCTTCAGAAAGATCTCCTTCTTCTCAACAGGCACGTAGAGATAGTAGATGCCCTTGGGCAGGGTGTAACGGCGGATGTGGAGGTTATATTCGCGGAATGCCTTGTAAGGGAGATCCATGGCCTGTGCGAGAGTCAGGGTGTGCACGTCCTTCCGCACCTCGATGGCGGCCTCCCATATGGAGTAGGGCTTATAAAATTGCCTCTTTTCGATGGAGAGACCGTACTTTTTGGCATTTGAGACGATCTCCTTGAGGGCGGCCACCCGATAGATGTATCGTTCCGTCTCCTCCGGCAGAAAAAGCTCAAAGAAATCCTTGGTGTTCTGATTGGATATTGCCTCCCGCACCCTCCCTTCGCCGCAATTATACGCTGCCATGGCCAGGAACCAGTCACCGAATTCGCTGTTCAGCTTCTTAAGATAGGAGAGGGCCGATTTGGTGGAGCGTTTCACGCTGAAGCGCTCATCAATGGTATCGCCGACAGAAAGCCCCTCTCTTTTTGCCGTATCCTTGATGAACTGCCAGAATCCTCTGGCGTCGGCCTTAGACACCGCTTTCGGGTTGAGGTAGCTTTCGGAAATGGCGAGGTAGATGAGGTCAGGGGGCATATTTGCCCTCGTAAGCTCCTCCGAAACCACGGCCAGGAACTTGGTGTACCGCTTTATGACAATGGTGAGGAGGCCCTTGTTCTCAAGAAACTGAAAAAACTCCCTCTCGAACTTCTCACGTACGTCGTCATTGTGCAACGGTATGGGCTTGTCGCAGAGGGCCAGGCTCTCGGGAGGGGGAAGGATCCGGTAGGCGCTCATCTCGGTCCTGAGTCCAGCCACCTCCTTCTCCAGTTCCGCCACCCGCTTTTCCAGAGGGTAGCCCCTCCTGTTGTCGGCTTCAGCTCCAGCAGTGCCTGAGATGAAGAGAAGGACCATGAGCACGACGAGAGCCCTTGGCGCCATCTGCTCGACCTTCATTTGCCTACCCCTCTTTCACGATAGCAGTCAGCGCCCGTATCCTGTTGTTCATCCGTTCCATCAGGTTTTTTAGCTCTACCTGCAGGGCGCCCAGACTCTCATACTTCTTCCGGTAGACCACTTCAAGGTCCTTTTTCCAGTTCTCCGTTATCTCTATTTCCCGCTTGTTACTCTCCATTTCGAACTTGCGAGCCAGTTCCCTGGCCATCCTCGAATCAATCTCCATTGGGCTGCTCCTCTTCCTTTTCTCTTATGAAGTGCCGGTAGAACAGTATGGCCGCCATTGAAACGACCACGATGGTAGGGATGACAAATTTCTCATACCCTTTGACGTCACTCACGAAGATGTAGACCACATTTGCAAAGAGATAACCGATAAGGGAGCCGAGTCCGCTCCAGACGAGGGATGCAAACAAATTAACCACGAGGAACCTGCGTGATTTCAGGCCGGCGCAGCCAAGCAAAAGGAGGATGACTGACCGGAAACCGGCGAGGAATCTCATCATGAAGAGGATCCAGTGACCGTGCTGCTGTATGATTTTGTTCGAAAGAGGGAGGCGGGACCTGAGCAGCTCGGACCGATCGATGAATGATTTGCCGAGGATCTTACCCAGAAAGAAGAAGGTGCAATCGCCCACATAGGTGCCTGCAAAGGCGCACACGATGACCTTGTGGAGCTTGAGGTAGCCGAGCTTTGCGAAGATGCCGCCCAAAAGAAGCGTGGTCTCTCCTTCAAAAAAGGTGCCCAGGATGACTCCCACGTACCCGTAGCTGCTAACCCAATGCTCCATGCAGGAGATTGTAACCATATTTTGGAAGGAGGGTCAACCCCGCCAGATGCGGGGCAACTGCTATGGCGCCGGCGAAGGCTTTTGCTTCCTGCTTTCCTTTATCCGTATGAGGATAATACCAATCTCATAGAGGAGATAGAGGGGTACAGCCAAAAGCGACATATTGTAGACGTCAGGTGTAGGTGTTATTACGGCGGCTGCAATAACGATAAAGAGGACAGCATAACGCCTCGCCCGCGAGAGCATGCGCCCGGTCACCACACCGAAGGTGCTGAGAACAAGCAGTATGAGGGGAAGCTCGAAGGCCACAGAAAAGGCAAATATCATGGCCGTACAGAAAAAGAGAAATTTCTGGATGGATATCATGGCCCTTAGGGGTCCCCCCTGGTAGCTCACCAGGAAGGTTATGCCTGAAGGCAGGGCGAGAAGGTAGCAGAAGGCGGCCCCCATATAGAAGAGGATGATGGAGGCCAAAAGGAACAGGTACCCCGAGGTTTTTCTTCCGGCAAAGAGAGGGCGCATTTCACGCCACACAAAAAAGAGGATGGCAGGAAAAGAGAGAAAAGCCGCTGTATAGAGGGCCAGCTCGACAGTGGAAAAGAAGACCTCTGACAAGCTAAAATAGTACACCTTAATGTCCACGTGCTTTATCAAGAGAAAGGCGATCTTTTTTGAGAAGAGAAAACTGATGAGGCTCACGACTGCAACGGCAATCAGGGAGCGGTAGATGACCCTCCTGAACGCTGCGAGGCCGTAAATGATTTTTTCCCTGTCCACTCGGTTGTGCCTCTACGGAAAAGATAATGGTGAGTCTATAATCGTTGCAGGGGGAAGTCAACTTCTTGCGCAACAGGAGGGGCATAGATCAGTTTGAAAAAAAGAGCGCTAGTAGATTATAATTATCTCTTATGGGGTCGAGGGGAAGTGGAGGCGAGAAAATTGTGCCCGGTACAGTCCATGAGCGCCTGAAGGCAGCAGAGAGGGCTCTCAAGAAAAAAGACCGTGAGTTGCGGGAGCGGGTGAAGGAGCTTACCTGTCTCTACGCAATTTTTGATTGTCTCGAACGGGATGTTTCCCTCGACGACAGGACGTTTCTGAGTATCGTCAACCATATCCCTCCAGCCTTTCAGGACCCCTGGGCTACCTGTAGTCGTATCGTCATTGACGGACGGACGTTTACTACGAACGGGTTCAGGGAAACCCAGTGGAATGAGGCTGCGCCCATCACAGCCCAGGGGAGAGTGCCCGGTAGGGTCGAGGTTTTTCTGCTGGAGCCCCCCGAACCGGGCAAGAAACCTTTCTTCGCTGAGGAGAAGAAGCTGCTCAGTGTTGTTGCAGGTCGTCTCGGCAGACTCCTTGATCGGAAGAAAATTGAAGAGCAACTGAGACAGTCGGAGGAGATACATCGAGCCCTGGTTGAGAGCTCCTCCGATGCCTTCCTGATGCTCGGCACTGAGAGGAACATTGTCTCCTGCAGCAAGGCCTTTCTCTCCCTCTTTGGTTACGAGTGGAAGGATGTGGCTGGAAAATCCGTCCGCATGATCCACGTCTCTGATGATAACTACGTTCGGTTTGGCAAGGCGGCCTATCCGCTCATCAGGAAACAGAACGCCTTCCGGATCGAATGGGACTTCATGCGCAAGGACGGATCTATCGTCTCGGTAGAGACCGTCACCTCTGCCATACGATCTCCTCAGGGCAAGATACGCGGCTACTTCGCAATCATGAGGGATATGACGGAACGCAAACGCGTTCAGGAGTTGCTAAAGAGGGAGCGAGAGACCTTCCTTGCGATGCTTCAGAAGGCGCCCTATGGCCTTATTCTCGCTGACAGCGGTGGACAATATATTTACGTCAATCCCGAATTCACCCGGATTACCGGTTATACGCTCGAAGATGTGCCCATGGGCAGGGACTTCATGCGCAAGGCCCATCCCGACGAAGAGTACCGCAGGATGGTGAGGGAGGCGTGGCGTGAAGACGTGGCAAAAAGGGGGAAAGACAGGGTCTTCAAGGTCACCTGCCTGGATGGGCAAGTCAAGGACATACAGTTCAGGTCGACCTCACTCGATGACGGCAGGCACGTCATTACCCTTCATGACATCACGGAACGCAAGCGGGCCGAGGACGAAATCCTCCGTCTGAACGAGGAGCTGGAGAGGCGGGTCATAGAGCGGACGCGCCAGCTCGAAGCGGCCAATAAGGACCTGGAGGCCTTTTCTTATTCCGTTTCCCATGATCTGAGAAGCCCCCTCCTCTCAATTGAAGGCTTTTCCCGCATACTTTTGCGTGAATATCAGGATCGCCAGGAGGAAAGGGCGAAGCGGTTCATTGGACTGATCTACAAGGGAACGCAGAGAATGGGACAGCTTATCGATGAATTCCTCTCCTTCTCCCATCTTGGACATCAGAAAGTGACCCCTGCCGAAGTGGACATGGAAGAGCTGGCGAGCAACGTGATCGAGGACATCCGGTCTCAGGCTGATCCGGGAATGCGCCGGCGCCTATCTACGATCCGTGTGAAACCCCTTCCGAAGGCTCAGGGCGACCGGGCCATGCTAAGGCAGGTACTCGTCAACTTGCTCGCTAACGCCGTCAAGTTTACGGGGACGAAGAGGGCGCCTCGCATCGAGTTGGGCAGCAGGGCCGATAAAGGGGAGAATATCTATTACGTGAAAGACAACGGCGTCGGCTTTGACATGGCAAAGGTGAGCAAGATCTTTGGCGTCTTCGTACGGCTTCACGGAGAGGGAGAATTCGGGGGGACCGGGGTGGGTCTCGCCATCGTGAAGCGCATTATCGACAAGCACGGTGGAAGGGTATGGGCCGAGGGGCAACCGGGGAAGGGGGCAACCTTCTATTTTGCCCTGCCATCGCAGGCAGGTAGTAAGACGGAAAGCTAAGCAGGTTGAGTCCTTGTCCCGGCCTGCCGGAGGTTGCGTTTCTTCTTGACAAGAGGGCAGATTGCCCGTACACTCTTCCACTATGAATGAGATGCTCGGTTACGTCTATTTTTACTTTAGAAACTTGCACCCGAGGTATATGCTCTGATAGGGGCATAAAGGCCATGGGTGCAAGAAACCCATGGCCTTTATGATTTCAAGGCCATGGGCGAAAGTCCATGGCCTTTTTTTTAAAAACAGGGGGTTATCGATGATAGTGTCAAAGGGGATCAAGAAGTTGATCGATCAGCAGGAAGGTTGGACGCGGAGAATGTTCGAGGAAGCCATCGAGATGAAAAGAACGTTCGGCGTTGAGAACGTCTATGATTTCTCCCTCGGAAATCCAAATGTGGAGCCTCCCGCAGCGTTGAAGGAGAAGCTCGTGGAACTACTTCTCGACCCTACGCCGGGAATGCACCGATACATGCCCAACAACGGCTTTGAGGAGGTGAGGGGGCAGGTCGCCGCCTATCTGTCGGACAAATATCGCCTTCCCTTCACATCCCAGCACGTGTTCATGAGTGTCGGATGTGCGGGAGGGCTCAATACGGTCCTCAAGGGCATGCTCAACAGAGGGGATCAGGTGATTGTGCCCACACCCTTCTTCTGGGAATTCAAGAACTACATTGAGAACTTCGGCGGTATCATGCGCCTCGTGGAAACGAAGGATGATTTCCAGTTGGACGTTGAGAAGATCGAGCGCGCCATTACTGACAAGACAAGGGCAATACTGATCAACAGCCCCAATAATCCGACAGGCGTTGTCTACAATGAGAAGAGTATCAAGTCCCTCGCCCATCTTCTGAAGGCCATGAGAAAAAAGGGAAGGGACATCTATATCGTGTCAGACGAAGCCTACAAGAAGATCGTGTACAGCGATGCCAGGCTTCCCGATTTGTTCAACCTTTACGACCTCGTTATTTCGGTCACGTCCCACTCCAAGGACCTTGGCCTGCCCGGTGAGAGGATCGGCTATATCGCCATATCACCTCAGATTCCCGAATATGAACTTCTTGTCTCGGGTTTGATGATAGCAAATAGATCTCTTGGCTACGTGAATGCCCCTGCCCTTTTTCAGCGCGCTGTTGGGGCCTTCCAAACCAGTTCGGTAAGCATTGCCGAGTACGAAGAGAAGAGGGACCTCTTGTACGAGACGCTCATCGAGGCGGGCTTCGAATGCGTGAAACCTACCGGAGCCTTCTACATGTTCCCTAAATCTCCTATACGGAATGAGGTGGAGTTTGTCCGTGTACTGCAACAAGAGGAAAGGATCCTGTGCGTGCCGGGCAGGGGCTTTGGAAGGGCAGGCTATTTCAGGATCGCCTACTGTGTTCCGCTTTCCGTGATAAAGAACGCGCGACCCGGGTTTTTGAGGATGGGCAAACGATATTATAAGAGGTGAGTATGGGCGTTTCAAAAAAAATCTCCGAGTCGATGAAGAGTTCCTCCTGGATACGGGCCATGTTCGAGGAGGGAGAGAGGCTGAAGAAGGCCTATGGGGCAGAGAATATCTTTGATTTTACCTTGGGCAACCCCGTAGAAGAACCGCCTCCCGAGGTGAAGGCCGAGCTGTTTAGGCTGGTGGCAGAAGATACAAAAGGGATGCACCGGTATATGCTGAACAGCGGCTACGAGGATGTACGGGCGAAGATTGCAGCCTATCATGAGGAGCACAGCGGCCTGCTCTTTACAAAGGATCACATTATCATGACCGTGGGCGCAGCGGGAGCAATCAATGTGGTCATGAAGGCGCTCCTCGACCCTGGAGACGAAGTCATCGTCCCATGCCCCTTCTTCATCGAATTCATGTTCTACATCGGGAATCACGGCGGGATAATGAAGCTCGCCGATACGCGGCCGGACTTCCGCCTTGACCTTGAGAAGATAGGCCAGGCCATTACAAAAAAGACGAAGGCCATCATCATCAATTCCCCTCACAATCCCACAGGCGTTGTCTACACCGAAGAGGAACTGAGAGGGCTTGCATTGCTCCTTGAAGAAAGGAAGAAGAAAGGCCAGAGGATATTCCTTATTTCCGACGAAGCCTACAGGAAGATCATCTATGACGGGATCGTCTACCCTGATTTCTTTACCATGTACGAAGATACCATTACCGTTACGTCCCACTCCAAGGACCTTGGCCTGCCCGGCGAGCGTATCGGATATATTGCCGTGTCACCACTGATAAAGAGGCACAAACCCCTCATAGATGCCATGATATTCGCCAACAGAATACTTGGATTCATCAATGCTCCTGCCCTCATGCAGAGGCTGGTCGGCGGTTTTCAACGGAACAGCGTGGACATTGGGAGTTACCAGCAGAAGCGGGACGCAATCTACGACATTCTGATTGAAGCCGGCTTTGATGTAGTCAAGCCTTCCGGTGCCTTCTACATCTTTCCAAAATCGCCCCTTGAAGATGACATTGAGTTCATAAGGATCCTGCAAAAGCAGCATATCCTTGCTGTTCCCGGCATAGGATTCGGCAGGAAGGGCTATTTCCGGCTGGCTTACTGCGTTGAAATGAGCACCATTGAGGGGGCCCGGGAACACTTCTTGCGTGTAGGGGAGATGTACAACAAGAAACCGTAAAGCGGGCTGAGTAGGGAAAGGCTGTTTTCCTATTTAAGGGCAGTTATTTCTTCGGCCTATTTTTCTTCACAAGCTTCACGATGGGTTCCATGTCGAGGTTGTCCTTGGCCGACTGAGCCAGCATTTCCCTGTCGGGTTTGCCCTTTGAGAGGACCTCATTGTAAGGGAAGGTCCCGAGGATTGGGACGTCTAGGTATTTCGCAAGGACCGCCGGGTTAGTTCGGGCAGCGATATCCTCCCTACCTTCGATATTGTTCAGTATCACCCCTATGACGCGGATTCCCTCCCGCTTACAGAGGGCGTAGGTAAGCAGGGTGTGATTGAGGGTGCCGAGGCCCAAGCGCGAGATAATGATGACAGGAACGCCCCACCTCTTAACCAGATCCACAAAGAAGAAGTCTCTTTTTATCGGCACGAGGAGGCCTCCTGCCCCCTCTACGACCAGCATATCGTGGGATTTCAGGAGTCTGTCGTAGATCCTGTCCGCGGTTTCCAGGTCTATCCGCACGTGCTCCAGTTCTGAAGCCGCCTCCGGTGCGAGGGGCGCCTCAAAGGCATAGGGATTTATCAGGGATAGATCGTCCTGGCTGCCTGAGGCCTCCCTCAACGTGATCGCGTCCCAGGGCAACAGGTCTTTCCCGTGCAAATTCAGGCCACTCTCGAAGGGCTTCATAACCCCCACGTCGAGCCCCTTAACGAGTGAGCAATAGGCACATATGCAGCTTGCGACGAGGGTTTTCCCGACGCCCGTGTCTGTGCCTGTGATGAAGATAGGCTGCATCAGCGCAATATCGAGCTTACGAGGAGTGCCATCCCGATGAAAAGGGCGGCGCAGATGAGGGAAAAGCCGGTGTTGCCCTCCTCGGTAATCTTACGCTCAAAGTCGGAAGAGATGGTTGCCCCCACGATCTTCATTGAAATGAGGACAATGATCATGTAGACAGTGGCATAGACGAAAATCTCTACGATGTTGCTCAATATTCTCCACATAGCTCGATCCTAGTTGGACAGGTAATAGACGAGATTGTCGAGGGCAGACGTGAAGAAAACGTTGCGCAGGACTACGTGGGAAGGAACCCTGATCTGGGAGGGGGCAAAGTTCATGATCCCCTTCACGTTCGCCTCCACAAGGAGATTGGCCACATTCTGCGCCTCGGCAGCGGGTGTGGTGATTATGCCAATCTCCACGTTTCTCGCCTTCACCACCTCTTTCAGCCGGTCCATGTGGAGAATCTCTATAGGCTTCCCCATTTTTTCTGAAATGTGGCCCACCACGGTAACCGGGTCGAGGTCGAAAGCAGCCACGATCTTGTAGTTCTGTTTCAGGAAACCTTTGTACATGAGCAGGGCGCTACCCAGGTTGCCGATACCGATGACGCCTATTCTCCATTCCCTGTTTGTTCCCAGTATCTCTTTGATATGGAAACGCAGTTCCTTCACGTTGTAACCCATGCCCCGTATCCCGAACTCACCGAAGTAGGCGAAATCTTTTCGGACCTGTGCTGCATTCACGTTACATATGGTGGCAATAAGGGCGCTCGATGCAACCTTTTCCCCCTTTGTCTCGAGATCCTCTAGACATTTGAGGTAACTCGACAACCTTCGTATTGTTGCTTCCGGAATCTTCGGGTACTTGGCCATTTTCGCACGCCCTGAAAGTGAATTTCCCCCCAAGGAAAAAACTAGTATAACAGTAAGAGAAAAATTTATCAAGCGAAAATGGGCAGGGCGAAAATTAAGGATTGTGGAGGTCAGACAAGAGAAAAATTTATCAAGCCTCCGGCCCGGTGAGCCCGAGGACGTTCCTCATATCATAGATGCCCGGTTGCCGGTTCACAAGCCATGCGGCTGCCCGGAGAGCCCCCCTGGCGAAGTTTTCCCTGGAAAAAGCCCGGTGGGTCAGTTCCAGTCTCTCGCCGATACCTGCATAGATGACGGTGTGTTCCCCTACAGTGTCTCCTCCGCGGACGCTGAAGACGCCTATCTCCTCTTCCTTTCTCTCGCCCCATATACCCGTCCTCCCTGCGACCTCGATCCAGTTGTTGCCCGGCTTCGAGGACTCGATGATATTCTTGAGAGAGACAGCCGTGCCGCTGGGGGCGTCCTTCTTCCACTTGTGGTGCATTTCCACGATCTCTGCATCGTAGCCTGTATCAAGGACGGAAGAGGCCTTTTCCACGAGGGCGAAGAGAAGATTTACGCCTATGCTCATATTGGGCGAGAGGACCGCCCGTGCCCCCTTTGTGCCGAAAATCTCTGTCCTGGCCTCGGGGGAGAAGCCCGTAGTCCCTATGACGATGGCCTTGCCCTGCTCTGCGGCGATCCTCACATGGCGCACGGATGAGACGGGTTCCGTGAAGTCTATCACTACATCGCACTCGGCGAGGGCTGTCGGGAAATCATCTTCAATAACGAGAGTTCCGGCTTCTGGGCCTGCGATGAGGTCACCTGTTTTTCCTATAGACGGATGACCCTTTGCTTCAAGAATCCTGCACACCCTGAATCCGGGGTCGGTAAGGGCAAGCCGGAGTATTGCGCTTCCCACCTTCCCGCAGACCCCGGTGATTACGAGCCCGATCATCGCTGCCTCCCAAGAATACCGTAACTCTCCAGCACTCCCCTGAGGGTTGCCGCGTTCTGTTCGGAGAGGGGACAGAGAGGGAGTCTGAATTCCTCGCTAATCATCCCCATGTAGTAAAGGGCTTCTTTGATGGGCACCGGGTTTACTTCAATAAAGATGGCCTGAAAGAGGGGCAACAGTTCTGCATTAAGCCGCATGGCCTTGTCAATATCCTTTTCGTAGAGGTATGCCCCTGCAAGGTCCTTCATCTTTCCCGGCATGATGTTTGAGAGGACGGATATAACCCCCTTAGCCCCAACGCTCATCATGGGGAGGAACAGGTTATCATCCCCTGAAAGAATGGTCATTCTTCCCTGCGTGAGCCTGTAGATCTCCGCTGCCTGCTGGACCCCGCCCGAGGCTTCCTTGATAGCAACGATAGTGGGTATCTCTGACAGGCGGGCCACAAGATCAGGGAGCATGTTGACCCCGGTTCTCGTGGGTATGTTGTAGAGAACGATGGGGATATTCACTTCTTCCGCTACTTTTTTGAAGTGGCGGTAGAGGCCCTCGGGGGTAGGCCTGTTGTAGTAAGGCGCCACAAGGAGCACCCCATCGACTCCGGCCTTCTTTGCGGCATCCGTCAGTTTTATTGTTTCCGCGGTGCTGTTTGAACCTGTTCCCGCGATAACCTTTGTCCTGCCCGCGGCCCATTTGACCGAGAGCTCCGTCACCCTTTTATGCTCTTCGTAGGAGAGAGTGGATGTCTCGCCCGTGGTCCCGCAGGGCACGATGCCGTCAACGCCTTGGGCCACCTGGAAGTCAATAAGGCGGTGTAATGCTTCTTCATCGAGTGCTCCGTCTTTGAACGGCGTCACCAGTGCTGTATAGACCCCTTTCAATTCCATAGCCTTCTCCTCTTATTTTACCGCTTCGTCCCAGAGGTTTCCCCTGTATATTACTCGGGCCCCTCCTTCAAGGTAGACGTTGTCATTCAGGTAGACGTGAAGAATCTCGCCTCCCCGCGTCCAGATTTGTACCCGGTCCCCTGTCAGTCCCTTTTCTTTCAATATCACACCTGCCGCCACTGCACCGGTTCCGCAGGCATAGGTTTCGCCTTCAACGCCCCGCTCATAGGTCCTGATTCTTATGTTCTCTCTGTCCATGACGCTGACGAAGTCGACATTGGTACCGGCAGGAGAGAAGGCCTTATGGTAGCGGACCGACCTGCCAAGCTCCTCCACGGGGACACGATCGATGTTGTCGGCCAGAAGGATCACATGAGGAACGCCGGTATTGACGCTGCTCACAAATATCTCCCTGTTTTCCAGGGCGATGGGGTAGTCGAGCTGCATATTTGTCGGCGAGGTAAGCTGCAGTTTTATCTTATCTTCCTTCACCTCAGCCCTCATGACCCCTGCCAGGGTCTCGAAGGTCATCCTCTCGGAGGCAACCCCTTTTAGGAAAGCGAACCGGGCTGCGCACCGGCCGCCGTTTCCGCACATTTCTGCGACGGACCCGTCTGCGTTGAAGAACTGCCATGAGAAATCACAGGTCTTCGATTTCTCGATCAGAATCAGCCCATCGGCTCCCACCGAATGGCGTCTCGTGCAGACCTTTTTTGCAAACTCATGGAGGTCTGAAGGACCGCCCTTCAGAGCGCCCTCCCTGTTATCGATAAGGATGAAATCGTTTCCGCTTGCGCTCATCTTAAAGAACTCGAGTAGTTCCATGGTTACTCCTTCAGAAAATCAGGGATGGTCTCGCCTCTGGTAAGATCCCTGGGTGTTTCCCTCTTCCTAATGACAAAAAACTTGTCCCCCTTTACCAGGACCTCAGCAGCTCTCCGGCGGGAATTATAGTTGGAGGCCATTGAGAAACCATAAGCGCCGGCACTCAGAACGGCAATCAGATCCCCGCCTTTGAGGAGAGGAAGGGCGCGGCCCCGTGCAAAAAAGTCGCCCGATTCGCAGATGGGCCCCACCACATCCACCTTTGTCGTTTCTCCGGTCTTTTCCTGGACCGGTATGATCTTGTGGTATGCGTCGTAAAGGGCAGGCCTCACTAGGTCGTTCATGGCCCCGTCTACGATATAGAATGTCTTGGCCGCCGTTTTCTTGACGTACAGCACGCGGCTCACAAAGATCCCGCTGTTCCCCGCGATGACCCGCCCCGGCTCGAGGATCAATGTCAACCCGGTCCCTGCCAGTTCCGGTCCGATTGCTGCTGCATAGGCCGCAGGAGCGGGAGGCAGCTCCTTCTTGTAGGTAATGCCGAGGCCTCCCCCGATATCGAGGTAGGTCAGACGCGTACCTGCCCGTGAAAGCTCTTCTGCCATCCCTTTCAAGGAGCGGACTGCCTGAATGAAGGGCCCCATCTCCGTGATTTGTGAACCGATATGCGACGAAATGCCGACGGCCACAAGCCACGGCTCACCGGCAATCTCCTTATAGAGCCGGACTGCTTCCCCCCGGAGGATGCCGAACTTGTTCTTCTTCAATCCGGTCGTGATATAGGGGTGAGTTTTTGGATCGATTTCCGGGTTAACTCTGATTGAAACCGGTATTCTCTTCCGCAACCTCCGTCCGACCCCGGCTACGGCACGCAATTCATCCTCGGACTCAATATTGAACATGGCGATGCCTGCCCTTGCGGCGTACCGTATCTCGGCCTCAGTCTTCCCTACTCCGGAGAAGACGATCTTTTCCGGGGGAATAGAAGAGCCCAGCGACCTGTAGAGCTCTCCGCCGGAGACGATATCGGCGCCACCCCCAAGCCTTGCCATTAGGCGCAGCAGCGCAATATTGGAGTTTGCTTTGCACGAGTAGCAGACAATATGGGGTATCTTCTTAAAGGCCCGGTCAAAGACAAGGAAGTGTCTTTCCAGGGTCCTGTGGCTGTAGATGTAGACCGGTGTTCCTACAGCAGTTGCGATCTCTGCCACAGGGACATCTTCGGCGTAAAGCTGCCCTTTCTTATAGTTGAAGTAGTCCATCCCTTATCCCTTCAGAATGATGATTGTCTCACGGGACGGTTCGCTCTCAGTGCCCGCTGTATCGAGGGCGGTCACATAGTACGAAACATACCGCG
>Ga0182021_10007235_pt1 | contig 13143 bp, 14 predicted proteins | sample 612E3MmetaG_FD_120493 | JGI IMG/M metagenome (GOLD analysis project Ga0182021, IMG submission 120493) | Permafrost microbial communities from Stordalen Mire, Sweden - 612E3M metaG (Illumina Assembly) | ecosystem: Environmental > Terrestrial > Soil > Wetlands > Permafrost | place: Sweden... | reverse complement strand
GATTCTGCCTGCGGCGGCAAAGTCCATCCGGCCGTCTCCGTCGAAGTCCGCGAGCGCCCACCCTGCAGGCGCGGCGCCGGGGCCGAGAAGCACCGGCGGGTTGAATTGAAAGGGTCCGGCGCCGGTGGAGACAATCGTCCCTTCTTCCGCAGGAACCACAATGTCAGGGAACGCATCGTCGTTCAGGGATGCGAATTCGACGCCCGAAGGCTTGCCGGGCAGATTCATCGCCGCATCAATGCCAATGTCTCCCGACGGGGTTGCCCGGAGAAACAAGATCTTCCGCGCGGAGGGGAGCGCCACAGCCACGCCGAGCATCGTGTGGCGGTCGAGCCAGATGCAGTCGAGCGCCTCGGGTTCCCCGGGGAGATCCGCGGTCACCTGCTCGGAGAATACCATCCTGCTGATGCCATAAAAGAGGACAAGCCGGTTGGAGAGCCAGTCGCAGAGAAGCACGTCCGGGATACCGTCGCCGTTGATGTCCGTCGTCCTGAGGTCGCTGATGGAAATATCGCCGAAGAGCTCCGGCCCGGGAGCGTATGCGCCCCCCGCCTTCGCGATAAACGTCGAGACGCCCGCCCTGCTCTTGCCGAAGAGGAGGATATCCTTCCGCCCGTCGCCGTTGATATCCGCAAACGCGATGCGCTGCGATTTGACGCGAAGGGGTATCAGAGTCTCAGACCACGCGTTTCCGGTTTGCCTGAGGATTGAAAGCGCCGCACCGTCCGTTGTCAGAGAGAGGTAGGCTCCTTCCGGTCCGCCTTCCGCAGGCGTGAGTTCCGTCCGCTCGCCGGCAAGTGCGGTCGACCCGAAAGACGAGATCGCTCCGGAATCGCCGATCCCGAAGAGGTGGAGTCCCGGGGGGGACTGGGAGAGTACTGCGATTTCGGGGCGTCCTGCTCCGTGGCGCTGGCGCACCGCCAGTCCGGAGGGAGTGAACCCGAGGGCCCGTTCGGCCACCGGGCCGAACGAGGTGTAGAGCCGCTGGGCGTACAGGATCTGCAGCCAGAGGATATTGACGGTGCAGAGCCCGAGCATCACGCGGCGCCGGGGGCGGAGGAACAGGATTGAGTCCTGAACACAGTGTGGGAAAGGACGAGCCGTTGCGAACCCCGTTTATGTGCTTCTGTGCGCGAGCCGGCGCTCCCGTCGGACGAGTGCTTCGTCGTATCTCCGGATTTCGTCCTGACTCCCGGGGACGACGGCCGGAACCTCGACGGGCTTCCCCGCCTCGTCAATCGCGACGAACGTCAGATACGCGTTGTTGGCGCGCCGGGAGTCGTGACCCGATCTCGTCTGCGCCGTCACGACGACCCCGATTTCCATCGACGTGCGGAACGCCCGGTTGACGGACACCTGGAGCGTAACAACATCGCCGAGCCGGATCGGGTGGTGGAAATTGAGCTCGTCAACCGATGCGGTCACGCAGACGCGGTCGGAGTGCCTCTGCGCGGCGATTGCCGCCGCGATGTCGATCCAGTGCATGAGCGTCCCCCCGAGGAGATTTCCGAGCTGGTTCGTGTCGTTGGGGAGGACAAGCTGGGTTGTGATGACCTGGGAATCCGCGACGCGTTTCGGCTCCATCATTCGACCCGCGACAAAGGGGGCGCCTCCGGGAGGGCCGCGGTGCCCATCCCTGTTCTGGGGGGGGCATTCTTCAGCTCCCTGGAAAGACGCTCCTGCAGTTCATCGGCTCTTCCGCGGAGAACGCTGTTCGGATACCGCGAAAAGAACTGTGAAAGGTTCGTCTGCGCCTCGACAAATTTCTTCCGGGTGATGAGGAGATCGACTTTGTCCAGGAATGCGAGGGGCGCCCAGTCCGTGTCGTGATACTGGTCAATCACATCGTCGAAGTACCTGAGCGCGGCGACAAGACGTTCAAGGACGACGTACTGCCGGGCGGCATCATAGACCTTCCTGGCGAGCTTGCCGTCCAGTTCCCTGATTTTTGCCTCGGCGTCCGCGGCCAGCGGGTTCGTGGGATAGTATTCCACGAACGACTGGAATTCGTCGATCGCCTTCCGCGTATACTGCTGGTCGAGCGACGTTCGCGGGGAAAGCTGGTAATAGGACATTGCAAGTTTGTACTGTGCCTCCGCCACGCGGGCGCTCGCCGGATAGCTCCGTTTCATCACGCCGTATTCGAATGCGGCCAGAAGATACTCCCCGCGGTTGAAGCGACAGTCGCCCAGGTAGAATTGTGCGTCGGCGGCGTGCTGGCTCCCCTGATACTGGAGCGTGATGATTGTGAATTCATTGATGGCGTCGAGGTAGTCCTCCTTTGCGAAGAGCGCCTTCGCTTTCTCAAACCGCTCATCAACGCTCAGCGTCGCCGTCTCTTCGCTTGAGCCGCAGCCAGCGGCGATCATCGCCATCCCGATGAGGAACGCCGGAAAGAGTTTCTTTACCATGTCAGATACTCCTGAACATCCCGTGATGATAAGTGCCGGACGCGATCCCTGATGCTGTCAGCGTCCTCCCCCCCGGGGAGGAACTCCGGCTGGAAACCCGCCCGGAGCGGAAGCGCATGAAGCGAGCGGATGCGCGTCCCCTTCGCGTCGCGGACGATGTCGAACGCAAGTGCGAAACTGTACCGGGTCCAGTAGCGTCCCGGCTGCATAAAGACGAAATTGCCCAGCGAGTGCACCGCCACTTTTTTCCCGTCGGCCTCGATGCCGTACGGCATATGCGGGTGGTGCCCAAGGACGATGTCGGCCCCCCCCGCGAGAACCTGCCGGGCGAATTCGCGCGTTCTCGCGGAGGCCTCCCGTGCGTATTCAACCCCGCCGTGGAAACTGACGACGACGAGATCGGTCGTGTCTCTGAGGGCACGAATTACCGGAAGCAGTCTCCCGGTATCAGCGGGCGCAACGAGATCCCTCCACTCGAGCCCGGATCCGTTCATCAGATCCGTGACAGCAAAGAACGCAAGCCGGATCCCCTTCACCGTCATGACGGCGGGACGGTAGATGTCTGATTTCCGATCCGCAGTGCCGCAGTGGGCGATCCCGGCGGTCTCGAGGTACCGTATTGTCTGATTGCGTGCCGAGACGCCGAAATCGAGCGCGTGATTGTTCGCATCCGACACGACCCCGACGCCGCCCCTCTTCAAAGACTGCGCCGCCGCGGGAGGTGCCGTGAATATCATGTTGTTGCGCGGATCCTCGGTGCGCCCCTGCTGGTCCGATATGGGCGACTCCAGGTTTGCGAACACGACGTCATACCTGTGCAGGGTGTCCGCCACCCGTGCGAAGGGGTAGAGCGTGTCCCCGGAGAGGATCACCTGTCCCACCCTTCGGCCAAGGTTGACGTCCCCCAGCGCCAGAAGCCGGATTTCACATGACGTTCCCCCCGTGTCCGCCGGAACGGATTCCCGTAGCGATCGTCCGGTCCCGGAAGCCGAAAGAAAGAAGACCCACACCGCGAAGGCCGCAAGTCCTGCCGCCCGCGCTCTTGCCCCGCTCCTGTCTCGTCGCGTTGTCATCAACTCCGCACGGTGAACAGGAGGAAAATGGCAACGGCGACCGCCCCGACGATCACGAGAGGCTCAACAAGCCCGGAGAAAAAGTCCTCCGGAGGAACCGTGCCCCGCGTTGACGGAATCGCCGCATGTTCGATGCTCTCAACCTTTGAAAGCGGGATCGTGTCGGAATATCCGGCCTTCCGTTCGCCCGTCATGATCACCGTTCCCATGAACCGGTCCACGAGACGGAGATGGGCCTGAAGGACGACCGCCCTGTCGAGCACCCGCGAGCCGAACATGCCGTCCCTCCGGACGTTCGAGTACTGCACGTTCATCACCGTCGCCCCGAAGTCGACGCCGAATCGCGCAGAGTCGTTTCCGGAGATGACGCAGTTCTTCGCACGGAAGGGACGCTCGACCGCGTCCTGAAGGAACCAGGCGACGTCCGGAGGAGCGATTCTCACAGAGACACGCTGCGAGTCTGCACCGGGGAACCTGTCCGCAAGCGAGTCTCCGAGGGACGTGGCGAGGGACTGGTAGATGCGCAGATTCGTGGCAGGAGCAAACGACGAATCCTGAGCGTGAAGCCCGTGGACAAGCCCCATTCCCGCGAAGAGAACGGCCAGCGAATGCCGCAGTCCATTCATCCGTGTCCTGGAATCAATCACTTAACCTACGGAATTAGCGGGTGATTTTCAAGGCAGGTGCCGGAGGCGCTCAGAACGTTTCCACGACGATTCGTTTGTAGGGTCGCCCGCCGAAAAGATATGTGATCCGACGAATGTCGGCGATCGGGTAGGAGAATGTCCGCCTGTCTGTTCCGGTTTGCCTGTGGACGATCATGTTGTCGTTCCCCACTTCATCAAGGACAACGACGAACCTCTGCGTCGAATCGTCGTCGGCAAACTCGAGCGAATCTGACGACATGCTGATCAGAAGTATTTCCCGGCCGGTATACTGCGAGAGAAATGTCCGGAGTTCCTGCGGCTTTTTCTGGGCCATCGCAGCGGGCCTCGGAAGACCCGCCGCAATCAGGAAAATGATGACGTATGTCCTCATGAAGAACAAACGTGCGTTGCGACGCATGAGGTGCGGAAGTCTGTTGGACCTGAAAACGGCCGTCCTGAGCCGGTCAGGCCTGCTTCGGAGGTTCAGCGACCGCCGCCGGGGCCTGTTCCCTTGGTGCCGATTTTCTGTACATGATCCCTGCCGGGATGACGACGCAGTATCCTGTCACAAGGAGTATCGGTGAGAGGACAAGCGGCAGAAACCCTTCTACGGATCCCTCGAGCATGGCAATATACCCGGCAACGATGACGAGGATCCCCGCTCCGAGGATCAAATAATTCTCCCGTCCGAGCGGGAGGGGTTCACTTGTGAGGGATCTGTGCTTCTGGTCGGTCCTGCGTACAGGCTTCCGTATTGGTTTTGCCACGTTTCTGGCTCCTCATTTTCGGCGTGTAATAAAAAGCCCAGCGTTGGGGGGAACGCCGGGCTTGACCATGTTCCATACAACAGTCAGGGGAGAAACTGTCGTAAAGGTCACTTCCCAATCTACAAGAAATCCGGATATTGTCAAGTCTTTTTTCAATTAATGTCCGCGGATGACCCCGTCGGCTATATGGATGATCCTGTCAGCCTGTCTGGCGAGCGATTCATTGTGCGTGACGACTATGAATGTCTGCCCCCTGTTTCTGCTCAAATCCCATATCAGACGGTGTAAATTGCGCGCATTTTCACTGTCCAGGTTCCCCGAAGGCTCATCTGCCAGTATGACTTTCGGCGAATTCATCAGGGCCCGGGCGACCGCCACGCGCTGCTGTTCTCCCCCGGACAGCCTCGGGGGTTTCTGATCGATCCTCTCCTCGAGGCCCACCTCCCGGAGAAGGTCCGTCCCGAGCGCACGGACCTCGGAGAGCTTCTTCCCCTGGATGAGCGCGGGCATGGCCACATTTTCGAGCGCAGTGAACTCGGGAAGAAGGTGGTGGAACTGAAATATGAACCCGATCCTCCTGTTCCGGAACCTCGCGAGTTCTTCATCCCCCATCGCAAAGACGTCGGCCCCCTCGTATACGACCGTCCCCGATGTGGGCTTCTCCAGCGTCCCGATGATGTGCAGGAGCGTGCTCTTCCCCGCGCCGGACGCTCCCACGACCGCGATGATCTCTCCCTTGCGGACATCCAGGCTGATCCCGCGGAGCACTACGAGCTTCCCGTCCCTCCCCTCACCGGAAGGAAATGTCTTCGTCACCTGCCGCACGTCGATCACGGATTCACCTGACTGTTTCATTGCGCTACTCCCAGCGGATGGAGTCGACCGGGAGGAGCTGTGCGGCTCTCCGGGCGGGGTGAAGGGACGCGAGCGTGCTCAGCGTCATGGAGGCGAGAACGACAGCCACGAAATCCGTCCACCGCAGCTCCACGGGTATCGCGGGAATAATGTAGACGGTCGGATCCAGAGGGAAGAGGCTGTACCGCATCTGAAGGAAACAGACGACGACGCCGATGAGAACGCCGGCTGCGGTGCCGAGCATTCCCACAAGGATCCCTTCAAACATGAAGATGCGTATGATGCTCGTGCGCGTCGCGCCGAGCGCCTTGAGTATACCGATGTCGCGCCGTTTTTCGATGATGCCCATCGTCAGGGATCCGAGGACGTTGAACGTCGCAACGCCGACGATGAGGCAGAGGATGATGTAGGCAGTCCACCTCTCTATCTTCATCACCGAATAAAGGTCCCTGTGCAGATCGTACCAGGTCGATACAGTGTAACCGTCCCCCAGCCGGGCCTGAAGGGCCTGCTTCACGTTGTCCGCTTCCTCCAGGTCGCGAAGCCTTACTTCGATGCCGCTGTACCGGTCGCCGAATTGAAATAGCTGCCGCGCGGATTCGAGCGAGATGTAGGCGTAGTGTGCGTCATAGTCCTTGTTGTTGGAGTCGTAGATCCCCGTGACGGTGCACCTGCGCGTGAGAGGCTGGCCGAACTGGGTCATCATCGCATCAACGCCCACTGGGCTGACGATCGTCAGTTCCGAGCCCACCATCGTCCCCAGCCTGTCCGCGAGCGCGAGACCCAGGACGATTCCCCCGGATTCGGGGGTGTCATTGAGGCGGAAGGCGCCCAGCACAGTCCTTTTTTTGACCCCGGAGACCAGGTCGATCGTGGAGTCCACAACGCCCTTGACGAGGACGACGCGGTTCACGTGCGAAGTCAGGAGAAGGGCTTTGCTCGCGATGTAAGGAGCGGCGGCGGCGATCCGCGGGTCCGCCTTCACCCGTTCCAGGAGGCTGTCCGTCACGGACATCCCCCGCCCCCGCGAGGACTCGATCCTGATGTGCGGATCGAATCCTACAAGGACGTTTGTCACAACGCTGTTGAAACCATTGAAGACCGAAAGGACGATCGTCAACGCAGCAACCCCGACGGTGATTCCGGTGACCGACACCATCATAATGATATTGATGAACCGGAGCTGGCGTTTTGACCTGAGGTACCGCTGCGCTATGAACCTCTCGTAGCGCATATCAGGAGAACCTGATCGCGGAAACGGGATGAAGCCGGGACGCGAGCCTCGCGGGGAGCAGGGAACTCACCAGGCAGAGAAGGAGCGTGGCACCCGATACCAGGAGAAAGTACTCCGGCCGAAGGAGAATCGGCACCGAAGTCATGAAATAAATGTCGCTCGGGAGTGAGAGGAATCTGAACTCCATCTGTGCGTAACAGAGCGCGAACGCAAGTGCGTTGCCGAGCGCCGTGCCCGCGACGCCAATGGTCATCCCCTGGCGGATGAATATCCGCGTGATCCCCCACGGGGAGGCCCCCATGGCGGCAAGGACGCCGATCTCGCGGGTCTTGTCGAGGACCATCATGAGGAGCGTGCCGATGATATTGACGGTCGCGACGATGATGATGAGCCCGAGGATAATGGGGACAGGCCGCTTCTGAAGATCGATCCAGCTGAAGAGGTTCCTGTAGGTCTCGAACACGGTCCTCCCGTAGTGGGGATACCCGAGAAGGTCCTGCACCTCCCCCGCGACCGCCGATGCGCTGTCCACGTGCGTCAGAAGCAGGTCGTACCCAGTCACCGCGTCGCCGAGCTGGAACAGCGTCTGCGCGTCGCTCAGATCGGTGAACGCGTACACGTCATCGTACTCGGCCATGCCGCTCTCATAGAGCCCGGTGACGCGGAACCGCATCACGCGGGCCTGACCCTGCTCCATAAGCCGGCTTATCCCGAACACCGTGACCCTGTCGCCGACGTCGATGGCGAGTTTCGCCGCCAGCTTCTTTCCCAGGACGAGCTTGGCGAGCCCGCCCTGCTCTTTGTCAAGGTCGTACTTCCCCGCGACCAGGTACCGCCGCGTCGTGGAATTGTCGCGCAGCGGATCGACCCCTTTCAGAAGTATCCCGTCCACCCCCTCCTTCGACCGGATAAGCGCCTCGCGGGCGACAAACGGCGCCACAGACCGGATCTCCGGGATCTTGCGCTCCATGAGCCACGTGTTTTCCTCGGGGTGTGCGAGGGGCTGGTTCTGGAACCCCAGAACCTGCACGTGGCTCGTGAAACCGACGACCTTCTCCGTGATGTCCCGCTCGAAGCCCCCCAGGACGCTCAGCGCGATGATCAGCGTCGCTGTCCCCAGCATGACGCCAAGCGTGGCAATTGCGGTGATGAACGAGAAGAACCCGTCGTTCCGCCCCGACCTGAGATAGCGCCCCGCTATAAATGCCACGTAGCCCATCGGCGGTCAGGCGCCCTTTCCGGAAAACTCCATCAGGTATGCCTTGATGAAATCGTCGAGGTCGCCGTCCATCACCGCCTGAACGTTGCTCGTCTCGGCGTCCGTCCGGTGGTCCTTCACCATGTTGTACGGATGAAACACGTACGACCGGATCTGGCTGCCCCACTCGATCTTCTTCTTTGTGCTGTTTATCGCGTCGAGCCTCGCCTCTTCCTCGTCCTTCCGCCGCCTGTACAGCTGCGACTTCAGCATCTTGAGCGCGCGTTCCTTGTTCTGGAACTGCGAGCGTTCCTGCTGGCACGCCACGATGATGCCGCTCGGGATGTGCGTGATCCGGACGGCGGTCTCCACCTTATTGACGTTCTGTCCCCCCTTCCCGCCCGAACGGTACGTATCGACCTTCAGGTCGGCGGGGTTGATCTCGATCTCGACGTCGTCGTCGAGTTCCGGATAGACGAACACCGAGGCGAACGACGTGTGCCTGCGCGCATTGGCGTCGAACGGCGATATCCGGACGAGCCTGTGCACCCCGTTTTCGGCTTTCAGGTACCCATAGGCGTACTTTCCCGTCACCTCCACAGCCGCGCTTTTGATGCCGGCCCCGTCCCCGTCCTGCCGGTCGGCGAGAGCGACTTTGAAGCCCTTCCCCTCGCACCACCGGAGATACATCCGCAGGAGCATCTCCCCCCAGTCCTGCGCCTCCGTCCCTCCCGCGCCTGCGTGGATCGTCAGGATGGCGTTCCGCTCGTCGTCATCGCCGCTCAGCATGTTGCGGAATTCGAGATCCCCGATCCCCTGTTCCACGCGTCCCAGGTCTGCGTCGATCTCGGAGGCCAGGGACTCGTCGTTCGATTCCTCGGCGAGCTCGAGGAGCGATTCCGCGTCGGCGAGAGTCCCCCGCAGGGCGTTCCACCCGTCGACCCATTCCTTCCGCGCGCTGATCACCTGCATCACCTTCTGCGCGGCGACATTGTCGTTCCAGAACTCGGGCGCCTCGGTCTTCTTCTGGAGCTCCCCCACTTCTTTTTCCTTGGCGTCGACGTCAAAGATACCCCCGGAGAGAGTGCAGCCGGTCCTTCAAACCTCTGATGCGGAGCTTCTGGACGTCAAACATTGTCTTCGCCTCGTATGATGGGTTGTTCTTCTATTTCAAGCTCCATCCGCAGCATGGCGCTCCCGAGCGTTTTTCCCTGCGCGTCGTTTTTCAGCGAGCGTGTCCCGCCGCCGCCCAGCGCATTGTGCAGAATAAAGTTGAGCGCTCCCAGGTTCGGAAGCTCGAACCGTTCGACCCGGCCCATGACGAGCCCCGCGAAGTGGGCGCTGACGCGCTCCGCGGTCAGGTACTTCACAAGGACCGGGTAATACTCCGGGCGGCGCGCGATCACTCCCACGTTGGCGGCATCCCCCTTGTCGCCGGAACGCGCGTGCGCAATGTCAAGAAGCCTGATCTTCACGGCATGGCCTCAGTGTGTTTCAACGATGACGTCCGGCTGAACGGCGCTTTTCGGAAGAAGGGCCGGCCAGTACGCGATCACTTGGCTCGGCTTGGGCCTCCCCCCTGCAAACCCCGTCACGGATGGGGGCCCCGTCAGTATCAGGGGCGCGATCTCCTTGCCGAACCGTTCCACCGCGGCGTAGTCTTTCCCCCTGACGCCGATCCGAAGGACTACTTCGTTGACCTCCGCCGGCGCCGGGGCAAGCGGACCGTGGCACGAATTGTACCCGAGAAATTCGGTCCGGATCTCGTCGAAACGGAGTCCGAGATCCTGCAGTCGCGTGCGCAGTATCGTATCGGCCGCCCTGCACTTCTCCAGCGCCTCGGGCCAGGCATACGTCAACGTTCCCGCGGCGGCGTAGCCGTCGAGGTACGACATGGAAACTTTGTACGTCTCCGTTGCGCTTCGCCCCTTCACGCCTGAAACGCGGACCCGGTCCGGACCGTCGGCGCTGAGCCGGATCGTCGTGAAGTCCGCGATGCAGTCCGGTGTGATATAATCAACGGGGTTGCCGATTTCGTACAGGAGCTGCTCCTTGACCGTCTGGACGGAGACGAGTCCCCCCGTCCCCCTGTGCTTCGTAATGACGACGCTTCCGTCCGGCGAGGCCTCGGCAATCGGGAACCCGATGTGCGCCAGATCGGGGACGGCGTGCCAGTCGGCGGAGAAGTTCCCTCCGCTCGCTTGTCCCCCGCATTCCAGTATATGTCCGGCGACGGTCCCCGCGGCAAGCCGGTCCCACTCCTTCTCCCTCCAGCCGAATTCATGCATCATCGGGGCGAGTGTCAGCCCGGTGTCGGTCGTCCTCCCGGTAATCACAATTAAGGCTCCCCGGTTGAGCGCCTCAACGATCGGCGCGGCGCCGAAATAGACGTTTGCGCTCATCACCCGGTCCATCACCGACGCGAGGTCCTCCCCCGTCTCCATGTTGTTCAGCGTCATCCCATGTGCGCGCAGGTCACCGAGCCTGCCGAGTATGTCGTCACCGAGCACGACGCCAATGGAGAGCCCCGAGATCCCCAGCCGTCCGGCGGCCTCGAATATCGCGTCCCTGCACGCCAGGGGGTTCACACCGCCGCCGTTGGTAATCACGCGGATGTTTTTCTTCACAAGGAGCGGAAGGAGGTGCTCCATGAGAGGGACGAGATCCCGCGCGTAGCCGAGGGAGGGGTTCTTGCGGCGCTGCTTCTGCAGGATGGACATTGTCACCTCGGCGAGGTAGTCCATTACGAGGTAGTCCACCTCACCCCGCGTGACCTGGTCGCGGGGCGCGGTCAGCAGATCGCCCCAGAATCCCTGTCCGCTGGCGATCCGGATCCGTTCTTTCATCAGACGATCCTGATATGAAGCTCCCGGAGCTGCTTGTCGTCGACGGGCCCGGGGGCGTCGTCCATGAGTGAGACTGCGCTTGCGGTTTTCGGGAATGCCATCACTTCGCGAATTGATTTCATCCCCGTCAGAATCATCGCCATCCTGTCAAACCCGAAGGCGATCCCGCCGTGTGGAGGGGCGCCGTATCTGAAGGCATCGAGAAGAAACCCGAACTTCACCTGTGCCTCTTCGGCGCCTATGCCGAGAAGCGAGAAGACCCGCTGCTGCATCGCTCTCTCGTGAATGCGTATGCTCCCTCCGGCAATCTCATTCCCGTTCAGGACGAGATCGTAGGCCCGCGCGCGTGCGCTTCCCGGGTCGGCGTCCAGGATCGCGAGGTCTTCCGGGTGCGGCGCGGTAAACGGGTGATGCATCGCGACGAACCTCTTTTCCTCTTCGCTGTATTCGAACATCGGGAATTCCGTGACCCAGAGAAGCTCGTACCTGTTGTCGTCGATCAGGTTGAGACGGCGCCCCATTTCCAGCCGGAGCGTGCCCAGCACGGTGTAGGCTTTTTTCCACACGTCAGCGACAAGCAGGAGAAGGTCCCCCTTCGACGCTCCCATTGACGCGGCGATCTGTTCCACCCGCTCGCGCCCGAGAAATTTCTCGACGGCGGTCTCAAGCCCGTTCTCCGTCCACTTGATGTACACGAGCCCTCCCGCCCCGAGATTCCGCGTGTAATCGACAAGCGCGTCCATCTGATTGCGCGTGAACGAGGCCGCGCCCGGAACGACGAACCCGGCGACGGCCCCCCCCTTTTTCACGACGTCCGCGAACACCCGGAAGGGGGATTCCTTCACGATTTCATTCACGCATGTGAACGTGAGTCCGAACCGGGTATCCGGCTTGTCGCTCCCGTAGCGTTCCATCGCCTCCCGGTACGTCAGCCGGGGAAGAGGGAGCGTGATATCGATCCCTTTGATTTCCTTGAAGAACCTCGCCATCAACCCCTCGGCGACCTCCTGGACGTCCTCCTCGCGGACAAAGGACATCTCGACGTCGATCTGAGTGAATTCGGGTTGCCGGTCCGCCCGCAGATCCTCGTCCCGGAAACACTTGACGATCTGGACGTATCTGTCGAACCCCGCGACCATCAGTATCTGCTTGTACGTCTGGGGGGACTGCGGGAGCGCGTAGAATTTCCCGGGATGAAGCCGGCTCGGCACGAGGTAATCCCGTGCGCCCTCCGGCGTGCTCTTCATCAGGACCGGGGTTTCGATTTCGATGAACCCGAGTCTGTCGAAATAGTCGTGCGTTATCAGATACATCCTGTGCCTGAGCATCAGCGACCGTTGAAGGACGGGCCTGCGCAGATCGAGGAACCGGTACTTCAGTCGGAGGTCTTCGCCCGCTTCGGTATCGTCGTTGAGGGGAAACGGAGGGGGCTCGGCCTCACTCAGTATCGTGAGCTCGGCGGCTCTGAGGTCGATCTCCCCCGTTGCCAGTTCCGGGTTCGTCGTCCCCTCGGGACGCCGCTCGACGGTCCCGGTCACTGACACGACGAATTCACTCCGGAGCAGCTTTGCCGCCGCGTGGGCCGCGGCGTTGTGCTGGGGATAGAATACGACCTGTGTCTTCCCGTACCTGTCCCTCATGTCGATGAATATCACACCCCCGAGGTCCCGCCGGACGTCTACCCAGCCGTTGAGCGTGACAACGCTGCCGATATCCGATGCCCGAAGCTGACCGCATGTATGAGTCCGTTTGATGAATGGCGGCACGTCAACTCCCGATGGGGTGGTGAATGGAATTCACTCATAATAGGAAAAAAATGAAGACTTTCAAAGCGAAGGGTTGTTCATGGAGCGGGGCTTTCCTACATTGATCCCGTTCGACTGCATTCCGAGCGCGGGGAAAGACACCGAAGGATCACAGTTCTTCATTACGCACTCTCCCCAGCCCCACCTTGACGGCCGTTATACGGTCGTCGGCAGGGTCATTGCGGGGATGGACGCGGTGGACGCTCTCCAGGTGGACGACACGATGAGCAACGTGACGCTCATGCGTTGACCGGGAGGGAACGCTCAGTTTCTGACGACAAGACAGCCGGCGATGATGTCGTGAAGG
>Ga0182021_10007234_pt1 | contig 13143 bp, 12 predicted proteins | sample 612E3MmetaG_FD_120493 | JGI IMG/M metagenome (GOLD analysis project Ga0182021, IMG submission 120493) | Permafrost microbial communities from Stordalen Mire, Sweden - 612E3M metaG (Illumina Assembly) | ecosystem: Environmental > Terrestrial > Soil > Wetlands > Permafrost | place: Sweden... | reverse complement strand
GGCTCTTCCGACTTCAACGGGAATTGCTCTTGCTGGATGGTCACACGCTCCGCGAGCGTTCTTGAACGGCGGATGTGACCACGCAGAGCGGCCAGGAGCATTTGCTAATAATCCCGCTCAACCCGGAAGAGCCGCAAACGGTCAGGGTGCGTTGCGCATAATCAACGGCGCGAAGTTTTGCTGCCCTGGCACGCCGGTGACGACGGCGTTCCCCGACAGCACCGTAAACGACTTGGGTGTTAGCGGGTCTGTATTGATACCTTCGCCTGTACTGAAGAGGCGCTCCATCACACCCGCTTGGCCGAGTTGATAGATGACTCCGTCCAGTGTGAAAGGACTGACGCCCGATTGCGTGAATTCGGCAAAGTTAGTGCCGAGCCCTTTGCCCGGCGACTGCACGTTAAGGATATTTTGCGAGCGGATCGTGGCGGTCACGATCGGGATACCGGCTGCAAAAGACGCTGGATTGGCGAATGTTCCACCAGGCGTTGGATTGTAGTAGTAGACAGTCTGGCCGCTCGCATCGATCACGAACACGCTGCTGGTCAGGCTGCCGCTGACGGTGGCAAATGCGCCCGTGATGACGGAGCGTGAGGTGAGCACTGCGGTGGTGTAGAAAGTGAAGCGGGCATCCGCTTCGTTGGCTAAAGTACCCGAAAACAACAAGGTATCCGTCAGGCCGCTGATGTGGGTCAAATTAGCCGTACGAAACAAAGTTGCCTCCGTCCTGATCGACGCGCCCGACGAATTCGACGGCATTCACTCCGCCGCCTGCCGTCGCCACTTCGATCGGTCCTGCCGCCGCTGCCGGCTGGCCGGTAGCAACGAGCGCCGTAAAGACTAGCAGGATGCAGACTAATGCCGCACCGACGACGAAATAGCGTTTCATGGTGGCCTCCCCTGGCCGCTTGGTCTACGATCGCATCCGGCTTACTCCCTTTCCCGCTTGGCTCGCTGCGCCTGGCGGGCCCCCGCGCTGGGTCCCCGATCAAGTTGTTGACAGTGATGGTGAGCGTGCACCTCCTGCAATTGAATCTGTGGCAAAACCTGCGAGGGTTGCCGCATACGCTTTACGAGCGCTCAACGCAACCCTCGCCAGGGTTTCCTGATCAACCGTTTCCTACCTCTCCGGCATCACATGATCTTTGAACTGCACTCGCAGCACTTTTTTATCGAACTTCCCGACGCTAGTCTTGGGCACCGACTCGATGAAGACGATGTCATCCGGCAGATACATGGCCGAATAATGCGGGCGCAGATGTTCGTAGATTTCTTCTTTCGTAATGGAGTCTTTGTAATCGGGTTTGGGCACGACGCAGGCCAGTGGACGTTCCTGCCACTTGGGATGCGGAATCGCAATGACGGCCGCCTCGGCCACTTTGGGATGCGACATGATCGCATTTTCCAGATCCTGGCTGCTGATCCATTCGCCGCCGCTCTTGACCAGGTCCTTGGCGCGATCGACGATCAACATGAAGCCGTCGGCATCGATCGTGACCACGTCGCCGGTCTTGAACCAGCCATCGTGGAACGAATCCTTTGATCGCTCGTCGTTGTAGTAACTGTTGATGATCCACGGCCCGCGCACCTCCAACTCGCCGAAGGTCTTGCCATCCCACGGAATCTCCTGGCCCTGTTCGTCGATGCCGCGCATTTCCACCAGCGGCACGGGCGTACCCTGTTTGGCGCGGATGGCAAACTGCTCGTCTTCCGACAATTCGAGTTGATAACTCTTCAGGTTGGCGGTGGTGCCCAGTGGCGAAGTCTCGGTCATGCCCCAGGCGTGCACAATCTTGATGCCGTGCTTTTTCTCGAAGCCCTCGATCATCGATCGGGGGGCCGCCGCGCCGCCGACGACCGTGGCGCGCAGCGAACTCAGATCGTAGCGTTCCTTATCGAGCAGGGCGAGCAGGCCAAACCAGATCGTGGGTACGCCCGCCGCGAACGTCACTTTCTCCGCCTGAATCAACTCGGCCAAATCGCGCGGCTGTAAGTGCGGGCCGGGAAAGACCTGCTTCGCGCCGATCATGGTGCAGGCGAACGGCGTGCCCCAGGCCAGGACGTGGAACATCGGCACCACGGGCAGAAAGGTATCGCGTTCGCACAGGCCCAGCGAGTCCGCCATGGTCAAGCCCAGGCAGTGCAGCATGATCGATCGGTGCGAGTACACCACGCCTTTGGGATTCCCCGTGGTGCCCGAGGTGTAACACATCGCGGCGGCGTCATTCTCATCGAGGTGGGGCCAGGGATAATCGGGACTGGCCGCCCCCAGCAGTTCTTCGTAAGCGTAGACCGATTCGAGGCTGCAATCGGCCGGAACCTTGTCGTCCATCACCACGTAGTGCTTCACGCTCTTCAAATGCGGCGCGAGTTTTTCCACGGCGGGCAGCAGCGACGTATCGACGAACACCACTTGATCTTCGGCATGATTGACGATATAGGCGAGTTGATCGCCGGGCAGGCGCAGGTTCAACGGGTGCAGCACTGCGCCCATGCAGGGTACGGCGAAGTACAACTCTAGGTGGCGCGCATTGTTCCACGCAAACGTGGCCACGCGATCGCCGCGCCGCACGCCGAGTTTTTCCAGCGCGTTGGCGAGCCGCGCCACGCGTTCGGTCATCTCGGTATAGGTGTACCGGGCCAGCGTCGGTCCGGCCTTGGTGACGATCTCTTTTTTGCCGTACAACTGGCGTGCTCGATCGAGGACGTGCGTCAACGTCAACGGGTAATCCATCATCTGTCCGCGCATGGTGAACTCTCCTTGGTCGTGGGGATATATTTATTGTATCGTGTGCTGCGTGGAAAGCAATACTTGAATAAGAAGATGTGTGACAAGCAGAACTTGAAACGCCGGGTGAGCGCAGAACACCGATTGGTTGAGTGATTGACGGAGTCATGAATTGCGCCAATAGATTTTACAGAGAATTTACATTCTCGCCATATCTTCACAACTCAAGCAGTGCATCATGTAATCAGCCGCGGCGTGTCATTGCCTGCTCAGGCTGGATTGCCAAATCCAGCCGCCCACGCGGATTTGGCAATCCGCTTTGAGCAAGTCTATTCCAGAGAGGAAGAAACCATGAACCGAAAGACTCGTTTGCTAGTTGTTGCCTCAGGTGTAGTGTTGATGTTGTTGATTACCTTGTTGATGGTGAACGTTACTTCAGCCTCGATCAATGCGATGGCGATCGAGGGCACGCTCACCTTGCCCGCTGGATCGCTGCCCGTCCCGATCGGCACGCACGTGATCCTCCTGAACCCCGATCGATCCGAGCATGGCCGATCAATGGTGGATGTCAATACGGGCGCGTTCAGTTTCGCGGGATTGACGCCCGGCGTCTACCTGGTGCGCGGCGAACCCCCGATCGGATCGCTCACCTATGCGCCGTCCCGCATCGTGCCGGTGCCGGTTGTGACGTCGAATATCACGCTGCCACCGATCGCGCTGACGCATCCCAGCATTACCGGTACGGTCTATCAACCCGATGGCGTAACGCCGGTCAGCGCGTGGGTGGAGGTCTTCGAGCATGATGTGCTGGTGGAGCATCGCCTGACGAACTCCGGCGATTTTGTGATCGGCGGGCTGCCGACCGGCACGTACAAGCTGCAGGCTGAACCGCTGCCCGATCAACCCTTCTGGTTTTCGCATTTCATCAGCGTCGCACTGCAACCATCCGCCGCGCAGTACATCACGCTGTCATTACACGCAGCGCAGATCGCAGGCGTGGTGAAGCAAGGCCCGAATCCAGTTGAAGGCGCGCGCGTGCATGCTGTCGCCAGCGATGGCCGGCAGCGCTGGGACGTAACCGGTCCGCAAGGCAAGTTCGCGTTGGGCGATTTGCCTAACGGCCTGCAGGCGTTCGTCGGAGTTGAACCGCCGATCGATCAGCGTGGCTTGATCCCGCCGCCGATCAAAGTCATTACCACGCCTGATCTCAGCCTCACGTTCAACTTCATCACATCGCCCAAGATCGTGACAGGCACTGTGCGGACCAATACTTCCGTGCCTGTGCAGACCGCCTGGGTCGAGGCCCACCGCATCGACGCGCTGGGAAACGATGGCACGTTGAGTGACGCACGCGGCGCTTACACGTTGACGTTGACACCGGGGATGTGGGCGGTGAATGTTCATCCCATCAGCACGACCATCCCCGCGCACTGGTTCGTGCCCGATCCGCCGCGTGTCGTGGAATTTGATAACACGCTGTTGCCGGAGCATAAGACCGTCAACTTCGTCGTGCTCATCGCGGATGCGACCGTGAATGGCGCGGTTCAGTTGCCGGCTGGTGGTGCTCCGCCGTTTACGGTGACGGTGGCGCTGCGCAATGATGAAGGGCTGGGCGCAGCACAATTGCTCGAGCCTTCCGGTCACTTCTCTCTCGATGTTCCACATGGCGCCTACAATCTGCAACTACGTGTGGACAGCAATCTGTTTGCCGCGCCGCCACCTGTGTCGATTCACGCGCGCCCGGCGGCGAACACGGTACCGACGATGACGCTCATCGCGCGCGATGCCATTCTCACCGGCACGCTCAGCGACAACTTGAGCAATCCGCTCGATGGTATCCCGGTGATAGCGTGGAACACGACGACACGTGCGACCTTCGGCACACGCACAGGCTCAGACGGCAGCTATGTGTTGAATGTGTACAGTGGCACGTGGTTCGTGCAACCTGCGCCGCTGCCCGATCAGCCTTACGTGTTTTCCGGCGATCCATTGAGTCCTACCGTGGAGGCCGGCTCGGTCACGCCCGATCAGAACTTCACGCTCACCGTGGCCGATGCTATGCTTCATGGAGTGCTGCTGGCTCCAGACGGCTTGCCCGTGCCTGCGGTGAAAGGCTGGGCCACAGCAAAGAATGATGTGGTGAAGAACGGTGCGCCGATCGAGAATGGGCAGTTCGACATCCTGGCGCCCGCCGGCGCCTACTCTGTGTCGCTTAGTCTGCCGGCCGGTCAACAGTATATGTGGGACGGTCAGCGCCAAGTGGCTACGGTCGTTTCCGGGGACATGACGACCGTCACCTTTACATTGGTCAAGAAAGATGCCCTCTTCGTCGGCGCTGCCTACGATAAGCGTGCCGAAGTCAGTGTCGACGTCGATGGTCATGTGTGGGCTTGGAATGATGGCTTGTGGGTGGGTACTGACTTGAAGCCGGGTGGCTTCTACGCGCTGCCCGCGCCCGCCGGGCTGTGGCGTCTCAACTACAGTATTGATCCTGAATCCAACTACATCAAAGCCAGTGGCCCGCGCAGCTATGGCCTTCAGGCCGGGCAAGTACAAACGGTGGGCCTGCCGTTACTGAGGAAAGATGGTCTGCTGACGGGCACGGTGGTGCTGACCGATGGCGTCACTCCTGCGCGCGACGCGATCGTGATCGCGGAAGGCATCTCGCCGGAAATTAACGACGTGACCCTGCGCGCGCCGGTGGGTGATGATGGCTCGTTTGCGCTGAAGCTGCCATCGGGGTTGTGGAACGTCCGATCGGCCCGGCTTCCCGATCGGGGGTTGATCAATCCGGTAGCGCGCGGCGTCTTCGTGCCGCACAATGGATCAACCAGTGTCTTCCTGCAATATCGATCGCCTAATGCCTTGATCATGGGCGCTGTCTCGCTGTCCAGTGGCGATCCCTTCACGGGCGTCGTCAGGCTCTACGGCTGGACCAGTGATGACGCTTTCAACACGACGAGTGTCCGGGTAAGCGGCGACGTGAGCGGAACCTATCTCCTGCCTGTGCTCCAGGGTAATCCGTGGAATCTGGTGGCAGTATACGAAACTCCCAACCGGTATTGGATCGCTCGCGCGCAGGTACCCGTACCCGGTTCGCTGGTGGTGAAGAATCTAATGTTGAACGGACCGTATCTCAAACCTGCGCCCGTATCCGTGCTGATCGATCCGGCGGAGGATCGCTCGATCGAACTTGACGACGGCACGCGCATCTTCATCCCGGCGGGTGCGCTGCCTACCACCGAGCGCGTGATCTTGCACATCACGCCGCTGGCCAGTGTGCCGTACATGCGCAACGGAAATGTGCTCGGCTTAGGCTATGCGTTCGAGGCGTACACCGAAAGCGGTGAATCGCTCACGGATAACTTCAACCAGGATGTGGTGATCACGTTCAAGTACAACCCGGTGGAAGTTATGCTGCGCGGCCTCAACATCAATCGACTCAAGCCCGCCTACTTCTCGACCACGACAAACAGTTGGACGCGGCCCGACAGCTATGTGGTGGATGAAGATCGGCACACCATCACCATGCAGATCAACCACTTCACGCTATTCTCGCTGGTGGGAGAGGAAGCGGGGAATCAGGTGCTGTTGCCGATGATGATTAGATGATACGTGAAACGTGATGCGTGGTGCGTAAGAAAAGGCCCCTCGGGTGTGTGGAACATTCGAGGGGCTTTGTGTTGAGGTTTGTGTGCAATGTCAGCTGTTCAGCAACCGTTCGAGGATCTTCTTACGGCTGCGCGGTGTGAAATACGCACCGCGAGTTTCATTCCCGGTGTACAGAATCACATTGCGTCCTTCACGTAATCCCCAGTGTTGGATGCGGCGGGTGACGACGATTGTTATCTCGTCGTTTTTTGCTCTCTCAGCTAATTCGTTTCTCGCAAAATCGATTGCCTCTTTCGAGGATGGTAAATTCCCGATTAGCCTGCCGTTTCCAAAGTCCTTCGAATGATAAGGGATGATTTGAATGCACGCTATACGTTTTGCCACATATTCCAGTGCCTGAAGATATGAAATCTGCTTGCGCACTTGAATTTCTTCGATGAACAGTCGGAATCGCTGGTGAAAGTAATTAAACCCACGGTGCCAGGCAAATTGAGGATCGAGAAAGAGAAATGGATACTTGCTTGCTTTATTTTCTTGGTAGATTGTTTTCAGCAGCGCTTGCCTGAATTGAGGGTCACGCTCTTCCGCGTAGTAGTCAACGGGCGATACCCCAGGATTCAGCATCAAAATAAACACGGACGCGGTGCTGAGATGTCCTTGATAGGGTTGAGGTAGTAAGCCCAAATGGAACTTCTTGTCTTGCTTGTCGCCGAAAGCGCTACCGTGCGTATACTCCTTTAGGGACGTAAAAGCGTGAGATTTCGTTGATAACAAATGAGCGAAGGATGCTCTGTCTTGATCGAATAGATAAGGTGGTTTGTCCAGTTTGCTAGCGCGCCAACCTTCAACTAAAGTGCTCATGAAAGATCCTTCGTGCGAACGATTCGATAAACTCTCTGAAGTCTTGGTTCAGCACCATACCTCCAGCGATGATACTCCTGCCGGATTTCTTCCAACGCGGCCAGACGGGCCTGATACGATTGCGTCTGCCAGTAGGCGAAGTCGTTGGTCTGCTGATGGATATTGACTTTGGTGACGACCTTCTCGATGTGGGTTTCCATGGTTCTATTGTACGTCAAGTTCACGTAGAAGTGAAAAACCCATGTCACGGTTATTTGTCGGCAATCTGCGACCTTACATCACGCCGATACAGGCGGCGCATCAGCCACGGAATCGCCATATCAGAGGTAAAGTACGTCAGCCACGGCACCGGGCGCGGAGGTTGCGGCCCGATCGGTTGAGGGTGCTCGGCGGCGAGTATCACTTCGGCCAGCGCAAAACTTTCACCTGCCGTCGGCGCGCATTCGCTCAACACTTCGCCTGTCGCGTTGACGATCTTGCAACCGGGCGTCATGCCGCAGGAGAGGCGCAGCTGCCGGGCCTGCGGCAGATACTTGATGAGCTGCGGTGCGAAGGGCAGCATCAGCAACAAATTGCCCAGACCGTCGGGAATTGCGCTGGCGACATTGCCTGTGCCAACTGTGTTGATGGTTGGCACGCGCAGCCACGCGACGCGCTGGTTGAGTTTTGCGCCAAAGACATTGCCGGCTCCATCTTTAATGTGACGAAATGCCGGTCCCAACTGATCGAAGGTGACGCGATCGCCGTTGGGAAATTCGAAGGTGGGGTTGGACACATCGGGTGGGCAGCTGCTGATGAGCAATAGATCGATCCGCCCGGCGTACTGCTGCCACAACTGCGGGTGCGCGCAGTCCCAGCAGATCATCAAGCCGATGTCGCCTAACTCCGTGTGCGCGATGGAGATGCCGCGGCCTTCTCGGTAATAGGCGCGTTCCCAGCCCCACGGATAATTTTTGTCGTAGCGCCACGCTCGGCCGTTGGGCGCGATGAGCAACAGCGCGTTGTAAATTTCCATACCGTCGCGCAAAAACAACGTTCCGGCCAGATGGATGTTCAGCCGTGCGGTCAGGCTTTTCATCCACGTGATGGTCGGCCCGTCGGCGGATTCAGCGCGTTGATAATTTTCGTCGGTGTAGCGATAACCGGTGTTGAACACTTCCGGCAATACGATGAGTTGTGCGCCAGCCTGCGCGGCCTGTTCGATCAGCCGTTGGGCGCGCGCCAGCCGATCGGGCGTGGGGGCGGGCGTGACATCCATTTGAATTGCGGCCAGTTTGAGGGTCATGTTTTCCTCACAGCGATCGACTTGAAAAATCGTTCCTGAAATTCTACCAGCGCCTGAATCTGTTCGTCGCTATACTGCCTGCCCTCCGGCACGATGATCAGTTTGTCATCGTCGTCGTTTAGGCGATGCACGATGGCGATGCAGCGGCCGGTGAACGTCTCGATTGGATCGAAGACGCCCAGCACGTAAGCATCCAGATTGTCACCGTCGGGTGCGGGTGTGTTCGGTACGTAGCCGTAGTTCACCGGATAGACAAATCCGTACTGAGGATGACGCGACCCCAACGGTCGATCGATCTTCACGCTGACGATGCGGTTCAGGAAGTCGTGAGGCGATTTCATCTCAGCGGCGCGTCAAGAGCAGAATGATGACGACGATCTGAATGATGACGATGGCCCAGAAGACCAGTTGGAACGATTTCTTCTGCGTCTTGTGGCGGAAGATCTGCATGCCGGCAAACGAACCGATCGAGCCGCCGAGTGCGGTGAGCAGATGCAGTACCACTTCAGGCACACGCGTAACACCACGTCCGGCGATCGATTTGTCGTAACCGTACGTGCCGAATGACGCCAGACTGACGCCGCTGATCCATGACCAGCCCAAGCCTAGTGCGGGAACCACCGCATTGATAATCAAGGCGAGAATTGCCGCAATGATAAAGGGCGCGATGCTGAGAACGGAAAGCATGAGTTGTCCTTATGGATTTTTGGATGATGCTCAAAGTCCGCGTCCCCGCGGACGGTTTCGACCGCGAGGACGCGGGTTGAAGAGCGGGCGTTAAGACGCGTGCTCATGTGGACAAAATCGCCTTCACGCCCGGCATGACCAATTGCTGAAACATCTCATCCATGCGTTCCGGCGAGTGGGGCATTTTGTGCTCCAACCACCACAGCAGCAGCGTTTGCAACGCCCCGGCGATGTAAACGGCCACCATCGGGATCGGCACTGCCGGCTGGCGTCCATCCTTCAGCAGCGCCGCTACGTATTGCTCGATCTGCCTGCTCCACTGTTTCTGCCCGGCGCGCATCAACACGTCCATACTGCCGCCCCAGAGCAGGGCCTTGTAAAGATGATGATGTCCTTGCACATGCTCAAACAACGGCGCGATGGGGAAGACCAGTTGCCCGTCCCGGTAAGCGAGTGGCTGCCCCAGACTTTCCATCACTTGTTGAAAATTGCTGGTGAGCAGATCGTCTTTGTCCTGATAGTGCGCGTAGAATGTCGAACGGCCCACGTTAGCCCGATCGCAAATGTCCTGCACCGTGATGGCGTCGTAGCGCTTTTCCTGAATCAACGCGATGAGCGCGTGCGACACGGCCTGGCGGGTACGCTGTGTGCGGCGATCGGGTGAGACGTTTTCGGACAGATGCGGTGTTTTGTCCATTATGAGACGATCTGGCAGGCTTGATGATTGACGCGGCCGGGTGAAATTCGTAAACTGAGAGTGTTGAACACCCGACCATTATACAATCACCTGACAGGAGACAAAAACGATGCACAGTTTGCTAAGACACTTACATGGTAATGACGATCACGTTCACGCTGACACCGCGCCGCAAACGACCGGCACGCTCATTCACTGGGCCAAACGCTACGATTTCATCGTGCAGTTCATGGCCTTCGGGCAAGCGCGCCGCTTGCGGCGCAAGAGCATCGACGCCGCACAGATCAAGCCGGGCGAGCGCATTTTGGACGTAGGCTGCGGCACGGGCGATCTCACTTTGTTAGCGAAAGAACGTGCTGGCTCCACGGGGCAAGTCTACGGCATTGATGCGGCCACAGAAATGATCGATGTCGCACGTGGCAAAGCGGCTCGCGCAAAAGCTGAGGTGGACTTTCGCGTGAGTGTCATCGAACAACTGCCGTTTCCCGCCGAGTCTTTCGACGTGGTATTGAGCAGCCTGATGATGCATCATCTGCCGGATGATCTCAAGCCAAAAGCGCTGGCCGAAGTCCGACGCGTGATCAAACCCGGCGGGCGTTTACTCCTCGTCGATTTCAAAGGGCAGATCGAGAAACAGGGCGTCATGGCGCTGGTGAAAGAGGCTGGATTCGCGCAGGTTGAGATGCGGTCGCTATGGTTCAACACCCTGGGCGTGATTCGCGCGGCGTAAAACGTAAAAACTGACGCGCACTGACGCATCACGCACCACGTTTTACTTTCCAATGCGCGTCACGAGGTAAATCGCCGCACACCCACAGACGAACATCCACATGACCAACAGCACCAGCGCGTTGAGCATCAAACGGCTGTCCTGCGGCTTGTCGTTTTGCCACTGCCGATCGTTGACGCGCAGCCACGTCGCCAGCGCCACGGCACTGGCGACCAGCAAGATGCCACCGCCGACGACGACCGCGGGCAGACGGAAGACTTCCACCCCACTGAGCGTGGGATTGACCGCCGTTGCCAACAGCGCAAAGGTGATCAGGCCGAAGCCCATCCCCCACAGGATGCGCTTGAAACCGAACACGTGCGTACCAGCGGTAAGGCGCGAGGGCAAGAGTGCGAAGAAGGCGTACTCCAACGCGACGATGTAGATGGTGAGGAGCAACGATTCGAGCAGCCCCAAGGCCGTCGCGCCGGTTTGCGCGGCAGCACTGCTCGTTTGCGTCAGCAGATTGCCCAGCAGCAGATCGACCGGTACGGCTAATAGATAGGTCGCAACGATGACGATCATCAGCAGCAGCAGGCTGCGCAGCGAGCCGCGCTGTTCGGCTTGGCGGGTGTCTTCGGTGACATTGAAGATGGCGTAGCTTAAGAACAACGCCACGAGGAAGCCGGGCAGGAAGTTGAGCGCGCGCGAGACGAACACGGCGACAATCGTAATCAACAACGTCAAGGGCCGCACGCGCAGCGCCGCATTCAACTTGGCCTGTCGCGCCGCGCCCACCTCACTCCACGCTGTAAGCCACGCCACTAGACCAATCGCTACAAACAGCGTCAGGAACACGGCGATGCCGCGTCCTGTCGTCGTGTTGAACTGCGGATCGACGAAGGCGTTCAACAGGGCGGCGAGGCCGATGAACACGATGATGAGGGCGGTGGCCAGCACCCAGCGAATCAACGGCGTGCCGATCGTCCAACTGCCGGGCGCGAAGATCGAGCGATAGCCGTGCCGCACTTTTTGTTTACCCGCGTCGAGCGCGTTCTTCACCCGATCGTCGATCTTCACGTTGGAAGCTTGTGCGCGCGCGAGGCTGGCGCTGAACAGCGCGGTGGATAACCCCGCCACCGTCACGATGAGCAGTGTCATGATCAGGTTGGTGATCAACACGCCCGCATCAGACGATAAGCACCGGGTCACATCGCGGCGGCAGGTCAGCGTGTAGATCGAGCCGGGGATGGACAGCATCAAGGTGTCGGTGTTGACCTGCGCCACCTGGCCGATCACGCCGAAAATATCCTGTGTTGGATCGACGCTGTTGGAAGTCAGCAACGCCACTCGTCCGCCGGTGGCTTGTGCGAGGTCTTGCGCGAGCTTCTCCAGTTTCGATCGATCGTCGGGCTGCGTGGTTCGATCGGATGCGCCGAGCACCGGCAGTACCGCGGCCCGATTGGCCTGCGCGGCCCGAATGGCCTTCTCGATCGCATCTCGATCAGCGCCCGGATCATCGACCGGATCGCCCAGCGCCGGGCCGCGATTGGACAACGGCACGATCAGACGCAGCGAATCCGTTCGCCACGGTTGACTGGCAGCCACATCGGCGATGGCTGCGCCCCAATCGTTATCACTCGCCACGGTCGAGCCGGGGATCGATCGGACGGTGTTGGCCGCGCAGGCATACGGCTTGGTGATACCCAAAATCGTTACTTGCAGATCGAAGCCGCGTTGTTGCAGAGCGGCCACGTCTTTGGGGAACGACACACAGAACTTGTCGAAGCCGTCCAGCATGGGGCCGGACGTGTCGAGGATGATCACGACATCGACGCCGCGCTGTTCTTCCGCCAAAGCCAGCGGCGGGAGCAGGGCGCTGAGGACAAGGATGAGTACCGCAATCAACACGATCAGTCGGCGGTGCATACGGCCTCCAATGGGAGAAGTCGAGCGTATTGTAGCATGAATAAGGGGACGCAGATTCACGCGGATGAACGCGGCTGGTTTCTAGCTGCTGCAACCATCGCGCCACTGACTAGCCCCAATACCATTCCGAAGATGGTAGCAGGGATGATGAAACAGTTCTGAAACCCTTCTCCGAAGTTGTTGTAAGTCCACTTCAACAGACTGCCATCGTCTAGAATGACATAGTTCGTTTGGACTATAAAGTAGTTGTTGTATCGGCAGTCAAACACGATCAGTTTGGAAATGACTTTACCGGGCGGGTCGCCGAACGGCTTTGCGAAGCCCTGGCAAATCTCTCCTTGGGCAATGTCCTCCGACGTTGCTATGTGACAGTCCGCGTTTGCTTGATCGGGTTCAGCAGGACAACCATAGATGATTTGTGATTGACCTTGAACATATGAGGTTCCATCACGAGAATCATAACCTTTCAACGCTATTGCATGATCAGCTGTTGAAGCGAGCGCAGGATAGGATAGCCTTTTCTGACTCTAACGGATTCTGTGGTCAGCATCGGAAGCCACCCATGGAGGCCGACACCAGAAGGTTTTGTAACCAGTTGTCGTGATAGACAAAGCCATTCAACTTGTGGGCGGGTG
>Ga0182021_10007232_pt1 | contig 13143 bp, 8 predicted proteins | sample 612E3MmetaG_FD_120493 | JGI IMG/M metagenome (GOLD analysis project Ga0182021, IMG submission 120493) | Permafrost microbial communities from Stordalen Mire, Sweden - 612E3M metaG (Illumina Assembly) | ecosystem: Environmental > Terrestrial > Soil > Wetlands > Permafrost | place: Sweden... | reverse complement strand
TGCCGCTTTTCCCGGCGACCCGCGTCATAGACCGGATGCACGCCTGGAAGGGATTCCTCACCCGCGCAGCCATCGCAGTCGGCGTCGGCGTGCTGATCGCCGCACTGGCGGTTCCCTTCCACAAGGGTGCGCTGGGCATTCCGACTGATGTCGAGCGCCTGGGCCTCATCCCGGCCATGGGCCTGGCCCTGGCCAACGCCGTGACGGACGAGCTGTTCCTGCGGTTGTTCGTCTTCACCGCTGCCCTCGCCATCGCCGTGCGGTTCCTGTCGCGCGGTCGGACCGATCGAACCTGGGCGGTGTGGCTCGCCATCGGCGTGGCCACGCTCGCCGACCTCCTGCTCCACTGGCCTGACATGGTCGCGCTGGGCCTGCCCGGCTTCTCGACGGTCATCGCCTACGCCCTGGCTCGCATGGCAATCCCGGCTGTTCTGTTCGGATATATCTATTGGCGGCGCGGCCTGGGTACGGCCGTGGCGGCCCACGCAGCTGCCGGAGCCGCAGTCGGACTTCTGGCCCTTTAGCATCAGTCGTTGGCCCTGACGGCGCAGTCCGCGTGCGGCACGGCACGCGGATTGCGCATTTTGGGACACGGATGAGCCTGAGCGATATGTCCATCCGCGCCAAGGTCCTTTGGACCGCCTTGGGCGCCCTCCTAGTCGTGCTGGGAGTGGCGACCACGCTCTCCCTCCGGTACTGGGAACAGGAACAGCTGACGCTGACCGGCGACCACGCGCTGATGGCGGTGGCGGCGGCGCAGGGCCCGGTTGAGGCGGCCCTGGCTCACGGCCAGATAGGGCAGGTGCGGGAGGAGTTGCGCACGCTGGTCGCGCGGCCTCCGGCTCAGGGCTACCGGTTGGTCGGCTCGGACGGCGTCGTTCTGCTTTCGAGCGATCACGCGGAGGAGAGCCGACTCCGTCCTGGCCATCCGCTTCCGAGTCCCTGGGACATTCCGCCCGAGGGCGAAGTGCTTGGGGGGCGTGGCGATGCGACCCTGAGCGCGGTGGTGGCGGTGACGGGCGTGGGTGGCGCCGGAGGCCGGGCGACGCTCGAGCTGGTGTTGAGCGTCAAGGGGATTGACGACGCCATACGGCGCGGCCGGATCTACGGTTTCGTGCTCACGGCGCTCCTGTGCCTGGCCTACGCTGTGGTGCTCGGTGCGATGATGGAGCGGGAAGTGGTCATCCCGATGCGGCGGATGAGGAAGGGAATCGCGCGCGCGAGCGCGGGCGAGGAAGGGGTGCGCATCGGGCTCACGCGGAAGGACGAGTTCGGGCGCCTCGGTGCCTCGGTGGACCGGCTGCTGGAGAAGGACGAGCAGGCAGTGCGCCTGGCGGCGACGCAGCAGCGCGCGCTCACGGAGCAGGCGGGATTCGCCGAGGTGGGGGCGCTGGCGGCCCAAGTGGCCCACGAGATCAAGCGGCCCTTGGCGGGCATCAAGAGCGCTATGGAACTCATCACGCAAGAATACGCGATGAGCGACGCGGAACGGCGCCTGCTGCTGCGGGTCGAGGACGAGCTGCAGCACGTGGATGAGACGATCCGCGATCTGCTGAGCCTGGCGCGACCGGTCGGCCTCAACGCGCAGACACTGGACCTCCACGCGGTCATCAACGGCGCGCTGGTGAGGCTGTCCGGGCTGCCCGGTGCCGACCGGGTGAGCGTGGAGCGCCTCTACGACCCCAGCGTCCCGCCGCTGGTGGGAGATCCGGCGCGGCTGGAGCAGGCGGTGCTCAACCTCTCGGTCAACGCGGTCGAGGCGATGGGTGAGGGGGGTCGCCTCACGATCACGACCCGCCTGGCCGAGGGCGAGGTGCTGGTTGACGTGCGTGACACCGGTTCCGGCATCGCGCCCGAGAACCTCGAGCGCGTGTTCAAGCCCTTCGTCTCGACCAAGCCGCTGGGCACGGGGCTGGGGTTGCCGCTGGTGGCGCGGGTCGTGGCCGCCCACGAGGGGCGCATCACGGTGGAGAGCGAGGTTAGCCGGGGCACCACGTTTCACATCCATCTGCCGGTCAAGCCCGGCGGGCCGAAGCAGGGCAGGGAGGCGTAATGGCCGGCGAGCGGCTGTTGGTCCTGGAGGACGATCCGCTGCTGCTGAGCGTGCTGGCGGAGCGGCTGGGGCGCGAGGGGCTGGAGGTGACCACCGCGGCTACTCTGGCGGAGGCCCGCAAGGCGCTGGATGCGGCCGATCAGGACGTGGCGTTACTTGACCTCCGGCTGCCCGACGGCGAGGGGCTGTCGCTGCTGCGGGAGTACGCACCGAAGGGCGACACGGTCTGGGTGGTGATGACGGCGCACGCGACCGTCAGCTCGGCGGTGGAGGCTCTGAAACTGGGGGCGAAGGACTACCTCGAGAAGCCGTTCACGCTCGATCGTGCGGTGGCGACGGTCAAGCAGGCGCTGGAGATGACGGCGCTGCGGCGCGAGGTGGCGGCGCTCCGGGACCGGAGCAGCCTGGCCGGCACCACGGTGATCGGGGAGTCGCCGGCCATGCGCCGCGTATTCGAGCTGGTCGAGCGGCTTGCGGCGGTGGACGCCACGACGGTCCTCATCGAGGGAGAGAGCGGGACCGGGAAGGGAGCGATCGCCCAGGCGCTGCATCGGCTGAGCAAGCGATCGAACGGCCCGTTCGTCAACGTGACCAGCTCCGCGCTGCCCGAGACGCTGATGGAGTCGGAGTTGTTCGGGCACGAGAAGGGTGCGTTCACCGATGCGCACGCGGCGAAGCGGGGGTTGGTGGAGATGGCGGACGGCGGCACGCTGTTCCTCGACGAGGTGGGCGAGCTCACGCCGGGCGTGCAGGCCAAGCTGCTGCGCTTCATCGAGGAGAAGACGTTCCGGCGCCTGGGTGGCACACGCGACTTGGTGGTGGACGTGCGGATCGTGACGGCCACCAACCGCGACCTCGCGGCCGAGGTGGCGGCCGGGCGGTTCCGCGCGGACCTGTTCTACCGGCTGCGGGTCATCCCCATCACGCTCCCGCCGCTGCGGGAGCGGCGCGAGGACATCCCGCCGCTGGTCAAGCATTTCACGGCGCACTTCAATCGTGAGTTCGGGAAGCACGTGCGGGAGATCGCGCCGGAGGCGCAGGCGATGCTCAACGCATACGCCTGGCCCGGCAACGTGCGCGAGCTCAGGAACGTGATCGAGCGCGCGGTGCTGCTCACGGACGGCGAGGCGATCGGCACGCGGGAGCTGCCGCCCGAGGTCACGGCGCCGCTGGCCCAGATGGTGGCGGCGGCCACGCTGCCCGCCGACGGCGTCAAGCTGGACGACGTGGAACGCCGGCTGCTGGTGGAGGCGCTCGACCGGGCGCACGGCAACCAATCGCACGCGGCGGCGCTGCTCGGCCTCAGCCGGCACCAGGTGCGGACGCGGATGAAGCGGCACGGGCTCATGGCCCTGCTGCTGGCCGCCGCCGCGTCCTTCGCGGCACCGCCTCCGGCGCGAGCCCAGGAGGGCGCCGCAGGCGCGGCGTCGCTGACCTGCCTGCGCTGCCACGGGTCCCGCGAGTTCCTGGAACAGGCCGTTCCGCTCGGGCAGTTCCGCATCTCGCTGGTGGTCTTGCGCGACTCGGGCGCCGGCAGCGCGCACGGCTCGCTGGCGTGCGTCCGCTGCCACGTGGGCGCGCTCAAGTTCCCGCACGGCTCCGAGGCGGCGACGCCGATCGCCTGCACCAGTTGTCACGCGGCCGTGGACGCCATCCTGCACGCCAGCGTGCACGGTGCCGGCCGCGGGGCGGCGACCTGCACGAGCTGCCACGGCGCGCACCAGGTGCGGACCGCGGGGTGGCTCCGGACGGCGGCGGGCCGGGCGGCGATCAACCGCTCGTGCGCCGCCTGCCATCCCGGGCAACTCCCGTCACCGGCCGACGTGCACGCCGCGGTGGCGGGGTGCACCGACTGCCACGGCGGCCACGCCATCCGCCCGGTCCGGGATCCGGCGACACGCGGCGTGCCGCTGGCCATGGCGCGGCGCTGCGCCGGCTGCCACCGGGTCGAGTCCGGGCGGTACTGGGCGGACGTGCACGGCCAGGGCGCACTGCGCGACGCGGCCAGCGCGGTCGCCCTCGGCCGCGACACTTCCGCCACCTGCGTGGACTGCCACCGGGGCCACGCGGTGCGGAATCCGGCCGACAGCGCGGCGCATTTCGCGTTCGCCGAGACCTGCACCCACTGCCATCCGGCGTACGGGGCCACCTTCCGCGAGAACTACCACGGCCAGGCGACGCGGGTGGGCTCCGCGCAGGCCGCGCTGTGCGCCAACTGTCACACGGCCCACGCGATTTACCCGGCGTCCGACCCGCGGTCGTCGGTCTCCGCGGCGCGCCGGCTCGCCACCTGCCGCCGCTGCCACAGCACCGCGAGCGGGCGGTTCGCCGACTACCGGCCCCACGCGGATCCGACGAGCCCCGCGCGCAACCCGGGCCTGTTCGCCCTGTGGCTCGCCATGGTGGTGTTGCTGGCGGGCGTGACGGCCGTCTACCTCGTCCACGCGGTGCTGGTCACGCGCCGCACGCTGATCGAGCGGAGGACGCAGCGGTGAAGCGCAGAAACGTGTACCTCGACGGAGTCGCGCTCGACGCCGCGCACCGCGGCCGCGGGCCGTACATCTGGCGGTTCGGCGTCTTCCAGCGCGCGCTCCACGGCGTGCTGGTGGTGGCGTTCTTCCTGCTGGCCTTCACGGGGCTGCCGCTGCGCTTCAGCTGCGTGGTGTGGGCGCCGAAGCTGATGGCGCTGTGGGGCGGCGCGCGCACCGCCGGCCTGATCCATCGCTGGGCGGGCGGCGTCGTGCTGGCGTGCTTCGCGGCGTACCTGGGCTACGCGGGTGTGCGGCTCGCCCGGGCGGAGGACCGGCGGCGGCTGCTGTGGGGACCGGACTCCATCATCCTCCAGCCCCGGGACTTCCGCGAATTCTGGCAGATGCTGCGATGGTCGGTCGGGCGCGCGGAGAAGCCGCGGTTCGCCCGGTACAGCTACCGCGAGAAGTTCAACTATCTGATGGTCTTCCTGGGCCTGGGCGTGATCGCCGCGACCGGGTTGCTGCTGTGGTTCCCGGAACGCTTCGGGCGGTTCCTCCCGGGCGTGGTGTTCAACGTCGCGACCCTCGTCCATTCGTACCAGGTGATGCTGCTCGCGGCGCTCATCGTCGCCTTCCACTTCTTCGACGTGCACCTCCGCTCCGGCAAGTTCCCGCTCGACGGCGTGATGTTCAGCGGCCGGGCAACCTACGGCTACATGGAGGAGGAGCACCCGCTGGTGGCGGAGACCATCGGCGACGTGACGCAGCAGCAAGCGAGCCCGCGTGCGATCCCGGACCGGGTCGCGCCGCCGGCCCCGCGCTGGCTGGAGCGCGCCAGCACGGCGCTCGGGCTGCTGTTCCTCGCGCTGGGTGTGCTGCTGGTGGTGCTCGGTCTGTGGGACGCGCTGTGCTAGGGCGCGCGGCCCGCCTCGTCCTCCTCGCCACGACCCTGGCCCGAGCCGCGCACGGGCAGACGGCCTCGGACCGGATGGCCAGTTCGCAGTGCGAGCAGTGTCACGCCGACCGCGAGCAGCTCGCCCGGCGTGCGCCTCCCGGTTACAACCCCGACTCGCTGTTCGTCAACCGGGGCGTGCTGGCGGGCTCCGTGCACGCCGCGGTGCCGTGCGTGCGCTGCCATCCGGTTCCCGGTCTCAAGCTGCACCCGGGCGAGCCCAGGACCAGCGTACCCTGCGGTACCTGCCACATGCGGGAGGACTCGTTGTGGCGCGCGGGCCCGCACGGCGGGCGCAGCGGGCTCAAGGCGGCGAGCTGCTCCGCCTGTCACGGCGTGCACGCCATCCGTCCGGCGAAGGAGCTGGAGCGTGGGGCGGGCGCCATCGTGCTGTCCCAGCGGTGCGTGATCTGTCACGAAACGCGGTCGTTCGCCGTGGGCGACGTGCACAAGGACAAGGTGAGCTGCGCGGCCTGCCACGGCGCCCACATGATCCAACCGGTACGCGATCCCGCCACCCACGGGATCGCCCTCGGCATCGCGGAGCGCTGCGCCGCGTGCCACGGCTCGGTGGCGGCGCAGGAATTCAGCGACGTGCACGGCCGGACGGCGCTGGCGCAGGCGGCCATCCGCGGCCCGCTCGTGGGCGACACGGCACCCACCTGCGTGTCCTGCCACGGCGGCCACGGGATGCAGCCGGCCCACGCGCTGGACCGCGAGGTGGCGCTGGTCGAGCGCTGCGCGGCCTGCCACAAGCGCGAGGGCGCGACCTACGCCGACACGTATCACGGGCGCGCGACGCGCCTGGGCTACTACCGCACGGCCCGCTGCGCGGACTGTCACGGTTCCCACCAGATCTTTCCACCGGGCGACCCGCGCTCGACGGTATCCGTGGGCCGGCGCGTGGCCACCTGCGCGCAGTGCCACGGGTCCGCCGCCCGGCCGAGCTTCCTCTCGTACCGGGCCCACGCCCGCCCGCAGGACTTCCGGGACAACGTGGCGATCTCCGCGGCGTGGCTGCTGATGAACGTACTGCTGTTCGTCACGTTCACGGTGTTCGGCATCCACACCGTGCTGTGGCTCGCCAAGGTGCTGGGCATGCGCTGGCAGGAGCGGCGGCGCCGCCGCGAGCTGGGCCTCGACGACGAGCCACGGCCCGCGGAGCCCATTGACAGCGCGGCACGGGGCCGGGGCCCGTTCGTCTGGCGCTTCAGGTTGATTCACCGGCTGATCCACGGCATCTCGGTGGTCAGCTTCTTCGCGCTGGTCATCACCGGGCTCCCGCTGCGCTTCAGCTGCGCGGTGTGGGCCTCGGACATGATGCGATTGCTGGGCGGCACGCACACCGCGGGCATCGTGCACCGCACGGCGGGCGCGATCACCGTGGCGTACTTCACCGCGCACCTCGTCTGGCTCGCGGTGTTCGTCGCCCGCTCGAAGGACCGCAAGTCCATCTTCTGGGGCCCCGACTCGATGGTGCCGCAGCCGCAGGACTTCCGGGACTTCGTGCAGATGTTCAAGTGGTTCTTCGGGAAGGCGCCGTTCCCGCGGTTCGGCCGCTACGGCTACAACGAGAAGTTCCACTACTTCGGCGCGTTCTGGGGCATCGTGCTGCTGGGCGGCTCGGGGCTGGTGCGGTGGATGCCGGGCGTGTTCACCCGCATCCTGCCCGGCTGGGCGTTCAACGTGGCGGCGATCTTCCACTCGGAAGAGGCGCTGCTCGCGGCCGGCTTCATGTTCGTCATCCACTTCTTCAACGTGCACCTCCGGCCGGGGAAGTGGCCGATGGACGGCGTGATGTTCACCGGGCGGGCCACGCTCGGGGCCCTGGAGGAGGACCACCCGCTGACGACAGAGCGCTGGGGCGACCTGGCATCGCAGCCGGTGAGCCGGACGGCGGTTCCCGATCTGCCGGCGCCGCCGCCCCCCAACTGGATGACGGTGATCGCGGCGTCGTTCGGCCTGCTGGCATTGGGCGTCGGTCTGGTGCTGGTGGGGATGATCATGTGGGCGCAACTGTGCTGAAGTGCCTGCTGGTGGTGCCCGCGCTCGCCCTGCTGCTCGCCGCGCCCGCCGTCGCGCAGCGGCGGGAGGACTGCGAGCGCTGCCACGGGAGCCGCGAGTTCCTGCTGAGCGCCGCGCCGGACCGCAACGTGGGCGCCGGCCTGGTGGTGACGCGCGCGACGCTGAGCGGGGGGCCGCACGCGGCGGTGCCGTGCGGCGACTGCCACGTCGGCGTCACCTTCTTCCCGCACGAGCCCGTCGCGGCGCGGCGCGTGGCGTGCGGGCGCTGCCACGCGGCGCAGGACGCGCTGTGGCGGAAGGGCGTGCACGGGCCTCACGGCGTGGAGGGCGCGCCCCGCGCTGACTGCATGGCGTGCCACGGCGGGCACGACGTCGCGCGCTCGGGATTCCTGCCCACGGCCTCGGGCCGGCTCCAGATGCGGCAGGCGTGCGCCAAGTGCCACGCCACACAAGTGGCCAGCTCCGAGCGTGGCGTCCACGCCGACACCATCGCCTGCACCCGGTGTCACGGATCGCACGACATGCGTCCGGTGCCCGACGACGCCACCCGGCGGATAGACGTCACGCTCGCCCGCGCCTGTGGCGCCTGCCACGTCAAGGAGGCCGCGAGCTACTGGGCCGACATTCACGGGCGGACGGCGATGGCGCAGGCGCGCGGGCCACAGGCGCTGGGGCGCGACACCGCCGCAACCTGCGTGTCGTGCCACGGCGAGCACGGGATCCGCCGGGCCAACGACCCGACCTGGCGGTTCGCCGTCGCCGACGCGTGCACGCGTTGCCACGGGGCATACGGCCGCACCTACCGGGACAGCTATCACGGGCAGGCGTCGCGGGTGGGCTCGACCCGGGCGGCGCAGTGCGCCGACTGCCACACGCCGCACAACGTGCGGCCCGCTTCCGATGCCGCCTCGTCGGTCGCACCGGCCAATGAGCTCCGGACCTGCCAGCGCTGCCACTCCGCGGCGCGCGGCAGGTTCGCGGGCTACCAGCCGCACGCCAATCCGCGGGACCGCCGCAGGAACCCCGTGCTATTCCTCGTATGGGCGTTCATGAACACCGTGCTCACGGGCACGATGGTGGTGTGGGGGGCGCACACGCTGCTGTGGTACGCGCGTACGCTGCGGGACCGCCGGAAGCGGCGGGCCGCGGCCAGCGCGGCGGCGGGCAGCCCGACGCCGATGGACTCGGCCCTGCGGGGCGGCGGCCCGTTCGTGTGGCGCTTCAACCTGTTGTTCCGGCTCGTCCACGCGCTGATCGTCGCCACCTTCTTCGTCCTGGTCGTGACCGGGCTGCCGCTGCGGTTCAGCTGCGCGGCATGGGCCGGCGGTCTGATGCGGCTCCTGGGCGGCGCCACGCGCGCGGGGCTGGCCCACCGCACGGCGGGGATGTTCGTATTTGGCTACTTCGGGCTATACGCCGCCTACCTGACCTACCGCGCCTGGCGGCAGCCGCAGCGGGTGCGGAGCTGGTTCGGCCGCGACTCGGTGGTGTTCAAGCCCCAGGACCTGCGCGACGCGATCGCGATGGTGAAATGGTTCTTCGGGCGGGGTCCGCAGCCGCGGTTCGGGCGCTACAGCTACATGGAGAAATTCGACTACTTCGCCGAGCTGTGGGGCGTCGGGGCGATCGGCTTCACGGGCCTGATGCTGTGGCAGCCGGAGTTCTTCGGCCGCTTCTTCCCGGGCATCCTGTTCAATGTCGCCATCATCGTCCACTCGTACGAGGCGATGATCGCGACGGCGTTCATCTTCACCATCCACTTCTTCAACGTGCACCTGCGCCCGGACAAGTGGCCGCTCGACGCGGTGATGTTCACCGGCCGGGCCACGCTGCATTACATGGAAGAAGAGCACCCGCTGGTGGCCGAACAGCTGCGCGAGCGGGTGGCCGCCGCGGCGCCGAGCGCGAAGGCCGTGGTGGACGAGCCGGCGCCGCCGCCGCCCCGGTGGATGAACGTGGTGGGTGCGGCGGGCGGGCTGGCGCTGCTCGGCGTGGGCCTCGTGCTGATCGGTCTCATCCTGTGGGGCTCACTGTGCTAGCATGCCCGCGCTGGCCGTGGGCGATGGTCGCGTTGCTGGCCGTTGTCGCGGGCTGCGCGCGGAAACGGCCCGGGGCCGCAAACCCGCACCACGCCGTCGCGTGCGTCGGCTGCCACCGCGGCGGTCCAACGCCGTCGGGCCGCGCGGGCGTGCCCGACCTGGCCTGCTCGGCTCGCGGCTGTCACCCGAGCGGCGGGCCGGACACGGCGCACATCGCGATGGTCACCTTCCGGCACAGCGCACACCCGATGAGCGCGCACCGCACGGTGCCGTGCGCCGCGTGCCACACGCACGAGGCGGGCAGCACGGTGCTCCGGGCGGACCGCTCGACCTGCTTCCTGTGCCACTTCCCGCAGCTCTCGAGTCCGCGCGACGCCGGCTGCGCGACCTGCCATCCGCAGCCGCGGCACACGTCTACGACGAGCCAGGGCGTGTCGCTGTCGCACGCGATGCTGCAGCAGGCGCGGGTGCCGTGTACCCGGTGCCACTACCGGGTCGTCGAGGGCGACACCACGGTGGCGGTGGCGCGCTGCGCGGCCTGTCACAAGGCGAAGCCGCCGGCCAGGCTGCCGCCCGCCGACTCGGCCCACGCCAAGCACCCCGAGCTGTCGTGCCGGAGCTGCCACAGTCCCATCTCGCACCGCGTGGTGGCGATGAGCGGCTCGATCGACCTCCAGTGTCTCGACTGTCATGCGTCGCGCCACCGGCGTGCGATGCCCGCCGACACGTCGCGGGCGGCGAAGTGCGCAGACTGCCATGCCGGCGTGCACGCCGAACAGCAGCGCCTGATGCTCGGCCTCATGCCGGGCGAAGAGCTGAGCCCCAGCCTGATGTTCATGGGCGGCGTGACCTGCCGCTCGTGCCACGTCTCGCCCGATGCTCCGCAGCCGAGGCCGGGCGCCAGCCTCAAGCCGACCGCAACCGTGTGCATCGGCTGTCACGGCAGCGCGTGGAAAGGTGTGCTGGCGCGCTGGGACCGTGGCTACCAGCGGCGCCGCGGATGGATTGACGCCTACCTGCGCACGGCAGAGTCGGCACTCGGAGCCGGCGCGCCGGCCCCGGCGCTGGTCCAGCTGGCCGAGGCCCGTGGCCTCATGGCGTTCGTGCAGCGTGCCAAGCCCGCCCACAACCTCGGGGCTGCCGATCAGGTCATGCGCCAGGCACTGCGGCTGGCGGGCGGCGCCTACCAGCGGGCAGGGCGCACGCCGCCGCCGCCGCCCGAGCTCGGGCCGGTCGTGCGGGCGGGCAGTTGTTTCGCGTGCCACTACGGGATCGAGGAGGCGCCGACGGGCAGGGACAGCGCCACGGGGCGCATCAACACCCACGCGGACCATCTCTTCAAGGCCTACCTGCCGTGTGATGCCTGTCACGCCGCCGGAGCTGCGCCGCCCGGGATTCCGGACAGCCTCTGGATTGATACGGCTTCAGCGACCGGTGGCCCGCGAAATAGAGCTTTCCTGAAGCGCTGATCACGTAACAAATTGCTTGACATAGTGTTACGATTCGTCGTTGCCACGACCTTGACTCTTGGTCGTTGCAAAGGTACACTTCGCGCCATAGTATTAGCACTCTCTGGAGACGACTGCTAACACATCAATGGAAGCGATTCCTGCGAGGAGGTCGTAGAACCATGGCCACAACATCCAAGGCCAAGACGACAAAGGTGCATCCGCTGGCTGATCGTGTGGCGATCCGTCCGCTCGAGGAGACCGAGCAGATGCGCGGCGGGTTGTACATCCCGGACACGGCGAAAGAGAAGCCGCAACAGGGCGAGATCATCGCCGCAGGCCCGGGCCGGATCGAGAAGGGCGCTCATGTTCCGATGGAGCTGAAGGTGGGTGACAAGGTGTTGTACGGGAAGTACAGCGGCACCGAAGTCACGATCGAGGACGACACATTCCTGATCATCAAGGAGTCGGACGTCCTCGCCAAGATCGGCTGAGCGTCCGCTACGGGAGGAGACAGCAATGGCTGCGAAGGAACTGGTATTCGGCGTGGATGCGCGCGCCAAGTTGAAGCGCGGCGTGGATCAGCTCGCCGAGGCTGTGAAGGCGACATTGGGCCCCAAGGGCCGGAATGTCGTGCTCGACAAGAAGTTCGGGAGCCCCACGGTGACGAAGGACGGGGTCACGGTGGCCAAGGAGATCGAGTTGCCCGACCCGATCGAGAACATGGGTGCGCAGATGGTGAAGGAGGTCGCGACCAAGACCTCCGACATCGCGGGTGACGGGACGACCACAGCGACGGTGCTGGCCCAGGCGATCTTCCGCGAGGGGCTCAAGAACGTGACGTCGGGCGTGAACCCGATGGCCCTCAAGCGCGGCATCGACAAGGCGGTCGAGGTCGTGCTGGAAGAGCTGAAGAAGGTGTCGGTCGCGACCAAGGGGAAGAAGGAGATCGCCCAGGTCGGCGCCATCTCGGCCAACAACGACCACGATGTCGGCGACATCATCGCCGACGCGATGGAGAAGGTCGGCAAGGACGGCGTGATCACGGTCGAGGAGGCGAAGGGGCTGCAGACGGAGCTGGAGACCGTGGACGGGATGCAGTTCGACCGCGGGTACCTGTCGCCGTACTTCGTGACCGATCCGGACAAGATGGAGGCGGTGCTCGAAGACGCGATGATCCTGATCCACGACAAGAAGATCAGCTCGATGAAGGACCTGCTGCCGGTCCTGGAGAAGGTGGCGCAGCTGGGCAAGCCCCTCCTCATCATCGCCGAGGACGTCGAGGGTGAGGCGCTCGCAACGCTGGTCGTGAACAAGCTCCGCGGCACGCTGAAGGTGTGCGGCGTGAAGGCGCCCGGCTTTGGCGACCGCCGCAAGGAGATGCTGCGCGACGTCGCCGTGCTGACGGGCGGCAAGGTGATCAGCGAGGAAGTCGGCTTCAAGCTCGAGAACACGGTCCTCACCGACCTCGGCAAGGCGAAGCGGGTCGTGGTGGACAAGGACAACACGACGATCGTGGACGGCGGCGGCAAGCACTCCGAGATCGACGGCCGGATCGGCGAGATCCGTGCGGCGATCGAGAAGTCCACGTCGGACTACGACAAGGAAAAGCTCCAGGAGCGGCTGGCGAAGCTGGCCGGCGGCGTGGCGATCATCAACGTCGGCGCCGCGACCGAGACCGAGATGAAGGAAAAGAAGTCCCGCGTCGAGGACGCGTTGCACGCCACCCGCGCGGCGGTCGAAGAGGGTATCGTGACGGGCGGCGGCGTCGCGCTGCTGCGCTGCCAGCCGGCCGTGGCGAAGTTGAAGCTCGATGACGAGGAGCAGATCGGGGCCGAGATCGTGCGGCGCTCCCTCGAGGAGCCGATTCGGATGATCGCCCAGAACGCCGGGGCCGAGGGCTCGATCGTGGTCGCGAAGGTGCGGGAGTCGAAGGAGAAGAACTTCGGCTACAACGCCCTGACGGACACGTACGAGGATCTGGTGGCGGCCGGTGTCATTGACCCGACGAAGGTGACGCGCACCGCGCTGCAGAACGCGGCGTCCATCGCGGGCCTCCTCCTGACGACCGAAGCGGTCATCGTGGAGAAGAAGGAAGAGCAGAAGGCCCCGCCGATGCCGGGCGGCGGCGGTGGGATGGGCGGGATGTACTAGG
>Ga0182021_10007231_pt1 | contig 13143 bp, 10 predicted proteins | sample 612E3MmetaG_FD_120493 | JGI IMG/M metagenome (GOLD analysis project Ga0182021, IMG submission 120493) | Permafrost microbial communities from Stordalen Mire, Sweden - 612E3M metaG (Illumina Assembly) | ecosystem: Environmental > Terrestrial > Soil > Wetlands > Permafrost | place: Sweden... | reverse complement strand
CGAATATTCGTCATTATGAAGGTGTTGATCTGGATGAACAAATTGATTTAGCCGTAATTGACGCATCTTTTATTTCTCTGAAAGTTATTATTCCGGCGGTTTTGAAATTTCTGAGCGACGGGGCGCGGATTCTGGCGCTGATTAAACCTCAGTTTGAAGCAAAAAAGGAAGAAGTGGAAAAGGGAGGAGTGGTCAAGGACGCGACTGTTCAAGAAAGGGTGGTCAGAGAAATCAGCAAATTTTGCGAATCCCTGAATCTGGAAGTGGAAGGAACATGCGCATCGCCTGTTCTGGGTCCGGCAGGCAACAGAGAATTCTTCATTTTGGCGAAGAATAAAAAGAGCAAAGAATAAAAATCAGTAAGGTGTCTCCAGTTTATGAAGACCTATTGAAATCGCGGCGCGGCAACTATAATGAGGCTCGCAATGTGGCGATATATCTGATGAGGAAGCATACCGGCGCATCGCTTTCAGATATTGGAAATCGGTTTGAGATGCGCAGTTATAGCAGTGTGAGTAGTGTAGTTCAAAGGATGCAGGAAGCATTACGAAGTAATATTACTTTGCGGCAGAGGGTGGAAGAAGCGGAGAGGTTGTTAACATGAGCCAAGAGGAGACTTGACCCCTTTGGGACGATGATGGGGACGCCCCTAAAATACTAAGTTTCCTTGGGCTGGTTCAATCTTGTAGATTGAACCAGCATGAACGAAAAGGAAGGAGTGGCGCAGAAATAGATGGAAATTAAACTCGCCAAAACAGCCGGCTTTTGCATGGGCGTGCGCAGAGCCGTGGATATTGTGTTGGAAATAGCCCAGCATGAAAAAAACCGCCGTATTTATACCTATGGCCCTTTGATTCATAATCCGCAGACAATTGAACTGCTTAAAAACCGCGGCATCAAACCCATCGAAAATATCGAAGAAATAAAGAATAAAGAAAAAGCGATTTTGATTATCCGTGCCCACGGAATTGCTCCGGAAGAAATAAAAAAAATAAAGGAAAGCGGCATTAAGGTAGTGGACGCAACCTGTCCTAAAGTAGGCTATGTCCAATCCATCATCAAAAAACATGCCGCCCTTGACTATACCATTGTGATTGTCGGGGATAAGGAGCATCCGGAAGTCGATGGTCTCCTGGGCTACACTGGCGGCAGAGGAATTATCATTTCCGCACCGGAGGAAGTGGATAAATTATCTTCAATAGAAAAGGTTTGCGTGGTCGCTCAAACAACGCAAAATCTGGATGATTATAACGAGGTTGTTGAAAAGATAAAAGCGATATGTCCTCAGGCAATTGTGTTTAATACGATTTGCTCTTCAACTGAACAGAGGCAGGCGGAAGTTATAGAAATGGCTGGAGAAATGGACGCGATGTTTGTGGTCGGCGGCAAGAACAGCGCCAATACCAGAAGATTGGCTGACCTTGCCCGAAAAAAGCAATCTCACACTTTTCATATCGAAACTCCGATGGAGATGGAAAAAATCGATTTCGGACCTTTCAATCGTATCGGCGTATCGGCTGGCGCTTCCACTCCGAACTGGATTCTCGACAGGGTTATGGATAAAATCACGGAAGGACAAAGCAGAAAACTGAAAACAATCGGTACACTGCTAAATCTTTGGATTTGGACAATTAAAACCGATGTTTATTCGGCTATCGGCGCAGGCTGTCTTAGTCTTGCCTGTATGCTGCTGCAGGGCATTCCTGTCAGCATGTCTTTTATAGCGTTAGCCTCTCTTTTTGTTTATGCCATGCACGTGCTGAATCGATTAATCAGCCGTGAACCGGCGGGCCTTATCGGCTCTTTTCGGGAGGAAACTTATCTGCGGCATGAAAAAATTTTTCTTTATACGTCTTTAACTTCCATCGTTGTCGCATTGATCCTGGCATTCAATAAGTCATTTACTGATTTTCTTATTTTGTTAATTATTTCAACGGCGGGCGTGCTTTACAGTATGAGGATCCTGCCTAAGAGCTGGCTTTTCCAAAGTCTAAGAGATTTACCCGGCTCAAAAAATATATTTATGTCAATTGCCTGGGGAATAGCCGTATCAATTTTGCCGGCTTTGGATAAAAAAAATTTGTTAAATGCCAGCCGGATAGTTTCTTTTTTATTTATTTTCGGAATGGTTTTTGTCCGTTCGGCAATGTCGGATATCCTGGAAATACAAAGCGACAAATTAATGGGCAAGGAAACTATTCCTGTCTTCTTTGGCAAAACACGCACTTTAACTATCCTGAAAATTATTTCATTGATATTATTTGTAATTCTGCTTTTTTCTTATCCTGCGGGGTGGACATCGTCTTTGAATTTTTTTCTGGTGCTTTGTTTATTATATATATGGATTTGTTTCCTGTTTTGTGATAAAAAACCGGTGCTTTCCGGGGCTGTTAAGGAAGGCCTGCTGGAAACCAGCTATATTATAGCTGGTTTTTGTGTTTTACTGTGGCTTATTTTCTGATATGTAGATGCCCTCATTTGAAAGAAAGTGTTAAAATATGACGAAAAAATTTTTTTTAAAATTTTTATTTATATTTTCTGTTTTTGTAACTTTTGGTTGCAGTGGGTTGAATTTTTCGCAATTAGCGCCGGAGGCAATAGATTTTCATCCGCAAAGGATCGCCTTGTTTCCAATAGAGGTCTGGAATCATAAAGAATATGATTCCAGAGCAGAGGTTGAACAGATTGTCGCGGGTTCATTGATCAGAAAGAAAATGTTTGCCAATGTTACAGATGTCGAAAACCTGCAAAAAGAAGTTCTTGCCAATGAAGAATTAAGAAAAGCAAAGGATGAATATATTTCCAAACTGCGACAGCTTGCTTTTTCTGATCCTGATTTGAGCAGAAAAATTGGTAAATTAACCGAGGTCGATGCTTTTTTATTTTTGTCTGTTGACGAATGGAAATATACTGCACAAGGTGATAAAAAAATGGCGCAGGTCAAATTGAGCATGGAAATGTATGATGTTGCCACCGGTAAATTAATGTGGAAAGCCGGGCATGCCATTACTAATGATTTTGTGTTAATCAAGCCGGAATTAACTGACATTGCCCGGGATGTTGTTGATAAAATGGCTTACGACATGCCTCATTAAAATAAAAAAAGATTATGGAGAAATTAAATGAAAGATGAAGTTCAAAAAGTTATTGATACAATAAGGCCGAGCTTGCAGGCTGACGGCGGCGATGTGGAACTCGTGGATGTCAGCGAAGATGGTATTGTAAAAGTAAAATTAACCGGCGCGTGTCAAGGCTGTCCCATGTCTCAGATGACTTTAAAGATGGGAATAGAGAAAATGATTAAACAGCAAATACCGAATATAAAGGAGGTTATTGCCATCTAAATATTTTTTATGGCAGTAACTGATAAAAATATTCTGAATTTGTTTTATTAAAATAATATTGTAAAAGGAGCATAAAGATTATGGCATATGTGATTAATGACGAATGTATCGCTTGCGGTTCTTGTGAAAGCGAATGCCCTAAAGGGGCAATTTCCGAAGGCGAAGATAAGTATGTAATTGACCCGAAGCTTTGTGATGACTGCGGAAGCTGTGCCGAACAATGTCCTGTGGAAGCAATCGTTCCCGGCGACGGGAAATAATTTGTTTGTGGTAAAAAAAGGAACTGGAAATAAATCTTCTCTAAGATTGATATATTTCCAGTTTTGATTTTTTATTAATATAAGATCCTGACTTGCAGCAATACGGTAATTTATAATGTCGCTAAAATTAGAAAGGCGTATAAGGCTTTTTATAAAAATATCTGGATTGAAGGATTAAATTGGTAAAAAAATTAATTACCTTTGAAGGTATTGAGGGTTCGGGAAAGTCAACACAAATAAAGCTCGTTGCCGAATATCTGATTAAAAAAGGAGTGGAGCAGATTGTTACCCAGGAACCTTCAGGCACCGATATAGGACGCAAAATTGGAGAAATACTTTTTAACCGGGAGCATAGTCATCTTTGTGCGGAAACGGAACTGCTTTTGTTTTGCGCGGCGAGGGCGCAGCATGTCCGGGAGGTAATTATTCCCGCACTGGAACAGAACAAACTTGTTTTGTGCGACCGTTTTTCCGACGCCACTTACGCCTATCAGGGTTTCGGACGCGGTCTCAATAAGGAATTAATCAAGCTGATCAATGATTATTCATCAATGCTTTTGAAACCGGATATGACTTTATTGTTTGATTTGCCGGTAGAAATCGGATTGCAGAGGGCGACAGCGCGTAACAACCAACTGAAAGAGTCTTCTGCCATTGACAGATTTGAAAGAGAGAAAATTGATTTTCACCGGCGCATTCGGGAAGGTTACCTTGATATTTCACGAAAGGACCCCGAGCGTTTTCGCTTGATTGACGCTAGCCGTGATATTGATGTCATTCAGGAAGAAGTACATCGCTGTATAGGCGATTTTATAAATTTGCGAAGTTAATCTTTTTTGGAATAATTTTTATTTATGTCATTCGGCGATATTTACGGTCATGAAAAAAAAATAGAAATTCTCAAAAAGACTCTGGCTCAGAAGCGGACAGGGCATGCTTATCTCTTCAGTGGTATTCCCGCCATCGGCAAAAGAACTTTAGCTCTGGAATTTATCAAGGCCATCAACTGCGAGAGGTCGGAATCTGTCAGTGATTCCTGTGGCGAATGCGCTTCCTGCCGGAAAATTCAGCACGCAAGCCATCCCGACGTCTTTCTTGTGGAAGCCGAAGGCCAGTATATTCGCATTGATTCCATTCGTGAGATGCAGAAACGAATTACATGCAAGCCTCTGGAAGCGAGGATGCGGTCGTTTATTATTGATGATGCCGATAAAATGAATGACCAGGCGGCAAACGCGCTTTTAAAAATGCTGGAAGAACCATCTCCATCCAATATATTAATTCTGGTTACAGCCAGACCTTATTATCTGCTGTCCACGATTATTTCACGTTGCCAGCACATGCGTTTCAATCCACTTGATTCCGAAAAAGTGGCCAGATTTCTTATCTCCAGGATGAACATGGATAATCAAAAAGCTATTCTTCTGGCATCTTTATCCGGTGGTTCAATTGGAAACGCGCTGGAACTTGATAAAGAAGACATCGTTGATTATAGGAATGAATTGTTGAAATTACTTTCCACGACAAACAGAGAAGATCCTTTCAGTTTGATCAAATTTGCTTCCTTTCTGGGACAAAAGAAAAAGGAAATCAGACAGGGTTTGAATATTCTAAACTCATTCTTTCGCGATGTTCTGGTTTTCAAGGAAATCAAGCAAAAAGAAATGTTAATCAATCAAGACAATTCTTCTTTTATTGCAGACTTTGCCGCGCGTTTGTCCGGCGAACAAATCCTCCAGAATATAGCGCAGGTAGAAAAGGCAGGCCAGATTTTGGAACAGAATGTCAACAAATCATTGACATTGGAAACAATGGCATTTAAGTTAAACTATTAAAAAATCAGGTAGGATGTAAATTGCTTGTAAATATTATCGGAGTCAGATTCAAAAAAGAAGGCAGGATTTACAATTTTAACGCTACCGATCTTATTTTGCATAAAAATGATCAGGTTATCGTTGATACCGATAACGGCCTTTCACTGGGAGTCGTTGTTACGGATGTAAAAAGATGTCCGCCGTCGGAGGTTCCGGCTAATCTAAAAAAAGTCGTTCGTAAAGTAACGGCAGAAGACATGCAGATAAAAGAAGAAAACGACGAACTGGAGAAAGAAGCCTGGAATTTTTGCGTGGAGAGAATTCAAAAACGGGAACTTTCCATGAAGCTGGTTGACGTTGATTGCCTTTTTGAAAAAAACAAAATAATATTTTATTTCACCGCAGAAAGTAGGGTGGATTTCCGTGAACTGGTTAAAGATTTGGTGCAGAAATTCAAAATGAGAATAGAACTCAAGCAGATAGGAGCCCGTCAGGAAACACGCATTACGAAGGGAATCGCTGTTTGTGGACGGATGGTATGCTGTGCGGGGATACTGCAGAATCTGGAAAGAGTGACGGTTAAAATGGCGAAGGAACAAAGCATGTCGCTTAACCCGGAAAAAATTTCCGGATTGTGCGGCCGTCTGATGTGCTGTCTTGCTTTTGAACATGAAGGATACGCGGGTAAGAAAAAATGTCCCAAGGCTGCAAAAGCTCAAAACAATGAAATGGAAGCGCGGGAAGAAAAACAGACTTTGGATCTGGAAAAGATGGATGAGAATGAAACTTTTTAATAATTAGTCTAGAGACGATTCTAATATGTCGAAATCATTTTATATAACGACACCTATTTATTACGTTAACGCTTCGCCGCATATCGGGCACGCTTATACGACAATTGTCGCTGATGTTCTGGCCCGCTATCATCGGATGATTGGCGATAAAACTTTTTTTGTTACCGGAACCGATGAGCACGGCGATAAAATCGCGGAAGCAGCCCAAAAAGCCGGAATAACTCCCAAGGAATACACGGATAAAATCAGCGCACAGTTTCGCGAACTTTGCCCGGAGCTTTTCATTTCCAATGATTACTTCATCAGGACAACCGATGCCAACCATATCCAAACAGTTCGTTACATTTTACAGAAAGTTTATGATTCAGGTGATATTTATTTCGGCAGTTATGGAGGTTACTATTGTTTCGGCTGTGAGAGATTCCTGACTGAGAAGGAAATAGTTGACAATAAATGTCCTGAGCATGGCAGAGAGCCTAAGTATATCGAAGAAAAAAATTATTTTTTCAAAATGAGCAAATATCAGGAATGGCTGATTGATCACATCAAGAAAAACCACGATTTTATCCGTCCGGAAAGATACAAAAATGAAGCGTTGGCATTTCTGCGCGACCCGCTGGAAGACCTCTGCATATCGCGTCCCAAGACCCGCCTGGAATGGGGCATCACCCTGCCGTTTGATGAAAATTACGTGACTTACGTCTGGTTTGACGCTTTAATTAATTATGTTACCGCTCTTGATTATCCCGACGGAAAAAATTTTAAAAAATTCTGGCCGGTGGCTGAGCATCTTATTGCAAAAGATATTTTAAAACCGCACGGCATTTACTGGCCGACGATGCTCAAGGCGGCTGGTATCGAACCTTACCAGCACCTCAATGTTCATGGATACTGGAATTCGGGCCAGAGCAAGATGTCTAAAAGCCTCGGCAATATTGTCCGTCCGCTTGATTTAAAAGATAAATACGGACTGGACGCTTTCCGTTATTTTCTTTTGAGGGATATGGTTTTCGGTCTGGATTCCAATTTTTCCGAGGAAGCTTTTGTTGGGCGATTAAATTCCGATTTGGCCAATGATCTGGGAAATCTCGTCAGCCGCACCATTGCCATGGCCATAAAATATTGCGACGGCAAAGTGCCGGAAATCAGTAAAAAAGAGAAAAGTCCGGCGCTGTACGAGGCCGCCTTGAAGACAGTTGCGGAAGTCGACTCAAGTTTTAAAGATATGTCGCTTCATAAGGCCTTAATATCCATCTGGGAATTTATAAATATTACCAACAAATACATCGTCGAAAATGAGCCGTGGACTCTGGTGAAAGACCCGGCAAATAAGGGAAAACTGATGGCTATTATGTATAATCTGCTTTTGGCACTGCGCTCTATAGCCATTCTGATTTCACCTTTTATGCCGCAAACCGCAGAGAAAATTCTGCGGCAAATCGGAGCGACTGATGAAACAAAAAATCTGAATCTGGCCGGCATCAAGAAGCATGATTCTTTAAAAGTGGGTAGCCCCTTGACCCGCGGCGATTCGCTGTTTCCGCGCATCGTTCAGGAAAAAGAAACCCAGACCAAGGAGAAAAAATCATCAATGATTGATTTAAAACCGGAGATTGACTACGAAGAATTTGCGAAAGTAGATTTGCGCGTAGCGAAAATTCTGACGGCGGAGGCTGTGCCCAAATCAAATAAGCTTTTAAAACTGAAGGTAGATATTGGTGAAGAACGTACGATAGTTGCAGGCATCGGCAAGGACTACTCTCCGGAGGAATTAATCGGCAGGCAAATACTGGTTGTGGCTAATTTAAAACCGGTAAAACTGATGGGGGTGGAATCTTACGGAATGCTTCTGGCTACGGATACCGATAAAGGACTTACTGTTTTAAAATTTGATCGCGAAGCAAAAACGGGAGGAAAAGTTAGGTAGCCGCTCTCCCTGAAAGAAGAGCGGACTTCCTTATTTCATAGCCTGACAACTAATCCTTGAGAAGTTTTTCCATTACAGGAGGATCAAATCCTTCCACAGCCTGGCCTTTGATGTAAAATAAAGGCGTGGCTTTTAGTCCAATCTGCGTAGCGAGCTGCATGTGGGTTTTGACTGTTTCATCTACTTTTTTATCCGTGCAGGCAGGAAGTTGAGCGTTATTATCAAGTTTTCCATTCATGACATCATCATAAGTTTTCAATACATCCTTTGAGCATAAAATGTGTTTAATCTTATCTCCCGAATCTTTAGATAATATCGGGATAAAGAAAACATACATAGTTACATCTTTGCGTTGAGAGAAGAATTTGTAAGATTGTCGGCAGTGGTAACAGTTGGGGTCCATAAATTCTACCACAGCAGTTTTCCCGTTGCCGATTTTCAGAGCGCTGTCCAGAGGTAATTTGGCCATTTTTTGCGTCATCTTTTTTAAAAAACTCTCGCGGGTGATATTTACTCCCCCTTTGTTAACCAAATTTCCGTAGAGAATTACATCGTCCTTGGGCATGTAATAATAAATCTGATTTCCCGTATATACTTCATACACTCCTTTAACCTCTGTGGGCGTTATGCTTTCAAACTTATTTTGGGGGAAGCTTTTTTTGAATTGTTCTTCCACGGATGCGGATACATTCTTAACCACGGGTGCAGATACATTTTTAGCGAAAACATAAACAGGGAAAAGAAAAAGGATAAATAAAGCTACTACCGCTAATTTCTTCACAACATTCCTCCTTATTTAAATACTTTTGAAAAAGTATAAATTTAATTTACCTTACTGTCAAGTTCGGCTGAAATGCTTTTACGGTTTCATATCACAAAAGAAATATATTCTGTCTATGTATTTGATTTTTTGGAGATTCAATCTACATTTAAAGATATATTAAAATTTTTCTCTCGGAAAAGCTTTAAACAACTGTTTACTACATTGCGGTCATATAGGATCCCCGCGTTATTTTCAATTTCCGCGAGCGCGAGTTCTATTCCCAGCGCCGGCCTGTAAGGACGGTATGAAGTCATGGCCTCAACCACGTCCGCTACGGCAAGAATACGTGATTCAATGAGGATATCTGCATTTTTAAGACCCAGCGGATACCCTGAGCCGTCTATTCGTTCATGGTGCTGGTGAACAATATCGGCTAAAGGCCAGGGAGATTCAACTTCTTTAATGATTTCATAACTGAAACGAGAATGATTTTTTACAAGAGAAAATTCAAGTTCGGTCAGAATTGCCGGTTTGCACAAAATTTCCGCCGGTATTGAAATTTTCCCAATATCGTGAATGTCACTGGCCATGCGGATTGCCTCGATTTTGTCATGAGAAAGCTTCATTTCCGTGGCGATGGCGCGGGCGAGATTGGATACCCTTTTTTGATGACCGACCATGTAAGGGTCTTTTGCCTCCAGTGCCGTGCCCAGTACCTGAATTGTTATTTTAATGGATCGACGTAAATTTTCCAATGTTTCATTTAGCTTTCCTTCAGCCCTCCTGCGCATGGTGATATCCTGATAAATGACCTGAGACTGTTTCTTGCCGCTCCAAAAAATTTCTTTGCGAAAAACATAAAGATGACGCATTTCGCCATCTTTTCTTACGATACTTACTTCATATTCGGAAGGACCAAATTCACCACGCAATCTTTTTTGTTTTCTTATCTGGAATTCAGCGTAACTTTCCGGAGTATAGCGCTCTTGTAGAGGCGTGTTTTCAAGTTCTTCGACATTATCGTATCCATATATATCCAGAATAGCTCTGTTCGCGTAAATTGTTTTGCCTTCAACTGTTGATATTCGCACACCCAGCGGCGAGCTATCAAGTGAGCGTCGAAAGTTTTCTTCACTTTTTCTCAATGCATCTTCCATTTGCTTTCGTTCAGTAATATTCCTTCCTTCGCCCAAAATGGAAACGGGTTTGCCGTCCTCGTTTCTGATAAAACTGAACTTGTTTTCTCCCCAGATGGTTCGGCCGTCTTTACAGCAAAATTCCAGTTCCAGTGAACGGTTTAATACATAGTCGGAAGGAGAGACCAGAGCTACGGACATCTCTTTTGAAAAGAAATCCATCGCTTTGGTGAAAGATTCAGCCATGAGGAGTTTATCCAGCGGCAATTTGTTTAGTTCTTCAAATGTGTATCCCAGTATCTTTTCTACTGAAGGGCTGACATAGGATAATTTTAAATTCAAATCCATGATCCAGACCTGGTCTTTCATATGATCTGCCAACAGTCGGTATTTTTCTTCGTTTTGTCTTATAGCCTCTTCCGCTTGCTTCCTTTCTGTTATATCGTGCGCGACTCCTGTAAATCCAATAGGTTTCCCCGATGGGTTTTTTTTTAACGATATAGATCCCTCAGTATATCTTTTAATTCCGTCCTTTCTTATAATCTGCCAATCAAATTCTTTAAGAGGGTTGCCTGTTTTGTATATTTCGTTAAAAGCTTGAAAAAGCTTTTTAGCGTTTTCCTTGTCCGTGTACCGCCGGTTATTCATACCCATCAATTCCTCTTTGGCGTAACCAAGGTCACGACAAGTTGAATCATTGACAAAGGTAAAGTTACCGGCAAGATCAATCTCAAAATATCCTTCCTGCATATTTTCAAGAATAGTTCGATATTTTTCTTCACTTTGCCGTAGCGATTCTTCCGCTTTTTTGTGTTTGGTGATGTCATGCAGATTGACAATTGCGCCTTCAACAACATTATTCTGTACCAGGTTGCTTGCTGTGGCTTCGAATGTCCGCCAGCCGCCGTCTTTATGGCGGAAACGCACTTCACCCTTCTGCACAGGTGCGTTTATTTCATTAAACAAAATATTGGAAGCATCGGTTACAATTTTTAAGTCATCCGGATGAATAAGATCAAATCCTGAAGAGCCAATCCTCTCTTCAGTATTGAATCCCAGAGCCTTCTCGATAGCTGGATTTTCGTAAATAATAAATCCTTTCTTATCAGCAATAATAATTACATCCGAAGATTGTTCCGTGACAGAGCGGAATAATTGCTCCTCACGGCGCAGTGATTCCTCCGCCTTTTTGCGTTCAGTGATATCGCGTTGTCTGATAATTATTGTTTCAACAACATTATCTTTTACGAGGTTACTTCCCACAGTTTCGAATATGCGCCAGCTTCCATCCTTATGACGAAGACGCATTTCCATTTGCAGAACAGGGGAATTTGTATCGGTAGCCAGTATCTTTAATTTATCAAGGGCCGATTTTAAATCATCGGGGTGAATAGGGTCAATAGTACTTTGACCGATCCTTTCTTCAACCTTATATCCCAGAATTTTTTCGACCGCTGGATTTATATAGGTTACAACTCCTTTGGTATTCAGGAGAAGAATAATGTCCAAAGAATAATCCGCGAGAGCTCTGAATCTTTGTCCTTCAAACAATATTCTTTGCTCAGCTTGTTTTCGTTCCGTGATATCTCTGCTTTCACCCAGGATAGATACAGGTTTCCCGTTTGCATCCAGAATGAAACTTAAGTTGGCCTCAACGGGGGAAATATGACCATCCTTATGACGAAATTCAAATTCAAATAAGCGATTGTAAGAAGGCAACGGCGGATGCTCCAAAGCCTTGCGCATTTCAGTTGTAAAAAGTTCCATAGCTGATTTTAAAGACGCTTCCGTGACAAGCTTATCCAAAGGCATTTTTTTGATTTCACCGGGAGTGTATCCTGATACTTTTTCCACTGATGGGCTGATATAAGTTACATTTAAGTCTAAATCCAATAGCCAAATCTTGTCTTTTGTGTGATCGGCCAGAAGGCGGTACTTTGCTTCACTCTTTTCAAATTCTTCTTCTATCATCTTTTTTTCGGTGATGTCCTGGGTCTGAGTGAGGAGATATGATTCTTCTCTGATTGTGACTAAAGCGGCGGATGTATATCCCCAGTGAATTTTGCCGTTTCTATCACGAAATCTTAATTCAAAACCAACCATGCTTCCGTTTTGAAAGATTCCCCGCATTAGTACGTCCCGTTCGGCCATATCTACCCAGAGATTTATATCTAATGAGGTGCGTCCGATTAATTCTTCCCGGCTGTATCCCAGAAAATTGCTGTAAACATCGTTTATTTCTACATAACGCCCATCGCTCAGCGCAGATATGCATATACCGATGGGACTGTGCTTGAAGGCCAATTCAAACTTCTCCTCAGAAGCGCGAAGGGTTTCCTCCGCCAGTTTGCGTTCAGTGATGTCCAGAAAAATTCCTTCTATTCTCTGCGGGCGATTATATTCATCTTTGATCAAATGAGCGCTGGCCAGCAAGATGAGAAGCTTTCCTTGTTGCGTTTTTGCCTTGATCTGGTATTTGGAAATTGAATCGTTGGCCAATAATTTCTTCAGATAATCCTGACGATCTTCCTTGCTTTCCCATAAATCGGGGATATGAAAACCTTTTAAATCTTTATTTACATCAAAACCAAGAATACGATTTAATGCCTGATTGTGCTCCAAAAGTGTTCCATCCAGTGAAGTGCTGAAATATGCCTCGTCCAAATTGTTGAGGGTATTGCGAAATCTTTCTTCGCTTTTTATCAATTTTTCTTTGGTTCGCTTGAGCAGTTTTTCGGAATTCCGGACTTCAGAGGTGATTTTATTGTTTTCATCAATCTTCTTCACTTTTTTCTCCTGAACGAGGTGTCGCTTGTGTAGGAATAAATCCCGATTCAAACATTCGTTGGATTAGAATTATATAGAATAAAGCTAAAGGAAGAATCGTAACAAGTCAATGCAAATATAAAAATAAATTTCAGTTACAATTTTTAGTTAAAAGCTTGCCCGTGGCTTTTTTCGCTATCAACATTTGAAATTTAATAATCTATTCCACTTAATTTCCGCATGGTAACTTTGCAGTGATTTTGCCCGGCCGTGTCTCTGCCGGAAAGCCGCAATAACCTTTGCCGCGGCAACGGCTGCTGCGATTGTCGATTCTTAATG
>Ga0182021_10007230_pt1 | contig 13144 bp, 12 predicted proteins | sample 612E3MmetaG_FD_120493 | JGI IMG/M metagenome (GOLD analysis project Ga0182021, IMG submission 120493) | Permafrost microbial communities from Stordalen Mire, Sweden - 612E3M metaG (Illumina Assembly) | ecosystem: Environmental > Terrestrial > Soil > Wetlands > Permafrost | place: Sweden... | reverse complement strand
GAGAACGGCCTGCTCGTATGCCAGCTCGGCGTGGGCGTGTGGCGCTTCGATGCCAACATGCTGCCCACGCACCTGGTGTATTCCGACAATCCGCATCACCACCACCTGGCCAATATCGCTTTCGGCGGGCCGGACCGGCGCACCCTTTACATCACCGAATCGCTCTCGGGCGACATCCTGATGGCGAAGCTGCCGGTGGCGGGCAAGCTGATGTATGGCTTGTCCTGAGGCGCTCAATCCACTGGATTCAAGCAAGGAGTAGGGAATGGTGAAAACCCTGAGTCGCGCGCTGTGGCTCATGCTGCTCGCCTCGGTTTCGGCCTGGCCGCAGGCCTATCCGGGCAAGCCGGTGAAGGCCATGATCGGCTACGCGCCGGGCAGCTCCACCGACATCGTCGGCCGTTTGCTGGCGGCGAAGCTCTCGGAAGCGTGGAAGCAGCCGGTGATCGTGGAGAACCGCGGCGGCGCGGCCGGCAACCTCGCCGCCGATGCGGTCGCGAAAAGCGCGCCCGACGGCTACACCATCCTGATCGCGCAGAACGGGCTGGCGATCAGCGTCGCCGCCAATCCCAAGCTGCCCTTCAACGGCGAGCGCGACCTCGTCCCCGTGGCTGCGGTGGCGGCCACGCCCCACATCCTCATCGTCGGCCCGAATTCCCCGGTGAAATCGGTGCAGGAACTGATCGCGCTGGCGAAATCGCGCTCGGGCGCGCCGCTCACCTTCGGCTCCTCCGGCCACGGCAATTCCGATCACATGGCAGGCGAAATGTTCAAGGCGCTCACCGGCATCAGCGCCACCCACGTGCCCTACCGCGGCGGTTCCCTCGCCGCCAACGACTTGCTCGGCGGACAGATCGACTACTACTTTGCCGGCATGCCGGTGGGGCTGCCGCTGGCAAAGTCGGGTAAGGTGCGGGCACTCGCCGTCACCGGCAAGCAGCGCTTCCCCGGCTCGCCGGACACGCCGACGGTGGCCGAATCCGGGGTGCCCGACTACGACATGGTGCTGTGGCAGGGCGTGTTCGTGCCCGCGGGCACGCCCAGGGCCATCATCGACAAGATATCGGCGGACGTGGCGCATATCCTGGAGACGCCGGAGATGAAGGAGCGCATGGCCGGCGCCGGGGTGCAGATTTTCTCCCTCGGCGCAGACAAGTTCGGCGAGTACTACCGCAACGACATCACGCGCTGGCGCGGCATCGTCAAGCAGGCCGGGATCAGCCTCGAATGATCGCGCGCGGCTTTGCCGCGCCGCAACATCGGCTGCTGGACTGGGGTTTTCCCCTAGAAAATGGCGCCGCGACCGCGCAATCAACGCCCGATGCGTACTTCGCCTGCCCGCCCGCAGCCAGGCGGCACGGGCGTTCTTATCGCCGCATAGATTCTTCTTTCGTTGTCCGGCGTTTTTATTTAATATGAACCGGCATGCATAGGTGTGCAGCGGGTCGTGGCATCGTTGCGGCGGCCGGTCGCAGCTTCGCAAGGTCGAATTCCCTTCGCTTCAAAGGAGACGAGCAATGCAGAAATCACTACACATCAATCCCGACAAGTGCACGGGATGTTTGCAGTGCGAGATGGCCTGCAGTTACGAGAATTATGGAATATTCAACACGTCCAAGTCGCGCATCAAAGTGTTCGACTTTCACGAGGCGGGTAGAAAAGTGCCCTATACGTGCACCCAGTGTGCCGAGGCCTGGTGTCTCCATGCGTGCCCCGTGGAAGCGATCAAGGTCGATTCGGTGACAGGAGCGAAGGTGGTGTTGGACGACGTTTGCGTGGGCTGCAAGGTGTGCACCATCGCCTGCCCCTTCGGCACCGTCAACTACGTGCAGGATACGGGCAAAGTGCAGAAGTGCGACCTCTGCGGCGGCGATCCGGCCTGCGCCACGGCCTGTCCCACCGGCGCGATCACCTACGTCGATGCCGACTGGACCGGTCTGGATCGCATGAAACAGTGGGCCGGCAAACTCAATAACCAAGCTTCTGCTTAAGGAGAACCATCATGGCATGGGCTGGAAAACTACTCCGCGTTAACCTGACTGCTGGCACCTGCAAGGCCGAACCGCTCAACATGCAATGGGCGCGCGACTACATTGGCCAGCGCGGTCTTGCCACCAAGTACTACGTCGAGGAAGTCGATGCAAAGGTCGATCCGCTTTCTCCCACCAACAAGATCATCTGGGCCACGGGCCCGCTTACCGGAACGATGGCTTCCACCGGCGGACGCTATTCGGTGATCACCAAGGGCGCCCTCACCGGAGCCATAGCCTGCTCCAACTCGGGCGGCTACTGGGGCGCCGAGCTGCGCATGGCCGGCTGGGACATGATCATCTTCGAAGGCAAGTCGGCGAAGCCGGTCTATCTGGTGATCGAAGACGACAAGGCGGAATTGCACGACGCCGCCTTCATCTGGGGCAAGTCGGTGTGGGAAACCGAACCGGCGATCAAGGCCAAGCACCAGGAACCGCAAATGCGCGTGAGCAGCATCGGGCGCGCGGGGGAAACGGGCTGCCTGTACGCCGGAGTCGTCAACGACCTGCATCGCGCGGCCGGGCGCTCCGGTGTCGGCACGGTGATGGGCAGCAAAAACCTGAAGGCGATCGCGGTGCGCGGCACCAAAGGGGTCGGCAACATCCGCGATTTCAAGGCTTTCATGCAGGCGACCACGGCGGCGAAGCAGGTGCTGCACGATAATGCCGTCACCGGCCAGGGGCTGCCTACCTATGGGACCCAAGTGCTGATGAACGTGATCAACACCATGGGCGCGCTGCCGACGCGCAATCACCGCGACGTACAGTTCGAGGGTGCGAAGGACATCTCCGCGGAGGCGATGCACGAGCCGCGCAAGTCCGACGGGAAAGCCAACCTGGTGACGAACCAGGCGTGCTTCGGCTGCACCATCGCCTGCGGGCGGATTTCCAAGATCGACGAGAAGCACTTCTCGGTGGTGAACAAGCCGCAGTATTTCGGCGCCTCCGGCGGGCTGGAATACGAGGCTGCCTGGGCGCTGGGTGCGGCCAACGGCGTCAATGACCTCGAGGCGCTGACTTACGCCAATTTCATCTGCAATGAACAGGGGATGGACCCGATTTCCTTCGGCGCCACGATCGGAGCCGTGATGGAACTCTACGACATGGGCGTGCTGACCAAGGAGCAACTGGGCATAGACGCCAAGTTCGGTTCGGCCGAAGCCTTGGTCCACTTTGTGGAGATCACCGTCAAGGGTGAAGGCTTCGGCAAGGAGATCGCGCAGGGCTCCAAGCGCCTCACCGCCAAGTACGGGTACCCCGATCTGTCGATGAGCGTCAAGGGCCAGGAATTCCCCGCCTACGACTCGCGCGGCATCCAGGGCATGGGCCTGGCCTACGCCACTTCCAATCGCGGCGCCTGCCACCTGCGCGGCTACACCGTGGCCTCCGAGGTGCTCGGCATACCGGTGAAGACCGACCCCCTGGTCACCGAGGGCAAGGCCGATCTGGTCAAGGCCTTCCAGGACGCGACCGCGGTGTTCGATTCGGCCGGCGTGTGCGTGTTCACGACTTTCGCCTGGACGCTCGCCGACTTGCAGCCGCAACTCGCGGCCGCGTGTACAAGCGAGTACACGGTGGAAGAACTCGGCAAGATCGGCGAGCGCGTGTGGAACATGGAACGGGAATTCAACAATCGCGCCGGCTTCACCAACAAGGACGATAACCTGCCCAAGCGGCTGATGACCGAAGCAGCAAAAACCGGCCCGGCGAAAGGGCTGGTGAGCGGCCTCGCCAAGATGCTGCCGGAATACTACAAGGCGCGCGGCTGGGATGCCGAAGGCCGTCCGACGAAGGAGACCAAGGCTCGGTTGGGGCTCTGACGCTAGCGCGTCCCTGTTTTCCCCTTAACCGCGTTAGCTGTACGGATGCTCTATATCCGTGCAGATAACGCGGTTGGCGCGCGTAGCGCGCAAGTCGAAGTGCGGCGGCCGCATTTGCGCGGACGAGAAACCGTCCACGCGGATCGCCGATTCCGCACGGATGAAATGCCATCCATGCGGAATCGGCGATCTTGGAAGAAAACAATCCGGAAATACCGTTCGTTGAACGGTTGAACTCTTGGAGCGGACATGAAGCATGTCATTCTGGGCAACGGACCCGCCGGCGTGATCGCGGCGGAAACCATACGCAAGCATGCGCCGCAGGACGAAATCATCCTCGTCGGCGACGAATCGGAGCCGCCCTATTCGCGCATGGCGATACCCTATGTGCTGTCGGGAAACATCGACGAAGGCGGCACCCATCTGCGCAAAGGCAAAGACCATTTCGCCGCGCAGGGCATCACGTTGCGCACGGGCCGGGCAAAATCGGTGGACAGCAAGAAGCGCAGCGTCGCGCTCGAAGACGGCACTGCCCTTGCCTTCGACCGCCTGCTCATCGCCACAGGTTCAAGCCCGGCCACGCCGCCGATTGAAGGGATAAATCTGCCGGGAGTCCACCCGTGCTGGACGATGGCCGACGCGCGCAAGATCGCGGCGCTCGCCAAACCGGGGGCGCGCGTACTGCAAATGGGCGCAGGATTCATCGGCTGCATCATCATGGAGGCGCTGGTCAACTGCGGCGTCGCACTCTCCGTGGTCGAGATGGGCGATCGCATGGTGCCGCGCATGATGGGCGAGGGCGCGGGCGGCATGATCAAACGCTGGGTGGAAAGCAAGGGGGTGAAGGTCTATACGTCCTGCCGCGTAGAAGCGATACAGAAGAACGGTAACGCGCTCAGCGTCCGCTTGAGCAATGGCTTGAGCGTCGACGCCGACCTCGTGATCTCCGCCACTGGCGTCACGCCCAACATCGGATTCCTGCAAGGCTCCGGCATCGCCTGCGCGCACGGCGTCCTGGCCGATGAGTACCTTCAGACCAACGTGCCGGGTATCTACGCCGCCGGCGACTGTTCCGAAACGCTGGACCTTGTGTCCGGCAAGCACCTCGTCAGCGCCATTCAACCCAGCGCCGCCGACGAGGCCATTTGCGCCGGGATGAACATGGCGGGGAAGAAACTGGTTCTGCGCAGTGTCACGCAAATCAACGTCCTCGACACGCTCGGCCTCGTTTCGTCTTCGTTTGGCGAATGGCAGGGCGTGCCCGGCGGGGAACATGCGGAGATGTCGGACGAGAAGAATTTCCGCTTCCTGCGTCTGGAGTTCAGCGGCGACGTGCTAGTCGGCGCCAACAGCGTCGGCCTGACCGAGCACGTGGGCGTGCTGCGCGGGCTCATCCAGTCGCGCACCAGGCTTGGCCAATGGAAAGACCGCCTGCTGCAGAATCCTCTCGCGCTGATGGAAGCCTATCTCGCGACGGCGCAGCTGCGCAATCTCGTGCCGCCCAAGGTCTTGAAGGGATGAACTCGAACAGTTTCATGCACATTACGCTTAAATTGTATGCGATGCTCAGCGATCACCTTCCACCCGAAGCGGACGGCAAAAGGCGCAGGGGCAATGAATTGCCCGTGAACGTGCCACAGGGCGCCACCGTGCAGGGCGTCATCGATCGCTTCAACCTTCCGTCCAGGCTGGTTCACCTGGTGCTGGTCAACGGCGTCTATATTCCCCCTGGCGCCCGCGACGGGCATGCCCTCGCCGCAAATGACGAGCTGGCAATCTGGCCGCCGATTGCGGGCGGATAATGTCAGGCGCAGCATAGCGGCGGGCACCTGACAGGCGCCGATCCAGTAGCCCTCAAGCAGTGAGCGCAGTGGCGGCCGTTTATCTCCCGCTTTTCAGCGAGAGGGATGGCGTCCCGCCTGCGTCAATTATGCTTTTCGGTCAGTTGGACGAGGGCATCCATCAGCAGCCCGGGATCCTTGATCAGCGTCTGCTTCCAGGCGCCGAGGCTGCGCCGGGTCTGGATCAGGCCGCGGATGGCGCCGACGTGCTCGGTCGCGCCGATGATGATGGCGCCGATCAGCACGTCGCCGTCGAAGCACAGCCGGGTGTAGCGGAAGTGCTCGGTGTCGACGTGTTCCGCGTTGTCGCCGCCGGCGCGGCCCTGCCAGAGGCCGAACGTGTAGGAGAGCAGGCCGACCGTGTCGAGCACGTTCATGGACAGGCTGCCGCGGTAGGGAGCGTCCTTGCCGGCCATGTTGAGGCCGGCCACCCGCCCGTGTTCGGTGGCGGTCGGCTGCAGCGCATGGACCACCCATTCGCCGGTCGAGAAGTCGCGGCCCTGCGCTACGTCGCCGGCGGCGTAGATGCCGGGCACCGTGCTTTCCATGCGGTCGTTGATGACGATGCCCTGATCGATCTCGACGCCCGTGCCCTCGAGGAGTGCGATGTTGGGGCGAACGCCGGTGGCAAGTATGATCAGGTCGGCATCGAAGCTCTGCTTGTCCATGACGAGGCGCGGTCCAGGCTCGATGCGCTCGATGCGCCCCTTGGTGACGACATTCACGCCCTTGCCCTCGAGCCAGCGTTGCAGGATGGCGCTGCCTGTCGGGGTCATCATCGAACGCAGAATCTGGCCGACCCTGCCGGCAATGACAGTGAGCTGCGCGCCGCTTTCCACCAGCGACTTCATGCAAACGCCGGCGATGAAGCCGGCGCCGACCATGACCACGCGGGCGCCGGGCTTCAGTTTGGCTGCGATCACCCGGGCATCGGCTAGGGTCCAGCAGGTGACCGCGCCGGGCAGGTCGGTGCCGGGCACCGGCGGCAGCGTCGGCGAGGAGCCGGTGGCCACCAGCAGCCGGTCGTAATCGAGCACCGCGCCGTCGTCGAGGTCGACCGTGCCGCCTTGCGCGCCGGCATGGACCTTGACCGCCTTGCGGTTGAGATAGCGGACGCCGAGATTGGCAAAGTGGCCGGGGCTCTTGCGCTGCAGGGCACCCGCTTCGGTGATGCGACCGGTCAGGATGTAGGGGATCGCCATGCGCGCATAAGGCTCGCCGGGCTCGCCACTGATCAGGGTGATCTCGCCGGCGGGATCTTCCTGCCGTATGGCCTCGGCGGCCTGCACGCCGGCGGGGCCGGCACCGATAAGGACGTATTTCATGGGCTTTTCCTCGCTTCGCGCCTGGCTAAGGCCGAGCTTGAATTATAGGCGCCATATCGGGGAAGCAGAACCCCCGCGGTACGGCGTCGCCGTGCTAGTCCGAGGTCGGACGATAGACTAGCGAGAGCCACCGGGCGCCCCTGCCCCGGAGCCGGGTGTGGCCATGAAGTCGAGCGAGCGAATTCGCTCTCGCTCAAGTAGAATTCGCGACCAGACACGCTCAGCGTGGATAGACTGACATTCCCCCTATGCGCATTACCCTCATACTGTATGCCATGCTCAGCGATCATCTGCCGCCCGAAGACGACGGCCAGAGGCGCAAGGGTAACGAACTGCCTCTCGACGTGCCGGACGGCACCACCGTGCAGGGCATCATCGACCGCTTCCAGCTCCCGTCGAAGCTGGTGCACCTGGTGCTGGTCAACGGAATCCACATCTCCCCTCCAATTCGCGCCGCGTATGCCCTCGCCGCGAACGACGAGCTTGCGATCTGGCCGCCGATTGCGGGCGGCTGACGCCACACGCCGCCTGGCGGCGCAATGAATTTGCGGGAGCACGGCGTTTGACCGGGGACGTTGAGGCGTTCGCGCTACACCGCGAGATGGGCTGCACACGCGAAGAATTCATTCGTTGGCTCCCCGGTGCGACGCGTTATGCCCCGATGCAGATGCACGCCGACAGGGCCGTGGTCCACGTTGGGAAAATGACGGTAGAGATTTCCTACACCCAGGCGCCACCGCGCAGAATCGCCCTGGTGTCGATGCCCGTGTTGAAGGTTTCGTTTCGGTTCTCGGGAGCGCGCGCCAGCGCCTATCGCGAATTCATGGCGTACTTCGATCTTTACACCAGCCGGGGCGGCGGCTGACCGGCGCTCCGGCAACTCAACTGGCCGGCAGGCCTACTCTGCGCGCCTCCGGCCGGACCGCGCCTATCAGGCCGCACTCTCCTTCATCGGCAGCAGCCACGCGAGCACCGCGCATTGTGCCGCAGCGATCAGCCCGAAAGCGAGCATGTAGCCATCGGGCGAGTAGCGGCCGTCGACCACCGGAGACAGGCGCAGCACCACGCCGATGCCGAGCTGGAACAGGAACGAGAACGCAAAAAAGGCTACGTTTGCCGCAGTGTTCACGCGTCCACTCATTTCCGGCGGGAATTGCCGGGTGAGCAGCGCGTAAGCGAGCGCACCCGAAATGGTGGAAAAGCCGTACACCATCAGCAAGGGCAGCTTCACCGGCGCGAGGTCGAAGGCGATGGTGATAAATGCGGCGACGCCCATCGCGCTGCCCAGCTTGTACAAGCCCAATCGTGATACGCCGCGGTCGCCCAGAAAGTCGGCGAACCAGCCGAAGAAGAGGGCGCCGACCGCATAGGCGAGCGCGGTGGCGAACATGTGCGCCGCCATCGCGGCGCGCGCCAGGCCGCCGACATCGATGAGCCAGGGCGCGAGCCACAGTCCCTGCATCGCCTGATAGGCGCCGTGGCAGACCATCAAGGGCAAGCCGATGCGCCAGAACGACAGCGTGCCGAAGACACGGCCCATGCGCGCGAATGCGACGCCCCAGCCTTCGCCTGCGCCGGGCAAGGGCTTTTCCGGCACGATGAAGAAAATCGCCGCGGCCGACAGGGCGCAGCCCGCGGCCATGCCGACAAACACCGCGCGCCAGCCCAGCGGCCCGAGCAGCGCCTCGAGCGGCGAGGTCGCGGCCAAGCCGCCTAGGCCGCCGAAAGCGATCATCCATCCGTTCAGCGTTGCCAGCCGCGCCAGCGGAAACCACAGCGTGAACGCCTTGAAACTGCCCATCAGGCAGGCTGAAACGCCGAGGCCGATCAGCGCGCGGCCCAGCGCCAGCTCGCCGAGGCTGCCCGCCAGGGCGAAGCCGAGCGAGCCCACTCCTGCGACGCACAGCAGCGATGCCACCACGCGGCGCGGCCCGTAGCGGTCGAGGAACACGCCCACCGGCACCTGCATCGCCGCGAAGCTGAGCAGGTACATGCTGGTGAGCAGGCCGATGTCGGCGGGGGAAAACGAGAATTCCGCCGCGAGATCCTTGGCGATGACCGCGTTGACATTGCGAAACACGTAGGAAAAGAAAAAGCCGGCCGCAAACGGCGCGAACACAAGGGCGAGCAGCCGCGGTGAAAGCGACAGGTCGGCGCGTGCCTGGTCCCGGGAAGACATCGCCCGATTCTAAGCGAAGCGGGCGCACTTCGCCGCCTGGGGGGTAACGCGGGGACGCGGGACTGCGTACGCTCAGCGCACTCGCTAATTGCAATCCCGCATGCATCGCACGGCCCTGACGTCCGGCCGCGGATCGGAGGACGCGAATCCGTTGCGGTTCGGCATGGTGACTTTCGGCAGCGACCGGGCGTCGAGCGCCGCATCCGCCCCGATCACGCCGTTCTGATGCAGGAGAAACGCGGTCAGTGCGTAAACCTCGTTAGGCGCGAGCGACTGCGGCCTGTCGAAGGGCATCGCGCGGTTGATATAGTCATAGACGGTCGTGGCATTGGGCCAGAAGCTGCCTATCGTCGCCACCGGCTTGCTGCTGGCGAGCGAGCCTTTGCCGCCGACCAGCCTGCTGGAGGCGCCGCCTTCTCCATTCGCGCCGTGACAGGCCGCGCATTTCGCGGCGAAGATCGCGCGGCCTTGTGCGACGCCGCCGGAGCCGGCAGGCAAGCCCGCGCCATCGGGCGCGACGTCGATATCCCAACCACGTATTTCAGCGGGCGTCGCCTCAGTGCCGATGCCGTAACGCGCCTTCGGCGCCTGCGCCGTTGCGCAGCCGGCCGCAAGCAGCGCCGCGGCCAGGAGCGGGACAATCTGTCTAAGAGGCCATTTCAGGATTACCGAAATGGCCTCTAACTTAGGGGAGTATGAGGGGATGTATCCTTTCATTTTGTAATAGGCTCTAAGCGTGAACATTGGAAACCTCGCCGCTGGTTGCGACCTTCCAGCTTTGTATGGCGTTGTTGTGATAGAACGAATTTTCGCCGCGCGCCGCGATAAGCTGCGTGCGTGTCGGCTGGACGAAGCCGGTTTCGTCGATCGCGCGGCTCTGCAGGATCGCCGGTTCGCCGTTCCAGCGCCACGGTAGCCGAAAGCGTGTCAGCGCGAGCCTTTGCACGGGTTCCTGCAGCGCAGCCTCGCGCCAGTTGCGGCCGCCATCGATCGAGACATCGACGCGCCGGATGCTGCCGTTGCCGGTCCAGGCGATGCCGGAGATTTCGTAAAAGCCCTGTTGTTTCAGCTTCTGCCCTCCGGAGGGCGAGGTGATGACCGACTTCGCTTCCATAAGAAAGGTGAACTGCCGCGCGCTGCCGTCGGGCATGAGGTCGGTGTATTTCGAAGTTTCCTCGCGCGTTTGAAACGGCTCGGTGCCGATCTTGATGCGGCGCAGCCATTTGATGCTCATGTTGCCTTCGAAGCCCGGCAGGAATAGGCGCAGCGGATAGCCTTGCTCGGGGCGCAGCATTTCGCCGTTCTGCGCGTAGACGAGCAGCGCATCCTGCATCGCTTTTTCTATGGGAATGCTGCGCGTCATCGCGGCAGCGTCCGCTCCCTCGGCGAGCAGCCATCTGCCGGATGCTTTGACCCCGGCTTCGTCGAGAATTATCGAAAGCGGGACGCCTGTCCATTCGGCGCAGCTCAACAGACCGTGAGTATCCTGCGCGGTCTTCCCGCTAGGCTTGAGCCATTCGGCGGCGCCATTGCCCGAACATTCGAGGAAATAGAGGCGCGACACCGACGGGTAGCGCATCAGGTCGTCCATCGTCAGGAGCAGCGGCCGTTCGATCAGCCCGTGCACCATCAGCCGGTGCGCGTCCGGAGCAATCTGCGGTACGCCCGCGTGGTGGCGCTCGAAGAACAGGCCATTCGGCGTGATCGTGCCATACAGGTTTTGCAGCGGTGTGCGCGTGGCGGTGGGAAACGCCGCTGGAGTACCGCCGGGGAGCTTGCGCACGACGTTTTTTTCGAATGGCGAAGGCAGCCCGTAAGGCGGGTTCAGAAAACCCGTGCCCTGGGTTTTCATCCAATCAGGGACGTTCGGCGGCAGGTTGGCGGCGGCGTTCGCAACGCCTGGAAGCAGTCCCGCGGCGCCGGCTGCAGATGCCAGCGCACCCCCCTTCAGGATTTGCCGGCGGCTCATCGACACAGGCACACCCGCATCGGCCGGATCGCTCAAATCGTCTCGTGCCATATCACCTCCCTTGACGGTCCTTTCTCAGGAAGGATCCGAGCGGTCTTAACGCGCGACTCAATCATTCCGGAGTGTTATTGAACTCGGGAACCCTGATTTCGCAACGCTCGGCGCGGCGCCGGTAAATTCTGTCGACATCACCTTGGCGCCGACTAACGCTTCCGCTTTCAAATGCTCTTCGTCTAGCTTATCATGCTGCACGATCATCAATGGCGATTAACTGAAGCGATGCATCGTCCATCCTCCGTGCGCATGCTTGCCGCTGCCGTACTGGCCCTGTCACCGCTACTCGCATGCGCATTCGATCTTCAGGGCCATCGCGGCGATTTGCTTTTACGCCGCGCCGCTCGCTTGCTTGCCGCGACTGCTTTGTCGCTGGCACCGCTCTTCGCATGCGCATTCGATTTGCAGGGCCATCGCGGCGCGCGGGGCCTGGCACCCGAAAACACCCTGCCCGCCTTTGCCGCCGCGCTGTCGCTCGGCGTCAGCACGCTGGAACTCGACACCTCGATCACCAGGGACGGCGTGGTGGTGGTGTGCCACGACGCGCGCCTCAATCCCGAGATCACCCGCGGACCCGACGGCCGCTGGCTCAACCCGCCCACGCGCGCGGTGCGCGAACTGACCCTGGACGAGCTCGGACACTACGACGTCGGCCGGATCAAGCCCGGCAGCGAGTACAGCTACCGCTATCCTGACCAGAAGCGCATGGACGGGGTGCGCATGCCGACGCTGGCGCAGGTATTCCAGCTAGTGCGCAGCGCCGGCAACACCGAAGTGCGCTTCAACATCGAGATCAAGACCTCGCCGGAAAAACCCGGGGACACATTAGCCCCCGAGGCATTCGCCAAGGCGCTGTTGGCGACGATTGATCGCGAAGGCATGGGTGCGCGCGTGATCATCCAGTCCTTCGACTGGCGCGCGCTCAAGGCGGTGCAGGCGCTGGCGCCGTCGATTCCGACCAGCTACCTGAGTTCGCAGCAGCGCTCCCTGGACAACATCGCCGCTGGCAAAGCGGAAGGTTCGGCGTGGACCGCCGGTATTCAGTTCCGCGATCACGGCTCGGTTCCGAAAATGGTCAAGGCCGCAGGCGGGGCGATCTGGTCGCCCTATTTCCCGGAGTTGAGCGCTGATCTGGCGAAGGAAGCGCACGCGCTCGGGCTCAAGGTGATCCCCTGGACGGTGAATCAAACCGAGGACATGGCGCGGCTCATCGACTGGGGCGTGGACGGCCTGATCACCGACCGCCCCGACTTCCTGCGCGAGGCCATGGCCGGGAAGAATCTGGCGCTGCCGAAAGCTACACCGGTAGCGCCGTGAACCCGGCGCAATAGGGCGATCGCACCTCGCAATAGGCCGGAGAGCCAATACCAGCGCGGCTTTCAGCCAGAAAGCCGGAGTAGCCCAAAGGGATTGCCTATGTCTCGAGCCGGAGCGGCCAAGCAGCCTTTCCCGGCCATAACCGGACCATGGGCAGTTGACCAGGCAACTTCGGGAAAGGCTCGTGCAACCCGGCGCTGCACGAACCCCTTTCGCTAGCTCGCGATGCGGAGTAAATTCGCGGAAAACACAACTAGACATTACCGGGAGGATGATAAGGCTGTGAATCAGCGTACCGCTTGCACGCGCCACGCGCCACACGTCTGGCGATTCGAACTTCGCAAGCGTGGCAGCCGCGCGGCAAATTCGGGAAGAAGTCGTTCCAGCTGCGGACAGCGCGAACCGCGCTGTCCGCGCGTCAGAAAAGCCTGGATGCGGAACCGTGCAAAATACTGATCTGCGACCGATCAACATTACGATCCTGCACGAGGACGCGTGCCTGACGGTCTCGCTCACCGATTCGCGCTCGGTTGCGCGCGTCGGGCGAATCGAAGTCCCTGCCGGACTGCTCGACGAACTGACGACGCGCGCCGCGCCAGCACTGAAGCG
>Ga0182021_10007228_pt1 | contig 13145 bp, 6 predicted proteins | sample 612E3MmetaG_FD_120493 | JGI IMG/M metagenome (GOLD analysis project Ga0182021, IMG submission 120493) | Permafrost microbial communities from Stordalen Mire, Sweden - 612E3M metaG (Illumina Assembly) | ecosystem: Environmental > Terrestrial > Soil > Wetlands > Permafrost | place: Sweden... | reverse complement strand
TGAAATCTGCTGCGCTTCTTTCCAGTTCATATACCTGTCTGTGATTTCAAGTTTGGTTGAAACATCATAAATAGGCTTATCGAGTTTCTGATTTGGTACGGGCATTGAATCGAGACCCAAATCCTGAGGTTTTATTTCACCGTTTTTAAGACGCTTGAATACACTGCTTCCGGGTGGAAGAAAATTTCTGTATATTACTTCCAGCGGGATTAAAAATCCGCCATCCCTGTTTCTATATTGTGAATAGTCGTAAGTATTTCCACTCAGTCCGGGTTTAATAACGCGGAGTAATTTAATCTGCATCGTGTTCGAGGGAAATTCGACATCAGCAAGTTTTTTCACTTTATCTTTTTCAACAAGACCCAGGAAGTGTGTAGGAATTCCTATTTTTTCAAGCTTTTCGAAAAAGTATGCTCCGAGAATTGCGATGGATGCTCCTTTATTGGGAATCTGGTCAGGCATTTCACCCCAGTCGAAAACCGAATACCTGTCGGAATATATAAATCTTCCTATTCCGTGCTCTTGTTTTGTTGCTGCTTTTATTATTTTAAGGTCTTTGACACTACCCATTTTGAATCTCCTTGTCATCTTTTTCAAGTACTTCTTTCATTTTGCTTTGATATTCAATAACTTTTTTTCTTATTTTTTCGTCGGTTAAACCGAAAATTTTTGCAGCTGCCAGTGCTGCATTTTCGGCTTCGGTAATTACCATTGGTGCAACACCCGAGGGCATCCTCAGGCTTGAGTAAATATCATTGCCTCCGAATTTCTCGCTGTAGGGAGGACAGGCGATTACAGGGCAGTGAGTCTGTGCATCGGCAAATCCGCTCAGCGCATTGCTTCTGCCTGCCACGGTAATAAAAATAACGTTTTCCTTTTCGTATTCTTTAATTATCTCAAGACATTTCGATGGAACTTTGTGGGCTGAGGCAATCCGCAAGATGCTTGTAATACCCAGGTTATCCAGTGCTTTTGCAATTTTTTTTGACCAGTCGAGGTCGCTTTTCGAACCCATTATAATTATTACTTTGCTCATAACTATACTTTTTGAGTTTTACGAGAAAAAATTTGAATTATTACATATTTGAATACAAATTTATCTGATATAATTCGAAATAAAAAGATATTAAAAAAGGAAATCAATAAATCTCCGACACGTGAAAAACTCCCGGCGGTAAGTAAATATAAATTATTTCACAATTAACATCTTTTTCGTATTACTGAAATTTTCGGCCGTTAATCTGTAAAAATATATACCGCTTGGATACCGGGAAGAATTAAAAGCTGCAATGTATGTTCCGGCTGATTGTTTTTCATTTACAAGTGTTTCGATTTCCCTGCCCAGCGCATCAAATACAACGAGTTTTACAAAACTGCTGTTTGCCAAAGCATATTGAATATTTGTAGTCGGATTAAAAGGATTCGGATAGTTCTGAGACAATGAATATTTTTCAGGAATATTGGAATTTTGCTTAATTATTTTATTAATACTTTGTCCTTCCACCGCTGTCAGAAACTGATTAGGCTGAATCTGCGCATATTTATCTACTATGCCGCTTGGCCATTTAATAATAACAGAATCAATAATAGCCGCATTACCCAGTCCGAACACGGCATTCAGGCAATTCTCACCGCTGATTGCTCCTCCGGTCTGGCTGGAAATTTCCCTCATTTGCTTAATGGAGCCCGAACCAATTACGGCTTTCACATAAACTTTAGCACCGATTCCGCATTTATTGGAAACCATTCCGACGCATTTTATATTGATAAATTTATTTCCGTTTCCATTATTATGGTACAGGCAATTATTCCCGCCGAAATAATTATTTCTTGCCGTGAAGATATCGAGATAACCATCGTTATCATAATCACACCATCCTGCAGCTTCTTTATAATTTCCGTCCGTAACAAGAATGCCCGTATCTATACTTGAAAATGTACCGTTTGCATTGTTTTTGAAAACAAGATTTAAGCCGTCGTATCCGCCTACGAACATATCCAGCCAGCCGTCGTTGTCAAAATCTCCCCAGCTGCTTCCTCCGGCCCAGTGATTCACGTTTACAATCGGGTCGTTTAATATTTTTGTAAATGTACCATTGCCGTTATTAAGGAATAATCTGTCGTTAGTTGTTCCAATAACTCCTCCTGTCACGAAAAGATCGGGGTAACCGTCGTTATTATAATCACCCCAGCTGCCACCGCTCGAATTAATTACATCATTAACGACGGGGTCGTTTGTGATTTGAGTGAATGTGCCATTGCCGTTGTTATGATAGAGGAAATCGGCCGCCGGTCCTGCATTTGCAACGAATAAATCGGGATAGCCGTCGTTATCATAATCAGCCCATGCGCATCCTCCGGAGTTGCTGTTATTGGTTACTATTGCACCTGTTGTAATTTTTGTAAAAGTACCGTTGCCGTTATTGTGATAAAGAAAATTCGGCTGGTTGCGGTTGCAAACGAAAAGGTCAACGTATCCGTCCTTGTCGTAATCAGCCCAGGCACAGCCTGTGGAATTACCGCCGTCATTTACGATAGCACCTGTTGTGATTTTCGTGAATGTACCGTTGCCGTTATTACTATAGAGAAAATTATTCTCGCCGTAGTTTGCGACGAATAGGTCAATTGTACCGTTGTTGTCGAAATCCGCTGCTGTACAGCCGTATGAGCTCCCGCCGTCTGTAACTACGACACCTGTAGTTACTTTTGTGAAGGTACCGTCGCCGTTGTTCATATAAAGCATATTATTTTTATTACCTGTCTGATTATTGCAGACAAACAAATCCGGTTTACCGTCGTTGTTAAAATCAGCCCAGCAGCAGGCATAGCTCCATCCGCCATCGTTGACTATTGCTCCGGTCGTGATTTTAGTAAAGCTTTGGGAAATTATCGTACCGGTTGTAAGGAATAATATTGATAAGATAATAAAGTAAAATGTTTTCATTTCGTCCGGGTTTTTTTGAAAAATATTTTATTTAGTAAGTAATTGCAATGAAGATAAAAAAGAGGATTGTGAAAATTAAAATACAATTGGTGCAAGTAAAAAAAACCTTATTAAATTAAATAAGGGTTTAAAAACGTACATCCGGGTCCCGATTCATCTGGAGAACCCCTGACCAATCCCGATTTATCGGGATTGGTTTACCGCAATAAAAAAAACCCATATTTATAAAACAACATGGGTTTTTGGAAGTACATCCGAGGGGACTCGAACCCCTGACCAATTGATTAAGAGTCAATTGCTCTACCAACTGAGCTACGGATGCGGTTCAAATTACGTTAAATAAATTTTATTTTCAATTCAGAATCGCAAATTAGCAATGAATTCAGCAATAATGTTTTAATAAGTAATTGAATATTTAGTATTATTGCTATCACAAATTTTACAAAAAATCATCATAATATTAATTAAGTGTATTAATCTGATCTGATTAAATCATTTATCGATTTTCAATCTGTCGGAACCATAAAATATAAAATTGAGTTTTATTATCTAACTTATAATTTCAGTATTCATATTATAAATTATCAGTTAAAGACATTTATTAACTTTTTAGCAAATATCAAGTGAAATTATTAAATACTTTTTTATTTCAAAATATTAAATCAATATGGTTTCTTAAACTAATTATTTTGTCAGTAATGATTTTGCCTGTCTTAGTTTATGCACAGGAAGTACCAAATGCTTTCAATTATACTGGAACACTTAAAAATACTTGCAGGACAGACGGGAAACCCGATTCAAATCCGAATTCTTTTAATCAAGAATCAGCGGAAATCAAGAATCTGGAAAAAAAGATGTTATATATAAGAACGTCAGGTAATCCTGACCAGTCCGGGATAATAGAAATTCAAAAGCAAATTGATGCGATTACAAAACAGAGTGTTACTATGCCGGGAGGATATTATCCGGGTAAAATTTATCCTGCAAGAATAAATGAATATACTGATGCTATAGGGAATTTTGCAGTTCTTACTAAAAATAATATAAAGTGCATTACAACAGTTACCGAATATACGGGTACAACAGCAGGAAGAATTTGGACCGTTGTTGGATATGAGGGTAACGGCTCGGTATCAACACCCGATTCACTGATGGTTTTATATTCAACCGATAACGGCTCGTCATGGATTCCTTATACATACATTGCACTTGCCGGAACAGATAAAATAAATTACGGAGATATTGATGCAGAATTAATTGAGGGTGGAACAAATAAATATCTCCATATTCTTTTCGGCCTGAGAGCTAATGGAGGTACCGGCAAATGGTTTACAGCCGGTTCATCAATTCAGTTGACAGGTACTTTCGGTGGTACATTATGGTCCTTTGCATGGCCCGGTGATGATGCAACGAAAAGATATTATTGCCCGAGAATAACTTCCGATATTACTGCCTGGCCTACTGCTCCTTGGGTTTATATTGCAGTGTCTTTTGATTCCGCAGGGGCAACAGGAAGGGTAAATACACAAAAATTTGTTCAGCTTAATACACCTAATACAATTTCACCTTACTTTACATATAAAGCAAATAAAATTTATTGGGTATCTAATACAGAAACTGAGCAAAACCTTTATACGGATATCGCATATTTTCAGAGGAGCTTTTATGATTCCTTGGTAATTTCATTCTGTGGCGTTTACGACAGTACTAAAGTTTATTTTTCAAAAATGAGCGGAAATGGTTTGCTGGCTTCACCCGTAAATCCCGGTCAATATATGGGACCTATAGGCGGAAGTGAACCAAATTATGTAAAATACGGGGGACGTCTTTCTTCAAACGGTAATAGTAACGGTAGTATATTTTTCATCTTCAACCAGAAAAGTCCAACAACCGATGGGATTAAATATTTCCGCACAAATAATTTCGGTGATTTTAATGCAATATACCAGAGCGTCATCTGGACAGCTTCTTCCGGTGTATCTCTACCCGGAATTACGGGTGTGAGGAATGCAAACACTCACCGTTTTGGATTTTTCTTTAAAGGGGTTACTGATTCATTAAAATATATTTCCGTAAATTCGGACGGAATATTTCTTTCTAATTCGCAAAAAATGAATTCAATAGATAATGCTACAGCATCATTTGCACCGGCAATCGGTTTAAGGTTTGTTCTGAGTGATAGTTGTTTTGCATTATACTCTTCTTTGAGTCAGGCCGATATCTGGTCTGCACCCGGATGCTCGGGAATTGTCTCAGGTATATATAATAATAGAACACCTGTCAATTATTCATTAAAACAAAATTATCCAAATCCTTTTAATCCGACTACAAACATCAGATATGAAATACCAAAAAGTGAATTCGTAAAGCTTGTAATATATGATGTACTTGGGCGTGAAATTGAAACGCTTGTAAATGAAAAACTGTCTGCAGGAACTTACATAGCGGCATTTAATGCGTCAAAATACTCAAGCGGTATTTATTTTTATAAAATGGAAACTGAAAGCTTCAGTGATACAAAGAAAATGCTTTTGATTAAATAATAATAAATTTATAAAAATAAAATCGCTTGTTATATTTTAAAAGAAATAATAAAAAGCCAGTAAGCCTCTTACATTTACAAATGATTTTGTGTTTTCCACTTTACCTTTATTATCTTTGTTCACTGTTCCGTAAGCCGCGCCTGTAGTTTCAAGTTCAGCAGAAATCCTGGCTTTGCCGGAATTGAAAATTATTCTCGGAGATACCCTGTAAACTGCGTCAATATTATATCCCCGCGAATAATAGAAGGCAGCTAAATTGCTGTAAAGATTATCGGAAGCTCCAAGATTTTTAGTGTAGCCTCCGAATATTCCGAATTCAATATCCTTACCATAGCTTATATCACCCCAGACAGATAAAACAGATATAGGGGAATAAGTTTCAGCACCTGTAATTGTATCGAGTGTTTTGAGTGCATATCCTCCGAGCATGGACATATCGGCACCGTTTTGGACATATGCACCTTCGAGTTTAAGAGTAAATTCTTTAGATATAAATTTCAGATAGCCTTCTCCTGCAAAACTTTTAACTGTTTCATCAGTAGAAATTTCTTTAGTAGTGATAAGTCTCGGTTTCAGCATTTTGAAATCTCCTGCGATACCAAAGACTATACTTTCGCCTTTATACTGGAGTTGTAAATCCAATCCCGGAAGAATAGCATTTCTTAAATAAACTGAACCGGCTCCCGAAGGTCCCATACTTTGAAAATCCCTTTCGGAATAAGCTGTAAGCATTAATCTAATCGTGTTTTTATCGTCAAGTCCCTGGGTCCATCTTATTTGAGGGTTTCTTGTAAACGGCTGAAACGGTGCGCCTGTATTGAATGAAACGGTTCCCGGAAAAACATCAGTCACGAACATAGGGTGCCAGAACTGACCTACCATTAGCGAAGTGGTTTTCCAGTCCAGATTAACCGTGGCGTGTCTGAGGCGAAAACCATTTACATCAGCGTCCGAAGTTCCAAAAAATTCGCCTTCAATCATAGCGGATGATTTAGCTCCGAATGCATCAGGACCTGTAAGCTTTCCGTTCAGTCTGGTTTGGATAGACAGTATATCAAAACTGCCTTTAGCATTTATGTCTGTACCGTTTTTATCCAAAGCTTCTCCCAGCGGGAAATATAAAAAATGTCCTTCCCTTGCACTTACCACCTGTCTTGAATCATAAAATATATCGGATTTTACATAGCCCGAGAGTGTAAATCCCCAGGTCTTATCCTGAGCGTTAATTAAAGTGAAAGTTATTAATAAGATGAGTAAAGTTAGTACAAATTTTTTATTCATAACGGTATTTTTAAATTAATAATTTTTTCTGTGATTAATAACAAAATAAATACATTTTAATTCACTGAAAATAAAAGAAATCAGAATATTTTTGTAATAAAAATTATATGTCGTGAATTATATTTATAACTAAAAATAAACAGAATAAATTCGATTATTAACATCAGAAGGTAAAGCATTTCTTTGAAAATCTCATTAAATTGAGGATAGTTTTGAACAGCAGTTACAGAAATCAATTAATCTTGATTGTTATATAAAATACTTATAATTTTTATGAATAATTTTTGTTAATGATTAATAAATATAATTATAATTTTCTATTTAATGTAACTTTATATGAAAAATAAAATTTTCTTTTTATTCGTATTTTTAGCAGCAGTTTTAATTTCCGGTGTTTTTACTAATAAAGTATTTTCACAGGAAGATGAGCAGTATTTCGAAAATGAAACGGGCGAAGAAATTATGGCGCGTGAAGAATTTATTATGATGCGACGTGCAGGCGGACCGGGTAAAATACTTTCAGCGCTGGTCTATCCTGATGCACTGGTACAAAAATCAAGACTTCCTGAAGACAGGAATATTATGAACAGTCCGACAAGAATTGTCAGCTGGATAAGTATAAATCCTACGGGAATGTTTTATTCATACAATAACACAAGTTATATTTCAGGCAGAACAAATGCATTGGCATTTCATCCTACTAATCCGGCTGTAATTTATATAGCTGCGGCACAGGGCGGAGTTTGGAAAACAACAGACGGAGGGGTAAACTGGACAGTCCTTACCGACGGATTACCGACTCTTGCCTGCGGAGATATTGCTGTTGACCAGTCTAATCCGAATGTAATTTATCTCGGAACAGGGGAATTGAATTATTCATCTGACAGTCAATACGGAAACGGTATATACAAATCAACAAATGCAGGTACAAGCTGGGTTCAGATTGCTGCAGTAAGTCTGGTCGGAAACAGATGTTCGCAGATAGCAATTGACCCGTCAAATTCGAACACTGTATACATGGCAGGGAATCTCGGTGTATTTAAATCAACAAATGCAGGGATAAACTGGGTTAATACAAATTCGGGTTCAAATGCAAATTGCCTGATTATTTCATCTGTATCACCCCAGACAATTTACATAACCACAGGCGGTACATCTGCGGGATTGGTAAGAAAAACCACCGATGGCGGAACTACCTGGGTAACACTGGCTGGCGGTTTGCCTACAAGCGGAATGGGAAGGATTCAGCTTGCAATGTCAAACAGCAATCAGCAGGTAATTTATGCAAGCATATCCGCATCATCAGGTTCACTTACGGGACTTTACAGAACGACAGACGGAGGCACAACTTGGACTTCACAGGCAACAACGCCGAATTATCTCGGCACTCAGGGTTGGTATGACAATTCAGTTTGTGTAAAGCCTTCAAATCAGGATTTAGTCCTGACAGGCGGTCTCGATATATATACTTCAGCAACAGGAGGTACTGGTCTTGTCAAAAAAACCAATTGGAGTACAACAACTGCGAATAATTTTGCACACGCCGATATTCACTGCCTTAAATATAACGGAACTGTGCTTTACTGCGGCTCTGACGGCGGGGTTTATAAATCAACTGACGACGGTACAACGTGGACCGATTTAAACAGAAATCTTTCCACGCTTCAATATCAAAGTGCGGATTACGATCCGACCGATTTATTATCATTCCAGGGCGGTACGCAGGATAATAACAAGATGACTACCACGAACGGCGGCGTTCTCTGGCTGCAGCGTACCACAGGCGACGGCGGTTATACAATTGCCGACCCTGTAAGTACAAATTATGTTTACGGGCAGTATGTGAACGGTTCTATTCAGCGTTCAAATAATAAAGGAGTTTCATTCACAAATATTACACCGAGCGGTTCATCAGGAGGTCTGTTTTACAACCCGTATGAAATGGCACCGGGCGACCACAATACAATAGTATTCGGAAGAGCTGATATATGGAAAACAACATCGGCAACAACAGCGACAACTTCCGCAGGCTGGACTCAGATTGCAACGACAACAGTTGTAAACGGCAGTGTTTCAGCAATAGGAATCAGTTATACAAATATAAATAAAATTTATATCGGTACATCCGGCGGAAAAATTATGGTTACAACGGATAACGGGGCAAACTGGTCTTCGCAGATTGGATTTGCATATGTAAGTGATTTCGCAGTAGATAATACAAATGATGATATTTGTTATGCAACGATTGGGGGTGGAAGTAATCACGTTTATAAAACAGTAAACGGCGGAGCCAACTGGACTAATATCACAGGCGACATACCTAACATAGCTGCTAATTCGGTTGTGCTAAGAACATTTACACCGAGAATGATTTTAGTAGGAACAGATATCGGAGTATTTAAATCGACTAATGAAGGTGTTAACTGGATTTCATTCAACACAAGCTTACCCGCAGTAGAAATTTACGATTTAAAATATAAGCAGACAGTCGGCTTGGTTCTTGCGGCAACACACGGAAGAGGATGCTGGACATTTGATTTGAACTCATCGCTTGGCGTTGACCCGTTCGGACAAATCCCATTTAAATATAATCTTGAACAAAATTATCCGAATCCTTTTAATCCGAAAACGAATATTGTATTCGACATTGCGAATTACGGAGATGTAAAGATTGAAATATTTGATATCAGCGGAAAGAAAATTGATAATTTAGTTAACGGAAATATGAATGCCGGACATTACAGCGTACAGTGGGATGCTTCGGCATATTCAAGCGGAGTGTACATTTACAGAATCAGTACTTCTGAATTTACGGATACAAAAAAGATGATGCTGGTTAAATAATAGTATTTTGAGTAATTCAAAGAAGCCTGAATGGATTCATCTCAGGCTTCTTTTTGTTTGTGTGGGTTTTTATGATCAAATAGAATAAATAATTTTTCATTATAATAAATTAATTTTTTAATATGAAAAAACTAAATGTTATATTTATCATTCTTTTGTTGTTTGGATTCAGTCAAATACATTCACAATCGAATTATTTAATATCCAGTAAAATAAGTCTCGAAGGTGACGGAGGCTGGGATTATCTTACAGTGGACGAAGAATCGGGAAGATTGTTCGTTTCACACGGTACAGTTGTGCAGGTAGTTGATTTAAGACAGGATAAATTGATTGGTACAATAAAAGATTTAAAAGGTGTCCACGGCATTGCAATTGCTACGGAGTTTAATAAAGGATTTATTACAAACGGCAGGGATACATCCGTAACTGTGTTTGATTTAAATGATTATTCGGTAATTGCAAGGATTACCGTAACAGGCGCCAATCCTGATGCAATTTTATATGATGCATTTTCAAAAAAAGTTTTTGTATTTAACGGAAGAAGTTCGAATGCAACCGTGCTGGACGCAGGTACAAATAAGGTATTGGAAACAATACCGCTCGACGGCAAACCCGAATTTTGCGTAAGCGACGGCAAGGGAAAAGTATATGTTAACATTGAAGATAAAAGCGAAATAAGCATGATTAATTCTTTTACTATGAAAGTCGAAAAGACCTGGTCAATTTCACCCGGTGAAGAACCAAGCGGGCTGGCTATCGATAAATCAAATAGCCGTCTTTTCTCTGTTTGCGGAAACAAATTGCTGGTAGTCACGGATGCTGAAAACGGAAAAATAATAACAACATTGCCAATCGGGGATGGTGTTGACGGTGTTGCATTTGACCCGGTTTTAAACCGTATTTACAGTTCAAACGGAGAAGGGAATATGACTGTCATCCAGGAAGAGAATGCAAATTCATTTAATGTTTTAGAGACTGTATCAACGCAAAGGGGAGCACGAACAATTGCTGTTGACTCAAAATCGAATCTGGTTTATTTACCATGTGCTGAATTTGGCGAAACTCCTGAAAAGACAAGTGAAAATCCACATCCGCGTCCGCCGATAAAACCGGGGACGTTTACAATATTGGAAGTTAAACCTGTGAAATAGGGGATAGAATAATTCTTTATTCCGTATTCCTGTAAGAAAATTTTAGCAGTACAGGGAAAACGAATATAAGTATCGGTAAACCGATTATAAAACCGCCTGTAACGGCAACAGCCAGAGGCTGATGGAGCTGGGCGCCGGAGCCAAGTGCCAGAGCAAGAGGCATAAGAGCTATTATTGCTCCGAGAGCAGTCATTAGATTCGGCCTGAGTCTCAGAGAAATTGCTTTTAAGACGGCATCATTTACGTTATTATCTTTCAGGAAACTTTTAAACTGATGAAACGTAAATGTTGCGTTCTCCGCAATTATTCCTACAATCATAATTACACCCGTATAGCTTCCAACGTTAAGCGGAATATCCGTTATATATAATGCGAGAAAACTTCCTGCAAGTCCGAGCAGTGAAATGAATAATATAATTATGCTTCCTTTAACATCTCTGAACAAAATCAAAAGTATGGAAAGGACAAGAAGTCCGGCAGTTGCAAGAATAATCAGCAATTCCCTGAAAGATTGCTGCTGCTCTGCATAAGCTCCTCCGTAAGTAATTGTGAAACCCTGAGGCAGAAATATTTTAGAGTTAATTTTATTTCTTATGTCATTTATAACACTTCCCAAATCCCTTTTGCTGAGTCTTCCTGTTACCATAACAAGGGTTTTAAGGTTTTCCCTGTTTATTTCGGCGACACCTGTTTTAATATTTACTTTTACCAGATCCCTTAACTGCATTGTAGTTCCATCGGGCAGGTATATAAATGAATTTGCAATTTCATTTACATCTTTATTCTTTTGCTTCGTAGAGAAAAGTCTTATATCTGTCAACTGTTCTTTTTCCATAATGCTGCCAATAACATTTCCTTCAACGAGATTTTGCAATTGAAACTGAAGTTCTTCGGGATTCAGGCTAAATCTCGAAATCATGTTTTGGTCGGGATTATATTCTATTGTCGGACCTGCAATGGTTATTCCATTAAATACATCCGCCGTTCCTTCAACATTTTCTATCGTTTCTGCAACCTGTTCGGAATATTTATTAAGCAGTTCCGGATTATCACCGAAAATTTTTATTTCTATCGGCTGAACAGAACTCATTAAATCTCCAAGCATATCATTAATCACCTGTCCAAAATCAACAATTAACGGGAGTTGAACGCTTTCTATTTCTTTTCTTATATCATCAATTACTTCATCGGTTGATTTGGTTTTGCTTTTTTTAAGCTGGATTAAATAATCACCCCGGTTCGGCTCTGTAATAAAAAATCCCAGCTGGGTGCCTATCCTTCTTGAATAATGTTCAACTTCTGGAGTCGATTCGACAATCCTGTCGACTTTTTTCAGTATCTCATTTGTTTCTTCGAGTGATGTTCCCGGAGGACTTGAAAAATCCAAAACTATTGTACCTTCATCCATCTCAGGTAAAAACCCCGATGTCAGCCTGGGGACGATTATTACCGCAGATATTATTAAAACCAAAACAAATACTATGGAAAATACAGGCTTATACAGAAAATATTTTAAAAATCTGTTTTCACCGGAAATATGAGGATTACGTTTTTTTGAATCTGTGTTAACATGAAACAGAAGATATATAACAGGCAAGCCTACCCAGGTAATAAAAAATGAGCATACAAGTGTAATTATCATTGTATAAGCGAGTACTTTAAAATATGCACCTGCGACTCCGCTCATAAAAGAAAAAGGCAGGAATATTACTATCGTACTTAAAGATGAACCAATCATTGCAGGAAGCAGGTAACCGATGGATTTTTTAACGACAGATGAAGGTTTTTCATCCGGTAATTCTTCCCTTATGCGGTGAATCTGCTCTATAACCACAATTGCATCATCTATTATTAATCCTACCGAAGCTGCTATAGCACCGAATGTCATAAGATTAAAAGTATAATCAAATATATAAAGTACAATCATGGTCAGTGCAAGTGTAGCGGGGATAGTAAATAGAACCGATAAGCTTGCTTTTATAGACTTCAAGAAAACGAATGTTACAACAAGGGCGAAAAGCAATCCGATCCACAAAGCGTCACTGACGCTGTTAATGCTGTCATTAACAAAATCCGCCTGGTCGTAATACAATTTTAATGATACGCCTTTTGGCAGCAGTTTCTCAAGTTCTTTTGCTTTTTCTTTGATGCTTTCAGAAACTAAAATCAGGTTTGTGTTTGGCTGTTTGATAACATTTACAAGAACACCTTCGTGACCGTCAACATTTATATTTACATATTCGATTTTTTCATTCACGGTAACATCCGCAATTTCTTTTAAAGTGACTAATCTTTTCCCGTCGTTTTGCACAACGATATTTTCAATATCACTTTTATTGTAGACTTGCTCATCTGTAATTGTCAGGTATAGCCTTCTGAAAT
>Ga0182021_10007227_pt1 | contig 13145 bp, 9 predicted proteins | sample 612E3MmetaG_FD_120493 | JGI IMG/M metagenome (GOLD analysis project Ga0182021, IMG submission 120493) | Permafrost microbial communities from Stordalen Mire, Sweden - 612E3M metaG (Illumina Assembly) | ecosystem: Environmental > Terrestrial > Soil > Wetlands > Permafrost | place: Sweden... | reverse complement strand
TGTCGGCACTTAATTCCAGACGGTTTAGCTCCGGAATTTTCTTGACGTCTATGATAAAGTCGGGTTGCAAGCTTCCGGCTCTCATTTGTGCTATCAGGTCTGTACCGCCGGCTAAAACCTTCGCTTTTGATTTCGCATCGTCTAACAGAGCAAGCGCTTCCTGCACAGATCGAGGCGCAAAATATTCGAAGTCTTTCATAACGATAGCCTTCCTTTGATATTAAACACAATCTACAAATAAACTTCCAGTTTGTTAAGATGCGCCCTGGCTCCTTCTGGACGTGTTGTGGATACATAAATCCAATCTGATTTCGGCTGATTCTCCTGATTAGTAAAAGCATACTTTGCGAACCAGGACATACCGGCATGGGCATCAATCCCGCTCACTTTTATACTCAAGGGAATTGAACGCTGGTATCTGCAAACTCTCCAATCCAATACGCCAGGTGAACCACCGTGCTAGAAAAACTATTTACAATATTTAACACCGGCTCCGTGGTTTGATTATTCGAATTCTGGGTGTCGAGAGGCATCATGATTTCCATCATTTCAGCTAAATCAAGCAAATTATCCTGGTCATAATAAAAGAGAAACGGGTTATTCCGATAATCCATTTCGCCGGAATTATCAGTAAATTCAATCGAGTATCCGTGAGATACACAGAATTCAATCCAAATAGGAACAAATTTATAATGGTTTTTTCGAAACCAGAATCTTAATCTTTGATACTCAATTTCACTTTCAAATGACGGAATAGAAGAGTGGTTTTTAGAATTCCCGCTGCCAAACACCTTATTAATCAAGGCATTGACTTGAAAATACTTATCTATCCATTCTAAAACGAGATCTACTTCTGCTGCACTATATGTTTGCATGCCTGTTTTCCTTTTGGACCATCATTAATACACATGATCGACCAGGAGCATCTACGAGTAAATTAGTATCCTTTTCTGATGACCAAATCTACCATGAGTTTCCTAACCGGCCATCTTCATTTCTGATGTTTGCTTAAATCAACCTGTATTCTCTTGAGGTTGGAATATTCATACAGGCCGTACAAAGAACCTTCTTTCCCGATACCGCTCTCCTTATAGCCGCCCCATGGCAATTCAGGTCCGCCTGCGCGGCTGTTGTTTAGACGTACTGTACCCGCTTGCAGATCGTTGGCGAATCTCATGCCCCGCGCGGTGTCATTGGTCCAGACATAAGCGGCCAGACCGTAGGTATTATCGTTGGCGTAGGCTATGACCTGTTCATCAGAATTGAACTTCTCCATAAAGCAGGCAACCGGGCCGAAGATTTCTTCTCTGGCGATTTTCATTTTCTGTGTAACATTGGTGAATACTGTAGGTAAAACAAAGTAACCCTTGTTCATGGGTGGGGTTGTTGGTCTTTTACCGCCGAGGACAAGTTTCGCGCCCTCGTCTACCCCGGATTTGATGTAGCCTTCCACTCTGTCGCGGTGTTCGGCGCTGACCAGCGGGCCCATCTGGGTCTTCATATCGGTAGGATCGCCGACAACAAACTTTTTCGCGCCCGCAATAAATTTTTCCAGGAATTCATCATAGACCTTTTCGTGGACATAAAATCTTCCAGGTGAGGCACAGATCTGGCCGCAGTTTTTAAATTGGGCATTGACGACTTCGGCTACGGCGGCATTGATATCCGCATCATCCAGAACGATTACCGGGTTTTTACCGCCCAATTCCAGCTGCAGACGTTTTACGGTTTGACTGGCCGATGCCATGATTGCCTTGCCGACTTCGCAACTGCCGGTGAAAGCGACCATGTCGATGTTGCGGTGGGATGATAAAGCTTCACCGACAGTGCCGCCTGGGCCGGTGATAACATTGACGGTGCCCGGCGGTAATCCGAGTGTGTCCAATAATTCGGCAAATCTGAGCGCTTCGAGCGAATCGATGCTCGGCGGTTTGATAATACAGGTGTTTCCCAGAGTAAGAGCCGGGGCTAGTTTCTCCACCACCATCATCAGGGGTACATTCCACGGCGTGATAATGGCAATGACGCCGATCGGTTCACGTTGTAGATAAACCAATTCATCGGGACTTGCGGGAATAGTATGTCCCATCAACGACCGGCAATTGTAGGCCGCCCATTCAAAGTTCATCGAGGAAGCAGCCGGCAAGAACGCCGCTCTTTGTGCGGGAGACCCGTGATCAAGGGTATCTAGTTTACCTAATTCTTCGGCATTATCCCGCAGCAAGGCAGCTATTTTCATGGAAATCTGGGAGCGTTCTGCCTGCGGCTTTTTTGACCACACAGGGAAAGCATTGCGGGCGGCAATGACGGCCTTGTCGACGTCAGCTTTGCCACCCAGGGGAAGTTCGGCAATAACTTCCTCGGTAGCCGGATTGAAAACCGGATATTTCTTGACTGACTCGGCATCAACCCACTTTCCGCCTATCCACATCTTGTACTGTTTCATATTTTTATCCTCCTTCACATCCTGTATCTTTAATTATTTAAAAATAATGTCGTTAACAAATAATATTGGTATTACAATATGATCGCTTGCCTATTTCTTGGGAGATACTAAATCGACCTGTATCCTCTTGAGATTGGTGAATTCATACATGCCGTATAAGGAGCCTTCTTTACCGATGCCGCTCTCTTTATAACCGCCCCAGGGGAATTCCGGCCCGCCGCCGCGACCCTGACCCAGTCCAACCGTGCCGGCCTGTATTTCATTGGCGAATCTCATCCCCCTGGCCATGTCCCGCGTCCAGACCCAGGAAGTGAGTCCGTAGACGTTATCGTTCGCTCGCTCTATTACCTGTTCATCCGAGCTGAATTTCTCCATGAAGACGGCCACCGGACCGAAGATTTCTTCCCTGGCAATCTTCATTTTTTGTGTGACATCGGTGAATATCGTCGGCATCACGTAGTACCCTTTATTCAAGGGCGGGGCCGTCGGTCTTTTACCGCCAAGAACGAGTTTAGCCCCCTCATCGATTCCTGACTTGATATAACCTTCCACGCGATCGCGGTGCTGGGCGCTAACCAGCGGACCCAATTCAGTCTTTTCGTCATTGGGGTCACCGACAACCATCTTCTTCATTGCCGCCGTAAACTTTTCGAGGTATTCGTCATAGACTTTCTCGTGAACATAAAATCTACCCGGCGATCCGCAAATCTGACCCGAGTTCGAGCACTGCTGCCTCGCCATTGCGGCTGCCGCGGCATTTAAATCGGCATCATCCAGAATTATGGCCGGGTTTTTACCGCCCAATTCGAGTTGCAGACGTTTAACGGTTTGGCTGGCTGTTGACATTATCGCTTTGCCTGTTTCGGAGCTGCCGGTAAAGGCCACCATGTCAACGCCGCGGTGGGAGGAGAGTGCTTCCCCTACGGTACCGCCGGGACCGGTGATAACATTGATGGTGCCGGGCGGTAATTCCAATTTCTCGATTATCTCAGCCAGTTTGAGAGCAGTGAGAGAATTAATACTGGCCGGTTTAATGACGCAGGTATTGCCCAAGGCAAGCGCCGGTCCTAACTTCTGATATATCATCAAAAGGGGCAGGTTCCAGGGTGTGATAAGAGCGATGACGCCGACCGGTTCACGCTGGAGATAAACAAGGGTATCGGGACTGACCGGGATGGTGTGCCCCATCAGCGACCGGGCCCCATAGGCCGCCCATTCCAACCACCCGGGCGTGTCAGCTGCCAGGAAGACAGCTCTTTTGGCCGGAGTACCGTGTTCGAGGGTATCGATCCGGCCGATTTCCCCGGCTTCTTGCCGCAGCAGGGCCGCCAGTTTCATGGTAATTTGCGAACGTTCGGCCTGAGACTTTTTCGACCACACGGGGTAAGCGTTGCGGGCAGCCGCGACCGCCTTGTCAACATCGGCCTTGCCGCCCAGAGGAAGCTCGGCAATCACTTCCTCGGTTGCCGGATTGATCATCTGATATGTTTTGCCAGACTCGGCATCTACCCATTTCCCACCTATCCACATCTTGTACTGCTTCATGTCTTATCCTCCTTCTGAGCCAATTTTATTTTCGATATTAAAAATATAGTTGCAAACACTACATAATGGTAAAAAACGGATAGACTTGTCTCTAATGTCTTGTTAAATCAACCTGTATCCTCTTTAAGTTGGTATATTCGTACAAGCCATATAAGGAACCTTCTTTCCCGACGCCGCTCTCTTTATACCCGCCCCATGGTAATTCAGGCCCCCCGCCGTGGATTTTACCAATCTGGACTGTGCCGGCCTGTATTTCGTTAGCGAATCTCATACCTCTGGCAATATCTCGCGTCCAGACCCAGGAATTCAGACCATACACGTTATCGTTAGCCATTCCTATTACCTTTTCATCCGAATTGAACTTTTCCATGATACAAACCACCGGACCGAAGATTTCTTCGCGGGCAATCTTCATCGTTTGTGTAATATTAGTAATTATTGTCGGCACGACGTAGTAGCCCTTATTCATCGGGGATGCCCTCGGTCTTTTACCGCCGAGAACGAGTTTGGCGCCCTCGTCGATACCAGATTTTATATAGCCTTCTACCTTGTTACGTTGCTCGGCGCTAACCAACGGACCCATATCGGTATTTTTATCGTTGGGGTCGCCGGTAACTATTTTCTTCAGCGAAACGGTAAATTTTTCCAGGAATTCATCATAAATCTTTTCGTGGATATAGAACCTACCCGGGGCACCGCACGTTTGGCCTGAGTTAAAGCACTGCTCACCTATCATTGCGCCAACTGTCAAATCCACATCGGCATCATCGAGAATAATCGCTATATTCTTACCGCCCAATTCCAACTGGAGGCGTTTTACGGTCTGACTGGCGAGGGCCATTATTCTCTTGCCGGTTTCGGAGCTGCCGGTAAATGCGACCATGTCGACGCCGCGGTGAGTGGCCAGGGCCTCACCTGCCGTACCGCCGGGACCGGTGACAACATTAACGGTACCCACCGGCAGGTCCAATTTCTCCAGTAGTTCGCCCAGCTTGATAGCGGCGAGCGAATCGATACTTGGCGGTTTGATAACGCAAGTATTGCCAAGTGTCAAAGCTGCTGCCAACTTATGGCAAATCATAGCCAGGGGAAAATTCCACGGGGTGATAAGGGCAATGACGCCGATGGGTTCGCGCTGTAGATAAACCAGTTCGTCGGGACTCGAGGGAATGGTATGACCCATCAGTGACCTGCCATTGTAGGCCGCCCATTCGAACCTGTCTGCTTGTGTGGCAGCCATGAAGGCAGCTGTTTTTGTTGGAGTTCCATGGTCGAGAGTATCAATCCTGCCGAATTCCCCGGCATTTTCCCGTATTAAGGCGGCGATTTTCATCGCAATCTGTGAGCGTTCCGCTTGCGGCTTTTTTGACCACACAGGAAAAGCTTTGCGGGCGGCGATGACTGCCTTGTCAACATCAGATTTACCACCGAGGGGCATTTGGGCGAATTCAAGCTCGGTGGCGGGATTGTAGACCGGATACGTCTTACCTGAATCGGCGTCTACCCACTTCCCACCTATCCACATCTTGTATTGGGACATGTAAACTTAAATCTCCTTAAACTACTTATTTGGATAGTTATGTTTAATATGATTGCTAATGATTAACAAGATTGAATCAAACAGGGGTACATTTTATTTTTAATGCTTCATCAAATCAACCTGTATCCTTTTTAGGTTGGTATATTCATACAAGCCGTAAAGGGAACCCTCTTTCCCGATACCACTTTCCTTGAAGCCGCCCCATGGTAATTCGGGGCCTCCGGGAAAACCGGTACTGACCCACACGGTACCGGCCTGTATTTCGTTGGCGAATCTGATGCCCCTGGCGATATCCTTCGTCCACACCCATGCAGCCAGCCCATAAACGTTATCGTTGGCCGCCTCGATCACTTTGTCATCCGAATTAAACTTCTCCATGAAGACGGCCACCGGGCCGAAGATTTCTTCCCGGGCGATTTTCATTTTCTGGGTGACGTTGGTGAATATTGTGGGTACGACATAGTAACCCTTGTCCATGGGCGGAGTCGTTGGTCTTTTGCCACCAAGAACGAGTTTGGCACCCTCTTCGACCCCTAACTTGATATAGTCTTCCACTCTGTCACGGTGTTCGGCGCTGACCAGCGGACCCATCTCAGTCTGTTTATCATTGGGGTCGCCAACAATCATTTTCTTTGTTACAGCGATAAACTTTTCGAGGAATTCGTCATATACCTTTTCATGTATATAAAATCTACCAGGTGAGCCGCACAGCTGGCCGCAGTTGGCGAACTGATGAGTAAACATTTCTCCGACAGCGGTATTCACATCGGCATCATCCAGAATAATAACCGGGTTTTTCCCGCCTAATTCCATTTGCAGACGCTTTACACTTTTGCTGGTTAAAGCCATTATTACCTTGCCGGTTTCGGAGCTGCCGGTAAACGATACCATATCGACACCGCGGTGAACTGCCAAAGCTTCCCCGACTGTGCTGCCCGGACCGGTGACAACATTGACCGTGCCAGGAGGCAAGTCCAATTTCTCCAGAAGTTCGGCCAGCTTGAGAGCAGCGAGCGAATCGATACTCGGCGGTTTTATAATGCAAGTATTGCCAAGTACCAGGGCCGGAGCCAACTTCGAAACAACCATTGGAAGAGGCCCATTCCAAGGAGTAATACAAGCAACTACGCCAACCGGTTCGCGCTGGAGGTATACCAGTTCGTCAGGGCTTGAGGGGATGGTATGCCCCATCAGCGACCTGGCATTATATGCCGCCCATTCAAACCTATCTGCCGTCACGATGGGAGTGAAGGCCGCCGTTTTCGTCGGAGAACCATGGTCGAGAGTGTCAATCTGACCAAATTCCCCGGCATTTTCCCGTATTAAAGCGGCGATTTTCATGCCAATCTGTGAGCGTTCCGCCTGTGGCTTTTTCGACCAGATGGGGAAAGCCTTGCGAGCAGCCTCGACAGCCTTATCGACATCGGTCTGATCACCTAACGGAAGCCGGGTGACTACTTCCGCCGTGGCAGGATTGAAGACAGGATAAGTTTTACCTGACCCGGCATCAATCCAATTTCCGCCGACCCACATTTTACATTGCTTAATATTAATGATCTTCTCCTTATAACGCTGATATTGATATGGTTACCAGGCATTTGTGGAAAATGTATAAAAAAATTGGGCACCTCGAAAGGAGGTGCCCAAAAGCAAAAGTCAACGGCACTATCTCTCCTTTCCAAACACGGGAGGCACCGCCATTTCCAGCGATACCCTTTGAGCTTCTTCAGAAGCCCATCGATCGATACACCATACCTTTTGGCTTTAGGCATATCAACTCGAAGAGTAACCTCAATATTAAATTAACTTTACTCTACCAAAGTCCCAGGTTCATGTCAATAAACCTTAAATAATTTCCGTCTATATCGAATCATCGTTTTGTGCCATTTATTTCATAGTGTTTGTACTTTTATATCGTAGGATTCCCCTACTAAGTAGTTCCAGCAGACCTTTAGCTTTTTTTTGTAGTTCTTCGCCACCGCTTCCTAGAAATTGAAAAAACGCTTGCTCTGTCAAACCGGCGGCTTCGTCCAATGTCCTACCTTTCACCAAAGTACATAAAATCTCTACTGCCACATTTGCCGTCGGGTCACAAACACACATGTACTTGATGTTGTCAATGGTATTATTGATTACATTAATATACAGTTGCATGAAATCGCCGGTGCTCCCGCAAATCAGTACCTTTTCCCCGACACTATCGAGGAAGATCGAGGCATTTTCGAGTGAACCTGAATGCTCAAAACCCGACCGCAGTAATTTCCGATAGAACTTGATAATTGCTTCATCCATGCCGTTTTTCCCTAAACCGGTTAATTCCGATACTAAATATAACTACGTTCTTTGAATATTTCATCCAGAGTCTCCAAGAATATCCGGCATTCCTGGATTGTATTATAGAAATAAAAGGAAACCCGATATACCATTCGATGTTCACTATGAGATTTAGGACGGGTCCAACCCTGGCCGAACTGCGCATTAAAATAAGAATGAGCGCAGAAAACACCGTCTCTAATCATGATGTTACTCTTTTCGCTAAGCTCTTCCGCGATGCCGACCGCATTCGGTCTTTTAACCTCGAAGGTCAGGATTCCGCCACGCTGTGATGGATCTTGCGGGCCAAGTATTTTGAACCATCCCGAGCTCCCATAACGGCGCATCAGTTCGTGAGTTAAGAAACTATTTAGCCTGTTCTCATGAGCCGTTATTTGCGCCATACCGATTTGCTGCAGGTATTTAACGGCTTCTCCAGCGGCAATCTGACCGGGGTAATTCTGGATTCCGACCTCGAACCTCTCCGGCGGTTCCAAAAGACTGTAGGAATGATAAGTGGTATCGCCGACGGTGCCTCCACCTAGAAATGTAGGTTCAACGATATTCCCGGTCTCATCTTCCTCGTGCGGACTCCGCCCCAGGAGCTCTTTTTTACCATAGAGCACACCGACGCCTTTTGGCCCGCACATCTTATGTATCGAAAAAGCCAGGAAATCGACATCAAGTTTCTGGACATCGATGTTTTGATGGGGCACCGTCTGGGCACCGTCGAGCAAAACTTTGGCATCGTATTTGTGGGCGATGCGGATTATTTCCTTTGCCGGAATCGTATAGCCGGTTGAATTTGATGTAAACGCCATACTGACCAACCTGACGCACACATCTTTCATTTTCTGTTCGAAAGCTGTAAGGTCGAAGACACCTTCTTGATTTGACGCTATGTAATCTACTTTAATTTGTCCCGTTTTATGCAATTTCAGCCAGGGAACCAGATTCGAATTATGTTCGATATCGGTGAGTAAAACAACATCCCCTGGTTGAAACTTAAAACCCAATGCAACGGTATTAATTGCATGGCTTGTATTAAGTGTGAAGATGATTTCTTTTTCAGATACCGCATTGATATACTCGGCGATGATCCGCCGTGAACCCTTGATACCTTTATCAGGATTCCCTTCGATGCGGTCGGTAACCTCTTCAGCAAACCAGTGACGGCTCCTGCCGCCGCTGCAGCCCGGATATTCCAGATAATATTCGTTGATTGCCGCGACGACTTGTTTTGGCACTAATGTCGTGCAAGCATTATCCAGGTAGACAGGAGGTTTCCCGTTGCGTTGCCTTAATAAAGGTGGAAAATCTGCCCTACAATCTTCGATCGATATTCGGCTCTTCAAAAATAGCACCTTGCCGGAATAGCTTATATAATATTTTTAGAATATACTCCATTCATACCATTAAGTATTAGCCACGAGTTTGATTATTTCCTGGGAACAGACGGCACGGCTCCTATTTTTCAGGTGTCGTTATTTAAATGAATTGAACTGGCTATGCCTATTTCTTCGGAGATACCAAATCTACCTGTACCCTCTTGAGGTTGGTGAATTCATACATACCATATAAGGAGCCCTCTTTACCGATGCCGCTTTCCTTATAACCTCCCCAGGGGAATTCCGGCCCGCCGCCGCGACCCTGACCCAGCACTACCGTGCCGGCCTGTATTTCGTTGGCGAATCTCATCCCCCTGGCCATGTCGCGCGTCCAGACCCAGGAAGTGAGTCCGTAGACATTATCATTCGCTCGCTCTATTACCTGTTCATCCGAGCTGAATTTCTCCATGAAGACGGCCACCGGACCGAAGATTTCTTCCCGGGCGATCTTCATTTTTTGTGTGACATTGGTGAATATCGTCGGCATGACATAATACCCTTTATTCAACGGAGGGGCCGTCGGTCTTTTACCACCAAGCACGAGTTTAGCCCCCTCATCGATTCCTGACTTGATATAACCTTCAACTCGATCGCGGTGCTGGGCACTGACCAACGGGCCCAATTCGGTCTTTTCATCATTGGGGTCACCGACAACCATTTTCTTCATTGCCGCCGTAAACTTTTCGAGGTATTCATCATAGACTTTCTCGTGAACATAAAATCTACCCGGCGAACCACAGATCTGACCGGAGTTAAAACACTGTTGTCCTACCATTCCGCCAACGGCGGCATCTACGTCCACGTCATCCAGAATTATGGCCGGGTTTTTCCCGCCCAACTCCAGTTGCAAACGTTTAACGGTCTGACTGGCCGTAGACATTATCGCCTTGCCGGTTTCGGAACTGCCGGTAAAGGCCACCATGTCAACGCCGCGATGGGCGGAGAGTGCTTCACCCACGGTTCCACCGGGACCGATGATGACATTGATGGTGCCGGGAGGTAATTCTAATTTCTCGATTATCTCGGCCAGTTTGAGAGCAGTGAGGGAATTAATACTGGCCGGTTTGATGACGCAGGTATTGCCGAGGGCAAGCGCTGGTCCCAGCTTCTGATAAATCATCAAAAGGGGCAGGTTCCAGGGTGTGATAATCGCGATGACGCCGACCGGTTCACGCTGGAGATAAACAAGGGTATCGGGACTGACGGGGATGGTGTGCCCCATTAGCGACCGGGCACCATAGGCCGCCCAGTCAAACCAGTCCGGTGTATCAGCTGCCAGGAAGACAGCCATTTTCGCCAGAGTGCCGTGTTCGAGGGTATCGATCCTACCGATTTCCCCGGCTTCTTGCCGCAGCAGGGCCGCCAGTTTCATCGTAATTTGCGAACGTTCGGCCTGAGATTTTTTCGACCACACGGGGTAAGCCTTGCGGGCGGCCGCGACCGCCTTATCAACATCTGCCTTGCCGCCCAGAGGAAGCTCGGCAATTTCTTCTTCCGTAGCGGGATTGACCATCTGATAGGTTTTTCCCGACTCGGCATTGACCCACTTCCCACCTATCCACATCTTGTATTGCTTCATGTTTTATCCTCCTTCATATCCTAATATTGTTGACTTACAAAATACGATTGCTAACGGTTGATAACGATATTGCAATAAGATGAATCTATTTCTGAGGCATCTTCAAATCAACATGTACCCTCTTGAGGTTAGTATATTCTAACAGGCCATATAAGGAATTTTCCTCCCCTATTCCGCTCTCCTTATAGCCAGTCCATGGTAATTCTGGGGCGAGGGAAAGAGCGTTACTTAGCCATACGGTGCCGGCCTGTATTTCGTTGGCGAACCTCATACCTCTGGCCATGTCTCGCGTCCAGACATAGGCACAAAGCCCGAAGGTGCTATCATTCGCCATTTCTATCACCTTATCGTCCGATTTGAATTTCTCCATGAATACGGCCACCGGGCCAAAGATTTCCTCTCTGACTATTTTCATTTGTTGAGTCGCATTGGTGAATATTGTAGGTACCACATAATAGCCTTTGTTCATCGGAGGGGCCGTCGGCCTTTTGCCGCCGAGAACCACCCGTGCGCCATCATCTATCCCCGATTTGATGTAACTCTCTACCCGATCCCGGTGTTCCGCGCTGACGAGCGGCCCCATATCGGTCTTTTCATCAATGGGGTCGCCGGTAACCAACTTCTTTGTTACCGCGATAAACTTATCCAGAAATTCGTCATAGATCTTTTCGTGGACATAAAATCTACCCGGACAAGCACATATCTGACCGGAGTTTGAGAACTGGCGTCCCGCCATCGCACCTGCTGCCATATTTACGTCTGCGTCATCCAGAATAATGACGGGATTTTTGCCGCCCAATTCCAGATGCAGGCGTTTTACGGTCTGACTGGCCAAAGCCATTATCGTCTTGCCTGTTTCACAGCTACCGGTAAAAGATACCATGTCCACGCCGCGGTGCGAGGCTAGCGCTTCGCCTACAGTGCCGCCGGGGCCGGTAATGACATTGACTGTTCCCGCCGGCAAGTCCAGTTTTTCCAGAAGCTCTGCCAATTTGAGAGCGGCGAGTGAGTCAATACTAGGTGGTTTGATAATGCAAGTATTGCCAAGTGTCAGAGCCGGGGCCAGCTTTACCAGAACCATGGAAAGGGGAAAGTTCCACGGCGTGATCAGAGCGACAACCCCGATTGGTTCGTGTTGGAGATAAACTAATTCGTCGGGGCTTTGCGGCACGGTATGGCCCATCAGCGACCGGGAATTATAGGCAGCCCATTCGAAGTTCAATGCTTTCCCGGCAACCATTGGGGCTGCCGATTTCGTCGGGGTGCCGTGGTCGAGGGTATCGATCCTGCCTAATTCTTTGGCGTTTTCCCGGATCAGAGCGGCGATTTTCATGGCAATCAGCGAGCGTTCTGCCTGCGGCTTTTTTGACCAGATTGGGAAAGCTCTTCGCGCAGCCTCAACGGCTTTGTCGACATCGGCTTTGCCGCCAAAAGGAAGCTGAGCGATTATTTCCTCCGTGGCCGGATTGAAAACCGGGTATGTCTTTCCTGACTCCGCATCAACCCACTTTCCATCGATCCACATCTTGTATTGTTTCATATAGTTATATTCTCCCTAATTATTTATCGAAATATAGCTGCTGAATAATTGATCGGATTTTATGTATAAAAAATGGGCACCTCGAAAGGAGGTGCCCAAAAGCAGACGCTTTCTGAGCCATCTCTCCTTTCCAAACACGGGAGGCACCGCCATTTCCAGCGATACCCTTTGAGCCTCTTCCGAAGCTCACGGTCGATATACCATACCTTGCGGCTTCAGGTATATCAACTCGAAGAGCAATCTCAATATTCAATTAAAATATACTTTAACATAGCGTCAAGATCTGAGTCAATTGAACCATAATAACTCTGGACTTTTCAGAGAAACACACAATACTTCAGATACTTCATAATTCTAAACTTAGCTCAGATCCAAAATATCTGAGTTGGCTTACTCTAAAACGGCTATATCTTGCCCAACATCAAACTAGACATCTAAATTGCCTACCCTTAGGATTCCCTTTCGGCCTGTGCCCGAGATTTAACCACACGTGATTCTCGCCTGTTTTAATTCCGGGTGTAATTCACCTTAATAGATAGATAATGCTTTAATTTAATAATACCAATGCTAAAGGGCGTGTCTACAGGAATTTGGGGAACATTATCGCTGTATTAGCAACAAGTTGAAGGTACTTCGTTACCTCTTTTAGGGTCGCACATTATCTTATGCACGCCGGCATTTTTAACTAAATCTGATTTATCCATCAGCCAATATAAATGTCAAATACAAGTTATTATATTATTTTGAGCGCATCTTTTTGGAATTTGGCATTATGATTAACCAATACAGGGTCC
>Ga0182021_10007226_pt1 | contig 13146 bp, 12 predicted proteins | sample 612E3MmetaG_FD_120493 | JGI IMG/M metagenome (GOLD analysis project Ga0182021, IMG submission 120493) | Permafrost microbial communities from Stordalen Mire, Sweden - 612E3M metaG (Illumina Assembly) | ecosystem: Environmental > Terrestrial > Soil > Wetlands > Permafrost | place: Sweden... | reverse complement strand
GGAAGTCGGGGGTTCAAATCCCCCCCAGTCCACCACCATAATTAACCAATCAGGGCATTATTATGGGTCGTTTCGCCCATTAGGGTTATTCTAATTCTTCTCCTGTTTTGACTCCACAGCAGTGATTCGAGCCAGCGTTTAAATGTTCGGTGCTAACGTGTTTTCTCAGGTGTATCAGGTGGAGTACCGGCCTTCGAGGGAGATACTTCTACACTTCCTAGCCGACGGCAGAGCAAGGAGCATCCGTGATCTATACAAATCGACGGGGATGACGAGAAGTCAGGTCGGAAACAGCCTCATACTAGCCTGGCACCGTGGCCTAGTTCTACGCACCGCTTCACCAATATACGAGGCCGAGAAGGTGAGGAAAGGCAGAGACGGGGTCTCCCACCACGTCAGGCCGTACCACCTCTACCTAGTTGCCTCTGGGAGAAGTGAGGCAGTCGTTGGGGACAAGCGATTCGTGTCATTCAGCGAGGAGTACCTTGACCCCCGCGGCGGAGGCTCGGTGAGCAAAGCGAAGAGGGTTCTGAGTTTTCTTATTGATAACCCCAAGGAGGCCTTCTACTCGACGCAGGTGGTGGAGCGCCTCAGCGAGTATGGGGTTCTCGTCCGGGACGTGATGGCCAACGTGCGGAGGTTTGAGAGACACGGCCTCGTCTACGTCAGGGGGTATAAGACGGATGACCGCGAGACCCCGTTTAAGGAGGGTTACCTGTTAACCTGGGTCGACCCGAGGCTCCCCCGGGAGCAGGCTATATTGGAGGCCGTTGAACGGAGAGAGGCCGCGCTGGGTGGCGCCGCGTCGGGTAGCCCGCTGATGGATCTTTCATGAAGATTAGCGCGCGCAATAATCTGCCTCATGTAAACAATGAGAAGGCATTCATCTTCTCAACGAGCGGTAAGGTAGGAAGCATAGTGTCTACGTATCACCAAAGTCTTAGAGAGAGGCTTCTGTCTAGGGGATTTCAGATTGTTGGTGAGTTTAACTGCGCCGGATTCGACGCGTATGATGTTCTCGATGTAGATGGACACTTGAATAAGGGACGACCAAATGAGGACGACCTTAAGCAAGCGGAAGTATTCGCCTACGGATTAAAGAAAATAGTAAACGATGCGTGATAATTTAACGATTGACGTATGTTTGTATCTAAACTCATCCCGATCCATTATAGATAAGAGGATACGTCTCCACGAGAACCATATTAATTCTCAGAACATTCACGTATGGACTTCCGAAGACCAGGAAGGTACCCTCGACGTTATCGTTTACTATCTTTACCAGCACCTCTTTCTGGATTCCGGTGGCTTCCTGTATCCTTGGTATCTGCGAATACGCATCTTGGAGAGTTATATCGGGGTCGACGCCTGATGCGGAACCATTTCTAGGGTGGAAATAGAGTGGTAAGGTAAAATTCTGCGCTATGAGTTCCGAACCGACACTATGATCGTTGATTCTAACAATCTCACCATTGGCTTGGTACGGGAATATTATCTGTGCTAAACCGGTGACGATGATTGGAAAGAGTATTCCACATATAATCAATGATAATAGCGCTACTCTGATTACTGGCCTGTAATCCGGCTTCCCCTTTTCATCAATCTCGATTGTCATAGTGTTATCACCTAAACATGAAGCAGGGAAAGCAAGATGTCTATCAGCTTGATTCCCACAAATGGGACAATAACGCCCCCCACACCATAGATCAAAGTATTCCTGAGGAACAGGGTCATGGTATCCGAAGGCTTGAAAGGTATACCCCTCATCGCAAGGGGAATAAGAAGAGGGATGATGAGTGCATTGAAGATCAAAGCCGAGAGAACTGCGCTACGCAGACCAAGCTGCAGTATGTTAAGCGCGCCAAGCTCCGGTATCGTCGCAGCGAACATGACAGGCACAATCGCGAAGTATTTGGAAACATCGTTAGCTATACTGAAGGTCGTAACTGCCCCACGAGTCATCAGAAGCTGCTTCCCAAGTAATATCACGTCTATTATCTTAGCGGGATTGGATTCAAGGTCGACCATGTTCGCAGCCTCCTTAGCAGCCTGAGTGCCAGAGTTCATCGCTAACCCGATGTCCGCTTTGGCAAGGGCGGGAGCATCATTTGTGCCATCGCCAATCATCGCGACGATCCTCGTTTGAGCTTGCTCTCTCATAACAATGTCATACTTATCCTCAGGTTTCGCTTGCGGCACAAACTCCTCTATCCCAACTTCGGCGGCGATGCTTTTCGCAGTGAGAGGATGATCCCCCGTAATCATGACTGGCCGTATCCCCATCAGTTTGATAGACTGAATCTTCTCCTCGATTCCCGGTTTTAGAACATCCTTCAGCCTGATCATTCCGATCACTTCGCCATTCCTCGACAGAGCGATCGGTGTATCCCCTGCAGAAGAGATGGTCTCCACGATGACTTCAAGGCTATTCGGATATGTATGAACTACTTTCCTAATTGCCTCTGGGGCTCCCTTGATTATCTCAATCTCATTGGCTGTGAGAGACTCACTTTCTTGTCCTCTGGTCTCGTCCGCTGATTTCCTCCGTAATCTACGCCTCCCACGACCTTCTACGCCACCCTTAGGCAGCATGAAGCCAGAGTTGTGGGTTAACTTCACACCGCTGGTGCGTGTGCTGGCTGAGAACTCTTGGACCTCGGATAGAGCGAGTGCATTCAACTCTTGGGGAATGAACCCTTTCTCATAGGCCAACCTGAGTATGCTCCGTCCCTCAGGGGTATCATCCTGCCAAGACGATAGAAAAGCCGCTTCCCCAACATCCCTCTCCGAGTAACCTTCCAATGGAATGAACTGAATAGCCTGTCTGTTTCCAACTGTTATCGTCCCCGTTTTGTCGAGAAGCACGACATCCACGTCGCCAGCGGTTTCAATCGCCTTCCCAGATTTCGCAACGATCTTCCTCACGTAGAGCCGTGAGATCCCTGAGAGGCCAATCGATGGGAGAAGGGCGCCGATTGTGGTTGGGAGAAGACAGACGTATAGAGCGATGAGCACCGAGAGGTCTCCGCCGAGGTTTAGGGTTACTGATAAGCCGATTAGTGAGAGGATGATGATGCTGAAGATTGCAGTTAGGCCGATGAGTACAATCGTGACCGCCTGCTCGTTGGGGGTCTTCGGCCTCTTCGATGACTCAACCATCCTAATCATCTGGTTAATGTAAGTGTCCTCAGGGTCAACAGTCACTTTAGCGGTGAGAGTATCGCTTATCATACTCGAACCACCGATCAGAGGGTCTCCAGGCGCCTTGCGGACCGCTGTTGACTCGCCGGTGAGGAGGGATTCATCGACCATTGCGATGCCCTCAAGGACATCGGCGTCAATGGGGATGACATCATTCTTCTCCAGATAGATTAGGTCGCCCTTTCGAAGCTCCTTTGATGATGTTATAATAATCTTGCTTGACCATTCCTCTCTGACTATCTTCTTGCTCGGCACATCGCTCTCCAGTCTCCTGAGGCTGCTCGCTGTGTTCTTGGCCTGTTGCTCTGCTAAGGCATCAGCGAGAGTGCTGAACCAGACGGTAATGATGAGTATGATTGAGACCTCGAAGTAGAAGATCCTCTCGTCTGGATTGGCAAGAGGTGTGAAAGCTTGTGGGTAGATAGCCATCGCCACTACTATGAAGAAGGTGATTTCGACCAGCAGCATGACTGGGTTCGCTGTGAGTGATATCGGATTCAGTCTAGTTAGTGAATCGAGTAGTACCTTCCTGGAGGTGAATGAACTCGGCCCCTCGCTGCTTTGGCTCTTCGTAGTTGCGTTTTCCATAGTCTAGACCTATCCGAGACCGTTTGCTAGTCCTCTGAAATAGGATAGTATGGGACCAAGTGCAAGGAATGGGAGGAAGGTAAGCACGACGAGAAGTAGAATTGTGCCGACGAGTACTACCGTGAAGACCATGTTATCTGTTCTGAAGCCAACCTCAGTGCTCCGCTTTCTTCCGATCATGGACCCGCCAAGGGCGAGGAGAATGCCAATCGGCACGAATCGGCCTACGAGCATTACCACCGCCGTCGATACGTTGAAGAAAACAGTGTTGCCTGATGCGCCGAGAAAGTCGGAGCCATTGTTTGCTGCAGCCGTCGTGAATTCGTAGAGGATACTTGTGAAACCGACTGAACCTCCTGCAACACCCACCGCACTTGCGGCTCCAGTCGCGTACGCTAGGAATGTGGGAATGAGGATGATTATCGGGTGTACGAGGAAGGCGATCATGACGAGCTTCACGTCCCTCGCCGTGATTTTCAGGCCGAGGTATTCGGGGGTTCTACCTGACATTAGTCCCACTATGAAGACTGTGATAACGACGTACATGATCATGTACATCAACCCGACACCCTTGCCTCCGGGTGTCGCTTGAATGAACATCCCCATGAAGGCGGAGAGAATAACCAGTGGATTCATCGCGCCGAGAGAGGCGTTGACCGAGCCAGTCGTAACGGCTGTGGTAACTACTGTCCAGAAGGCTGACATGAAGCCCCCGATTCTGACCTCGATACCGGGCCCAAGCAATGTCGTGGGGATAAAAGCGATGATGAGATCTAAAGCGAAGAGTGCATATGCGCCGATTAGTATGGGCCTAGCCTCGCGGCTCTTCCCAAGCAGCTTGCCGTAGACGAAGCACAGCGAGGTTGGCAGAAGGAGCATCAACATTATTTCAAGAATATTTGACGCGGGGTTAGGATTCTGGAAGGGGTAAGCGGAATTTGCCCCATAGTATCCTCCTCCATTGGTGCCAATCTGCATTATAGATACAAGTGAGGCAACTGGCCCGACGAGAATCGTTTGACTTGCACCTTCAACTGTCTGCACAACCGTGTATCCGCTGAGAGTCTGGGGTACCCCGAGCCACACGAACGCTAACGATGCAATAAGGCATAGTGGAAGAAGAAGCCTAGTGAGAGACCTCACAAAGTCGATGTAGAAGTTGCCAAGATGTTTCGAGCCTGACGCGAAGCTTCTCACCATCGCTATTGCCACACAGATCCCCGTAGCCGCGGAGGTGAATTGCAGGAACTGGATAGCCATCATCTGGCTGAAATACGAGAGAGTGGATTCCCCATTGTAGTGTTGCAGGTTGGTGTTCGTTGCGAATGACACAACGGTGTTGAATGCAAGGTCCCAACTCATGCCCTTGAATCCTTGAGGGTTCAGTGGTAGAATGTTTTGGAACACTAGAATGAGGAAAGCAAGTACCATCTGTGCAACATTGATCAGAAGTGCGGACATGAAGTACTCCTTCCAACCCATCGTACGACTCTGATCAATGCCTCCGAAGCGATAGATCAGATTCTCAACTCGATTCAATACTCCATCTAGGCGACTTGGCGAACGAGTGAAGACCCCTGCTATATATGAGGAGAGGAGCCGAGCCAGAACTATTGTAATTCCTAGGATCAGAAATACGATGGCTGCCTGGCTCACATCGATCATTTGTTTGACATCCTTGGGGGTTCGATTAGTATCTCATTTGGGGGTTCAACGAGAGTGCTTACAAATACTATACTTATCTAGCAGCTGGGGTGTGATTATTGCTCTTTGGCCCCTTATGGGTGTGCAACACTATCGATGTAATTGTACTTTTTACACCCTTTATCTTCATTACCTTGTTCTTGAGAATTTCTCTGAACTCCTCGATGTCTGCTGCTGAGACAAGGGCCACGATATCAAATTCGCCAGTTACCTCGTAAAGTTCTTCGAGGTTCTCGAGCTTGTATAGAGCGGCTACTACGTCGTCCATCTCAGGCGACTCTACGAATATATCTACGAACGCTAATATTCGGGACATACTGTGTCATCTTGACCTATGGTGCGTACTTCCTGCATTATTAGGTCTTTCGGAATCTTGAATCAAATTACGAAGTGCATATTTTGTACTAAATCATTATTAAAAATGAGAAACAATCGCTAAATTTTGACATTTTTTCCGAGTTTGTCTAGAACTTAAGGTGGCTAAACTAGAAATGATAGAGTCATGTAAACCTGAAAAATGCGCTCGCGTACGAGCATTCAACTCAGATAAATTTAAATCCCAAAGAGTGAGGCATCATAACTTAATTAAAAGCGGCGAAAAAAGGGAGGGACCTTCTGCAGAAGGCTAAAGAAACTCTGGGGGCGGGTGGGTGAGAATTATATGGAGTATGACGAATTCGCTTTATCGAAGGTAGACGAGGTGTACAAGCGCCTCGCTACAGGCCAAACGGCCTAACTAGAGATGAGGCCACAATTAGACTCGAGAAATATGGACCAAACGCGGTTCCTTCGGCCAAGAAGAGAAGCTTAGCCAGCAGAGTGTGGGTGCAGCTCAAGAATGGTTTCTGTATCCTACTACTTCTGGCTGCAGCGCTTTCTCTCTTCACCGGCTTCGTCTACGGCGACATGGGATCTGTACAGACGGGCTTCGCCCTGATTGCCGTCGTCGGCGTTAACATCGCTTTCAGCATCTTCCAGGAGTACCGAGCCGAGCAAGCCGTCCAGACTATCAAACATCTGATACCGACGAAGGCGAAGGTGCTCAGGTCCGGCGTCGAGGAGGAGATAGATGTATCCGAGGTAGTCCTTGGGGACATTGTTGTGTTCGACGAAGGCGACAAGGTACCAGCGGATGTAAGACTTGTTAGTGCCTTCGAGATCTCCGTCGATAACTCGGTCCTCACGGGTGAGTCAGAGGCACAGAGACGCTTCGTGGACATGACGCCCGATATGACGGCGAACACCGCAACTGAGTACCAGAACCTACTATTCGCCGGGTCCACCATGGTATCCGGCGTAGCCAGAGGCGTGGTATTAGCCACTGGCAAGGAGACGCGATTCGCTGGAATTGTCACTCTATCGAGTGAGATCGAGGAACAACCCAGCCCCCTCGAAAAGGAGATCGAACGGACCGCCAGGCTCACTCTCATACTCGCCTTCATAGTTGGAGCCATCTTTTTCTCATCGCCAGGGCTCTAGTTAACCTCACCATCGTTGCGAACATCCTCTTCGCAATAGGTGTAATCCTCTCATTCGTTCCCTGGGGATTCCAACTCTGCATCTCCCTCAGCTTAGCGCGCGCGCGGTCAAGATGGCGAAGAGAAACGTCGTAGTGAAGCGCCTCTCCGCCATAGAGACGATGGGCTCCACCACTGTCCTCTGCGTGGACAAAACAGGAACGATCACGAGCGGGGAGATGATGGTCGAGAGGCTCTGGGCAAGCGGGAAGGTCTTCGACGTGAGCGGCGACGGGTACAGCCCCGAGGGCTTCGTCACCATCCAGGGCAGGAGAGTGAATCCAGCGGAGAGACCCCACATCCTAAGCCTCTTCGAGGTCTCCGCATTCTGCACGAACGCGAGACTCGTAGCCCCTACAGATCGGATAGGTAGGTGGTCCATTTTAGGAGATCAAACAGATGGAGCATTCCTCGTATTTGCGGGAAAAGGGGACTAATGTAGCCCTCTCCCTAGTGGAGCGACCCAGGGTAGGTTTCCTGCCCTTCAACACGAAGAGGAGGATGATGACAGTCATCCACCGTGAAGGAGAAAACGGGCTAAAGGCTTACTCTAAAGGATCCAGCTACGACCTACTAGACAGATGCACCGAGGTCTATTTCGACCAGAAGGTCACATCACTCACCGAGGAGATGAGGGCCCAGATACTGGCCAAGATTGACCGCTTCGCTAATGAGGGCTACCGGGTCCTCGCCCTAGCCTCCAAGAATCTACCCAACGGCACAGAGATGGAATCTGAGAACGTCGAGAAAGAAATGACCTTCCTGGGCCTCGCGGCTCTCCGCGATCCCCCGCGCCCTAAAGTTGAGGCAGCAGTAAGTCACGCTAAACGGGGCGGAATAAGAGTCGTTATGATTACAGGTGACCATGAACTTACTGCAATAGCGATCGCTAAGAAGACAGGTATTATCACTGGCACGGATTATAGGATCGTCACAGGCCCTGTACTCAACAAGATGACGGATGACGAGTTGACCGAGGTCACGAAGGGCGACGTGGTATTCGCACGCACAGCCCCGGAGCACAAGCTGAGGATAGTCAAGGCCTTCATGAAGAGGGGCGAGATAGTCGCCGTCACGGGCGACGGCGTGAACGACTCCCCCACCCTCATGGAAGCGGACGTCGGCATCTCTATGGGTAGTGGAACCGATGTCGCCCGCGAATCCTCAGATATGGTGCTTCTTGACAACGACTTCACGTCGATAGTCGAAGGGATAAAGCTCGGGAGGGCGACCTTCGACAACCTACGCAAATTCGCATACTACATCTACACACACAACTTCGCCGAGCTTATCACGTTCGTGGCATTCATACTGCTTCTCGTCCCACTACCACTAACAGTAATGGGTGTGCTCGCGATCGAGGTGATCCTTGAGATACCCATCGCCCTAGCTCTAATCGCAGAGCCCCCAGAAGACGACATCATGGAGAGGCCGCCGAGGGCGCGGGACGTTAGGCTACTAGACTACGGGATCCTTGGGCGGGCGGCATTCGTTGGAACTATTGAGGGAGCCCTCCCGATGATACTCGCTTTCATGATTTGGAGCAGGGACGGTTGGCATCTTGGGATGAGTACTGTGGGTGACCCGACGCTCTACGCGATCGGTACCACGGCTGTGCTAGCGGGTATAATGCTCGGGCAGCTCGGTAACGTGCTCTCCACGAGGACGGGATCCCACTCGATCCTCTCATCCAGCCCGGTGAGGAACAAGTGGATCCCTGTAGGGATAGTGGCGATGCTCCTAATCCTATTCGCCATAGTATACCTGCCTATCCTACAGCTGGCCTTCGGGACGGCACCTCTCGCCTTACCCGACTGGGGGATCATATTCGGACTAGCCTTAGTGATTCTGCTAATCGATGAGGCTACGAAGCTAATCTTAGGTGTTATCCATGCGCGCGCAGAATAGTAATTAAATTTATGAGAATTTCGAAATACCTTCCGTTTAGTCGAGTTAAACCCCTTTAAAAACGCCTAAACGCCGCCACCAACCCCTAGACACGCCCCACAACGCCTCAAACCCCACCCAACCCCACCAATAACCCCGAATCCCACTCACTCAACCCCCAGAACCCACACCCCCACCCACAAGACCCAAAGCTAACACTACAAGACACAGCCCACCGTACCCAGCTGCAGCAAGTTAAAGCAGAAACAACTAAACACCATCTTAACCCGAACCCTCGCCACCGAAGTCACAAGCATATGCCCCACATGAAGCACCCGCTTAATCACCGCGAACGTCCTCTCCACAGGCCTCCGCTTCAACCCGATCCGCCTGTTCCGGCTCCTATCCGCATCACCCAGCGGATGACCCCTGACGCCCCGCCTCATCGTGGCGTCGAACCCCCGAGGCACCACGCCGAAGTACCCCTTATCCCGGTACACGACCTCACCAGGCTCCGACAGATCCACCCGGCTATCATGCACCGACGCAGAAGTCACAGCCACCGCCCGAACGAGGCCGAAAACCAGATCCGTTTTCACGTGCAACTTAAACCCGAAGAAAGACTCCCGGAGCCTCTTCGCCCACGTCCCATCCCGGCTCCGACGAGTCACCGCCTCCTCTCCCCTCGGCTTACTCGAGGGACCAGGATCCGCCGTGATCATGGAGGCGTCTTGCGCAGCTTCTCTACCCTCCCCCAACCCCTTCGCGTCGAGCTGCCGCTGCAGCTCATCCCAAACCTCCATATCTTTACCCGTCTCAGCGAGGCGTTCCCGGAAGAGCCATATTGTTGTGCTGTCAGGCACCGGATCCGGGTAACCGAGGAAACGCTGGAAGCTGATCCTGTCGTTAGCCTGCCTCTCCAGCTCCTCATCGCTTAACCCGAACCACTGCTGCAGCACCAGCAGCTTCACCATGACCACCTCGTCGACGTTTGGTCGTCCTCCTCTCTCGGTGTCGTTGAGGTAGAGGTCCTTTATGATGGGTCGGAAGGTTGTCCAGTTTATCTGGGCGTCTGCTTCGGCGAGTTTGTCGCCTAGTTTAGCTATTTTCTTGTAGATTCGGCGGAGAAGGTAGGTATCGAAGGAGTTCATGGGTGCTGTTCTGTGGCTGCTTCTATAAGGTTACCCGAGGGGGAGTGGGAAAGCATGTTTTTCGGAATTCTCTTTATATGTATTTTTATCAAATAGAATAATATGGCCTTTAAAAGAATTTACCAAGATGTCCAAGGAGTGAGCTGTCCATTATGTGGTGCAAGTGTATTGAAAGACGCGAGAAATGTAAAAAAGATCACTTATTTCTGCAGTGGAAAAACAACCCATGATCTAACTAATAATAAAATCATAAGGGATTTTTTAATTGCTGAAGCAAAATGAAACTAGTTTTTTATTTCTAATGTTGTTTTAAATTCTTTAAAACCTCATTTGCACCGCGTGTGCACACACGCGAATCTAGAACGAATGTGGATGTTGAAATAGCACAATGTAAAAATGGCTATCGAGGGATCTTGAAGGCATACATTCTTGTCAACACTGAGCTGGGGGAAACGTCAGAAGTCGTCAAAGAATTGAAAGGGATTATTGAGATCAAGAATGTCTACATTGTTTACGGCATCTATGACATAATAGCTGAAGTGGAGGCTGACGCTATGGACAAGGTGAAGGAGATAGTCTTCAACATGATCAGGCGCCTCAATTACGTGAAGAGCACTATTACACTCATAGCTTATGATGAGCCAATCCCCAACACATAGAAATATGCAAGTTGTATACGCGGCTCAACCTAATGGTTCGTTGAGTTATTTGCGCGCACGCGCGCGCGGCGTTTCATATCCCTGAGAGAAGGTTTGGTGAAGAAAAAACGGTTTGTGTCTCTTGATTGCTACGTCCAGATGCAAATCCAAGAAGAACAGCACCTTTACCACATTGAATAGATCGGTAAAAATTCAGTTTCGTTTAAGCGCGCGAAGCTATAGAATCAAGCATAAATCTGACAACTTCCTTCCTTTTTACTTCACCGAATTGTCAATAATCCGTAAATGTGAACCGTATGTGACTTCTATCCCAGTCCACCACTATCTTTTCTTCCAAGGAACGCGCGTGCATAATAAATCTATAAACTAGGATCTCCAAATCTACAGCTCTCTTAAAGAATAAACTATCATCTGCCACATGTAGGAACCTTGCCTGTACCGTATGCCCCCAGAGGTTAGCCTCCTATAGGCAGCACTATATGTGCGAGGTCAGGAAAAACGCATGTGCATAGGTAGGTCACATTATTTTATTTTTTAATTTATTATTTTAGAATTTTATTTATTTATTTAGATCTTTAGACTGATTGTTTATTTTTATAATTCCAATTTTATAAGTTATACGAGGAGGGAAACTGGTGGATATTTATCCCAATGTGTTAGCCCCATGTCCCACTCAGAAAAGTGTCCATCGATAATGTCATTGACAAGCGGGGTTCTAACACCTAAGAATACGCCACAAGTAATCGAAAGAAAAAAGAGGGTGTAAAGTATTTCATTCGAGATTTACTTTCTTATTAATTTCGTAAAGAATGAATCTGTCCAAACCTTAATGAAAATGAGGCAAAATTTAGCCGAAGCTGTGTCGCGAGTGGGATGAACTCATATCTGAGTAGATGACATAACTCCCATACAGTGAGTCAGCTTGGTATACGACTTCGATACGATAATTGACAGGATGGGAACTAGCTCCAGCAAGTGGAGCTACGCTAAGAAGATGACAGGATATGACGACGTCCTACCAATGTGGGTCGCGGACATGGACTTCGCCAGCGCCCCAGAGATCGTCGCCGCCATAAAGAAAAGAGCAGAGCACCCAATCTACGGCTACACCTCCAAGACGGACAGCTACTACAACGGCATGATTAATTGGATGGCGAAGCGCAACGGTTGGAAGGGAATCGAGCGCGACTGGATTCTTAGCAGCCCCGGCGTCGTCCCCGGCTTCAACTACTGCGTCCAGGCCTATAGTCACCCTGGTGATAAAGTCATTATTCAGCCCCCCGTCTACTACCCCTTCAAGAATGCAATTCTCAATAACGGCCGCCAAGTCGTTGATAACCCCCTCAAGATCGTAGACGGCTATTACGAGATGGACTACGAGGACCTCGAGAAGAAGATCGATGGAAGGACGAAAATGATCATCTTCTGCAGCCCACACAACCCCGTGGGGCGCGTCTGGAAGAAGGACGAGTTGAAGCACATGGCCGAGATCTGTGAGAAGAAGGACATCGTGATCGTCAGCGACGAGATCCACAGCGACCTCATCCTGGGCAAGATCAAGCACACCTGCACCGCTACCCTCAGCGATGATGCACTACAACGCACAGTAACACTCACCGCCCCCAACAAGACCTTCAACATCGCGGGCCTACAGAACGCAGACGCCATAATCCCCAACAAGAAGCTTAGAGACGACTTCTTCAACGTCACGCAGAACAACAGCGTCAGCAACCCAAACATCTTCGGCATAGTTGCGCAGGAGGCAGCCTACGCCAAGGGCGAGCCGTGGCTCGAGGAGCTACTTGTCTATCTCAAGGCCAACCTCAACTATTTCGAGGATTACATCAAGAAGAACATGCCAAAGCTCAAGGTCTACCCGCTCGAGGGCACTTACCTCGCCTGGGTCGACTTCACGGCCCTAGGCATGGACGACAAGAAGCTCCACACCTGGATGCTCGAGAAGGCGAGGCTCTGGCTCGACGACGGCGTCATGTTCGGCGCAGAGGGCAGCATGTACATGCGCTTCAACATCGCGTGCCCACGAGCCATGCTCAAGGACGGCCTCGATAGACTCGCTAAGGCTTACAAGGCACAAAAGTAGCGTACGCGCGCGCTCCCTTCTTTTTAAGACCGCATAAGGAGAATTATTAATTCATTTTAATGACCTAGAACCAGGTCAGAGCTACACGGTAGGTTGGACTTGGGGCTCTAGTTCAATTATTACATCGCCTCTTGCGTTGGGAACTTATAATGTCACAGCAAGCATTAGTAATGATGAGAACTGGGAAACTCCGAGTATTCATATGCAGGTTTATTTAAGCGATAATCCCCTCCCGTCTCAGCTCTTCTCAGAGAAATAATCAACCATCATACACTATGTGCACGCACGAAAAGACCTGCGCGCACTTGATTAGAGAAAAAGTGGGTTTGGGGCCATAG
>Ga0182021_10007225_pt1 | contig 13146 bp, 11 predicted proteins | sample 612E3MmetaG_FD_120493 | JGI IMG/M metagenome (GOLD analysis project Ga0182021, IMG submission 120493) | Permafrost microbial communities from Stordalen Mire, Sweden - 612E3M metaG (Illumina Assembly) | ecosystem: Environmental > Terrestrial > Soil > Wetlands > Permafrost | place: Sweden... | reverse complement strand
TGGAGCGCGAAGTGGATCGACCTGACCGCGCGCCGCATGTTCGCCTGGGGCTTCAACACGGTCGGCAACTGGAGCGATTCGCGCCTCGGCAATGCCCACCGGGTGCCGTATGTGGTGACCCTGCGCGGTTGGGGAATCGAGACCGGCCCCATGGGCGTCCCCGACGTCTATGCGCCCGAGTATGCCGCCAACATCGACCGGGCGGCCGCCCAACAGTGCGATGCGCACCGGGACGACCCCTACGTGCTGGGATATTTCCTGGGCAACGAGCCGCCCTGGCCGGGGCGCGAATCGGTGGCTGTGGATGCCATCCTCGCGGGCCCGGAGAGCGCGCTGAAGAAGGCGGCGAAGGCATTCCTCATCGATGGCGATTCGCCCGAGCGCCGCAAGGCGTTCCTCTACCAGGCGTACCAGAAGTTCGTCGAGGCCGCCTCAGCCGCCATCCGCAAGCACGATCCCAATCACCTGAGCCTGGGACTGCGCTTCGGTTCCAGCGCGCCGCCGGAGATCGTCCGCCTATCCAAAATCTTCGACGTTTACAGCTTGAACAACTACGCGTACAAGGTGAACCAGGCGGAAATCGACAAGGTGCGCGGGCTGATCGATCGGCCCATTCTGATCGGCGAATTCCACTTCGGCACGCCGGGGCGCGGCATGACTCCGGGGTTGAAGCAGACCAGCAGCCAGGAAGAGCGCGGCGTGGCGTATCGCTATTATGTGGAGAACGCGTTGGCCGACCCTTCCATCGTGGGCGCGCACTGGTTCGAATGGATCGACGAGCCCTCCACCGGCCGCTTCGACGGCGAGAACTACAACATCGGATTGGTCGACGTGACCGACCGTCCGTACCGTGAACTGCTCGACGCCGCGCAGTCCACGCACAAGCGCTTGATGGGCGTGCATGCCGGCAGCACGCCACCGGTCGCGCGGCAGGCCAAGGTGCAGTAGTGGCCAGTCCGGGATTAGACTGCTCAAGCAGCGCTCCCTGACGGTCGCGGCTCCGATGCGCGTCAGAGCCGCGACCGTCAGGGAGCGCTCGACGCCTACTTCACCTCGAACTCGATAGTGTGGCCCGCAAGCTTACCGGTGACCATGTCCTTGACGACGATCTCGAACGTGTAGGAGCCATTGGGGAGAGGAATTTCCGAGCTGATATACGGCGCCGGACATTGGATGGAGGCCTTGAAGACCTGTACGGGAGGCGGGGGCGGCACAGGTCCAGAGTAGGTCATCGCCTTGATGACGACGCGCGTGTACACTTCGACCCGATGGTCTCCACAGGCGGTGAGCGGAACGGAGATCGATACCCCCTGGCCCTTTGCCTTCACCGTGGCGCCGGCGGTGGGGGTGCCGGCGCTCGGCACCGGCATCTCGTCCGGGGCTCGGAGCATTGCCGGGTCGGCGGTCATGCGGTATTCGCCTGTCCTGTTGGGATCGGTGAACTCCACCACGATGTTGGCCCCAATGCCCGCGATGAGATGGTAGCGCCACTGTTCGGAGGGAACCGGGGAAGGGTGAGTTTCTTTCTCGTCGGGCGGGCCATAAGTGATGTAGATGCGGCCGCGGTCGGTTTTCCAGCCGGGGATGGCGGCCGCGAAATGCTCGTTGGAGTAGGCGATGCGGCGGTAGTGCTCTTCCTTGAATTCATTCTCGACCGTATCCGGCGTGGGATCGCGGCGCAGCCAGAACTGTTCGACGAAGTGCTCGCGTTCCTCGTTGGTCTGTAGCCGCTTGAGCGTGGCGCGCTCGGCATCGGTGATGATGTACGCCACATCCTCGTTGAGCCACTTGCGGAAAGGGTTCTCCAACTCCTTGCGGAGCTTTTCTTCCTTCTGCTTGCGTTCCTCCCCGGTCATCGGCCGGGCGACGGTTTCGCTTTGAGAGGAGACTTGCTTGTCTTGCGCCACGGCGGAGATGGCGGGCACCGCCGGTGGCGCGGGCGGTGCGGGCGCGTCGAGGGGTGCCATCGCCGCCGGTGGAGCGGGTGGCGCGGGCGGCGCCGGCGGACGCGGCGGTGCGCTGGTTTGCCATGCGGCCATCGCTGCCGCCACGGCGATGGTCAGAATCGCGGCGGATAACACGGGCGTCAGAGCGGCGCGCGGCCCCTCCGGCGGTACCAGCAAGCGGCGAACTCGTGTCACAAGACTACCTCCTGTGGCGGCCAGCACGGCTTGGCGCACGGCGCCACGGTTATCTTCCAATGCAGTCAGGGCGGCGGCGTAAGCCAAGGCATCGCCTTGCGTGGCCACCACCAGATCGTCACAGCAGTTTTCGCGCTCGGCGCGAATCACCCTGGATATCCACCACACCGCGGGATGATAGAACACCAGTCCTTCTACCACGGTCTGCAACAGGTTGACCAGATAGTCGTGACGCCGTATGTGCGCCAGCTCGTGCAGCAGAATGGCTTCGATCTGATCGGCCGGCAACCCCGTCAGCAGGCCCACTGGCAGCAGAATGACGGGCCGGACATAGCCGATGACCACCGGCACTTCCGCCAGGCAGGATTCCAGCAGCGTAACCGGCGGCGAAACGCGCACCTGTGCGGCAAGGCGTTGGAGGCAGTCCTGCCAATACGCGGTGGCCGCGCACACTCCCCTTCGTCTGAGACGCCGCGCCGCCATCCAACCCGCCACACAGCGCACCTGGAAGAACATCACTCCCGCAATCCAAAAGGGAGCCAGCCACGGTAGGTACTCCACCGGGTGGAATCGCGCCGGGACGTTGGCGATGATGGTCCCGCTACCCTGTTCCACCGGCGCCAGCGAAATCGCCAGTGCGCGCGCGCCGCCCTGCACAGGCTGATCCGCCAACACGAGTTGGAACGTCAGACAAAAGCCGCACAGCATGGCGAGCATGGCCAGGCATCCCGCGGCGTAGCGAGCGCGCGAAGATCGCAGCACGCCGAGCGCGCCGGCCAGCACGATCGCCACCAGCGCGCCTTCCCACAAGGAGTGCGCCAGCGTCGAACCGAGCGCCGCCGCCCCGGGAGTGTGTACCCAGATTTCGAGCCAACTCATCGCGCCCCCTTTTCGTATTCCTCGAGCAGGCGGTGCAGCTCGCTCAGTTCCTCTTTCGACGCCTTTTGAGCCGACAGCGCGCCCACCAGCAGGCTCCGCGCCGACCCGTCAAACGCCCGCTGGAGCAGGTCGCCCGCCAGTTGCCGCTGCGTCCATTCCCGCGGACGCGCGACCTGGTAGATGTGTGCGCGCTGCTTCTCGTCGCGGCGCACCAACCCTTTCTCCGCCATGATCTGCAGCATCTTGAGCACGGTGGTGTACTGCGTGGGCTTGCGCGCGCAGACGCAATCGTGCACCTGGCGCACCGTAGCCGGTCCGCGGCTCCAGAGCACGGTCAGAATTTCCAACTCCGCATCGGTCGGTCTGGGCAGCATTTCCGCCATATACGAAAAAATTACTACGAAGACATTCGTATGTCAAGCGGAAACTCAGTGGCATAATCTCCGCCTTGTGCATCCGAGCGCAGCTCGGACGGGCGAGCTTCGCTAGCCTGGCAAGCTGAAGCATGCCCCACCCATGCGGCGCAGCCGCCTGGAAATGGCCAAACTCCAGGTTCGGGCTTCGCTCGGTGGACAAGCCGGAGGCTTATCCCACTGGCTGCTACAATTCCATCTGCATGTTCCGCAAGGTCCTGATCGCCAATCGCGGCGAGATCGCCGTTCGCGTCATCCGCACGCTGCGCGAAATGGGGATCGGCAGCGTGGCCGTCTTCTCCGATCCCGACCGCACCTCGCTCCACGTACGCATGGCCGATGAAGCCGCCCATATCGGCCCCGGCCCCTCCGCCGAAAGCTATCTGCGCATCGACCGCATCCTCGACGCCGCCCGCCGCCATGGCGCCGACGCCATACACCCCGGCTACGGCTTCCTCAGCGAAAACGCCGATTTCGCCGCCGCCTGCGAAGCCGCGCGTCTCGTCTTCATCGGACCGTCGGCCGCCTCCATCCGCGCCATGGGCTCCAAAACCGCCGCCCGCCGCACCGCCATTGCCGCCGGCGCGCCCGTCATCCCGGGCACCGATCACGCCGTCACCCTCGAGGCTCTTTACCACTTCGCCGCCACCCACGGCTTCCCCGTCCTGCTCAAAGCCGTGGCCGGCGGCGGCGGCAAAGGCATGCGCCGCGTGGATCGCGAGAGCGACCTCGAATCCGCCTTGCGCAACGCCGCGAGCGAAGCCGAGCGCGCCTTCCGCTCTCCCGAGATCTACGTGGAACGCCTCATCGAGCGCTCCCGCCACATCGAGATTCAGATTCTCGGCGACCGTCACGGCAACATGATCCACCTGGGCGAACGCGAGTGCTCCATCCAGCGGCGCCATCAGAAGGTGATCGAGGAGTGCCCCTCGCCGCTGATCGCGCGGTACCCCGAAATGCGCCACGAAATGGGGCAGGCCGCCATACGCACCGCCCGCGCCGCCGGCTACTACAACGCCGGCACCGTCGAGTTCCTGGTGGATTCCGACCGCCGTTTCTACTTCCTCGAAATGAACACGCGCCTTCAGGTGGAGCACCCCGTCACCGAACTGGTCACCGGCCTGGACCTGGTCCGCCTACAGGTGGAAATCGCCACCGGCGCGCCCCTGCCATTTGCGCAGGAGCAGATCGAGTGGCGCGGCGCCGCCATCGAATGCCGCGTCTACGCCGAGGACCCCTTCAACGATTTTCTCCCCTACCCCGGCAAGATCACCCGCCTCACGCGCCCGCTGGGCCCCGGCATACGCCTGGATGGCTGCGTCTACGATGGCTGGACCGTGCCCATGGAATACGATCCCCTGCTGGCCAAGCTCGCCGTCTGGGCCGACACCCGCGACCACGCCACGGCGCGCATGATCCGAGCCCTCAGGGAATACGATGTCGGCGGCATCCACACCAACCTCGCCTTCTTCCGACAGATTCTGGAAGACGCGGAGTTCCGCGCCGCCAATCTGCACACGGGATTCATCGACGAGTTTTTCCAGCGGCGGCAGCCGCCCGAGCCCCCGCCCGATCTGGTGGCCGTCGCCGCGCTCGCCGCCGCGCTGCACACCACCGCGCGCAAGCCCGCGGCCGCGACCGGCGCCACCCAAACCACTAGCCCATGGCGCGAATCCGGAAGGGACGGACTCTTGCGATGAAACTCGCCCTCACCATTGACAGCCGCCCCGAAACCATCGAGATCCTCTCCCCCGCCCCGGCCTGCCGCTTCCAACTCGGCGACGCCCCGCCGCGCGACGCCAACGTCGAGACCCCCGAATCCGGCGTCTACTCCGTGCTGGTCGATGGCCGCAGCTACGACGCCTTCGTCGAAGACGCGCCGGCCGGCCTTGTCGTCACCATCGAAGGCCACCGCTTCGAAATCGAAGTCCACGACCCGCGCCGCTGGTCCCGCAAGGCGGCCGGCGCCGGCTCTGACGCCGTGCAATTGATCCTCAGCCCCATGCCCGGTAAGGTGATCCGCGTGCTGGCCGCGCCCGGCGATGAGGTGGTCCCCGGCCAGGGCATCGTGGTGGTGGAAGCTATGAAGATGCAGAATGAGCTGAAGTCCAACCGCACCGGAAGAGTGCTGTCCGTCCAGGCCAAGGAAGGCGCCACTGTCACCGCCGGCGAACTCCTGGCGACGATCGGCGTGGCTGAAAATGCCGATCCCGGGGAGAAAACCGCTCCCTAAGAAGCCGAAAAAGCTGCGCCCGCAAGCAGGCGTCCGCATCACCTGTTCCGCTACACGTACTCGCCCGGGAACTTCGCCCGCAACGCCTCGCTGAGCCACGTCGCCGGATCCCCCATATCCGCCCCCGCATCCCCGAGCGCCTTCACCGTCCGATTCCCCTGCACGCCGTCGATCCTGCCCGGATCGAACCCGAGGCGGATCAGCCCCGCCTGGAGATACGCCACATCCTGCGCCGGAATCACGTCGAGCTTCACGCCGATGGCCAGGATTGCGCTCTGCGCCATCTGCGTATAGGGCGCGAGCATGGCGCCCGCCTTTCCGGACTGGACATACTCGTACACGGCATGGTGGCTGCCGTGGCAGTCGAAGTGCCACGATTCCGAGCGGTTCGGGTCCGGGGTGTCGATAATCGGGCTGAAGCCGTGCGCTTTGGCGATTTCCCAAAACCGCGGCAGCGGCACCCCAATCGAACTCAGGTCGATATCCATGGCGCGCCCCGCCTCGTGCAGACTCCCGCCGGGCGGAGGACTGAAGGCCTTCTTCCGCCCCTGCACGAAATCGGCATGCGACTGCGCCTGCATGTGGTGCGAGCGGAAGAGATCGCTCAATCGGATTCCGTACCCCATCGCCGCCAGATCGCCGGCTACGCCCTCGATCGCCACCTTTGTATCCGGCGTGCACTGCGCCATCCGGTGCGGCAGCGGACCGTGGTAGATGGAAGCGATGTTGATAGGGATAAGTGGAGTGTAAGTGACCGGCATGGCCGCAGTATGCGTCAACTCCGGCGTCTGGTCAAGTTCGACGGTCGACAAAGAGCCATAGGGGCGCCGGGTCAGTTCAGAATCGGCGGCCCGACCGGCCTGATCTGAATCCGCATGGTGGAATTCTTATGATCGGCCAGGTCCACCTCGGGCAGAGCCTTGGTTTCGAAACCCGTGATCAGGATCTTGAGCGCGACCTTGCAGACAGGAAGTTCGGAAAACGTGATCTGCCCGTCTGAGTCCAGATCCCCCCGCCGCGCCAGCGTGTCGCAATCGTCCAGCCCTTTCAACTGAATCGACGATTGGTTGGGAAGCGGATCCGCGCCTTCGGCGGACACCTTGATATGGACCGCGATCGCGGGTTGCGAGTTCCCCGCCTTTTTCTCCTCCGCTTTCTTGGCGTCGGGGTTCTTTGACTTGCCGGACTCGTCCTGGGAACGAGGGGCCGCCACTGCCATGCTGAATGCCGCCAGGCATATCAGCGTCCACACCGTAATTCCAATTTCGTGTTTCTTCATATCTCCTCCCACGCGTCAATGTTCGCTTTGTACGGACGGAGTATCATTGCGCAGCAGTTCGTGCATCAGTTCGTCGTAGTATGGTTTGTCCTTCAGGCTGGCGCGAGATCCCGGAAAGTAGGACAAGGCGATCTCCACGGAGTCGGGCGTCAGCGCGGTAACCGACACCGCGCTACGCTCCCCGTGGCTTAGACGCGTGTTGTCGATCATCGGAAATGCGAACAGCCCGACCCAAAACGTGGTATCGATTTCCCGATTGCCGACTAAGTCCAGGTCCGCGCGCTGGCAGTCGGAAACGGACAGGGGACGGGAAGCGTACAGCCGCGCTTGCACTTCGCGCAAGCGCGCGTCGTAATCGATCACTTCCAAGCGGAACTGCCGGTAGTGTTGTTCACCGCCCGCCGGATTCAATTGAAGGCATAGACGGGGCACGCCCTCCGGCTGCCTGGAGTCCTTGCCGGTAACCGTGTACGCGCCAGAGAACATCAGGTAGGCAGTGGCGGATCTCACCTTATTCAACTCAGCGCTGCCTTTCACCACCGCTCCGCTATCGGAAAGGACGGTAAGCTGGCGCTCGTTCACTTCCTGCGCCACCTTCTCGAGACGGCCGCGCTTGTCCGCGTTCGGACCCGACTCGTCATTCGGAATCAGACGCCGAACGTGCTTGAACAACGGCCCGAGGTCGAGCGATTCGTGGAAATTATACGCCAGAAGCTCGATATCCAATACCTGCTGGTCGAGGTACTGATCGGGCTTCATCTTCGGATCTTTCTGCATGAAGGTGTCCAGAATGGACTTGAACATATCCTTCCGCAGCGCGCTGTCGGCCTCCTCGCGCCGCCCCATCATGTCGGCGTACAGCCGGACGTTGCTTTCGCGAGCCTGACGTGAGTCAAGGGACGAATTGATGGCAAAACCCACGATCAGCGTGACCAGCGGCATGGCCGCCACCTTGAGTAGTTCCAGCCACGGTAACGCGCCACCCTTCTGAACCGGGCCATGGGCTGCCGTCCCGCCTTCCTTGTTGGAATCGGTCTCCGCCATCGTCACCGTCTCCGAAGTTCATAGTTCCCGTCCGGACGCCGCACCAGATCGAAGTCGTATTGCGCCGGATTGGGGTACGAGAACACGCCGGCGGAAGGCCGCCCTTGATAGCCGGGAAGTTCGAACGTGCAACGCCCCTGCTGTGGGACGTTCATTCGGTAGGAACCGTCGTCGGCCGTAGCCCCGGCGGTGACCGCGCCTCCGCAGTTTATCGTTATACCAGCCCTGGGAATAGCCCTGCCGCCCGCGGTCAAGGACCCATATATCTGTCCCGCGGATAAGACAGCCGGAAGAACCAACCCGGCCCAGCACAGCCAAACACACTGTCGCATTTTATGCCTCTTGCCCCGTCAAACGGGCGCGATTACGCTACTACGCCGAGCCGGCGTGAGTTACACCGGGCCGAGCGTTGTATCAATAGTGATTGTCAGTTCGGATTCGTTGCAGATCGAAAATGGCGGGCCACCGCTCCGGACCCGGAGCGGTGGCCGGTGACGCCATCTACATCGTGTGGACGACGGTGTGGATGGCGATCTCCACTTTGTCGTTGACGCGGAGCAGCAGGGTGCTGGGGTTCTTCATGCCCCAGCTCACGTAGGGCACCTCGAAGATACCGTCCACGGTGTACTGACCGGCGGCGGCATCCACCGTAATGGGCAGCAGGATTTCGTGCTCCGCGCCGTGAATGGCGAACACACCGTGCAGTTGCGCTACCGACTTGCCCTGGGGAGCGACGTTACCATCCACGCGATCGGGGCGGAAGGCGATTTCGGGGTACTTCGCGCTCTCCAAAATGGCGGCGTGCATCCGCCTATCGCGGGCCGGGCTGCCGCTCTGCCCGCTGGTGGCATCGACTACGATTTCGCCGGAAGCCTTACCGGACTGCGGGTCGAAGCTCAGGGTGCCGCGCTTGAGATGGAAGTCCCCGTGAACCGTGTGCAGCAAGCTGCCGAGGGTAAACTCCACCTTGGTCTGCGCGGGGTCTATGGCGAACGGCTTGGGCTGCGATAGGACGGACTCTCCGGCGGCCAGCAGGAGGGCGCACACACCGAGAGGGACGAACAGACGCATCGTTTTCATCATAAGGTAAGCATTCGCCAGCCGAGGGCCAGCCCGTTAGTGAGAAAATCCGCCGTGGAGACTTCGCCGACGTGCATGGCGAGCATCCCGGCAAAGAGCTTGGGCCGCGCGGCCATGGCGCGAATGGCGCGCGAGCGCAAGCCGCGGCGCTGGTCCAGCAGCAGCATCATGGAAGCCATCCACTCGGGGCGGCGGCCGGTGCGGCGGTGCTCGGCCTGGTAGAGCCCGAGATCGCCGGCTTCGAGCGCCGCGGCCAGCGCCACGGCTTGCTGGAAGAGGAGGCAGAGCCCTTCGCCGGTGATGGCGTCGACGGAGCCGGAAGCGTCGCCCACCAGCGCCACATTGCCGCGATACACGGCTTTGAGGCGGCGCGATGCGGTGACTCCGCCGCGCTGAAGATTGGTGGGAGCGGCGGCGCCTAATCGGCGCGCCACTTCGGGAAAGCCGGGCAGGGCGTCCTCCAGGCGCAGGCGATGGTCGCTCGAAATCAGCACCACGCACACTTCGGTGGAGGCGACGGGCGTGATGTAGAGCTGGCAGCCATCGCCCCAATGGATCTCCATGTACTGGCTCCACGGGGCCACGGCATAGTGGCGGCGGAATCCGAAGCGGCGGCTCTCGTGGTGGCAGGCATCGAGCCCGGCCCAGCGGCGCACCGGCGAGTTGCCGCCATCGGCGCCGGCAATCCAGCGGGCTCGCACCAAGCGGTCATCGGCGACGACGCCCTCCGGGGTGATGCCGGAAACGCGCACGCCCCACGCCAGGCGGACGCCGGCATCGATGGCCTGGTTCACCATCAACCGGTGCAGGGCGGTGCGGCGCAAACCGAGTCCGTGGCCGTTTGGGAAAGCGGCCTCAACGGCGGACGCGCCATCGCAAAAGCGGATGCCGCGAAACGGATGGCCGCCGGAAGAGTCCAGGTCGAGACCGAGGGAACGCGCGGCGGCCAGGCCATCGGGCATGATGCCTTCGCCGCAGGCCTTATCGATGGGCGGCATGGCGCAATCGGCAAGCGTGACGTCCAGGCCGCGGCGGCGCGCGGCCAGGGCGGCAGCCAAACCGGCGGGGCCGCCGCCGATTACGAAGAGATCCGTGGAACGCGGTAGAGGCGTCATGGAAGGGCGGCCGTCCATCCACCGCTAAGGAAGCATGCCCCCACGAATGGGGTCATGGCAGCCTGGAAGCCCGCTCCACGGTTGAGTTTCCGAATCGGCATCATCTAGAGATTTACCACGCGCCGGACCAGGCCGAGGGCCTCACTCCAGAAGGTGCTTGAATTGTGCATGAGATCCACTACATCGCGCACGGCCTCGACAAACTCGCCCAGTTGCGCTTCGGTGACCACCAGGGGCGGCGCCACTTTCAGCACCATGAAGTTATTGCCGCAGATCTGGGTGAGAATGCCTTTGTCGCGAAACAGCCGCATGACCAGAATCTGGCCGAACAGCGCCGGGTGAACCAGACGGAAGCTTTCGAAGGCGGCGCGCAGGCGAAGCGACCGGGGCGCGGTGAAGGCGATGCCGGAGAGCATGCCGAGACCGCGGACGGCCTCCACCATTTCATAAGGGGCCAGGGCTTCGGCGAGCTGTTGGCGAAGGCGCGCACCCATATGGGAGCCGCGTTCGCCCAGGTCTTCCTGCTGCAACACGTCGAGCGTCGCCAGCCCGGCGCGCATGGAGAGCCCGTTCTCCCCGAAGGTGGAGGCGTGAACCATGGCGCGTTTCAAGGAACTGAAAACGGAGTCGGCAATCCCAGCGCTCATGAGCACCGCGCCCACCGGCATCAGTCCGCCGGAGAGCGCCTTGGCCAGAATCACCATATCGGGCTCCACGTGAAAATGGTGCGCGGCCAGGAAGGGGCCGGTGCGGTACATGCCGGTCTGCACTTCGTCCAGCACGAAGAGGGTGCCGTGGCGGCGGCAGAGTTCCTGCGCGGCGGGAAGGTAGTTCGCGTCCGGAACGCGTATGCCGCCTTCGGCCTGCACGGGCTCCACGATGAAGGCGGCGAACTTGCGTGTGGTCACGTGCCGCTCCAGTGCGTCAAGATCGCCGAATGGGACGCCCTGGGTGCCAGGCAGCATGGGGCCGAAGCCCTCGCTCCAGAACCGGTCGCTCATCAGCGAGAGCGCGCCGCACGTCAATCCATGGAACGCGCCGTGGGCGTAAAGCAATCCGTCGCGGCGGGTATGGGCGCGGGAGAATTTGATGGCCGTCTCCACGCCCTCGCTGCCGGAATTGGTGAAATAGACGCGCTGGAGCCTGCCGCCGGCGAGTTGTACCAGGCGCTCGGCGAGCTGGGCGGCGAGTTGCGGCACGTGGCTCTGTAACATCCCGGGGCCGGAGCGATCCAGTTCTTCCTTGAGCGCGGCGATGATGGCGGGATGATTGTGCCCGGCGTTGTGTACGCAATAGCCGGAGAGAAAATCGAGAATGCGGCGGCCGCCGGCGGTGAAGAGTTCGGCGGCGGCGCAGCGCTCGTACTGCACATTCATCTGAAGAATATTGAGCAGGTTGACCCACTGCGGGTTGACGTAATCGGAATAGAGGGCGTCGAGCGACGGAATGTTGGCCGGGGACATGACAGTTCTCTGAGGCGTCTGCATCCTGGGACGCTTGCAATCGGGACGCCGTTTCAGCGCGAGTGCGGCAAGTTTACCTATGTAAAGGACTTCGTAGGAGTGGGCCGACACGTGTCGGGAGCATGGGCGGCGAATTGCCGCAGTTGGCGAACTGCATCGTCACCCCCCGGAGAATGTGGGTGGGACAGACGATCGTCTTTTGTCGTCTGTCAACCGGGTCTGGCGAAGCATGACAGGCCACCAAAGGCGGTGGTCTGTCCCCCCTAATTACCGTGTCGATTCGCGGGGCACCAGGATGGGATCGATCAATATGGTCTTGGCGGGGCGCTTGCGCTTGGAGCCGATGGATGCGATCAGCATGCCGGCGGCCTGCTGGCCGATGGCGGTGCTGCTCTGGTCGATGGTGGAGAGCGGCACGCGCAGCAGATCGGAGTAGTGGACGTTGCCAACCCCGATGACTTTGATCTGGCGCGGAATGGCGATGCCGGCTTCGAGGATGGCTTTCATGGCGCCGGCGGCGGTGGGGTCGTTGTAACCGAAGATGGCGTCGGGACGGGGATCGAGCGCCAGCAAGCGGCGGGCGGCGAGATATCCGCTGGCATCGTCGGTGGCATGCACGAGGTAGGAATCCGGGAGGGTGATGCCGGCGGCGGCGAGGGCGTCCTGGTAGCCTTTTTGACGGCCGACACCGGGAGTGAGCGGCGGGCCGGCGATGTGGGCGATCCGGCGGCATCCGCGCTCGATCAGGTGGCGGGTGGCGAGGCGGCCGATGGCTTCATCGTCGGCGCCGACATAGGAAGCGCTGGACCCGGCGAAACGGCGGTCGATGAGGACGTAGGGGACGCCGCGCGCTTCGATGCGTTCGAAGAGGCTAAGCGAAGACGGCGCCTGGGCCGAGGCGAGCAGCAGGCCATCCACCTGGCGCGCCAGCAGGCGGTCCACTTCGCTGCTCTCCACCGCGCTATCCTCTTCGGAATTGCAGATCACGACGTCGTAGCCGAGCGGGCGGATGGTGGCGGAGACGCCCTTGGCGATTTCGGCGAAGAAGGAGTGCATCAGGTCGGGAACGATCAGCCCGATCATGAAGGTGCGGCGCGCGGCCAGGCTGCGTGCCACCCAGTTGGGCTGGTAGTTGAGTTCCTTAATGCGGGCCAGCACACGGCTGCGCGTTTCCGCACCGACATCGGCGCATCCCCTGACCACCTTGGAAACGGTCATCACGCTGACATCGAGATCGCGCGCGATGTCCTTCAGGCGCACCGGAGGGGTGGGAGGATTAGGCATGACGACAAGGGCGCCGGGCCGCGCCTGAGGATGCTCGAGAAGCGGTCAGAAAGCGAGTATAGCAACTTGCGGCGCGTATTGCGGGCGCTGCGCTTGCTAGAATGGACTTCTGTGGCGGGATGGTGAAACTGGTATACACAGAGGCCTTAAAAGCCTCTTCACCGCAAGGTGAGTGTGGGTTCGATTCCCACTCCCGCTACCAGGATTCCTGGGTC
>Ga0182021_10007223_pt1 | contig 13149 bp, 8 predicted proteins | sample 612E3MmetaG_FD_120493 | JGI IMG/M metagenome (GOLD analysis project Ga0182021, IMG submission 120493) | Permafrost microbial communities from Stordalen Mire, Sweden - 612E3M metaG (Illumina Assembly) | ecosystem: Environmental > Terrestrial > Soil > Wetlands > Permafrost | place: Sweden... | reverse complement strand
GGCCGCGTCCGGGCCAAGGCCTATGACATGATCCTCAACGGCGTCGAAATCGGCGGTGGTTCAATCCGTATCCACGAGATGGACCTCCAGCGGCGCATCTTCAAATCGCTAGGCCTTTCGGATGAGGAAACGCAGGCCAAGTTCGGATACTTCCTGGAAGCCCTGAGCTATGGCGCCCCGCCGCACGGCGGCATCGCCTTCGGCTTCGACCGGCTGGTCATGCTGCTGGCCGGCGAAGAATCCATCCGCGAGGTCATTCCCTTCCCCAAGACAACCAGCGCGCTCGACCTCATGACCAACTCGCCTTCGGACGTCAACGAGCGGCAGCTGGCCGAGCTGGGGCTTAAGCTCCGCTGACCGCGCCGGAGGCGAAGCGATGACCTTCCGGCCCATCGACTGGATCATTATCGGCATCTATGCCGCCATCATCATCACGGTCGGCGTTTTCGTCGTCAAGCGGCCGAAGACGAGCGAAGGCTATTTTCTGGCCGGCCGCCGCCTGCGCTGGCCGTTCATCGGTGCCTCCATGCTGGCCTCGAATATCTCGGCCGAGCATTTCGTCGGCCTGGCCGGGGGCGGCTATCTCGTCGGCATCGCCATCGGAGCGGCTTACGAGTGGAGCGCCATCTTCTGCATGCTCCCGCTCATCACCGTCTTCCTGGCCTTCTACCTAAAGAACAAGATCTTCACCGTCCCCGAATTCCTGGAGCGGCGTTTCGACGCCGGGGTGCGCCTCCTTCTGTCCTGGATCATGGTCATCTTCTCCATTCTGACCAAGATCTCCATCTCTCTTTGGGCCTCGGCCCTGGTTTTTCAGACCCTTTTCCGCTGGGACCCCGTGACGGTCATCTGGATCGTGGCCGCGGTCACGGCGCTCTACACGATGAAAGGCGGATTGACCACGGTCGTCTACACGGATGCCATCCAGACCGTCGTCCTGCTCTCGGCCGCCTGCGTCCTGACCATCCTCGGCCTGCACGAAGTCGGCGGCGTCGCCGCTCTCCATGCCCGGGTGCCGGCCGATCTATTTAAAGCTTTCAAGCCGATGACCGACCCCAACATCCCCTGGACCGGGGCCATCTTCGGAGTCATGGCCCTGGGCGGGGCTTTCTATTGGTCCATGGACCAGGTGCTCGTCCAGCGGGCCTTTGCCGCCAAAAACCTGAACGAGGGCCGCAAGGGGGCCATCTTCGCCGGGGCCCTCAAGCTCCTCATCCCCTTCGTTCTGGTCGTGCCGGGCCTGATCGCCCGGGCCCTTTGGCCGAACCTGCCCAACGCCGACCAGGCCTACCCGAAGCTGCTGGGGGCGGTCATGCCTCACGGACTGCTGGGCCTGACCGTGGCCGGTATCTCGGCGGCCCTCATGGGCCACATGAGCGCCACGTTCAATTCCATATCCACGATGTTCACCCGGGACCTCTATATGCGCGTCCGGCCGCAGGCCGATCCCAAGCGGCAGATCCTGGTCGGACGGCTGGCTGTCGCCGCCGTGGCCCTGCTGGGCGCCCTCTGGGCCCCGATCATCGGCCGCTTCGGCTCGCTCTGGGACTATCTCCAGCAGGTCTCCTTCGGATTGGTCGTCCCCTTCGCCGGCGTCTTCTTCATCGGCGTGGCCTGGAAGCGGATCACGACGAAAGGCGTGTGGGCCGGGACGATGACCGGTTTTGTCCTGGCCATCGTCCTGATGGGGGATCGGATGTGGACGCATCTCTACGGCCACGCGCCGGTCCTGCCCTTCATGCACACGAAGTATCTCGAGCCGTGGCTGCATGGGGCCATCATCGAGTTCGCCGTCAGCGCCGTGGTGATGATCGCGGTCAGCCTGCGGACGACACCGGAGCCGGCCGAAAAGCTGGCCACGACGACGATCGCCTGGGGCGGTCCGAGGATCGAGCCCCGACTGCCTTTCTGGACCGATTACAAACCCTGGCTGGCCATCGTGCTGACCGCGGCCGTGGCCCTTTACATCGTCTTTTCCATCGGCGTGATATAGATCCGCGGTCGGATTGAGGAGGTTGCCATGCCGAGAATTCGTTTCCTTCCGCTCGCCGTCGTGGCTTTCGCATTCCTATCGGCGGCGTCTTCCGCCCAGACCCTGAAGCCCGGGCCCCAGGTGCTGACGTTTTTTTCCGACGTCGATGATACCGAACAGCCTTACGCGATCTATCTGCCCAAGGATTTCAGCGCCAAAAAGAAATATCCTCTTGTCATAAGCCTCCATGGCGCGGGCTCCAACCACCGGCTGAACCTGCGCCGTGTCTTCGGCCGCAGCAACCAGGGCGAGGAGAACGACGTCGAGGCCAGCCGCTATTTCCCGGCCTGGGACGACGTCGATTTCATCGTCGCCTCGCCGCTGGCCCGCGGCACGATGGGCTACCAAGGAGTCGCCGAAAAGGACGTATACGAAGTTCTGGCCGATGTCAAAAACCGGTTTCCGATCGATGACGACCGGGTCTACCTGACCGGACTGTCCATGGGCGGAGGCGGGACGCTCTGGCTCGGCCTATCCCGGCCCGACCTCTGGGCGGCCATCGCCCCGGTCTGTCCGGCTCCTCCCTCCGATGCGGGGGAGCTGGCCATCAACGCCCTGAACATTCCCGTCCATTTCTTTCAGGGCGGGGACGACCCCGTCGTCAAACCCGAAGGCACGCGCGAATGGGTCGGCAAGCTCAAGGAGTTCGGAACGACGGTCGAGTACACCGAGTATCCCGGCGTAAAGCACAATAGCTGGGAAGACGCCTATAAAGACGGGGCCATTTTCAAATGGTTCTCCAAGTTCCGCCGCAAGCGCTTTCCCGACCGCGTCCGTTTCGCCACCAGCCGCTATAAATACGACCGCGCCTATTGGATCACCGTCGACCGCCTGACGCCCGGCACATTGGCGGCCATCGACGCCGAGTTCAACGCGCCCAATGCCCTGGTGGTCACGACTTCGGGGCTGGGCGCGTTCACCCTGGAATTGAAGAACCATCCCAAGCTCAAGGCCGGGCGTCCGTTCACCGTCCAGGTCGACGGCGCATCCTTCAACAACGGGACGGCGGCCGAGACAATGTCATTCTTCAAACGCAACGGCGTCTGGACGGCCGGCAAAGTGGAGCCGGTGCCCGGGGCCAAAAACAAGGGGCTGGAAGGTCCGCTCGGCGAGGCCCTGGCCGGGCGGCATATTTATGTTTACGGCACGGCCGATAATCCTTCGCGCGAAGAGATGCAAGCGCGGCGGGAGCTGGCGGCCAAGGCGGCTGATTGGTCGTCCGGCCGCGGCCGCTTGATGGTCTTCCCGCGCGCCGTGGCCGACAAAGACGTCCGGCCGAGCGATTTGGAAAGCTCCAACCTTATTCTTTTTGGAACGAAAGAAACCAATCTTCTTATCGCCCGCTTGGCCGACCGCCTCCCCCTCGAGCTCAAGACGCCGGCCGAGGGATTTGGGCTGGTCTATATCTTTCCCATCGACGGCCATTACGCCGTCATCGCTTCGGGCCTGCCCTGGTGGACGCCTCCGCCTGCTCCGCCGGCCGGAACGGCCGTTGCCGTCTCAACCCCGGGGACGGCCCCCGCCGCGCCGCCCGTCCGCCGCCTGAATTTCGCCTCGGGCGCGGCCCTAGCTCTCAACAATTTCGGGGATTATCTTTTATTCAAGGATTCCCCGGCGACGCCGGTCGCCGAAGGCCGCTTTGATGCGGATTGGCAGCTGCCCGCGACCGATGCCGAAAAGCTGACGGCCTCCGGGGTCGTTGTGATCAAGCCTGGGGCCGTGAAATAACAGGGTCGAAAAATTAGCGAAGAGCGATTTCTTGGGCCGTTCCGACCGCTGACGCGGCTTTGACGATCGGGCTTCGGTGCGCACGTCTTTCGTCCCGATAGGCGCGGGCGATGCGGTCCAATTCTTCTTCAACCGAAACCGCCGGCCGGAATCCCAGCTCCTTCCGGATTTTAGCGTCGTCGAAGATCCAGTAATTTTCGCGGGCGCTGCGGACGTCATGCACGGTCAGGCGCGGCGCGGCGCGCCGGACGCCGGCCCAGGCCTCCATCAACGCGGCCGACGCGATGAGGGCCGGCGTCCGCAGACGGACGACCGGTCCTGAAGCAAGAACGCGGACAAGCGGGGCCACGATGTCCTCCCAGCGATAAGCGGCGCCGTCGCTGACGTTATAGATTTCGCCGCGGCCGGGACTCCGTTCGGCGGCCAGCAGCAGGGCCCGGGCGGCGTCTACGGCGGTGCAAAGGCTGGTTTGCCGGTCTCGGTTTCCCGGAATCGGCACGATCCGCCGGGCGATCAGCGCCAGCGTGGTCTCCATCTGGCGCTGTCCCATGCCGATGAGGTTGGGCAGCCGGAGAATGACGGATGGAAGCGCGGAGCTCAGGGATTGGAGAATCTGTTCGGCCTTGCGCTTGCTTCGCCCATACGCGGATACCGGCCGGCAGGGTTCGGCCTCGGTTTTGGGCCGTCCGGGCCGCGACGGGCCGGACGCCGAAATGCTCGAAGCATATACGAAAAGGGGTGGGCTGGACGGGGTCCGCAGGCAGGCTTCGGCCAGCGCGCGTGTGGCCCCGGCATTCCCGCGTTCGAGGATTTCCTCATCCTGATCGTCGACCGCGGCCCCCAGATGATAGACGCGCGTGACGTCCGCAAGAGCCCGCGACAACGAAGCCGGGTCGTCGTAATCGCCCGCCACCGGGATGACCGGCCGTCCCGCAAGGCTCTTTCGATCAGTCTCTCTGCGGACGAGGACGGCGACTTCGCGGGTTCCGTCGGCCAGAAGGTCGAGAAGATGGCGGCCCAAAAATCCCGTTCCGCCCGTCACCAGGACCCGTCCGGGCGCCGCCGCGGCCGCCATCAGAGGATGCCCCTCTCCCGGTACCATTCGGCCGTCCGCCGGAGTCCCTCCCCAAGGGGGACCTCCGTTGCGAATCCGAGCTCGCGTCGAGCCTTTGTCGTGTCGGCGACCCAATACGGGAATTTGATATAACCCTTCATATCCTGCTTCTGGATATAGGCCGGACGCCCGAGCAGTCGGCAGAGGGCTTCATACAACGCGACGCCGCAATAGCCCAGCCGATACGGCACCCGGATCCTCATCGGCCGCGTTCCGAGCGAGGACTGGATGAAGCCCATGATCCGTTCCGAAGGATAGGGCTCGGATTCGCCCAAATGATAGATTTCCCCGGCGGCTGCGGACGTGCTTTCCGCGGCCAGGAGAATTCCCCGGACCACGTCTTCGATATAGGCGACGGTCGAGAGCCTGTCGCCGAGATCAAGGTAGAAGCCTTTTCGGATCTGTCGGAAATAAGAAAAAAGCCCGCCTTCGCTGCCCGGGCCGTAGACGAGGGGCAACCGGACGATGGTGACCGGCATCCGTCCGGCCAGCGTCTGCAGAAAAAGCTCCGCCATCAGCTTGCTCCGGCCGTAGTCGCTGACCGGCCGGCCCGCGCCGTCTTCGCGGCAGCCGCGGCGGTCGATCGCGGGACCGGCCGCCGCCAGGCTCGAGGCCAGCAGGAAGCGCCGGGGCGGCTCATGGACCAGGGCTTCTTCGGCCAGGTTCCGGGTGCCTTCGTAATTCACCTGGTAAAAGGCCTCAGCGCGCATGGACGAGAGGACCCCGGCCAGGTGATAGATCCCGGTGAACGGCCAGGGCAATTCCCGCAAGGAAGACCGCTCCGTGATGTCGGCTCGCAGCCAGATGATTCCCGAATCCGCGTCTTGCGGCCGGCGGTCGGCCGGCCCCAGGAGTCCGTAAACCGAGGCCCCCCTTCGCCTCAACGCTTCGGTCAGGTGCCGTCCGATGAATCCTGCCGCCCCCGTGCAGAGGATTTTTTCTTGGGTTTCCATTTCGCCCTCCGCACCCATGATCGCCGAACGAAGGGGGCGAATTGTCAGGATTATGTCAATTATCGGTTAAAAAAAGCCCGCTCCCACACTCGTACATGTTTTTAGGCATGTATGAATGTGGGAGCGGGCGGGGATCTCGAACGCGCTTCGGTACGCGGCTACTTCACCTCGAGGACGGCGGCATTGAGGACTTTCTTGGTGTCCTTCACCTGGGCGAAGACGACGATCCGCAGTCCCTTCCGGTCGATCTTGGCGTGACGCTCCGGGAACTTGAAGCCCTGGAACCGGGTGTTGGTCTTCTCGAAATTCGTCAGGTATTCGTCGGCCGCTTTTTCGGAGGCGGTCAGATCGAAGGAAACCGATTGGATCCCCGCCGCAAGGACGGCCAGGTCGCGGACGACCATTTTATGGAAGACGATGCCGTTGCTGCCCGCGTATTTCTCCACGGTTTGGGCCAGGACGACATTGATCTCGGCGCCGGGGACGGTCTTGTCCAAAAGGCATTCGACTTTGATCACGTCGCCCGTCCGGACGGCCTTAGCCTTGAAGACCAGGGCGGGTACTGCGGCGATGCGGGGATCGATTTCGGCTTTATAGGCCTTGAACTTGCCTCCGGCCATGCCCCGGCTGCCGCCTCCGCCCAGCTTGGCCTCGCCGTCGAAAAAGGTCGAGGGCGTGCTGTTGACGCCGTAATATTCCTGGCGTTTCTGGGTGGCCGCGTTGATGATCGGATCGGGCCGTGGAATCGGCAGATGATATTCGAGGACAGCCAGGTATTTATTCGGGTAGGCCTCGATGAGGCCGTCGAAGCCGAGATCGGCGCCGACGCAGGGCGGGCATTCCGAACCGGTGAAGACCTCGGCCAGGACAGCTTTGCCTTTCCAATCCGCCGGCGCTTTGTAGGCTTCCGGATGATAGGGCAATTCCCGGAGCTTGGCTTCCAGGACGGCCTCGAAGCCGTCGGCCTTGCCGTTGAGCTTCGTGTAGAGCGCCTTGGCCTTGGCCGCCGCATCGCTGTATTTTTCCGCTGCGGCGCTCAGGTAGGCTTCAAAAGCCTCCTTGGCCTTGTTCGTTTTCTCGCAGACGCCTCCCAGCGTGTAGGAATAGGCCCCGTCGGGAGAGCCGCCGGCCTTGATATAAGCGTCTAGGGAGATCTGGGCCTTGGCCGCGTCGCCGGCCCCGAGCTGGGCCCCGGCGACGAGGAGCTGGAAACCGTTCAGAAAATAAGCCTTGAAATCGCTTTTCTGTTCGGCGGGGACGCCCTGGTAGGTGTCCGTCTCCTCGGCCGCCTTGACCGCCGCGTCCCGGTATTTGAGGACGGCGGCCACGACCTTGGCCGCGTCGAACGTTTTGATCTTGGGATGGCCGAGGAGCTGGTCGGCGGCCGTGAACGGATTCTGCAGGCGGTCGGGACCTTTGGCCTTGGCCAGCATGTCCTTTTGCAGGGCCAGGATGGCATCCAGGGAAACAGCCAGCTCGATCTTCGCGCCGAGAATGTTCTGCTCGATCATGGCCAGGTACTGGCTGGCCGGGAAGGCGGCTTTGATCCGTTCAAATTCCTTGAGCCGGGCGGCCGGGTCCTCGATGCGGAAAGCCGCGGTGAGGTCCTTGACCTCGGGGGGCTGCTGGCGGGGCGCATTCTGTGCCGAAACGGCGATCGTCAAGCCCAGGATCAGAACGAGGGCGCATCCGCAGATACGTCGTAATGTTTTCGTAGGCATCCTCTATCTCCTATTATTTGAGGCGTCGGTCATTTTACGTCGGCAACGATGGCGTTGAGGACCTTCTTGGTACTCTTTTCCTGGGCGAAAACCACGACTCGCAGGCCCTGGCGGGCGATCTTGGCATGGCGCTCGGGAAATTTAAAGCCCTGAAACCGGGTGTTGGTGTTTTCGAATTCGGTCAGATACTGGTCGGTTATCTGCTCCGACTTGGCCAGATCGAAGCTGGCCACGCGGGCTCCGGCCGGAAAGATGGCGACATCGCGGACGACCATTTTATGGAAAGAAAGCCCATTCGAGCCTTTGTACTTCTCCTCCTCCTGGACGAGAGCGACGTAGATCTCGATGGCCGGTCCCGGGGCATCGAAGGCGCAGTCGACTTTGACCGTATCCCCCTTGTAAACGGCCAGAGCTTTAAGGACAAAGGCGGGTACGGCGTTGATCCGGGCGTCGATTTCGGACTTGTATTGCTTGAACTTGCTCTCGGACGAGCCCCGGCTGCCGCCGCCGACCAGCTTCTTATCTCCGTCGATGAAAACCGTCGGCGTGCTGTTGACCGCGTAATACTCCTGCCGCATTTGAGTGGCCGGGTTCATCAGGGGATCGGGGCGGGGAATGGGCAGGTGGTATTCGAGGACGGCCAGGGTTTTGACCGGGTAGGCCTCGAGGAGTCCGTCGAATCCGAGATCGGCGCCGACGCAGGGGGGACATTCCGAACCGGTGAAGATTTCGGCCAGAACGGTCTTGCCTTTCCAGTCGGCGGCCGGTTTGAAAGGCTCGGCGTGGTAGGGCAGTGTTCTGAGCTTGGCCTCGAGAGCGGCTTCGAATCCGCCTTCCTTGTCGTTGATTTTGCCGTAGAGGGCCTTGGCTTTGATCGTGGAGTCCTCGTAGTTTTCCACCGCCGCGGCAAGGTAGGCGTCATAGGCTTCGGGAAGCTTGCCCAGCAGGGCCAGGGAGGCGCCCTTGGTGTACCAATAAAGGGCGTCGGGCGCGCCGCCGTCTTTGAGGTAGGCGTCCAGTGCGGCCGAGGCTTTGGCCTCGTCGCCGGCGTTGAGATAGGCCTGGGCGACACGGATGCCGAACATATTCCGGACGAATGCCTTGAAGTCGCTGCGCTGCTCTTCGGGGACGCCCTGGAAGGCGGCCGGATCGGCGGCGGTCTTGAGCGAAAGTTCGCGGTATTGCAGGACCGCGGCCAGGACCTTGCTTTTGTCGAATGCGGCGATCTTGGGGTGGGTCAGGATCTGGGCCGAGGCCATCAGGGGTCCCTGCAGGCGGGCCGGGCCCTGGCTTTTAGCCAAAAAGTCCTTCTGTAAAACCAGGATGGCCTCAAGCGTATCGGCCAGCTCGACCTTGCTGGTATGGATATACATATCGATCGTGGCCATCATCACCGAGGCGGGGTAGGCGGCTTTGATCCGCTCGAATTCCTTGAGCCGGACGGCGGCGTCCTGGATCCGGGTCGCAGCCGCGAATTCCTTGTATTCGGGGGGCTGCTGGCGCTGGGCGTGAATTCCGGCAGTCAGGGCCAGAATCAAGACCAGGCCGAGGGCGGCCCAGCGGAGGGGCATTGTCTTGCGCATGGCGGGTCTCCTTCTCGAAACACCTATTTTATCAGAATTATCGGGTTTGGACACGCGGGAATTGAAAAACCCCCAACCCGGAATGAAAAACCTGCCCTGTCGAAGCGAGGGAGGACTGAAAAGCCTGCCGATTCCAGGGCCGCCTGTTTGCGGCGGCGGTTGACATCACTTCGAAGGCGAAGCTATAGTCGCTTCGGGATGAAGACGCTCGATCCCGCGGCCGCTTATAGGGAATCCATCATGGCCGAGATCTGTTATGCTCTCGGCGTTTCGCGCCGCGGATTGGTGCGCCGGATGTTGACGCCTTTGCTCCGGCGTCCCATCCGCCGCTTGGCCGCCATCGCCGCGAAGGCGGACGCCGAAATCGACTCGTCGGGTCTGAGCGGCGCGGCCCGCCGGATTTTGTCCGATTTATCGCTCCGGCCCACTGCGCGCGGAGCGGAGGGAATCCCCGCGTCGGGACCGTTGCTGATGGTTTCCAATCACCCCGGAGGCTTCGATTCCGTGGCCATCCTTTCTTGTATTCCCCGGCGGGATATCAAAGTCGTTCTTTCGGATGCTCCGCTCACTCGAGCGTTTGTTTACGCCCGTCGATACTTCATCTTCGCCGCTTTAAATGCCGCCGGCGGCGCAAAAGCCCTGCGGGATTGCATCGATCATCTCAAGACCGGCGGGGCCATCCTGATTTTCGCCAACGGCGACGTCGAACCCGACCCGGAATCCAACCGGGAGGCCGGACTCCCATTCCGTGATTGGTCGCGCAGCGTCGGGATCATGCTGCGGGAAGCCCCGGAAGCGTGGCTGCAGGCGGCGGTCATCAGCGGCGTGCTTTTGCCCAAGTTCGTCAGGCATCCGCTCGTTCGGATCCGGAAAAACGAAGTCCGGCGCCAGAAGTTGGCCGAAGTCCTGCAGATCCTCCGCCAGTTGATCTCTCCTCGGGCGGTCCGGTTGAATCCCCACCTTTCTTTTAACAAGCCGGTCAAAGCACGCGATTTGGATCAAAACGCCTTGATGCCGGCAGTGATCGGAATGGCCCGCCGGCTCCTGGAAGAACATTTGGATTGGATCAGATCGACGTCGGCATCTATAGAAAATGCGGCGGGCCGTCCTGAACCGTGACGGCCGCCGTTTAACCCGCCGGAGAAGGGCTTGGCCCTTGTCGTGAAACTCCCAAAAAAAGGGGGCGGCCGAAGCCGCCCCCGGGAGAATCATGCGGGCGTTCGCGATCGTCCGCGGCTACTTGATCTCCAGGCCCGTCAGCGGGTCGATAAGGTTAACCATGTGAACCTTGCCCAGCTTGTCCAGCGGGCCGGGCCACTTCTCGCCGCCCTTGTTGCTGGGCTCGAAGTCGCCGACGATCATGATGACCGCCTGGCCGGGCTGGATGTACTTCTGGGCGACCTCCAAGACTTTGGCCTTGGTCACGGCCTTGATCTTGTCGCGGAACGTTTTGTAGTAATCCATCGGCTTGCCCTGCATCTCCAGGTTGGCGAAGGCCGCCATCGTCGCTTGGGGCATCTCAAACTGGCTGGGGAAGCTGTCGATGAAGTAGTTGATGGCCGTGTCCATCTCGGCGTCGGCGACCGGCTCCTTGCGTATGCGGTCGAACTCGGCCAGGATGAGGGAAATGGCGTAACCGACCGTGGCCGACTTGGTCTGGACGTAGCCGGAGAACGTCCCGGGGAAGCCCCAGCGGGTCGTGAAACGGCTGCCCTGGTTGTAGGACAGTCCTTCGTTGGAGCGTACTTTGGTGGTGATGCGGGAGGTGAAGCTGCCGCCGCCGAGGATGAAATTCATGACTTGGACGGCCGGGTAGTCGGGATTGGTGTCTTCGAGGCCGAGATGGCCGAGGCTGATGTAGCCCTGGTTGATGGCTTTCTGGACGAAATAGACGCCGGGCTCGGGGTTGGGAAAGGATTTGGAGAACGCGGGGAACTTGACGTCGTGATTGGCCCAGGCGCCCGCGATTTTATTGATCTTGGCCGTCAGGTCGGCCTTGGCGAAATCGCCGGAGGCGGTCAGGATGACGTTTTTGGGAACGAAATACCGGGTCTGGACGGCCTTGAGATCGGCCGGGGTGACGCCCTCGTACGTCTTCTTCATCGGCTGCCAGGTCAGCGGGCCGTCGCCATAGAGGACTTTCTCATACTCGCGGCTCAGCACCGCGTCGGGGGAATCGTTGGCCTGGCGGAGCTGTTCGATCGCCCGGGCCTTGGCCAGGGCGAAGGGGCCTTCCCGGAATTCCGGGTTCATCAGCACGTCGAAGAACATCGCCAGCCCTTCATCCAAGTCTTTGCTCATGACGGACAGGGTCAGGGTCGAAGTCCGTTCGCCGACGTTGAAAGCCAGGGAGCCGCCCAGAAAATCGATGCGCTCCTCGATGGCCGTCCCGTCCTTGGTTTTCGTGCCGCCCCGGATCAGCGTACTGCTGAGGAGCGATTCCAAGCCCTGCTTGTCCTTGGGGACGTACAGGCCGCCGAAATTGACCAGGGCCGAGATATTGACGATGGGCAGGTTCCGGTCCTCCTGGATATAGGCGCGCAGGCCACCGGCCAAAACCGAGCGGAAGGCCTTGGGATCGGGCGGTTCATATTTGAGGACGGGGAATTTCAGATCGGCCGGCTTCTGGACCTGGGCCAGGCCGGAGGCCAGGACGAGAACACCGACGGCAAAAATCAGGCAAAGCATTTTCTTCATCGTCGTTTTCCTTCCTTAGCGGCCCATTTTCCGCTTGTAGACGGCGGTCAGGCTGTTGTCCTTGACGAAGTACTTGGCGGCGACGCGCTTGATGTCGTCGTTGCTGACCTTTTTGAGATCCTCGAGGTCGGACAAGATTGATTTCCAGCCTCGATGGAGCTCGGCCCGCCCGACGCTGCCGGCTAATCCGGAGGTCGAGCCCAGACTGCGGATGAAATTGGCCTCGTTGCGGTTCTTGGCTTTCTGGATCTCGTCCGCGGTCACGCCGTCCTTTTTAATTTTCTCGATCTCGGCCCAGATTTCCTTTTCCAGGTCTTCGGGGGTGACTCCCTTATCCAAACGCGGTGAAGCGCTGAACTGGAAGGCGCCGACGTACCACTGAGCCCGGCTGGACGCCGAGGCGTTGACGGCCAATTGCTTCTCCTGGACCAGGATCTTGTTCAATCGGCCGGTTCCGCCGCTGCCGCCGCGGCCCCCGCGCATCCCGCCGCCGCCGGAGCCGAGGATGCTGGCCAGGATGGAGAGGGGCGCCGCGTCGGGCTGGCCGGCCCACGGCGCATGGAACATGATCTGGAGGCCGGTGGGCCCCGGGCCCTCGCCGTTCATCCGTTTTTCTCCGTACTGGGGAGGTTCATAGGTCCGGATGGGCTCGATGTCGGGGCCTTTGGGGACGCGCCCGAAATACTTCTCGGCCAGGGCCAGGATCTGCGCGGGATCGAAATCGCCGACATAGATGGCCACGGCGTTGTTGGGGACATAGTATTTGTTGTGGAACTCGATCAGGTCGGCCTTGGTCATCTTTTTGAGGTCGTCCATCCAGCCGACGACTTCCCAATGGTAAGGCGAAGCGGCATAGAACGCCGCGCTGACCTGCTCGTTGAAGAAGAAGCCGGGGCCGTTTTCGCTGAGGCGGCGCTCTTCCATGATGACGTCTTTCTCCGAGTAGAACTCCCGGAAATAAGCGGCCATCATGCGGTCGGATTCCAGGAGCATCTGCAGCTCAACCTTGTTGGTCGGCAGGGTCACGTAATAGCCCGTGTTTTCGTTGCCCGTGGAAGCGTTGAGGCCCGTTCCGCCGTTTTTCATATAAAGGCCCCAGAGGTCGTCTTTGATGACGTACTGTTTCTCCGAGGCGATCAGCTCGTCGGCCTTTTTCTGCAGGGCGGCCAGCTTGGCCTTGTCCCCGCCGTCGGCCTTCCAATACTTTTCCCGGTAGATCTGGTCCATGACCTCGTCGATCTGCCGGTCGATGGCCGTATCCTTGTCGTAGTCGGTCACGCCCATCATTCTGGTGCCTTTGAACATCATGTGTTCGTGGACG
>Ga0182021_10007222_pt1 | contig 13150 bp, 13 predicted proteins | sample 612E3MmetaG_FD_120493 | JGI IMG/M metagenome (GOLD analysis project Ga0182021, IMG submission 120493) | Permafrost microbial communities from Stordalen Mire, Sweden - 612E3M metaG (Illumina Assembly) | ecosystem: Environmental > Terrestrial > Soil > Wetlands > Permafrost | place: Sweden... | reverse complement strand
TGGTCCTCCGCTCGGCGTCACAGAGTTCCAGGAAACTTCCGCTCGCGAATCCACGCCTAAGTCTTTTTGAATCAAAGAAGTTACGGAACGTTACACCGGCTTCAATTGGGGCTAATTCCTGATACTACGACTACGGCACAATGGCAAAGACTGGGGCGTGGGTCAGGTCATTTTCCGGTTCGGTAGTCCATCCCCCGGGCGACATCAGGAGTTCGGAGTCTCATCTCGGCGCTCCGCAACCCGTTCCAGCCGGCGGCCGAACCGCTCACCGGCGTGGCCACGCTGGAGCCTGGCCGCAGCCGACGTCAGCTTGAGCGCGTTCTGACGCCTGCTACCATCTATTCCAGGGGGAACCTGATTCGCATGTCCGAGATTCACGCACTGGCCGCGCGCCAGCCACGCGGCCAACTGGTACCGCTCGCCTACGACCCGGGGCCGCTGGGGGATGAGCAGGTCGAAATCGACGTCGCGTACTGCGGCATTTGCCATTCCGACCTTTCCATGTTGAATAACGACTGGGGGATCGCGCAGTATCCCTTGGTCCCCGGGCATGAAGCCATCGGGAAGGTTTCCGCCATGGGGCGCGGCGCCAAATCGGTCCACATCGGACAAACCGTGGGGCTGGGTTGGAACGCCGGCAGTTGCCTGCACTGCCACCCGTGCCTCACCGGCAATCACAACATGTGCCAGAGCCTGGAGCAGACTATCGTCGGCAGGCATGGCGCGTTCGCCACCAAGGTCCGCTGCCACTGGGTCTGGGCCACGCCCATTCCGGAGGGCCTCGACCTGGCCAAGGCCGGGCCACTGCTTTGCGGCGGCATCACGGTGTTCAACCCGCTGCTCGAATGCGGTGTGCTGCCCACTTATAAGGTAGGCGTCGTCGGCATCGGCGGTCTCGGACACATGGCGCTCGAATTCCTGAACAAATGGGGATGCGACGTGACCGCCTTCACTTCCTCCGCCTCAAAATCGGACGAGGCCCGGCGCATGGGCGCCCACCACGTGGTGGACACGCATTCGGCGGAACAGTTGCGCCTGTCGGCCGGGAGCTTCGATTTCATTCTGTCGACGGTCAACGCGAGCCTCGATTGGACCGCATATCTTTCGGCGCTGACCCCCAAAGGCCGTCTTCACATCGTGGGCGTGGTGCCCGAGCCGATGCCCATTCCGGCGTTCCCGTTGATCGCCGGCGAGCGGTCGTTGGGCGGGTCGCCATCGGGGGCTCCGGCCACAGTCGCCACCATGCTGGATTTCTGCGCCCGGCACCAGATCGGTCCGGTCACCGAGGAGTTTCCCATGAGCCGGGCCAATGAAGCGCTCGCGCACCTGGAGGCCGGCAAAGCCCGCTATCGTATCGTGCTTCGGAACGACTTGGCGTAGCGGCAAACCGGGGACTGGCTCGAATTTCGGCGCTTTGCGAAATTCGCTGCCTGGCCCCGGCTCGCCCTTTGGGAAATCATGCTCCGCGCGATTTCGGCCGCACTACAATCACTCCCTGCCCGCCCTTCCCGCCGCCAGCCTGCCTTGCTACCATGCATAAAGACCGATGCTCGATCTTTCCGCCACCGACCCGCTCGTCAAGACCTATCTCAAGGACCTACACCACATGCAAGCTCAGTCCGTGACCCACGAGTTGGGCCTGCGCGGCCCGTTCCAGAACCTGCTCGACAAGGCCGCCAAAAAGCGCGGCTGGACTTTGGTGCCGGAGCTTTCCACCTACTCCGGCGGCAAGCGCGTGGTGCCCGACGGCACCGTCCGCGACGAATTCCGTCTGGCCCGTGGCTGGTGGGAGGCCAAGGACGCCTCCGACCGCCTCGCCTCCGAGATCCAGAAGAAGATCAAGGCCGGATACCCCACCCGCAATACTATTTTCGAGGACACTCAAACCGCCGTCCTCTATCAGGACCGCGGCGAAGCCGGCGAATTCGCTCTCCGCGAACCATTGAAGATCGCGGAGCTGATGAATCGCTTCTTCTCCAACCGCGAGGACGATCCCGGTTATGTCGTGCGCCTGATCGGCCAGGTAGTGCGTGTCAGCGTCGAGACCGCGCGAATTGCGAGATCGCTGCCGAGTTACCAGTGAGACTATGGCAAACCAGACAACCGGGCGGATTTTGATTGTCCGGCACGCTCAGAGCGCCGCCAACGCGGGCGGGAGAACCTTGGACATGGCCGCCATTCCCCTCACCGACATCGGCCTCCGCCAGGCGCAATGCGTGGCCGCCCTTGTCGCGGAGAAGCCGTCCCTCATAGCGGTTTCGCGCTACCTGCGGACCAGCCAGACGGCGGCGCCCCTCTTGCTGCGGTACCCCGGTGTGCCGGTGAAAGAGTGGCGCATCGAGGAGTTCACGTATCTCGATGCCATAACCTGTGCCGGGACTACCTATGCGGAGCGCAAGGTCCTCCGCGATGGCTATTGGTTGAGGTGCGACCCGCTTTGGGTTGACGGACCCGGGTGCGAGTGCTTCGTGGATTTCGTTTCGCGGGTCCGCAATCTGGAACACGCGCTTAGCGTTCGGGACCCGGACGAGACCGTCATCGTATTCACCCATGGTCTGGTCATGCGGACCCTGCTCTGGCTCCAGCAGCACCGCGCCGGGCAGGCCGCCGATGCGGAGATGAAAGACTTTGCCGGTTTCCGCCTCGGCGTTTCCGTGCCGAATTGCGCCGTCCTGCGGGCCTCGCCAAGTGGAAGCGGGCGTCTACGGTTGCCGGCGGAGGTGTCCGTCGCCCATCTCCCAGCCGACCTGCGAACCGAATGAAGCGGGGGGGAGGGAGGGGGGCGCCCCGGACCGCCTTTCCTTCCCTCGCGGAAGCCTCGGTCGCGGGCGGTGGAAATCGCGCATAGGGACCCTTGTAACCCACCACCCGAATGGCGCGTAGAATCTGTATAGATGGATCTTCGGGCATGAGCCGACTCCATTTGTGAAGGGAGCGTTTGTGTGAAGCGAGCCGTGCTTTTTCTTTTTTCGGCGGCGGTGGTGTTGGGCCAAACGGTTCCGGGCCGATACGTGGTGGAGCTGGCCGGCGATCCGGCAGCCACGGCGGCGGCCAGACAGGGATCGCGATTCGCCGCCAGGGACGCCGGCTTCGCGGAGCGGCGCGTGGCCGTGCGCCGAAGCCAGAGGGATGCCCGGACCAGGATCGGGGAGCTTGGCGGAACGGTCCTCGAGAGCATGGATACCGTGGTCAACGCCCTGATTGTGAGCATTCCGGACGCCCAGGCCGGGGAGCTCTGGAAGGTCCCGGGCGTGGTGAGGGTGCACGCCGTGCATCGCGTCAGGCCGTTGCTCGATCACGCCCTGCCCGTACACAAAGTACCGGACGCCTGGAACACGCTGCCGCTGGGCCAATCGAGCGCGGGGGCCGGAATCAAGATCGGCATGATCGATACGGGAATCGACGCGGCCAACGCGGCCTTCAGCGATCCGCTTCCGCCCGTGGCCGGGTTTCCGAAGGTCCTCGCCATGGGCGACCTGCAGTTCACGAACGCCAAGATCATCGTCGCCAAAAACTACACCACGCTTCTTCCCGACGGCGGCGATCCGGACGCGAACGATCGCGACGGCCACGGCACCGGCACCTCGATGGCGGCCGCCGGCGGCACGGTGAACAGCCCATACGGCGCCATCACCGGGGTTGCGCCCAAGGCCTACCTGGGCAGCTACAAGGTTCTCGACGCGAACGGCGGCACTTCGGACGCGATCGCCAAGGCCGTGGACGATGCGGTAGCCGACGGGATGGATGTCCTCAACATCAGTTTGGGGTCTTACGTCGCATCCTATTCGGACATCGATCCCAACGCCATCGACATAGCGGCCATAGAAGCGGCCACGCAGGCGGGGGTGTTGGTGGCGGTGGCCGCCGGAAACTCCGGCCCGGGCGCCGGCTCCATCTCGAATTACGGCAGCCTTCCGGATGTGATCGCGCTCGGTGCGATCGGGAACGACCGCGCGCTGAGCTATGCCATCGCGGCCGGCGGCGCGGCCCCTTATGAAGCGTTCCCGGGCAATGGACCGGACCCCGGCCAGGCTGTCACCGGACCCCTGTTCGACGCCGCCAATGTCGACCAAACCGGCCTGGCGTGCTCCCTGTTCCCGCCCGGATCGGTCGCGGGGATGGTGGTACTGGTGCTGCGCGGCACTTGCACCTTTGAAACCAAGATCGACAATGTCGCGGCCGGCGGCGCGCTGGCCGCCATCATCTACAACAACGGCACCGCCAGCCCGTTCACCTTGTACGGCCAGACCGTGGGTGCGGCGACGCTGCCCGCCATGTTTGTGAACCAGGCCGACGGTGCGGACCTGGCCGCGCGCGTCGCGGCCAGCCCCGGGCTTCCGGCGACCCTCGACTTTGCCGGCGCCACCGCCTTCCCCGCCCGCACGGATCTCACCAGCTTCACCAGCCGCGGTCCCAGCATCGGCGGCGCCATGAAACCGGACCTGGTCGCGGTGGGTGAGGAGATCGTGACCGCCGCGCAGAATTCGTTCCCCAGCGGCGAATCCTACGACCCGTCGGGCTTTATCGACACCGCCGGGACCAGTTTCTCGGCTCCGCTGGCGGCCGGCGCCGCGGCCGTTCTGAAAGCGGCCCGTCCGGGACTCGCCATGGCGCAATATCGCTCGCTTCTGATCAACGGCGCCGGCCCCGCGACATCCGGTCCGGGAGCGCCGGCGACCGTTCAGCAGGCCGGGGCCGGCGTGCTCAATGTGGCGGCCGCCCTCGGCGGAACCGTTGCCGCATATCCCACGGCATTGAACTTCGGCACGGGGCCGGGCACGATTAACAGCACGCTGAACCTGACTCTATCGAACGTCGGTCCGGTAAGCGATACGTATTCGATCGCCGTGCTGCCGGCGGGTAACAGCCCGGCTCCGGCGCTTTCCACTAATACCGTGCAGCTCGATCCCAACGGCTCGCAGCCGCTCTCGGCAACGGTGAATGCCTTCGGACTGGCGCCCGGCGAATATCAGGGGTACCTGCAAGTGAGCGGCACCGCGACTTCGAGCGTGGCGACGATTCCGTATTGGTTCGCGGTCCCCGGTTCCGCTCCGGCGGGGATTACGGTGCTCTACCGCGATTCCTACGATTCGGCCCGGACGGTGTCATACGGGGCGGTGGTCTTCCGCATTGTGGACATCGCCGGCCTACCCTATACGGGTTCGCTCACTCCGCAGATCGCCATGACGACGGGCGGGGGCAGCATTCGCAGCGCCTACCACGCCGGCGACATCCCCGGCACTTACGCCGTGGATATCCGGGCCGGCACCAGCACCATGCAGCTCAATATCTCCATCGCCGGCATGACGCAAACCGTGCTCATCGGGGTCAACTGACAATCGCGGGCAGGTGCGCCGGCCGGGGAGCATACACCGCCAGGCACCGCCCGAGTCGAAGCCTCGGGCACGCGTGGGGCTAGTGCAGTTCGGCCGAAGTTTTGCCTGTTTTGTGGGGCGGGCAACCCTGCCTAATGCCACAAAGTTTTTGGCATGCCAGGCACCATCCATGGATTGTGGGGCAGGATTGTATCCTGCGCGCCGGCTGAAAGCCGGCTGCAGCCACGATTGGCTGCCCCACAGCCAAATGCATACTCGTTACTCCGCTTGCCGCAGACCACTAGTTGTGAACCGGCGGGCGGACTGTCAATCCGCTCGCCGCCCTTGGACGCGCCCGCCGGGACCGCGGAGAATCGCCAACGGTGTTTGCGGCTTCCGGCGGCCGAGTGAGGGCGCCGCTCGGGATGCCATCCGGCCCCGCAAGCAAAAAACAATTTACACCTGTAATGTTTTTTGGTATGCTAGAGTCGCTCTGGCACTCGACTAACCGCGCGAGGAGTATGGACACAGCCGCACAAGGCATTCTGACTCGCGATGAAATGGAAAGCAGGCGTCTGCTGGCCGCGGAGGACCTGCAACGCGGGCTCACGCAGTCGAAGGTGGCCCGCAAGTTCGGGGTGAGCCGCACCACGGCATCCCGATGGAACCGCGCGTTGAGCGGGAAGGGGTTCGAGGCTTTGCGCAAGCGGCGCGCCCCCGGACGTCCCAACCGCCTCAGCCCGGATCAACTCACGGGCGTAGCCGAGATCTATCGGAGCGGTTCGCGGGCCGCGGGTTTCGACTCGGACCGCTGGACCACGGCGCGTTTCGCCGAAGCCATCTTCGTGCGCTTCGGTGTGCGCTACGATCCCGATCACGCGGGCCGCATCATGCACCGGCTCGGTTTGCGCCAGCGCACGCGGCCGCGGCGGCAGATACCGGAAATGGTGTACGCCTCCCGGTTCGGGTCGAACGCGCTGCTGGACGGGCCGGAAGTCCGGTCCACCGTGGCGTAGGCGCCCGCCGCATCGAGGGTTGGCGGCATCGGGTAGCTATCGGTGTGCGCGGCGGCTTTGGCCGACTGGATCCCGGCCCGGCGCGCCATGCGCATCGATCCCATTTCGACGCTCCGCCAGGAGTGAAATGCGCGGGTTCGCGCAATTCGCGGTTCAGGAGCGGGAAATTCGCCGCGCGCGGAGGAAAGAAGACACACCGTACCAAGCCATCAGGAAGGTGCAGAAACCGGCCATGGCCAGACGGATCAGTTCACCCGTTCCGCCTTCCGGTCCGGCCTTCATGAAATCCATGCCGTAACGCACGGTTTTGAAGCCGAAGATCGCGGCGAAAGACAAGAAAAGAAAACCAATAACCTCATTCCAGAGGGTTCGGGCTGGTTTCAGGATGGCGGGCACGATGTGCTTGACGAACTCGCGTCCGTAGCGGGCCCCTTGCTGGACGGTGATACGTTTCCACACGCCCTCCATAGTAACAAACTGGCGATGGCGGAAGTTTTACTATGGAATTTGGCCCGAAAATTGCCGATAGAATTATTGGGTCCGCTTGTGAAGCGCAGCGCCGTCCACTACAATCGGAACGAGTGGATGCGGACCCTTGGGTGGAACGTCGGTCGTGTCCGGCGCATCCATTAGTAGGGAGTAACTCTGTGGAAGAGCCATTGAAGCACCTCATGCAGGAACTGGGAAACGCGATCAACGATTCCCTTTCCGAGTCCGACCGGATCGCGGAGGCGATCGGCGAGATTAAGAGAGCCGGTTACGACGTTTTTCTGGTTTTGGAGGCAACCATCGGCTTCAACCGGAGAGACGACAACAACAGCTCGGACGAGGAACCGGAGATCGAGGTGACCGAGGAACCGCCCCGGCGAGGATTCGAGACCACTGGCAAGATCAAGTTCACCACGCAGGACCACCGCTTCCTGCGGGCTCTCAAGATCGCCGTGGACGACGAGAACCGCTGATCGCGCGAAGCGGATCGGCCGGTACCTGCCGGCCTATCGCCGCAGCACTTCCCTGTAGACTTCCCAGGTTTGCTTGGCCGCTTGCTCCCAGCTAAAAAGGCGCGCCCGCGCCATCCCGCGCCAAGCCCAATCGCGTCTTAATTCCTCGTCCCCAGCCAGGAGGCGCAGTGCCGTCCCGAGCGCCTCGGTGTCCCAGGGATCGACCAGGACAGCGGCGTCGCCAGCCACTTCGGGGAGCGCCGAGCGGCCGGAAGTGATCACCGGAGTTCCCGCCGCCATGGCTTCCAGCACGGGCATTCCGAAACCTTCGTCGAGCGACGGGAATGCAAAGATCATGGCCCGGGAATACCACCGGGCGAGGTCGTCGTGGGAGACGTAGCCAAGCACGGAGATGCGGTCGCACGCGGGGCTGCGTTCGATGCGCGCCAGGATGTCGGCCGAGCCGTACCCGAAGGAGCCGGCCAGCACCAGCCGCCAGCCGGGTTCCAGGGTTTCGAAGGCTTCCACCAGGCGCGCGATGTTCTTGCGCTTCTGGATGACGCCTACGTTCAGGACCACCTTTTCGCGGGGGATGTGGTAAGAGGGAAGGTCGCGGACACCGTGGTGGATCACCCGGACCTTGGAAGCGTCCACGCCGAGCAGAGAGACCACCGCGTGTTTGGTGAACTCGGAAACCGCGATGATGGCGTCCGAACGTTCCGCGGCGTCGCGCGCCTGGGCGGCGAAGCGCGCGCGGAATTCCTCGGTGGAGTACTCGCCGGAGAGGACGAACAGATCGTGGAATGTAGCCACGGCGCGCCGCAGGGGGATTCGCGGCAGGCGCTGGTTCAGGCCGTGGAAGAGATCGGCCGTCCGCGGACCGAAAGGCTCGGCCAGCAGGCGCCGCCGGGCGTTGGGCGGGAGCGGAGCGGCCCGGGAGCGCCAGTAGCGGTGCAGGCGGTAGCAGAAATCGAAGCGCGCTTCGGGATGGGCGTCAGACAGGCCGCGCAGCATCTCGCGCGAATAGAGACCCACGCCGGAGAGGTCGTCTCCCACACTGTAGGTGGCATCCAAGGCAATTCTGGGCGCTTCGCCCGAGAAATCGGACATAGGTTATTGGTTCCCGCCGGCAGTTCGGCCAAACCGCTACAGTCCGTATTCTTTCACCTTTCGATACAGAGTGGTACGGCCTATGCGCAGGAGGCGGGCAGCCTTGCCGCGCTCCCCGTTGGTGGCGGCCAACGCGCGGGCGATGGTCTGCTTTTCGCTCTCGGGGAGAGAGATGACGGGGGATGGGGGGGCCAAGGCGAATGGGGGCATCCCCGCCTCTTCCTCCGGGTCCCCCAGAGCCTCGGACAGGCTCCGCAGATCGCCGGACGCCCGCTGGTATTGCAGGGCGGAGGGCAGGTCCGCCATTTGCAGGGCGCCTTCGGAGTGCAGGGCGGCCATGCGGTCCAGGCAGTGCTGTAACTCGCGTACGTTGCCTGGCCAGTCGTAGGAGAGGAACGCCGCCAGAAGCTCTTCGCCCAGGTGGAACGCGGGCAACCCCGAGGCGCGCCCCGCTTCGAGGAAGTGCTCGATGAGCAACGGCAGGTCCTGCTTGTGTTCGCGCAGGGGCGGCAGGTGGACCACGACCACGTTGAGGCGAAAGAAGAGATCCTGGCGAAAACGGCCGGCGGCCACCTCCGCCCGCAGGTCGCGGTGGGTAGCGGCCATGATGCGGAGATCCACCTTGCGCCAGTGCAAAGCGCCGACGGCGCGGAACTCGCCTTCCTGAATCAGCCGCAGCAGCTTGACCTGCATGTCGAGCGGGAGGTCGCCGATTTCGTCGAAGAAGGCGGTGCCCCCGTCGGCCAGCTCGACCAGTCCCTTCTTGTTCTCGACGGCGCCGCTGAAAGCCCCTTTGGCGTGCCCGAACAACTCGCTCTCCATGAGCGCGCCCACCAGCGAGCCGCAGTCGATGGGGACGAACTCGCCGCGCGGGTTGGCGTTGTGTACGGCTCGCGCCACCAATTCCTTGCCGGTACCGGTCTCGCCCAGCAGCAGCACGGGGAGCCGGTTGCGCGAAGCCTTCGCGATGAGCCGCCGCAGGGCGCCGATCTGGGGCGACTGGCCGACCAGACCGTGAGCGCAGTCCGTCGCGAGCCGATTCATGGGACACCTCGACTACATGGACTACATAGAATCAACTCGTACAACGAAGGCGGCGGATTTCTCACCTCTTTCTTTGCGAATCTTCTCTGCCAGGGCGTTGGCGCCCTCCTCGGTGGCCTCCGAGCCCACCAGTACGCGCCACAAGTCGGGGGTATCCGCGCGCTGGACCAGGTGCGCCGAGCCGTGGCGGGCCTCCATATCGGCGCGCAGGCGCTCGGCGTTGCCGCGATCGCGGAACGCGCCAACCTGAACCGCGAAGACCGCCGGCGGCACATAGTCGGGGGTGCGAATCACCTGGATGCGAACGCGGGCGATGCCCGGACCGATCATGTCGATGGCGCGCGCGGCGGCGTGCGAAAGATCGATGATGCGGCCCTCGATAAAGGGGCCGCGGTCGGTGATACGGACTTCCACGCTCTTGCCGTTGCCGAGATTGACGACCCGGAGCCAGGTGTCGAAAGGGAGGGTGCAGTGGGCGGCCGTGAGCTTCTCCATGTCGTAGACCTCGCCATTGGCGGCACGCCGGCCGTGGTAGGGGTGGCCGTACCAACTGGCCACACCAGTCTCGGTGTGCCCCGGTTTGGGCGCGCTCGAGGGGGCCCGTGCCGGCGCCGGCGGTGGCGGGGTGCGCCGGGCCTGCTTCTTGTGCGCGCAGCCAGCCAGCAGGATGGCCCCTAGCACGATCGCCAGGGAAAGTCGTAGGTACATGTTTACCTGGGGCTTAAGTCATCTTATCGTAAAGGAAGCGGGTTCAGCCGCCGATATAACAAGTATGCAGGAACGGCGCACGGAAGTTCGCATGTTATGTGCAGACATGGTGGAGGTCCGCTGGAGCGATCCGGCGGGCGAGACACGCCAGGTGACCGGTCTTCTGGAAGACATTTCCGCATCCGGCGCTTGTCTGCAAATGGAGACGGCCGTGCCGCCGGAGGCGGAGATCCACTGGGAATCTCCCCAGCAGGTCTTCACCGGGCGCGTGCGGTATTGCGTGTACCGGGAAATCGGATACTTTGTCGGGGTGGAATTCGCGCCCCAATCGAGATGGTCGAAGAAGACGTATAAGCCGCAACACCTGTTGGATTTGCAGCAGTTGATCAAGCGGGGAAGGAAATAATCGGAAGCGACCACCTGAGGTTTGAACCGGAGCGCCGCCAACTGAGCGAACTCGATTGCCGCCGTACCCGTTTCATCCTCAAGGAACCGCCGCCCAGCCGCTTGCCCGTCGATCCGCTCGCGCCACCGACCCGTTTCGGACGCTCACGATTTCAGACCGCCGTCGTCACTGCTCGCCCGGTAGAACAACACATATGCCGGCGCCGTCGAACGAGGTCTTCCTTCCAATGCTCACAGTGAGATTGCTGTTCACCATGCCACAACGCCACAGGTACCCCGCAGGAAGCTCGGGGACGACGAAATTGACCTGATACAGGCCAACGAAGCCGGAAGTTAATGCTGCAACTTGATCCGCGCCGGTTGTGGACTGGCTCGGCGCCACATCTGGACCATAGTCGAATCTGACGAACACCGGCCCGGTGAGCGGAGGATTTGGCGCCGCTTCGCCGCTATGCGGCAACGGCAGTATCCACCCAAGACCGGTCGCATACAGGATCAGGGTCTCTCCAACCTTTCCCGGTTTACCCCCAGTGACCAGCGAGCCGTCGGCGTGAGTGACGATCGGTACGGAGGTCCCGTCCGGAATCGGCATGCTGATATTCGCTGCCGCAGGTTTCTTCAGGGTGTCACCGGTCCACAACACATGGATTCGATCGAAGACCGGCATCGCTTCGATGGCCACCTGCGCACCGCCATCTTCCTGGATGATGAGTTGCGCGTAGTTAAAGCGCAGAATCGGCAGAGCGTCCTCCACATTGGGGTTTGGAACCAGTTCGAATGGGATCTGAACGTTGATGCCGGTGAGCTTGCCACAATTCTGGAATATGGAGGTACGGCACCCTGAAACGGGAAAAACGGCAAGCATCGGAATCGCAAACGGCCCCTGCGGGGACTCGGTTTGCTTCAGCGATACCGAAATACCGCTCAATTTTCTCGGCAGGGGCAATGCGCTCGCGAGGACCGGTGCAGTGATTCCATCGCCAATCCCTTGGACGAATATGGTGATCAGGGACCCCGGAGCGATCACCACTGGCACCGGCGCATTGAAACCGGCGCCCGCAACGGCCGCGGCAGGTTGAGCTTGCCCAATGCCGATCAAGAGCCCGAAAAGTCCCAAACTTGCTAAGCGGCCAAGCCACTTTCGGTTCATATATTGGTCTCCCTTTACAGGTTTCAGTGTCCTCCGCGGAGGTAGTGGATGGAGGCGTGCGTGTCTACCGGCCTTCTTTGTAGTTCGGCCTGGGATAGGGGTATGCTACTGGTGCTGATGCTCCCAAATGGCTCCACGGGTCCGATCTGCAGGCCGTTGACAGGGGGAAGGCCAGTTGCGGGATCTTGGACAAAATTCTGCATCAGGCCGGTCCGATAGGAGGAATCCCGCTGGACAAAGGGCAGAGTCGCCGCCGTGTAGGCATTCATCCCGAAACGCATGTAATCCCCTGCGAAGAGACAGGGGTGGTTATCGCACTTCGGCGGGGGCGGGAATATAAACCAGGATGTGGGGTCTATGCCAGGGATCCCGTTGGCGCCTTGCAGGAACCCACTGAGGTACGATCCATCGGCCCTGCGATAAACAGCCAGCAGTCTCAGGGGAAGGTCGTATCCGGTGCCATTCGCATAAGTGTGAGCTGAAATCCACAGGTCCCCGTTGCCTGACGTTGAGATGCCTTGCAAAAATAGATCTGCGCCCCATGTGATTGTCGCGCAGCCTCCCAGGTTCTGGGCGCAAAACTTGATATTGTTGATGGTTGGATTGTCCACTCGTGCAACCGGGTAAACGACGACCCAACCGAGACCCGGGGCCGAAGAGGCGTCGATGTTCGGAGCGTAATAGATAACCGGGGTCTGAGAGCAGGTTGGAGGATTGACGCAAAAGCCATATTTCGAAACTGCCGCCGGCTTGGTGTAGGTGTTCAATGTTGCATTCGGCGTGCAACCAGACCAGCTCATGCCATCGCCCGACTGCAGGCATCTGAGAACATAGGTTGGCTGGGCCGAGGTGTCCGCGTATATGTAGTAAAAGGTGTTGCCGGAAGCGACCACACGGCCAAAGGTGGCCGTGTTCGAGCCGCTGGTAACTGTGTAAGGCCCGCTCCAGGTTCCTCCGCCGTTGGTTGATACCTCCGACTGGAACCCGTACACATTGATGCCGTCTGTTTGGTTGAACCCCATCACCAGCCTGCCATTTTGAGCCACCGCCAGTGAGGGATAATCGGCCCAGACGCCGGGTACTACAGGTGCGTTCCAGTTGGAACCAGACACGTCGGTAGAGGTTTGGAATACGAGGTTAAAATTGCTGAGATCCACCATTGCAAGGTCATGCCGGGTCGGGCTCTGGGGTGGATCCGCCATTAGGTACAGGTCGCCCGTGGGATTCCCATTAATCCTGTGCTCGAAGGGTAAAGTCCACGAGCCCGTCCACGAACTCGTATATCCCCGGGGATCGTTTCCCCAGACCCGTGGAAAAGTCCTGGTAACTCGTAACCCAGCTAGTACCGTGACCGCTTGATATCTTCCCTTGCCGCGAGGGAGCATGCGGCACGAGGGCGAGGCGTGCCTCGCCCCTACAAGGACGCGGTGTAGGGGCCGGGCATGCCCGGCCCGAGGCGTT
>Ga0182021_10007219_pt1 | contig 13154 bp, 4 predicted proteins | sample 612E3MmetaG_FD_120493 | JGI IMG/M metagenome (GOLD analysis project Ga0182021, IMG submission 120493) | Permafrost microbial communities from Stordalen Mire, Sweden - 612E3M metaG (Illumina Assembly) | ecosystem: Environmental > Terrestrial > Soil > Wetlands > Permafrost | place: Sweden... | reverse complement strand
GAATGCGCTTTCACTTCCCCTCCCGAATCACGCGCATCATCCGGCCGGCGACGGCGGCGGCCTCGGCCCCGGGCACGCCATGCACCCTGACCAGCAGGCCGTAGCGCGGCGCTTCCGCCCGGTCGAATGCGACCACGAAGCCGTCGCCGGGAGCTTTCGGTTGGTGAGAGCAAGGGGCAGTGCCGGTCTTGGCCAGCCCCTGCCCAACCGCGCGTGCGGTGCCGCGCCGCGCGCACTCCTCCATGCCGCTGCGCACAACCTCCGCGTCGGGATTCTCGACCAGCGCCGCGAACGCGCGCAGCGTCTCTTCCGGCCTCAGGCGCCACAGGCCCTCGCGGCCCACGTAAGCCGCCGGCGGAGCCTGCTCGGGCGGCGCGGCGATCGAGAACCGGCGCGCCACCGCCGCCACGTCTTCGAACCGCACCTCGACCGCCAGCGCGTCGAAGTAGGCGTTGCACGATTGCGCGATCGCCTCCACGAGCCCGATCTTCCCGTGCCCGCCCGGACGCCAGCAGCCCGATTCGATCCCGCGGCACTCGAACTCCGGGTAGCGGAAGGCGTGCGATTCCCCGTAGGCCAGCGCGGTAAACGGCTTCACCAGCGAACCCATCGCCACGGCCTCGCCGGCATCCGGCCATCGGGCATCCACCGTTCGCCCGCTCTGGGCGTCGATCAGGACGTACGCCACGTCCGCGCTCGCGAACCGCTCGTGGAGCAGCGTCACCACCGCCTGCTCGTAGAGCGACGCGCCCATCGCGAGCGCCACAACGGCCGTCATCATTTTGCGAGCGTGTACGTCATGGTCTCGGAAACCGATGCGCCCAGATCGAGCGTGGTGAGGGATGCCGATTCCACTCCGCCCAGCACGCCGCTCAGGCTGCCGATGTTTTCCGAGAAGAACTTGGGCTCGTGAGCGTCGCCCTTCGCTTCGCTATCGGCCGCCGAGTAGTCGATGAGGCGCATCATCTTCTCGAAGCGCCCGCGCTCGGCGTCATGGCGGAACTCGGCTGCGTACGTGACCGCCCGGACGCTGGGCGCGGCGGAAAGGCGCGCTGCGATCTTCCCCGTGAGCGCCGTGGAATTCGCCACGATCAGCACGCGGTCGTGCGCCTCCACCGTTATGTGCCCCAGCGGTCCGAACTCTGGAACTGACGCCAGGGCTTTGCGGACGGCGGCGGCGTCCCAGCTCGACGCGCCGACCAGCACCACCGCCGTATCGATTCCCACCAGCACGCCGCCGGTGTCCTCACGGCTCGATGCGACTTCCAACATGGCCGTAAGCGGTGCAATGGGCGGAGCTTCCATCATGGCGCGCAGCGCGGCGAGCACGGTGTCACCCGCGGAAGTTACCAGCGGAGGCTCGTCGATCCGCGTTTCGAGGTCGGCTTCCGATCCCGAGATGCCGGTCACAGCCGCTGGCGGCGCGGTGAGCGAGGGCGGCGGCGCGCCCGGTCCCGGCGCCAGAACCTTCTTGTACAGCAGCCCCATCGCGGCCGCCGGCGCGGGCTTGGTCCAGATTTGCGCGAAGCCTGCATCGTCCGGTACCAGCCGCAGCGCGGCGGCGCTGGCGGCGGCGTCCGGCGGCTCGGCCTCCGGCCGGTCGAAGCGCAGCAACAGGCGGTCTTCGCGGATCTGGCCAGTCTGGCGGCGCAGGTCGGCGATCCCGGCGTCGAATTCGCGCACCTCCGCAACGTTCCGCTGGATCCAGTAAGAGCGGAAGTGCGGGCTCTTGGCCAGCGCGGGCAGGTTCATCACCAGCCGCAAATCGCCCGCCGCGCCGGCGCGCCGCACGGACTCGGCGTACCAGCGCTCGCCCGCCACCGTTGCCCCAGGCTCGCCCGCCAGCAACGTAAGCGCGCCCGCCATCAGGTCCTCGCGCGTCGCCAGCAGCAGGTAGTCCTTCGCCGCTGCAAATGCCGCCACGCGCCTCGATGCCGGATCGGTCCGGATGAAATAGTCGAGGCCCGCCGCCCTCCGCGTCTCGTAAGTCGACCGGCTGCGCCATAGCGCCGTCTCCAAGGCGCGCGCCGAGGGCAACTTCGTGATGTAGAGAAACTGCAGGTTGCCGATATCGTAAAGCGCCAGTGCCGATTCGCTGCCGGCAACCGATTCGAGAAGGTCCATGTCCGGAGGCAGGCCGGCGGCGGTAGCGAACTCCGTTTGCGCATCCGCCAGCCGCAGGTACAGGCGCGACTGCGAGAAGACCGCAAAGTTGGCGCTGGCCACCCAGGCTGGCTTCTCGCGCGAGCCGTTCCAATCCTTGAGCAGCGAGCCGAAGTCGCCGGCTTCGAGCACCAGCAACGGCCCGGGCGGGACCCAGGCCGCCAAACCCGGCCCCGGCGCGGGCGCTTCGACCAGCGCCCACAACGCCAGCGCCACCACCGAAGTCGAGAGGAGGATGCGCTTCTTCATTTCGATGAACCTCCTTGGGCGAGGCTCGGCTCGACGAGCCGTTCCTGTCCCAGATCCTGCTTCAGCACCGGGCGCCTCCGCGTGTTCTCCGTGCGCCGTGCCTGCTCCGCCTTCGCCTGATCGAACTCCGCACGGACGTCGGATGAAGGCTGGAGTTCGAGCGACATTCGATACAGGAGGATGGCCTGCCGCAGCTCGCCAAGCTGCACGGAGGCCTTCGCGAGCGCGCGTTCGAGCGACGCTCGTGCGGCAGTGTCCGATACCTCGGTGAGGAACGCCCCGGTCTCGCTCGCCATTTCGGAATCGCTCATCGCGTCCGTGCGCTGCATGGTGTAGCGAAAATATCCGATCAGCGGGTCGATGGCAGACCATGCAATCTGCGGATTGCCGATGTCGAGCGCTGCGGAGACGAGAAGCAGCCGCGGCGGCACTGGCTTGGGATCGATGGCGATGGCGTCCATCAGCAGTTCCACCCGGTCCTGCGGCTTGGTTGCCGCCTCGGCCGCCTTGAGCCGCGCGAACTGGAAGTACGGCTGTGCGGCCGCTGCCGGTGACGGGCTCGCGCCCCCGGCCAGAAGATCCAGTTCGCCGCTGCCGAACCCGGAACCCGGCGCCAGCGCAGCGGCCTTGAGCCGAACCGCGTACGGCGCCAGCGGCGACCGCGCTACGGCTGCCTCGCCCAGCTTGACGCGGCTCTCCAGATCCCATGGCACGGCCTCGGCGCGCGCCCGCAGGAATTCCAGCGCCTCCGCCTTGTGGCCGGTCTTGAGGAGCAGATCCGCGGCCGGCGCCAGGTTCTGGAAGGGCTCGTCCGCCACCAGGGTCATCCGGCGCAGCAGGGCCACCGCCGCCGGAAGCTCGCCCTGCTCGATCCGCACTTCGGCCAGCCCCAGGAAATTCGCGGCCGTGAAGTTGTGCGCTTCGAGCTCGCGCGAGTAGGCGAATTCCAGCAGCCGGCGGGCATTCGCAGCATCCCCGGCTGTCTTGAGCGCGGCCGCGCTTTCGAGCAGCGCGCTCGCCGCCGGCGCGTCTTCCGGCTTGCGGCCGTACCCTTCGAGAAGCGCCCCCAGCCGCCCCGCCTGGGCGGCCGCCCGGATTTCGAGAGCGGTGACAGCCGCTCGCTCTCCCGGCCACGCATCGAGCGCCGCCTGCGCCCGCGCGGTCTGCTTCGTATCGAGCAGGAACGCGATCCAGCGCAGTTGCCACTCCCGCAGAGTCTGCCCGGCGTTCTCATGCTCCGGGCCGGCCGCGGATGCCCCCGCCGCCGCGTCTTCGAGAATGCGCTTGTAGAGAACCTCGCGCCCGGCGTCGTCGAACAGTTTCGAATCGAGCGCCGTGCGAAGAACGCCCAGAGGATCGGGCGCGGCGCGGCTGAGGTCGACGATCCAGGCCACTCCCTGGGCCGTTCCCGCTGTGGCCGCCATGGCGCCTTCGAGCAACGGCTCCACGCGGTAGTAGCCGTTGCGCTTGATGTAAAGCCGCAGTACGCTATCGGCCTCGGCGCGCACCTCGCCCAGCAGCTTGTGGCTGGCGATGTGGTTGAGGGCCACGGGCAGATCCGTCCAGAAGCTCTCCGGGACGCGGTCGTCCTCCAGTTTACGGAACGCGGTGAAGGCCTCCCGCCAGTTCGCGATGGCCTCCTCGCGCTTGCCCGCGTCCCAGCGGATCGCGGCCATCTTGTCGTAGACGTCGCCGCGTTTCGGGTTGAGCTCGATCACGTGCGCGTAATCGGCAAGCGCGCGCGCGGTGTCGCGATTGTCGCGATAGAGATCGGCGAGCATGGCATAGGCATCGGCGCGAGCCGGCGTGCCCTCGACCAGGCCGGGCAGGAAATCCTCGGGGTCGCCGCTCTTCGCCAGCGCCGTGAATTCGCCGTAGGCCGTGCCGTAGTAGAACCAGTCGCCGCCGGCCAGTTGCTCGCCCCGGTCGAGGCGTCGGCTGAGGCGCTCGCCGATGGTGGCGTCGCCGATCGCCTCGGCAAACGCGGTCCGCACCTCGGGGGCGGTGTCCGCATAGTAGACTCCGGCGAGCCCGGTGTAGGCCCGGGTCCAAACGCGCGGAAGCGTGCGACCACGGGCGCGGATCGCTTCGAGCGCCAACTCGGCGTTGCCACTCGCGACCGCCGCATTCGCGGCTTCGTAAGGCTGTTTGCCCGAACCCGCCTCGCCGATCAGAGTCCGGGGCGCGTGAACGGCCAGCAGCTCGAAATAGCGCTGCGCCTGCTCGCCGCCCAGGCCCGAGCGCGCCTGGTGAAGCGCCAGCACGCGCAACTCCGCGCCCGTATTGCCGCCGGCCCGATACGCCTCCGCCGCCTGATCGAGCAGCCCGTCCCGGTTCTGATCGTCGGCGCTCGCCTGCCAGTAGGCCTCCAGCTCGACACCCAGCTCGTCATAGTGCATGCGCTGGCGCTGGATCTCGATCAAGCGGCTCTGCTGCTGTTGCGAACTCGGATCGCCGGGTTTCGCCATCATCGTCTCGAAGCGCCATTTCGCTTCGAGATGCGCCAGCCCGCCACGCTCCGCCAGTGGCATCAGTTGCCCGGCCGGAATCGCGGCCTTCTCCTTCTCCAGGGACGTCTCGAGGGCGGCCTTCTCCTCGGGCGTGTAATCGCGCGCCACGACCTCGCCCATGGCGTTGAGGGCCTGGGAGAATCCGTTGTCATCGAGCGATCCGCCGGCCCGTAGCGCTTCGAGCGCCGCATCGCAGGCGCGCAGCCGCGCCATCGTGCGTGCGTAGACTTCCGCGCCCGCGCCGTAGCTGGCCAACAGATTGGCGCCGGCCAGCGTCACGCCGCGTTCGGCGAACGGCCGCGCCTCCGCCACCAGGTTCCAGCCGTCCAGGATGCGAGCCACTTCGAAAAACTGCTGCGGCCGCTCCGGCCGGCCTTCGATGAACCCCTTTCGCAACGCGGCCACCGCTTCGGCGGCCCGCCCCCGCCGCGCGTGGACCTCCGCGGCCTTCTGCATCCATTGTGGGTCGTGATAGGTGAGATCGTACAGCTTGATGTAGCTCGCCAACGCATCGTCCCAGCGCATCAGGCGCTCTTCGAGCGCGGCGCGGGCGATCCGCAGATCGGTGCGGTCGGGCCGCACCGTGATGGCGCGCGAATAGGCTCTGACTGCCGCGGGCAGATCTTCGAAGAACGTCTCGATGCGAGCCAGCACCATGGGCCATCGGAAATCGCGCGGAGAGTCCGAAGACGCCTTGACGAAGTATCCGCGCAGCCGCTCGCGCCCGTCGTGGGCCGCGGCATACAGAGCCGCCTCGCGCACCAAGCCGTCGTCCTCGGGATAGCTCTTGAGAACTTCGATGTACTGGTCAAGTCCGGCCGCGTAGTCCTTCTGCCGCGTCACCACCGGAATCAAGCTGCGCCGCAGCCCGGCGATACGCGAAGCGCGCTCGGCGGGCGAAACCGCGGCGGTGCGCAGCGCCTGGATCTTCTCCTCATAGAACGCCCGAAGCCCGCGGTCGTCGCCCTGGCGCGCGTAAACGTCCGCCATCGCGGCGATGTACTCGCCGTTGAGCGGCGCCTGGGCAAGCAGCGCCGCGGCGAACTCGCGGGCGCGCGCATAATCGCCCGACTCGGACGCTTTCCCCGCCGCTTCGAGCGTGAAGCTGCTCCTCAGCGAAGCGTTCGCTGCCGCCGCGGCGCGCGCCAGCGTATCCACCGCCTTGGCCGGCATCTTATTGCGCCAGTAGAAATCGACCGTCGCCCGAACCACGCCCAAAACGGCGGGATTCTCGCGGTACAGTTCTTCGACGGCGCGCTGGGCTCCCGCCACGTCCCCCTTGCTCTCGTAAAGCCGCATCAGCGCCAGCCGCGCCCGCATGCGGTCGACGGGATCGGTGGTGATCGCCACCTCGCGCTCCTGCGCGCGCTGGACGGCCGCGTCGAAGCCGCGCGTGGCGGCGTCGCTGCGGATGCTCGCCAGCAGCTCGACCGAAGTGGTTCGCGACGCCAGATCCGCCAGCAGAGTCCCTACATCGGCAACCCGGTTCTGCGCTTCGAGGACCGCGATGCGCAGCGAAAGCGCCGTGGCGTCCGGGTTCGCGCCCGTGACGCGCGCAGCCGTGAGCTGGTCGATCGGCGCTTTGTGCGCGGGCCGCTTCGCCAGCGCGATCAGGCGTTCGCGGGCCGATCCGCCGCCCTCCGCGCCCTTCATGTATTCGGCCACGGCGCGCGCGTAGTCGCGCTTGTTCTCATAGATGGCGCCGGCTTCGTAAGCGTAGAGCGCCGGATTCGCCGCCTGCTGGCGCGCCTGCTCGATCAGCCGCAGCGAATCGTCGAACTGGTAGTAGTCCCAGAAGATCGTGGCCGCTTCGAGGTAGCCGCCCGTCTTGCCCGGCTCGATGCGGGCGATGCGTTCCCAGTACGGCTTGGCCTTGGCGAACTCTTCGCGGTCGGCATAGATCTCGCCGATCTCGGTGAGCGCCTTGCGGTCGCGCTGGTCGAATTGAGCGAGCTTGCCGGCGAACCCCGCGGCCCGCTCGGTGTAGCTGGGGTCGAAGGCCGCCAGCGAGCGATCGAGAGACGCCGCCCGGTGCGCCAGAGAGGCATCGCCCGGAAAGCGCGACGCCGCGGCTTCCAGGGCCGGCGCGGCCGCTTCGAAGTGCCCCCACCACGCCTGCGCCTCGCCCGCGAACTGAACCGCCGCCGGGTTCGACGCCACCAGGGCGGCTGGGTCCGTGACGTTCAGCGCCTGAAGTTGGCTGTACAGCCGGCCGGTGTTCGAGAGCCTCTCGAAGTAGAGCCGCTTGAAGTCGTCGGCGTAGAACCAGTAGTTCCTCAGCAGCCGCTCGTACTCCACCGGGTCCGCCGTTCCCTTGCGCGTGTACGCGGTCAGCAGATTGCGGACGAAGACCAGGTCGTAGGGGAAGCGCTGGTGCGCATAGAGGTTGACACGGAGCTGGAAAGCGGACGTGAACGTGCCATTCACCGCCGTGCCGAAGTAGCCTTCGAGTTCCGTGCCCGCAAAAATGTCCACTACCTGTTTGCTGAGCTGCTCGAGAGCGGCCGTCTGGCGCTTGCGGGCGTACCAGCGCGCCAGCTTGTCGTACCAGGCCATGCTCGAGAACTGCTGGATCGCGCGGCGGTAGACCTGCTCGATGTTGGCGTCGAGCTTGTTCTGCTCGATGAACGAGGCGAGGCGCGAGTAGAGGCCGGCGTCATTCGGATTGCGGTCCAGTTCCCGGCGCAGCAGCGCCAGCGCGTCGAGCGGCCGGTGCATCGAAACGAGCCGCGAAATATAGCGGTCCAGCACGCGGGCGTAGTCCGGCGACCGCGGCCCGGCTGTGGAGCGCTCCCGAGCGGTATTCCGGACGCGTGCGGCCTTGCGGGGCTGTTCGGCCGGTGCCGCCGCCTCCGCCTCCTCCTGGTCCGTCCCTTCGGAAGGCGCAACGTCCGCGGTCTTTCCCTCTCCCAGCGGAACGCCGCCGGCGCGCTCGGCCAGTTCTTTGAGCAGCGCGTCGTAGGTGGCGAACTCGTCCGCAGAGTCTTCCTTGCGCGCGTACGCATCGGCCATCCGCAGGGCGACCTCCGTTCGCAGCGGAGTCGTTGGAAACGCCGCCAGGAATTCCTTCCCCGCGCGGATCACGCCGTCGCTCGATCCATACGCGGCGTAGACTTCGACCAGCCTGGCCTTGAGCGCGGGCCGGCGCGGCGACTTCGGAAACTGGGAATCGAACAGCGCCACCAGCTCGGCCGCCCGCGCCCGGTGAAAGTACGCCACCGCTTTTTGCTCCTCGTCGTTGTACTTGTATTCCGGCGCGGCCGAGTTGAGCAGCAGCGACAGGATGCCGTTCAGAAACCCGGGATGAGGGTCCATGGTGGCGATGTCTTTATAAAACGAGAGGTCGCCCGCACCGAAAGCGATGGGTTGCTCCGGCGCGGCGAACAGAAGTTCGGCCAGCGCCGCGAGCGCTCGTTCTTTGTCGGCCGCGCCCGCGCCTGCCGCGGCGTAAACCGCGTGGTAGTCCCGCGCGGCCTCGTCGTAGTTGTGGAGCGCTTCCATCAGGCGGCCGAGCGTCCACAGCTCCGTGGCGCTCCAGGCGGATTGCCGCGCGTCCTTCCTCTCGCGAAACTCGAACAGCGCGCGCCTGGCCTCGGGCAGGTTCCCCTGCTGCTGGTAGTAGTAGAACAGGCGCACCGCGCCGTTCAGGTCCGTCGGATTCGCCGCCACGGCCGAGCGCGTCTTGCCCAGATAGGTCCGCAGGCCGTGAGTTCTCCCCAGCAGCGCGAAGTAGTCCTTCACCAGCTCGGGCGGCCACAGCGGTTGGAACGTCTGGTCGTAGATGGCGAGCGCCTGCTCGGCCGATCCCCGGCTCTCCGCCACCGCCGCGCGCGCGCTGGCCGGGAAAACGGAATCGCTCTGGAAGACCTTGCCGTATTCGGCGATCAGATCCTCCGCCGCCGGATACTGCTTCTTGTCGAGAAGGTAGCCGAAGAAGCGCTGATAGACGGCGCGCCGCTCCGAGTAGCGCTTCGTCCACAGCCGGTACACGGCCTCGCCGGTTTCGACCGGAAGCGCCTGCGCGTCCGCCAGCGCGATCAGCCGCTCGAGCGTGTGCCAGGCGCGCTGGTCGGCGGCCGGCAGGAACTTCTCGGCTGGCGGGTTGGCGGCCTCGGCCGCGGCCTCGAGCGCGCGCACCTCGTCGGCCGGCCGCAGCCTCCGGTGATAGAAGTCGGCCAGCGCGAGCTGGCCGGCTCCCGCATCGGCCGCCAGTTTCGCCTGCTGGATCCAATCCGCCTCGGCACCGGCCGCATCGAGCTGTTCCTCGGCGGCGCGCGCGCGCAACGCGTAGAGCTCGGCGTCTTTCGGAGCGGCCGCGATCAGTTTTGTGAGCGCTTCCCGCGTCTGGCCCGGCTCGCGCCGCACGGCCACGGGTCCATCGGGCATCGTGACCGTGGTGGTGAAAACGCCTTCGAAACGCTGCACCGCAGGAATGTTCTGGAACCAGCGGGGCAGATCCGCGCGCGCGCCCAGCGCCGCGAGCGCCAGCGCTCCAACTGCAATGAGGGACTTACGGGAGGATTTCAAGCGCCACCTCCTGGCTACCGATGTTGTGCGCGAAATCTTCGGCGGTGACCGTGAGCGTGTACCTTCCGGGCGCAAGCTGCGGCGGCACCGTGAACGCGCCGATGTTGGCTTCTTCCTGCGGGCTCCAGCGCAGGCTCACCGGCCCCACGCCGTACATGCGCGCCACCACGGTGCGCGTCGTGTTCGACGCCCCCACCTTCAGGCGCACCGTCTCTCCGCGTCCGAACCGGCGCTTATCCAGGTGCACGCGCACCAGCGGCGGCTTGCTCGCGATCACGAAGGTCTTCGACTCGCGGTAAACGTGCCCGGCGCGGTCGCGCAGGACCAGCCGCACGGAGTACGTTCCGTCGTTCATGTCCACCGGGGCAAGGAAACGGGTCTGCCATATGTCTTCCTCCGCCAGGTAGCGCAACGGCTTCACCAGGCCAAACGGGAAGAGCGCCACCACGGAGGCGATCGACGCGTCCGTCTTCACGCGCAGCACCGGGTCGCCCGGACGGATCAGCCGCGGCCGCAGCAGCGCGCGGGGCGCGGCCAGGAACGACGTGTACGGCGTCACGAACTTGTACTTGCGCGCCAGCAGGATGATCTCGTCGATCGAGGCGCGGTCCTCGCCCTCACGATCGATCTTCTCGAGCAGCGCGTCCACGCGGGCGCGGGCCCAGGTGCGCGGCAGTTGCGGATGTTCGGCGCTTTCGGCGGGCAGCGCAGCCGTGGTGCGCATTTGAAACGCCTTGCCGTTCTCGACGCCGCGTGCCGTCAATGTTGCCTGCCCCCCCTTCGCGTACTGGCCGACCCAGCGCTCCACGGATCCCGTAAACACGGCGCTCTCGAGCGGGTAGACCATGTCGAAGTTCGCCGCCGGCTCGGCGTCGAGCGCCAGCCCTTCCACGGGGCGGCGGCCGAATTTCGCCAGGAACCCATTGAGCTTGAACTCGGCCGGCTCGGTCGAGCGCACCCATTCGAGCACGCCCTCCTGGCGGGCCAGCATTCTGAGCAGCGGCATGTTGGCGTCGTCGCCCACGGCGAATAGGAACGTTCGTGGCCGGTGCGCCGCCGCTTTCCACTGCGCGGCGTACGCCGCGGCCAGCCCGCTCGTGGCGATGCGCCCGCGTGTGGCGTCTCCGTCGGAGAGCAGAACCAGGTATGGCTCGAAGCCCGCCGCCACCGGCTGGGCCAGCGCCGCCGTGAGCGCCCGTCCCAGGTCCGTGCCGCCCCTCAGGCGGCTCGCCTTCACGAACGCCAGCGCTTTCTCCACCGCCGCGGTGTCCGCAGGCACGGGCGCGGGACCGAAAGCCTGCACCTCGGAGTTGAACAGAATGAGGTTGAACCGATCTTGCGGCCGCAGCGCGCGCAGCAGCGTCTCCAGCGCCTGGAAGCTGCGCTCCAGCTTCTCCCACTGCATGGAGAGCGAGTTGTCGAACAGGATCGCGATGCTGCGCGGAGCGCCTCCGCCAGCCCCCCCTGTGGCCCCCGCGCCCCCGGCCACGAGCGCCGAAGCTTCGAAGAATCCCGGCTCTCCCGCGTCGCGGTGCGCGATGACATCCAGCCGTCCGCCGCGCGCCGCTTCCGCCGCGTAGCGCACGGCGAAGTCCTCGGTGAACGCCACCTGGCGGCCTTCGAAGGACCCCTTCACGAAGTTCGGCGTCTGCTGCTCGATGTGCAGCGGGAACGCCTTGCTCACGACCTCGAAACTCGCCAGCGCGTGCGAGGAGCGCAGCTCGAAATCGATGTGGATCAGCGCGGCCTGTTGCGCCTGGTAGGCGTCCGGCCGCAGCGGAATCGCGAACATCGAGCGCAGGTCCTCCACCGGGATGCTCTCGTGGTACTCCATCTCGATGCGCTTGGTTCCGCGCGCAGGGATGGGAACGATGCGCGCGCTGAAGACGGCCGAGCGGCGGGCTTCCTCGGCCCCGCGCTCGCCCTGCTGGAGCAGGCCGGGATCGATGGCCTGGGCGCGCGCCTGCTGGTAGATCTCCTCCGCGCGGCGGCGCTCGAGAATCACGCCCGGAATGCGCGTCACGTCGTCCCAGACGGCGAAGTCGGAGACCGCGGCGCGGTCCGAGAGCGCGAACAGGTAGTTGCCTTCGAGCACGCCGTCATGATGGCTGGCGAAGATCTGGCGGATGGCCACCCGCGCGTCGCCATCGTCGATGCGCACCGTAATCCACATCTCCTCGAGCGAGAGCACCGCGGCATCCGGCTGCTGCCGGTTCGAGGGAATGATGATGCCGGCGTCGCCCGGAAGCAGCGCCGGAAGAAGGAGGAGCAGGAAAGCGAGTCTCATCGCATGTCTTCCCGGAAGCGGACCAGCCCGTTATCGGTGCCCGCATAGATGAAACCGCCGCTCGCCGCAAGCGCTGTGACGTTCGGAGAGGGCAGACCGTCCCTCACGTTGCGCCAGCGCCCGGTGGCGCGGTCGAAAATGTAAAGCCCGTCGCCGAGCGAGCCGGCGTAAACCGCGCGATCGGTCGCCAGCATCGCGTTTGGGTTCACTTCAAACTGCGCGGGCAGGTCCGCGAACGAGTGCCACACGCCGGAGGAATCGAAGCGCGCGACGCCCGCGCCATAGGTGCCCACAAACCAGTCCTCGCCAACCTGCGCGACGGCCGTGATCCAGTTGTGCCGCAGGGCCGAGTTGGCGGTGGTGTAATTGGCGCGCACCGCGTCGCCTTCGAGCACCGAAAGCCCGCCCAGGGTTCCCACCAGCAGGCGTCCGCCGCCCGCCGCCAGCGAGTACGCGTGGTTGTTCACCAGGCCGTGGAACGCATACAGGCTGCGCGTTCCCGCGCCGTCCAGGAAGGTGAGTCCGGCCGGCGTCGCCACGATCATGCCGCCCGGGCGCACCAGAACGTCGGTGATTTGGTTCGCGATCAGCCCCTGCTCCCGGCCCAGCACCTGGCGCTCGCGCCCTGCGCCGTCGAACAGCACCAGACCGTTGGCGGTGGCGGCGGCGGTGATGCCGCGCGCGGCATCGTGGACGATGCGGTTGACGCAGAAAACGTGGTCGTCCTCGCGGTGCGAGGCGCGGTCGAGGCCCGGTTCCAGAATGTCCAGGCCGCGGTCGAAATACCCCACCCACAGCCGGCCCGCCGCGTCGAATGCCAGGGCCGAGACGTTGCGGTCGGTGAGCACCGCCGCGCCGCGGTCGAGCACGCGCTCGAAGCCGTCGCCGTGCCGCCCGGCCCGGTAGAGGCCGTCGGATGCCAGGGCGTAGAGTGTGTCGTCGATCGCGAGCAGCTTCTCGACTTTTCCCGCCAGCGGCTCTCCCCCGTGCCGGCCGGGGCGCGGACGGCCGGGCTCGAGCGGGACCTCGGCCACGCCTTCCTCGAGCGTCCCGATCTCGAGCCTGTCGCCACGCACCGCCAGCGATTGCGCGAAGACCCCTTCGGCCAGCACTCGCGTGAAGCGTCCCGCCACCAGTTCGGCCACGCCCATGGGCGTCCCAACGTAGGCCGCGTCGCCCGCCAGCGCGATCGAAAGCACGCGGCTGTCCGGCAATCCCTCGGCCTCGCCGAAACGGTCCACCTGTCCCGCGTGCCAGTGAAGCAGGCCATCGTTCACCGTACCCACCCAGACGCTGGCCTCGTCGCCCGCCAGTGCGGTCACCTCGCTGCCCGCCAGGGCCGGGTGAAACTCCGCGATCCGCTTGCCGTCGTAAACCACTACGCCGTTCTTCGCGGTCCCCAGCAGGATGCGGCCCGT
>Ga0182021_10007218_pt1 | contig 13154 bp, 15 predicted proteins | sample 612E3MmetaG_FD_120493 | JGI IMG/M metagenome (GOLD analysis project Ga0182021, IMG submission 120493) | Permafrost microbial communities from Stordalen Mire, Sweden - 612E3M metaG (Illumina Assembly) | ecosystem: Environmental > Terrestrial > Soil > Wetlands > Permafrost | place: Sweden... | reverse complement strand
TTCGCAAATTTCCTCGACATCGGACAGGGCGTGGGAGGTGAAGAACAAGGTGCGGCCCTGCTCGCGCAGCTGCCGCAGCAGCTGCTTGACGCGGGCGCGCGCCAGGGGATCGAGCCCGCTCATCGGCTCATCCAGAATCAGCAGGTCGGGCTCGGCCAGCAGGCACGCCGCCAGACCCAGTTTTTGCGTCATTCCCTTTGAATACGAGCGCACCGGTTTGTCCAGCGCCGCGGCCTCCAGATCGAGCGCGGCAAACATGGCGCGCACCTTGTCGTCGTCGACCGCGCGCTGATCCAGCTTGAGCATGTAGCTGAGGAAGTCCCGGCCGGTTAGGAAATATGGCGGCATGAACCGCTCCGGCAGGAAAGCGAGGCGTGCGCGGGCGCGGCTATCGGTGTGCCGGGTGCCGAATATCTCGATCGCGCCTGCATCGACGTGGCAGAAGTCCAGCAGGCATTTGATCAGCGTGGTCTTGCCCGCGCCATTTATGCCGACCAGTCCGAAGGTCATGCCCGCGGCGATGTCGAGGTCGATCCCCTGCAGCACTGGCTGGCGGCCATAGTTTTTCCTGACCTGGTCGAAGCGGACAGCCGGCTGCGTCATTTGATGGATGCGTTAGATTGTGCAAAGTAATTACTATAACAGGCTAAATGGGGCCATGTGACCATCGACGCCGGCGCAGTTCGTGGAAACGCGCAGCGGCGCTCGTCTGGTAGAATGCGCCCTCTGCGTTTTTGGCGATGCCCTTTCGTGCCGACGAAACCCGCAACAGACAATCTGGTCGAGGTCGAGAACGTAAACTTCGCCTACGACAGCCGCCAGATACTCAAGGGCGTCAATCTCGCCATCGGGCGCGGCCAGGTGGTCGCCATCATGGGCCTGTCCGGCTGCGGCAAGACCACGCTGCTGCGTCTGATCGGGGGCGCGCTGCGTCCCACCCAGGGAGAGGTGCGCGTCGGCGGCAAGGCGGTGGCCAAACTCAGCCACGACGAATTGTTCGCGCTGCGCCGCAGGATGGGGATGCTATTCCAGTTCGGGGCGCTGTTTACGGACATGTCGTGCTACGACAACGTCGCCTTCCAGATGCGCGAGCACACCGACCTGCCGGACGAGTTGATCGACGATCTGGTGCTGATGAAGCTGCAGGCCGTGGGGCTGCGCGGCGCGCACCGGCTCATGCCCTCGGAGCTGTCGGGAGGGATGGCCAGGCGCGTGGCGCTGGCGCGCACGACGGCGCTCGACCCCATGCTGATCATGTACGACGAGCCGTTCGCCGGGCTGGACCCCGTCTCGATGGGCGTCATCGGCCAGCTGATCCGGCGCCTGAACGACTCTCTTGGCGCCACTTCCATCATCGTGACCCACGACGTGGCCGAGGCGTTGCAGCTGGTGGATTACGTTTATTTCATGTCCGACGGCGTGATCATCACGCAGGGGACGCCGGATGAGCTGCGTGTCTCGGACAAGCCGTTTGTGCATCAATTCGTTCATGGGGAAATGGACGGACCGATGCCGTTTCATTATCCGGCAGACGACTACGGGCGCGACCTCGACGCCAGGGGCGCATCGTGAATGCGGTGACCGGCTTTCTCGAACGCTTGGGCGGGCGCGTGACCAGCGCCATCCACCGCCTCGGTTTTGCCAGCCGTTTTCTGCTGCTGACGCTGCAGAACTCCGGCATGTCTTTTCGCCGCTTCTCGCTGGTCGTGCGCGAGATCTATTTCGCCGGCGTGCTGTCGTTGATCATCATCCTGGTGTCGGGCCTGTTCGTCGGCATGGTGCTGGGCCTGCAGGGCTACGATACCCTGGTGCGCTACGGCTCTTCCTCGGCGCTGGGGGTGCTGGTCGCGCTGTCCCTGGTGCGCGAACTCGGGCCCGTGGTAGCGGGTCTCTTGTTCGCCAGCCGCGCCGGCTCGGCCATCACCGCGGAAATCGGCCTGATGAAGGCCACCGAGCAGCTCGCGGCGATGGAAATGATGGCGGTGGATCCGATTGCGCGTGTGATCGCGCCGCGATTCTGGGCCGGCGTGATCTCGATGCCGCTGCTGGCGGCGATGTTTTCGGCGATGGGCGTATTCGGCGGCTATCTGGTCGGCGTGCGCATGATCGGCGTCGATGAAGGTTCGTTCTGGTCGCAGATGCAGGATGCGGTCGATTTCCAGGAGGACATACTCAACGGTGTGATCAAGAGCGTGGTGTTCGGCATCGCGGTTACCTGGATCGCAGTGTTCGAGGGCTATGACGCGCCGCCTACCGCCGAAGGCGTATCGGGCGCGACCACGCGTACGGTCGTCACGTCCTCGCTGACGATACTCGCGCTGGATTTCATGCTGACTGCATTCATGTTTCGAGGGGCGTAAATATGATGAAACGTAAGGCACTGGACCTGTGGGTGGGCGTGTTCGTCGCCATCGGGTTGGGCGCGCTGCTGTTCCTGGCGCTGAAGGTGGGCGATCTCGCGTCCTTCTCCGCCACCGCCGAAACATATCTAGTCAAGGCGAATTTTGATAACATTGGCGGCTTGAAAAAGCGGGCGCCGGTGAAAAGCGCGGGTGTGGTCGTCGGGCGGGTCGAGGACATCGCCTTCGACACTGAAACGTTCGAGGCGACGGTCGCGTTCTCGATCGACAAGCGCTACGAGTTCCCCAAAGACACCTCGGCCAAAATACTGACTGCGGGCCTGCTCGGCGAGCAGTACATCGGCCTTTCGGCCGGCGGCGATACGACGAAGTTGAAAAACGGCGACAAGCTCAAGATCACCCAGTCGGCGGTGGTGCTGGAAAACCTGATCAGCCAGTTCCTGTTCAACAAGGCGGCGGACGGCAACAAAGACAGCAAGTAGGAAGGAACAAGGATAATCATCATGCTACGGCGTTTCCTCGGAGTCTTGTCGCTTGCCGCCCTCATCGGGCTGGGCGGCTGTGCCACGACCGGCGGCACGCCCGGCGACCCGCTCGAAGGCTACAACCGCGCCATGTTCGGCTTCAACGACGGCCTGGACAAGGTGGTTTTCAAGCCCCTGGCCACGGGCTACAAGACCGTGCTGCCGCAATTCGCCCGCACCGGGGTGACCAATTTCTTCTCCAATCTGGGCGACATCTGGATCGGCATCAACAATATCCTCCAGGGCAAGGTGGAGGCCGGCGCGGGCGATTTCGTGCGCTTTCTGGTGAACAGCACGGTCGGCGTCGTCGGCTTGTTCGATGTCGCCAGCAACACAGGGCTGGAGAAGCACAACGAGGATCTCGGCCAGACGCTGGGCCGCTGGGGCATGGGCAGCGGAGCCTATGTGGTCCTGCCCATACTCGGGCCTAGCAACGTGCGCGACGGCTTGAGCCTGTTGTTTGTCGACTGGCGCGGCTATCCGGTGTGGTACATAAACGACGTTTCCGTCCGCAACTCGCTGATCGCGGTTCGTTTCATTGATGCCCGCGCCAACCTGCTCGATGTCAGCGATCTGGCGGAGGAGGCCGCGCTGGACCACTATGCCTATATACGCGACGCGTTCATACAGCGCCGCCGCAGCCTGATTTACGACGGCGAACCGCCGCGGGAACCCGACCCGGACAAGGCTTCGGAGGCCGGCGCAAGTAAGGACGCCGTTGCGCGCTCCGAAACGGAATTGCCGCCGGCGCGGATCATCACCCAGCGGGGCGAGCGCGTCATCACGGCCGGCGACGGGGAACGCACCCCGGCGCAGGAGTTTTCCGGTGCGCCGGCGCAGCCGGTCGCCGCAGGGCCCGAGGCAGCCGATGCGGCAGGGGCGGTCTACGAACCCAGGGTTCCGGCCAATTATGGCGCGCTGCTCACTGTTTCGGGCGAAGTTCGCACCGGCCTCGCGCAAACCAGTCCAAGGCCATGATGAGACTGTTGCTCGGCCTGTGCATTGCTTTATTTGCGGCTGCGGTCCCGGCGCAGGACATGGCGCCCGACGTGCTGATAAAGAAAATCAGCGACGAAGTCATTGAAATTATCAAGCAGGATAAGGACATCCGCGCGGGCAACCAGAAGAAGATCAACGAACTGGTCGATGCCAAGGTGCTGCCGCACTTCAACTTCAGCCACATGACCGCGCTCGCCGTGGGGCGCAACTGGCCCAAGGCGAACGCGGAGCAGCAGAAGATGCTCACCAGCGAGTTCCGCAACCTGCTGGTGCGCACCTACTCGAGCGCGCTCACCACTTACAAGAATCAGGTGATCGAGTTGAAGCCGCTGCGCGCCGCCGCGGGAGACACCGACGTCATGGTGAGGACCCAGGTCAAACAGCCGGGCACCGAGCCGGTCAGCATCGATTACAGCATGGAAAAGACGCCCGCCGGCTGGAAGGTATACGACGTCGTGGTCGGAGGCGTAAGTCTCGTGACCAATTACCGCGAGACCTTCAATGCGGAGATTCGCGACGGCGGCGTGGACGGTCTGATCAAGTCTCTCGCCAGAAAAAACAGCTCCCTGGAAACCCAGGCCGGCTCCAAGCCCAAGTGATCACCCAAGAAGGCGACCGGTTGCTGTTCGACGGCCCGGTCACGATAGCTACCGTCTCCGCGCTTTTGGCGCAAAGCCGCGCGCTGCTCGTGCCCGGGGTCGCGGTGCTCGATTTCAAAGGCGTCACCGAAGTGGACTCGGCAGCGGTGGCGCTTGCCCTGGAATGCCTGCGCGAGGGGCGCCGGCGCGAACTCGCCCTGTCCCTTGCCAATCTTCCCGAGGCGATGCAGCACCTTGCCGAACTCTATGCCGTTTCCGAACTGCTGCAGGTTGCCCCCGCCTGATTTTCACTCCGCCGCGATACGGCGCTGCACATGACCCCCGCGATCCAGATCCAGCAGGTGCACAAGCGCTTCGGCGCAGTTCAGGCACTCTCCGGCATCGACTTGGACGTGGCGCCGGGGGAGTTCTTCGGCCTGCTCGGGCCCAATGGCGCGGGCAAAACCACGCTGATCAACATTCTTGCCGGACTGGTGCGCGCCGACCGTGGGAGCGTGCGCGTCATGGGGCACGACGTCGTCGCTGACTATCGTGAGTCGCGCCGGGCGCTGGGCGTGGTGCCGCAGGAACTGGTGTTCGATCCCTTTTTCAGCGTGCGCGAAACGCTGCGCCTGCAGTCGGGCTACTTCGGCCTGAAGCATAACGACGCCTGGATCGACGAGGTCATGCAGCACCTGGACCTGACCGGCAAAGCCGAAGCCAACATGCGCTCGCTCTCGGGCGGCATGAAACGGCGCGTGCTGGTGGCGCAGGCGCTGGTGCACAAGCCGCCGGTGATCGTGCTGGACGAACCGACCGCCGGTGTGGACGTGGAATTGCGCCAGGGGCTGTGGGAGTTTGTGCGCGGCTTGAACCGCGACGGCCACACCATCGTGCTGACCACGCATTACCTGGAGGAGGCCGAGGCCTTGTGCGGGCGCATCGCCATGCTGAAGCAGGGGCGCATAGTCGCGCTCGACACCACCAGCAATCTGATCAACCGCTGGGACGGTCTGTATCTGAAGCTGCGCATCAGCGGCGCGGCGCTGCCCGCGGCGCTGGCGGCGCGGGTGCGCGACAGGCGCGACGCGGTGCATACCCTGCGCCTGCGCAATATCGGAGAGGTCGAGGGCGTGCTCGCGCAGGTTCGCGAGGCGGGCGCGCAGCTCGAGGAGCTGGAGTTGCTGCAGCCCGATCTGGAAGACGTGTTCGTGCAGATCATGCATATGGAGGAGGGCGAGCGCAAAGGGGGGCGCGACGCCTCCGCATTCCCGGCCCCCGCCGCGCCGCATCCATGAGCGGTTTCGGCACGCTGCTGTACAAGGAACTCCTGCGCTTCTGGAAAGTGGCGTTCCAGACCATTGCCGCGCCGGTGCTGACGACGCTACTGTATCTGCTCATCTTCGCCCACGTGATGCAAGGGCAGGCGCGGGTGTACGGCGCGGTGCCATATTCGGCCTTTCTGGTGCCGGGCCTGGTGATGATGGCGGTGCTGCAAAACGCATTTGCGAATAGCTCTTCCAGCCTGATCCAGTCCAAGATTACCGGCAACATTATTTTCATGCTGTTGCCGCCGCTGTCGTACTGGGATTTCTTCGCCGCCTACGTGCTCGCATCGGTGGTGCGTGGCATGGTCGTCGGCGCCGGAGTGCTGCTGGTGTCGCTAGGATTCGTCGGCCTGTCTTTCGAGCACCCGTTGTGGATCATCGCATTCGCCTTCGCCGGAAGCGCTATTCTGGGCACGCTGGGGCTGATCGCCGGCATCTGGGCTGAAAAATTCGACCAGGTGGCGGCGTTCCAGGGCTTCGTCATCATGCCGCTCACCTTCCTCTCCGGGGTGTTCTACTCGATCCATTCGTTGCCGGACTTCTGGCAAGGGCTGTCGCGTTTCAACCCGTTCTTCTACATGATCGACGGTTTTCGTTACGGTTTTTTCGGCGTGTCGGATATCGATCCGGTGCTGAGCCTGGTCATCGCCGGCGCCAGCCTGCTCGTGCTCACCGCTGTTACCCTCGCGCTGCTCAAGCGCGGTTATAAACTACGCCACTGAAAGGGTCACCATGGTTACACCGGAAGACGTCAAGACGTACATCGAGCGCGGCCTGCCCTGCGAGCATCTCGAGCTCGTCGGCGACGGCCAGCATTTCCAGGCGCTGATCGTCTCCGCCGAGTTCCGCGGCATGAACCGGGTGCAGCGGCACCAGCGCGTCTATCAGGCCCTGGGCGAGCGCATGCGCGAGGAAGTGCACGCGCTGTCGATGCAGACGCTTACTCCGGAGGAATGGAGCGCGCAGCCCGGAGATGCGGCGTGAGCAAACTGCCCGTAGGCCGCGGTCGTGGATAAACTGCTGATCCACGGCGGTTCGCGCCTGTCCGGCGAAGTGCGCATCTCCGGCGCCAAGAACGCGGCGCTGCCGATCATGTGCGCGGCGCTGCTCTCGGCGGCGCCGTTGCGGCTCACCAATGTGCCGCATCTGCGCGACGTCACCACCCTGCTCAACCTGCTCGGCGGCATGGGCATTGCGGTGTCGCTGGACGAAAGGCTGGGCCTGGAACTCGACGCCGGCCCGCTGCACACGCCGCTTGCGCCCTACGAGCTGGTCAAGACCATGCGCGCCTCCATCCTGGTGCTGGGGCCGCTGCTGGCGCGTTGCGGCGAGGCGCGCGTTTCCCTGCCCGGCGGCTGCGCCATCGGCCAGCGCCCGGTGGACCTGCACATCAAGGGCCTGCAGGCCATGGGCGCGGACATCCGTGTCGAGCACGGCTACATCATTGCGCAGGCGAAGCGCCTGAAGGGCGCGCGCATATTCAGCGATCTGGTGACCGTCACCGGCACGGAGAACCTGATGATGGCGGCCTGCCTGGCCGAAGGCACCACGGTCATCGAGAACGCGGCACGCGAACCCGAGGTGGTTGATCTCGCGAACTGCCTCAAGGCGATGGGGGCGAACATCGACGGCGCCGGCAGCGACACGATCACGATCGAGGGCGTGAGCGCACTCGCCGGCGCCGAGCACCGCATCATGCCCGACCGCATAGAAACCGGCACCTTCCTCGTGGCCGCCGCCGCGACCGGGGGATCGGTGCGCTTGCGCAACACCAGCGCGCGCGTGCTCGAAGCGGTGGTGGACAAGCTGCGCGAGGCCGGCGCGAAGATCACCGCCGAGGACGACGCCATATTGCTCGAGATGGACGGTCCTCCCGTCAGCGTCAACCTGCGCACCGCGCCTTACCCGGCGTTTCCCACTGACATGCAGGCGCAATTCATGGCGCTCGACTGCATTGCGCGCGGGACTGCCGTGCTGACCGAGACCATCTTCGAGAACCGCTTCATGCACGCGCTCGAATTGCAGCGCCTGGGTGCCGACATCGAGATTTCCGGGAACACGGCGGTGGTCAAAGGCGTGCCGCAGCTGGATGGGGCGACGGTGATGGCGACGGATCTGCGGGCGTCCGCCAGCCTGGTGATCGCCGGGCTGGTGGCCCGGGGCGAAACCGTGGTGGAGCGCATCTACCACCTCGATCGCGGCTATGAGTGCATCGAGGAGAAGCTGTCCCAGCTCGGCGCCCGCATCAAGCGGATTCACTGAGTCGCGCTGTTGCCGCCGAGGACGCGGTAAAATCGCATTTTCGATCAGGCTGCGCTGTGTCCCAAATCACCATTGCCCTGTCCAAGGGCCGGATCTTCGAGGAAACCCTGCCGCTGCTGAAGGCCGCAGGCGTGGTGCCGCGCGACGATCCGGAAACTTCGCGCAAGCTGATCATCGCCACCAGCCGGCCGCAGGTGCGCCTGATCATCGTGCGTGCCTCGGACACCCCCACTTACGTGCAATACGGTGCGGCCGATATGGGCATCGCCGGCAAGGACGTGTTGCTGGAGCATGGCGGGGAAGGGCTGTACCAGCCGCTCGATCTGAGGATCGCGGCCTGCCGCATGATGGTGGCGGTGCCGCAGGGTTTCGACTATGCGCAGGCGGTGAAGCAGGGCGCGCGGCTGCGCGTCGCCACCAAATACCTTCAGACGGCGCGCGAGCACTTCGCCGCCAAGGGCGTGCACGTCGACCTGATCAAGCTGTACGGCTCGATGGAACTCGCCCCGCTGGTGGGGCTCGCCGACGCCATCGTCGACCTGGTGTCGAGCGGCAATACGCTGAAAGCCAACAACCTGCGCGCGGTGGAAGAGATCCTGCCGGTCTCGGCGCGGCTGATCATCAATGTGGCCGCGTTGAAGCTCAAACGCGCGGCGATCCAGCCGCTCGTCGATGCTTTTGCCGAAGCCACCAATAAACGCCATGGCTGAGATCGCGCGCCTGTCCACCCGCGACGCGGATTTCGACGCCCGCCTCGCGCAGCTCACCGCCTTCGACGCCGCCCAGGACGGGACGGTGGACCGCACCGTGGCCGAAATCCTCGCGGCGGTGAAAAGCCGCGGCGATGCCGCGGTTCTCGAATATACCGCGCGCTTCGACGGCGTGACGGCGGGGACGCTCGCCGAACTGGAACTGCCGCGTGAACTGCTCGCGCGAGCCCGCGACGGCTTGCCCGCGGTGCAGCGCGAGGCGCTGGAGCAGGCGGCCCTGCGCGTGCGCCGCTACCACGAGAAGCAGCTGGCGCAGTCGTGGCAATATACCGAGGCCGATGGCACCATGCTCGGTCAAAAGGTGACGCCGCTCGACCGCGTCGGCCTGTATGTACCGGGCGGCAAGGCGGCCTACCCGTCCTCGGTGCTGATGAACGCGCTTCCCGCCAAGGTGGCCGGCGTGGCCGAACTCGTCATGGTGGTGCCGACACCGCGCGGCGAAAAGAACGAGCTGGTGATGGCGGCGGCTGCGATCGCCGGAGTCGACCGGGTGTACACCATCGGCGGGGCGCAGGCGGTGGGTGCGCTTGCCTACGGCACGCAGAGCATCGCGCAGGTGGACAAGATCGTCGGCCCGGGCAACGCCTACGTCGCAGCGGCCAAGCGGCGCGTGTTCGGCGTGGTCGGCATCGACATGGTGGCAGGGCCCTCGGAGATCCTGGTGATCTGCGACGGCGCGGCACCGACGCCGGAGTATGCCGACTGGATCGCGATGGACCTGTTCTCGCAGGCCGAGCACGACGAAGTGGCGCAGGCCATGCTGATCTGTCCGGATGCCGCTTTCATCGACGCGGTGGCGGCGAGCATAGCGAGGCTGCTGCCGCAGATGCCGCGGCGCGAGGTGATTGCGGCCTCGCTAGCGGCGAGGGGCGCGCTGATCGAAGTGCGCAGCCTGGAGGAAGCCTGCGCCATCGCCAACCGCATCGCCCCGGAGCACCTGGAGTTGGCCGTGGCCGAGCCGGAGAAACTGGTCGGCCGGATACGCCATGCCGGGGCCATTTTCATGGGACATTACAGTTCCGAGGCGATCGGCGATTACTGCGCCGGTCCCAACCACGTCTTGCCGACGTCGCGCAGCGCGCGCTTTTCCTCCCCCCTGGGGGTGTACGACTTCCAGAAGCGCTCCAGCCTGATTCAGATATCGAGGGCGGGTGCGCAGACTCTAGGCAGAATCGCCTCTACCTTGGCGGAGGGCGAAGGTTTGCAAGCGCATGCGCGTTCCGCCGAATACCGCCTGCTTCGATCGTAAGGTGCACTTGTGAGCCGCTATTGGAGCAAGGTCGTAGATGGACTGACGCCCTATGTGCCGGGCGAGCAGCCCAAACTGCCCAGCCTGGTCAAGCTCAACACCAACGAGAGCCCCTACGGACCCAGCCCGCGGGCGCTGGCAGCGTTGCGTGCCGAGGTGGGCGATACGCTGCGGCTTTATCCCGACCCGAACTGCGATAGCCTCAAGGAATCCATCGCAGCGTTCTATAAGCTGAAGCCCGCCCAGGTGTTCGTCAGCAACGGTTCCGACGAGCTGCTGGCACACGCTTTCCTCGCGCTGCTCAAGCACGATGATCCGGTGCTGTTTCCGGATATCACCTACAGTTTCTATCCCGTGTACTGCGGCCTGTACGGCATCGACTACAGGCAGGTGCCGCTGACCGAGTCGTTCGAGATCTGCGTCGATGACTATATGACGCCGAACGGCGGCATTATTTTCCCGAATCCGAATGCGCCCACCGGCCGGCCGCTTGCGCTCGGCGAGATCGAACGCCTGCTGCGCTCGAATGCCGGGTCGGTAGTAGTGGTCGATGAGGCCTACGTGGATTTCGGCGCCGAATCGGCGGTCGGGCTGGTCGACCGCTACCCGCAACTGCTCGTTGTGCACACGCTATCGAAATCGCGCGCGCTCGCCGGGCTGCGCGTGGGGTATGCGCTCGGGGATGCCGACCTGATCGAGGCGCTGCGTCGCGTAAAGGACAGCTTCAACTCCTACCCGCTGGACCGCTTCGCAGTAGCCGGCGCCGCCGCCGCGATAGAGGACCGCGCGTATTTCGAGCAGATCTGCGCCAAGGTGATTGCCACCCGAACGCGGCTAGTGAGCGATCTTGCGTCATTAGGCTTCGACGTGTTGCCTTCAGCCGCAAATTTTGTGTTCGCGCGGCATAGTCAGCGTGGCGGTACCGAACTGGCCGCGAAATTGCGCGAGCGCAGCATTATCGTGCGGCATTTCAAGAATCCGCCTCGCATCGAGCCGTTCTTGCGCATCACTGTCGGGACGGATGCGCAATGTGAGGTCCTGATCGCGGCCCTGAGGGCGATTCTGGCCTAGAATACGCGCTACAGCCCCGAGCCACCTTGCCCCTTTGTCGCGCTGGGTTAGAATGCAAAGGATTCCGGCGATACCTTCGGCCAATAATTTATGCGTACTGCCTCTGTCAGCCGCAACACCAGCGAAACCCAGATCGGCGTGAGCCTGGCCCTGGACGGCTCGGGCTCGGCCAAGCTGGCCACCGGCCTGCCCTTTCTCGACCACATGCTGGACCAGGTCGCGCGCCACGGCATGATCGATCTGGAGATCGCCGCCAAGGGCGACTTGCACATCGACGCCCATCACACGGTGGAAGACGTCGGCATCAGCCTGGGCCAGGCCATGGCACAGGCGGTCGGCGACAAGCGCGGCATACGCCGCTATGGTCATGCCTATGTGCCGCTGGACGAGGCGCTGTCGAGGGTGGTGATCGATTTTTCCGGACGCCCCGGTCTGATCTATCAGCTCAAGTTCAGCCGCGCCTGGATCGGCGAATTCGACGTCGACCTGGTGCGCGAATTCTTCCAGGGTTTTGTCAATCACGCCCAGGTGACGCTGCATATCGATAATCTGCGCGGCGACAACGCGCACCATCAGTGCGAAACCGTGTTCAAGGCATTCGGGCGGGCGCTGCGCATGGCGCTCGAGCCCGATGCGCGCGCTGCGGGCACGATACCCTCGACCAAGGGCAGCCTGTGATTTGACGGGATTGACCGTATTGCGCCGGCGCGCATGGAAGATTACATTGCGGCGCAAATGGTTTCACGATAATAACTTCAATTGCATCCTTCATGACCTCTATCGCGGTAATCGACTACGGCATGGGCAACCTGCGCTCGGTATCCAAGGCGCTGGAGCACGTCGCGCCGGATGCCGATATCCGCGTGACTTCCGATCCAGAATTCGTGCGGCAGGCGGAGCGCGTGGTGTTCCCCGGCCAGGGCGCGATGCCGGACTGCATGCGCGAGATGGACGCCAGGGGTTTGCGTCCGGCGGTGCTCGAGGCATCGCGCTCCAAGCCGTTTCTCGGCATCTGCATCGGCCTGCAGATGCTGTTCGAGCGCAGCGAAGAAGGCGATACGCCCGGCCTCGGCGTTTTTCCAGGACAGGTCAAGCGTTTTCCGCCGGAGGCGATGAAAGATGCGCAAGGCGGCAAGCTCAAGGTGCCGCATATGGGCTGGAACGAGGTGATGCAGGCCGAACCACACGCGCTGTGGCATGGCATCAGCGACGCCAATCGCTTCTATTTCGTGCACAGCTATTACGTCGAGGCGGGCAGGCCGGAACTGGTGGCCGGGTACAGCATCTACGGTTTCCCCTTTACCTGCGCCGTGGCGCAGGATAATATTTTCGCCGTGCAATTCCATCCCGAGAAAAGCCAGACTGCCGGCCTCGCGCTACTCGCCAATTTCGCGACTTGGAAACCGTGACCTGGAACGCCTAGGCGCCCGCTCCCCCCTCTTCTCCACAGTCAGAACCACACATGCTTATCATCCCCGCGATCGATATCAAGGACGGGCGCGCTGTGCGCCTCGAACAGGGCAACATGGACAAGGAGACGGTTTTCTCCGACGATCCGGCGGCGGTGGCCAGGCACTGGCTGGATCAGGGCGCGCGCAGGCTGCACCTGGTCGACCTGAATGGCGCGGTCGCGGGCAAACCGCGCAACGAGAGCGTGATCAAGGACATCGTCAAGGCGATTGACGGCAGGATCCCGATACAACTGGGGGGCGGCATCCGCGATCTGGACACCATCGAGCGCTATCTCGACGACGGCATCGGCTACATCATCATCGGTACCGCGGCGGTGAAAAATCCCGGGTTCCTGCAGGACGCCTGCACCGCATTCACCGGCCATATCATCGTCGGCCTGGACGCCAAGGACGGCAAGGTGGCGGTGGAGGGGTGGTCGAAAATGACCGGGCACGACGTGATCGACCTGGCGCGCAAATTCCAGGACTATGGCGTCGAAGCGGTGATCTATACTGACATTGGCCGCGACGGCATGCTCAACGGGGTCAACATCGAGGCCAC